>Ga0209382_10013328_pt1 | contig 10112 bp, 11 predicted proteins | sample SoiMetdeltSBSDD5_FD_187599 | JGI IMG/M metagenome (GOLD analysis project Ga0209382, IMG submission 187599) | Bulk soil microbial communities from a Populus tree surrounding site in Tennessee, USA - Soil MetaG P. deltoides SBSDD5 (SPAdes) (version 2) | ecosystem: Environmental > Terrestrial >...
CGCGTGGAGAGCCAGATCATGCTCGAGGCGGCGCTGCGCCGCGCGCTCAAGAACGAGGAGTTCGTGCTCCACTTCCAGCCGCGCGTGTCGGCCGCGAGCGGGCGCGCGACCGGCGCGGAGGCGTTGCTGCGCTGGCGCCATCCCGAATGGGGCCTGGTCGAGCCGGCGCGCTTCGTGCCGCTGCTCGAGGAGACCGGGCTCATCGTCCCGGTGGGCAGCTGGGTGCTGGCGGAAGCCTGCCGCCAGGCCAAGGCCTGGCAGGCGGCGGGGCTGCATTCGCTGCGCGTATCGGTCAACCTTTCGTCGCGCCAGTTCCGCAGCGACGCGCTGTTCGATGCCGTGAGCGAGGCGCTGCGCGCGACCAATCTTTCCCCCAGCCTGCTCGAGCTCGAGCTGACCGAGAGCCTGCTGGTCGAGAACGTCGACCACGCGATGGGCGTCATGGGCAAGCTCAAGGCGATCGGCGCCACGCTGTCGATCGACGACTTCGGCACCGGCTACTCCTCGCTCGGCTACCTCAAGCGCTTCCCGATCGACAGCCTGAAGATCGACAAGAGCTTCGTACGCGACATCGCCACGAGTCCCAAGGACGCGGCGATCGTCAAGACCATCTCGGCGCTCGCGCGTTCGCTCGGCATCGGCCTGATCGCCGAAGGCGTCGAGGAGCCGTGGCAGGTCGGCTTCCTGCGCACGCTCCATTGCACCGAGATGCAGGGCTACGCCTTCAGCCGCGCGCTCCCGGCCGACGCGATCGTCGAGGCGCTCGCGCGCACCTACCCGATCCTCGGTCCCTCGGCCGCCGCGGCGCTGCAGGCGCGCGGCAGCGGCGTGCGCGAAGCCGGTCTCTAGGCTGCGGCGCGGCGGTTCGCCGCCAGGCGCTCGTCGATCAGGGCCACGATCTCGTCGACGTCAGGGTGGCGCAGGCCGCGCCGGGCGCCGATCGTCTGCACCAGCTTGTCGACGCGCTCGATGTGCGGCGCGCCGGCGAAGATCGCGCGCGCGCCCGAAGAGGGCGCGGCCAGGCTGGCCGCGGCGGCTGCATACTTCTCGAACGGCACGAGATCTTCCGGCGCGGCGCCCAACGCCACGCAGAGTTCCCTTACCCAGTCGTACACCGAGCGGGCGCGCTCGAGATCGGCATGCACCGCGTCGCGGATCGAGCGCGGGCCCTGCGGCGTCACGCAGCGGTAGTTGCCCGCAAGCAGCATGGCCCACTTGGCGAGCGGCACGAACAGACTCTCGTGAACCTTGAGCTTCACCGGCAAATCCACGGCGCCGATGTCGGCTTCCAGCCGGCGCAGCATTTCGGTGTGCGCTTCGGAAGCGAAGCGCGCCGCTTTGAAGTTCGTGGGCAGCGTCACGCGCAGCACGTTGCGCGGACCGTCGGCGGGTCGCAACGCCTGCGGGTCGGGACTGCAGAGGGTCATCGCCGCGGGCTGGAATCCCTGCCATACCGTGGCGTCGGCGTAGCAGCCCGCGGCCAGGTCCGCGCCGAGGCCGGGAAGGCGCCGCAGGTAGGGCGGCGGCGGCATGTTCATGAGCGACAGGCAGGGCACGCCGGCCTTGGCGGTGCGATCGAGCAGCTCGCGCACGCCTTGCGCGCCGTACTGCGGCTCCTGCATTGCAAGCACCGCGAGGTCGTATTCGGCGGGGTCGACCGCCGCCGGCATGGCGGCGCGCACCGCGCCGGGTAGCGAGCGCGAGTCGATCTCCACCTGCTCGCCGCCGCGCACGGGGAACAGCACCCGCGTTCCTTCGCGGTTGATGAGCTCCACGGTCGCGCGCTGGCAGATCAGCGTCGCGTCATGGCCTGCGGTAGCGACCCGGGTTCCGAAAAGCGAGCCGTAGGAAGCGCCGAACACCAACAGCTTGTAGGGGGACATGACACGAGCTTAGGCGAGTCACCGGCGTGCGATCTGCGCGAGGGCGCTGATCCAGTCGGGGGATTCGTTCAGGCAGCTCACCAGGCGCAGGTCGCGCCCGCCCGCATCGAGGAACGCGCGCCGGGCGGTAATGCCGATTTCCTCGAGCGTTTCCAGGCAGTCCGAGACGAATCCGGGAAAGACCACGTCCACGCGCTTCACGCCGCCTCGCGCCTGCTCCACAAGCGTTGGCTGCGTGTAGGGCTGCAGCCACGCGGCATAGCCGAAGCGGGACTGGAACGTCACGAGATATTCGGTTTTCAAGCGCTCGCCGAGCAAGCGGGCGGTGGCGCGGCATTCGCGCTCGTAGCGCCCGGCGCCCTTTTTCGGCAGACCATGAAAGCTCAGCACGAGCCGCTCGCCGCGCCCGTGCGCCTGCCAGTGCCGCTCGACGCTCGCCGCGAGCGCGGCGATGTACGCGGGGTGATCGTGGAATCCTTCGACCATCGGCGTGCCCGGCGGCAGCATGTCGGCCACGCTCGTGGTCGTGCTTTCGGCGTGCTGCGGATAGAGCGGGACGACCACCGCGTCTTCCAGCCCCATCAGGGATGCCGCAATGGATGGCCGGCCATACCGCATCGCGTACCGGACGGGCAGTCCAAGCTCCTCCTGCAGCAGCGCGGCCTGCCTTACGGTGTGGAGCGCCAGCGGCGAGCCTTCGGGCGTCCAAATCTGCGCGTACTTTTCTGCCGATTTTCCGGGTCGGGAGCGTAGGACAGCGCCATACAAGATGGGCAGCCATAGCCAGCGCGGCAGTTTGACGACGCGCGGATCGCTTAGGAACTCGGCGAGATAGGCTCGGACCGCCGCCGGCGTCGGCGCGGCCGGCGTCCCGAGGTTGACGAGGAGAACGCTCTTCAGTGCTTGGAGAGGGCGCTCGAGAGCAGCTTCGCCGTCACGTCGACGATCGGGATCACCCGATCGTAGGCCATGCGCGTGGGGCCGATCACGCCGACGGTGCCCACGACTTCGCCGTCGACCGTATAGGGCTTGGTAACCACCGCGACGTCGTCGGGCGCCGCCACGCCGGATTCGCCGCCGATGAAGATCTGGACGCCCTGGCCGCGCAGTGAATGATCGAGGATCTGCAGCAGCGTGGTCTTGCGCTCGAAGAGCTCGAGCAGCTGCTTGAGGCGCGAAACGTCCTGCGACAGGTCTTGCACCGAGAGCAGGTTGCGCTCGCCCGAGAGCACGTACTCGCCGCCGCCCTCGGACAGGGCCTGCTTTCCGGCGTCGAGCGCGGTGGCCATGAGCGCGATCACGTCCTGCCGAAGCTCGCGCAGCTCGGTGTGCAGGCGGGTGCGCACGTCCTCGAAGTTCTGCCCGGAGAAGTGCTGGTTGATGTAGTTCGCGGCTTCGACCAGCTCGGCGGGCGTGTAGTCGCGCTCGGTGAAAAGGATGCGGTTCTGCACGTCGCCTTCCGGCGTGACCACGATCAGCAGGATGCGCTTCTCGGAGAGCTTGAGGAACTCGATATGGCGGAAGGTCGCGGTGCGCCGCCGCGGCGTCATCACCACGCCGGCGAACTGGGTGAGCTGCGACAGGAGCTGCGACGCGGCGTGGATCACGCGCTGCGGGTTGTCCGGATGCAACTCGCCTTCCATGCGCTGCAGCGCGTTCGACTCGAGCGGCTTGATGACCAGCAGCGAGTCGACGAAGAAGCGGTAGCCGAGCGGCGTCGGTACGCGCCCAGCCGAGGTGTGCGGGCTCGCGATCAAGCCGAGCTCCTCGAGGTCGGCCATCACGTTGCGGATCGTGGCGGGCGAAAGATCGAGCCCGGAGTACTTCGACAGCGTGCGCGAACCGACCGGCTGGCCCTCGAGAATGTAATGCTCGATCAACGTCTTGAGCAGAACCTGGGCGCGCTTGTCGAGCATGGAATTCATTGTACACTCGGCCGCATGTCGTTCCGCAGGATCGCGCTCATCGGCAAGCTGCGCAGCGCCCCGGCGGAATCTTCACCGCGCGAATCGTCCCTGATGGAGCTGCGCGAGTTCCTGCGCAAGCGCGGCTGCGAGGTTGTTGCCGAAGGCGAAACCACCAAGGCCGATCTCGCGATCGTGATCGGCGGCGACGGCACCATGCTCGCCGCGGCGCGCGAGCTCGTGAACCACCACGTGCCGCTGGTGGGCATCAACCAGGGCCGCCTCGGCTTCATGACCGACATCGGCCACGACGACATGCTGAGCGGCGTGACGGCGATCCTGGAAGGCAACTACGCGATCGAGGAGCGCACGCTGCTCGACGCCGAAATCCGGCGCGCGGGCAAGTCGGCGCTGAAGACCATCGCCCTGAACGAGGCGGTGATCGGCAAGGGCTCGCAGGGTCGGCTGATCGAGTTCGAGCTCTCGGTCGACGGCGAGTTCGTGTACCGCCTGCGCGCCGACGGCATCATCGTCGCCACGCCCACCGGCTCCACGGCGTATGCGCTCTCCGCGCAGGGCCCGATCCTGCATCCCGCGGTCGCCGCGCTCACGCTCGTGCCGCTCAACCCGCATACGCTTTCCGCCCGCCCGGTGAGCGTAAGCGACCGCAGCGTGATCGAGATCGTGATGGTGCATGCGCTCGACGCGCGCGCGCATTTCGACGGCCTCGCGCTCGCCGACATGGCCGAGGGCGACCGCCTGATCCTCAAGCGCTCCGCCGAAGCGGTGCGCTTCGTCCATCCGCCCGGCTACCGCTACTTCAAGACGCTGCGCGAGAAGCTCGGCTGGGCCGAGGCGATCGAGAAGCGCCGCGCCACGGACTAGCCTGTGCTCCGTGCCCTCGAAGTCCGCGATTTCGTCATCGTCGAGAAGACGAGCCTCGAGCTCGGAAAGGGCTTCACCGCGCTCACCGGCGAGACCGGTGCTGGCAAGTCGATCCTGGTGGACGCCATCGAACTGCTGGTCGGCGGCCGTGGCGACGCTTCCCTCGTAAAGGAAGGAGCGGAGCGCGCCGAGCTTTCCGCGGAGTTCGACTTCGATGACAGAATTTTCGCGGCGTGGCTCGAGGATGGCGGGCTGGCCGGCGATCCGGGCGTCGTGCTGCTGCGAAGGACGATCGATCGTTCAGGCCGCTCGCGCTGCTTCATCAACGGCCACGCCGCGACCCTCGCGCAGCTCAAGGCGGCGGGCGAGTATCTCGTCGACATCCACGGCCAGCACGAGCACCAGTCGCTCCTGCGCCCGGCTGCGCAGCGCGCGCTCCTCGATGCGCATGCGGGTGTCGAGGATCTGGTGGGCGAGGTTTCCGGTTCCTTTCGCGCGTGGCGGCGGCTGCAGGCGCTGGTCGAGGAAGCAGAGAAGAACTTCGCGGAGCGCGAGCGCGAGCGCGCGGACATCGAAGAGCAGGCGCGGGACCTGAAAAAGCTCGCGCCCCGGGAGGGAGAGTGGCAGCAGGTCTCGGCCGAGCACACCCGGCTGCAGCACGGCTCGAGCCTGCTCGGTGGCGCGCAGTCGGCGCTCGAGGCGCTGGCGGAAGCCGAAGGTGCCTGCCTCACCCAGCTGGGCGCGGTGGCGAGCCGGCTGCGCGCACTCTCGGCTCACGATTCGCACCTGGTGCCGGTCGTCGAGCTGCTCGAGTCGGCCGAGGCGCAGACCAACGAGGCCGCGCGCGCGTTGCGCCAGTACGCCTCGCGCGTCGAGCTCGATCCGGAAGCGCTGCGCGCCGCCGAGGCGCGCATCGAGGCGCTGCACGCCGCCGGGCGGAAGCACCGCGCGCGACCCGAAGCGCTGCCCGAGCGCCTTGCGCAGCTCGAGCAGCGGTTGAAGGAGCTCGAGCTCGCGGTCAATCCCGAGGCCTTGCGGCGCGAAGTCGAGGCCACGCGCAAGCAGTTCGATGGATTTGCTCGCAAGCTGAGCGCGAAGCGCAACGCCGCGGCGGAGGCGTTCGGCAAGGCGGTGACCGCCGCCATGCAGCAGCTGGCCATGGCCGGCGGCCGCTTTTCCGTTTCTCTGAAGACTCTGGACGAGCCGGGCGCCTCGGGCGCGGAGGAGGTCGAGTTCGAGGTCTCTTCGCACCCCAGCCTGCCGCTGCGGCCGCTGGCGAAAGTGGCCTCCGGCGGCGAGCTCTCGCGCGTGAGCCTGGCGATCCAGCTGGTGGCGGCCAAAGCGTCTCCGGTCGGCGCGCTGGTGTTCGACGAGATCGACGCCGGCATCGGCGGCGCGGTGGCCGAGACCATCGGTAAATCGCTGCGCCGGCTCGGCAGGGAGCGCCAGGTGCTCTGCGTCACTCACCTGCCGCAGGTCGCCGCCAACGGCAACGATCAGTGGAGCGTCACCCGTTCCGGCACAAAGGTAAAAGTCGCGCGGCTCGACCGCGCGGCGCGCATCGCGGAGCTTGCGCGCATGCTCGGCGGAGCCGAGAGCACGGCGCGCAAGCACGCGGCCGAGCTGCTCGACGCGGGCTAGATGAAACGCCGGCTAATCAGCTCAGGCTCGAGCTTCGAGCGCGACATCGGCTACTCGCGCGCGGTGGTCGACGGCGACTGGATCTTCGTTTCCGGCACCACCGGGTTCGATTACCGCGCGATGACCATCGCCGACGGCCTGCCTGAGCAGACCGAGCAGTGCCTGCGCAACATCCAGTCGGCGCTCGAGCAGGCCGGCGCGAGCCTGAGCGACGTTGTGCGGGTCACCTACATCCTGCCGAAGGCGGAAGACTTCCCGCAATGCTGGCCGATCCTGCGCCGGTATTTCGGCGAGGTTCGGCCGGCTGCGACCATGATCGCAGCCGGACTGGCGGACCCCAGGATGCGGATCGAAATCGAGGTCACCGCGCGCAAGCGCGCGCGTGACTAGGCCGGCCGGTAGGGGCAGCTCTTCTTGATGCAGTCGGCGTACAGGGCGAGCGAGTGCCCGTGCAGCGCGAAGCCGCGCTGGCGCGCGACTTCGTTCTGGCGCTTCTCGATGTCGGCGTCGTAGAACTCCTCGACGCGCCCGCATTGCAGGCACACCAGGTGGTCGTGGTGCCCGCCCTGGTTGAGCTCGAATACCGCCTTGCCGGTCTCGAAGTGCTGGCGTGCGAGCAGGCCCGCCTGCTCGAACTGCGTGAGGACGCGATAGACGGTGGCGAGGCCGACGTCGATGCCCTCGGCGAGGAGCGCCTTGTAGACGTCCTCCGCGGAGAGGTGCCGTACCTTGCTGGCTTCGAAGAGCTCGAGGATCTTGCGCCGGGGCAGGGTCGCCTTGAGCCCGCTATCCTTCAGGCTTTGCACCGTGCTCATCGGCTGTCATTATATGCGCCCATGCGTCGCTGGCTCCTGCCGCTTTGCCTGCTCGTCCTGAGTGGCTGTGGCTTCGTGCCGCGCATTCCGGGCGTTTCGCCGTATCGCATCGACATCCAGCAGGGTAACTACATCTCGTCCGACCTGGTTGGGCAGCTGCGGCCGGGGATGAGCAAGGAGCAGGTGCGCCTCACGCTCGGCACGCCGCTCCTCACCGACATCTTCCACGCCGATCGCTGGGACTACGTGTACTACCGCGAACGGCCGGGCGCCAAGACCGAGCAACGCAAGCTCACGGTTTTCTTCGAGGACGGCAAGCTGACGCGCCTCGACGGCGACGTGGTCGCCGCCGGCGCCACCCAGTGACAGGCGCGCCGTCAAGATCGGCGCCGTGAAAATCGCCATCGCCGGCGCGGGCGGCCGCATGGGACGTGCGCTGATCGACGCGGTCCTCGCGGACAGCGAGCTCACGCTGGTGGCCGCAGTGGACGCGCCGAAGAGTCCCGCCGTGGGAAGCCCGGCCGGACCGCTGAAGATCACTTCCGACCTTGCCACGATCGCGCAAGCGGACGTCGTACTCGACTTCACCCGGCCGGAAGGCACGCTCGCGCTCCTAAAGCACGCGAGAGCGATGGTGGTCGGCACCACCGGCTTCACGGAGGAAGACAAGGGCGCGATCGCCGACGTCGCGAAGCGCATCCCGATCGTTCTCGCGGCGAACTTCGCCGTCGGCGTGAACACGGTCTACAAGCTCGCCGAGACCGCGGCTCGGATCCTCGGCGACGCCTACGACGTGGAGATCATCGAGGCGCACCACCACCACAAGGTCGACGCGCCCTCCGGGACGGCCATGGAGCTCGGGCGCATCGTGGCGAAGGCGCTGGGACGCGACGTCCAGAAGAATTCCGTTTTCGGCAGGAAAGGTGACATCGGCGAGCGCAAGCCGAAGGAGATCGGCTTCCATGCCATCCGCGGCGGGGACATCGTCGGCGAGCACACGGTACTCTTCGCCGGGACCGGCGAGCGAGTTGAGGTCACCGTGCGCTCGCAAAGCCGCCTGACCTACGCGAACGGCGCGCTGCGCGCGGCGAAGTTCCTGCAAGGAAAAAACCCCGGCCTGTACAGCATGGCCGACGTTTTAGGCCTATAATTCCACCTTCAATGAAGCGGGAAGGGCGCGTGCCTTTCCCGCTTTTCGCATGCGCTTCAAAAATGGCTAACTTCGAACCCGCCGCGCTGGTCCTCGCCGACGGAACGGCCTTTCGTGGTCGCTCGATCGGCGCCCACGGTGCCGCGGTGGGCGAAGTGGTGTTCAACACGGCGATGACCGGTTACCAGGAGATCCTCACCGATCCCTCCTATTGCCGGCAGATCGTGACGCTGACCTACCCGCACATCGGCAACACCGGCGTCAACGAGGAGGACCAGGAGTCCCGCCGCACTTACGCCGAAGGGCTCGTGGTGCGCGACCTGCCGCGGCTCCTTTCCAACTGGCGCTCGCAGGGCGACCTGAGCGCTTATCTCAAGAAAAACAAGGTCGTGGGCATCGCTGAGATCGATACGCGCAAGCTCACGCGCATCCTGCGCGAGAAGGGCGCCCAGAACGGCTGCCTGGTCGCAGGCAATGTGAATGAAAAGAAGGCACTGGAGGACGCGAGGCAGTTCCCCGGGCTGGCCGGTATGGACCTAGCCAAGGTGGTGAGCACCGAGAAACCCTACGAATGGACCGAGGGTTCGTGGGAGCTGGGGAAGGGATTCCGCAAAGTCGAAAACCCGCGCTTCCACGTCGTCGCGTACGACTACGGCATCAAGCACAACATCCTGCGCCTGATCGCCGACCGCGGCGCCCGGGTTACCGTGGTTCCCGCGCAGGCTCCTGCACGGGAAGTGCTCCGGATGAAACCCGACGGCGTGTTCCTCGCCAACGGCCCCGGCGACCCCGAGCCCTGCGACTACGCCATCGAGTCGATCGGCGAGATCCTGGATGCCACCAAGATCCCGGTGTTCGGCATCTGCCTCGGGCATCAGCTGATGGGCCTCGCCTCCGGCGCGAAGACGCTCAAGATGAAGTTCGGCCACCACGGCGCGAACCACCCGGTGAAGGACCTCGACACCGGGCGCGTGGTCATCACGAGCCAGAACCACGGGTTCGCCGTCGACCCCGCTTCGCTTCCTTCGAATCTGCGGCCCACCCACGTGTCTCTCTTCGACGGTTCCCTCCAGGGGCTGGCGCGCACGGACAGGGCCGCCTTCTGTTTTCAGGGTCATCCGGAGGCGAGCCCGGGGCCGCGCGACATCGGCTACCTCTTCGACCGCTTTGCCAAGCTGATGGAAGAAGCGCGTGCCTAAGCGCACCGACCTCAAGACCATCCTGATCATCGGCGCGGGGCCGATCGTGATCGGCCAGGCGTGCGAGTTCGACTACTCGGGCGCTCAGGCGTGCAAGGCGCTGCGCGCCGAGGGCTACCGCGTGGTGCTGGTGAACTCCAATCCGGCGACGATCATGACCGACCCGGAGATGGCGGACGCCACCTATATCGAGCCGATCACCTGGCAGGTGGTGGCGCGCATCATCGAGAAGGAGCGGCCCGACGCGCTGCTGCCGACGATGGGCGGGCAGACCGCGCTCAACTGCGCGCTCGACCTCGCGCGCGAGGGCGTGCTGGCGAAGTTCGGCGTCGAGCTGATCGGCGCCTCGCGCGAGGCGATCGACAAGGCCGAGGACCGCGAGAAATTCAAGGCCGCGATGAAGAAGATCGGCCTCGAGTCGCCGCGCTCGGCGCTCGCGCATTCGATCGAGGAGGCGCTGCAGATCCAGGCCGGGATCGGCTTCCCGGTCGTCATCCGCCCGTCCTTCACCTCGGCGGCACCGGCGGCGGCATCGCCTACAACCGCGAGGAGTTCCTCGCGATCTGCGAGCGCGGCTTCGAAGCCTCGCCCACGCAGGAAGTGCTGATCGAGGAGTCGGTGCTCGGCTGGAAAGA
>Ga0209382_10013329_pt1 | contig 10112 bp, 8 predicted proteins | sample SoiMetdeltSBSDD5_FD_187599 | JGI IMG/M metagenome (GOLD analysis project Ga0209382, IMG submission 187599) | Bulk soil microbial communities from a Populus tree surrounding site in Tennessee, USA - Soil MetaG P. deltoides SBSDD5 (SPAdes) (version 2) | ecosystem: Environmental > Terrestrial >...
GACGTGGGCAAGGCCGCGCGAGAGCTGGGTTGGCGTCCACAGGTGCCGCTGGCGGAGGGGCTCAAGCGCACCATTCGCTGGATCGCGGAGGGCTAGGTGTTGCTCCAGGTCGGCCGGGCAATCCCCACATCGCCGTGGGAGCTGGTGCTCACGTCCAGTCGCGAGACGAAAGTCGTGCTCGCGATCCTGGTCGTGTTCTCGCTCGTGTCCTGGTACCTCATCATTCTGAAGTGGTGGCAGTTCCGCCATATGCGACGCCATGCCGATCGCTTCATGCGGGAGATCGAGAAGGCGCAGCGGCTGGAAGAGGCCTACCACGCCGCGATGCGCCTCCCGCCATCGCCGTACAACCGGCTGCTGCGCGAGGGCGTGCAGTTCTTCTCCCATCTGAAACCCGGTCTGTTGAAAGACGCATCGGCCGCCGCCGTTGCGACGTCCGCCTTGACCACGACGCAGCTCGAGGCGCTGCGCATGGTGTTGGCGAAGGAGGTCGCCGCTGAGCGCGATGCGGCGGCCCGATTCATTCCATGGCTCGCGACGTTCGGATCCGTCAGCCCGTTGCTCGGCCTGCTCGGAACGGTGCTCGGCGTGATGGACGCGTTCATCGGGATCGCGGTGGGGGGCTCGGGAAACATCGCCGCCGTCGCGCCGGGCGTGGCGGAGGCGCTGGTGACAACGGTGGCGGGACTGGCGGTGGCCGTGCCGGCGGTGATGTCGTACAACATCTACGTCAACCGGCTCGGTCTGTTCGCCGGCGAGCTGGAAGGGTTCGCGCAGGAGATCATCGGCAGTCTGGCGCGCGAGGGCCGGCTCTAGATGGCGGGCCTGCTCGGGGGAAGCGGTGGCGGGTTGCGCGGGCACGGCGAGCTGCCGCTCAACGCCGACATCAACGTCACGTCGCTGGTCGACGTCGCGTTCGTCCTGCTCATCATCTTCATGATCACCGCGCCGATCATGCAGGGGGGCGTCGACGTCCGCTTGCCCAGGGCCGAGGCCCGTCCCATCGAGCCCAAGCAGGGGCTCGTGGTCACGGTCGACCGCAACGGCCGTGTCTTCCTCGATCAATCTTCGCTCTCGTACGAGGATTTCCGGGCGACCTTCCCCGCGTTCGTGCGCACCCGGCATCCCACCGGCGTCTACCTGCGGGCGGATGGACGCGTCGCCTACGCGACCGTCGTGCAGGTGCTCGCCGTGATTCGAGCCGCGGGCGTGTCCGACGTCGGGCTCGTGGCGGAGCCGGAGTCGCTGTCTCCATGAAGCGCGCAGAGCGGGGCGGGACCAACGTGCCGCTCGGATTGTTCGGGACGATCGCCGTGCACGGCGCGGCCCTGACGATGTTTCTCATGTCGGCCACGGGCGCGCATTCCGAGCCTCCCACGTATCGCGTGCGGCTGATCGCCGCCCCCGACCTCGTGCCGGAGTCACGTCCCGCGCCGGCTGCGGTGCAACGCGAGGCGGCTCCTCCGGAGCCGACGCCGCCTGTCGTCAAGCCGCCGCCCAAGAACACCGTGTCGCCCGCGCCACCGCCGCGCGTCGCCGACACGAAACGGCGCGAGGCGGCGCCGCGCACCACGCCGCAGCCGCGCATCCCCGGCGAAGCGCCGAGTACGGGGAGCGATCCGGCCACGGTGAGCACCGAGGGCGTCGAGTTTCCCTATCCGGAGTACCTCCAGAACATCGTGGCCCAGGTGCTGCGGCGCTGGCAGCGCCCATCGGAATCGACACCGCTCGAGGCCGAAGTGTCGTTCATGGTGCACCGGGACGGTACGATCACCGATATGCAGTTCGTGAAGCGGTCGGGCAGCTTCGCGTTCGACCTCGAGGCCCAGGGCGCGGTCGAGGAGGCCGGGCAGTACAAGTCGTTCGGCGACCTCCCGGATGGCTGGGTGCCCGATGTGTTGTTCGTGCGCTTCTATTTCTCCGGGAAGCGTCAATGACGTTCGCCCGCCCCTCGCTGCTCGGTTTGGTGATCCTCTCCGTCTATCCGTCTCCCCGTCTCTGGTCGCAGGACACTTCCGCCATCGATCGTGGGGTCCGCATCGGCATCATCTACCGGCCGGGCGTGCGCCCGGGCCTGGTGGTGCTGCCCGTCCGGCAACCCGGACTCGACTCGGTGCGCACAATCCTGAATCGGGATCTCGATTACAGCGATCGCTTCGAGGTCATCACGTTGCCCGGTGGAGACTCGGTGCGCGTCGGTGGGGGGGGGACGTCGCCGGGGCCTGCCGGGGCCGCGCGCTCGCGGGTCCCGCCCGCACTGAACTACCCTCTGTATCAGGCCCTCGGCGCCGACTTCGCCGTGGAGACGCGACTCACCGGAGATACCGCGATCGTCGTGGTGCATGACGTCATGGGGGGTGCGGTTCGGCGCACATTCCGGCATCGCCTGCCGGGCGCCAGGGATCCGGGGTTCCGTCTGGCCGTCCATCGTTTCGCCGATCAGGTGCTGCAGGCGACGCTCGGGGCCCCGGGGATGGCGGCGACGCGGTTGCTGTTCGTGAAGGACGGCAAGGTCTACCGCATCGATCAGGACGGGGCCGATTTGACCCTCGTTTCCTCGACCGACCGGCAGGCCATGTCCCCGGCGTGGGCGCCGGATGGTCACCGGTTCGCCTACATGGAATTCTCCGGCGGTCACGGCCAGCTGTTCATGCAGGACGTGGCGACCAACCGGCGTGTGAGCGTGGTCACGACCGGGTCGTCGCTCGATTTCACCCCGGCATTTTCACCCGACGGCCGGACCTTGGCATTCAGTCGCGCCATCGAAGAAGGCACCGACATTTACACGGTGAACGCGCGCGATAACTGTTGTTTGCAGCGCTTGACCAGGGGCGGCTTTTCGGACAACTTGTCTCCGACTTTCAGTCCGGACGGGCATCGCATCGCGTTTGTCTCGACGCGGCCCGGACTGCCACAAGTGTACGTCATGAGCGCGGACGGAACCGACCAGCAGTTGTTCGCCCCCTTCGATTACGGGGTCACGGGGTCCTCCAACGCGCCGGATTGGTCACCCGATGGACAGTCGGTGGCCTTCCACAGGGATGTCGGCGGGACGTTGCAAGTGTTCGTGCTCGACGTACGGACCCGGACGGTGCGGCAGTTGACGTCGCTCGGCCGGAATGAGGACCCCACCTGGGCGCCGGACAGCCGTCACATGGCCTTCGTGTCGGATCGCAGCGGCTACCGGCAGTTATGGGTGATTGATCTGGAGACTGGCCGCATCCGTCCACTGCTGCAGCAAAGCGGTGCCCGCTTGCCGGCGTGGTCTCCACGAATAGCGGAGCCTGTCTCCGCCAACCCCTGAACTGGGAGAACCGACAGATGAAACGCGTCCCTTCGCTGGTCCTGATAGGGCTCGGCGTGACGCTGGTGGCGTGCGGCAAGAAGCCCGAGACGGCGCCGGCCCCGGTGGCGAATGCCGATTCGATCGCCGCGGCCGAGCGGGCGCGGGCGGATTCCGCCGCGGCGGACTCGGCCCGGCGTGCGCAAGAGGAAGCGGATCGGATCGCGCGTCAGCGCGCCGCCGATTCCGCGGCTGCCGCGGCCGCCGCGGCCGCAGAGGTGCGCAACATGCTCGCGGCGATGATTCATTTCGATTACGACAAGGCCAATATTCGCAGTGATGATGCGGCTGCGCTGGATCAGAAGGTGGGCATCATGAACGCCAACCCGGATCTGCGCATTCGCATCAGCGGCAATTGTGATGAGCGCGGGTCGGACGAGTACAATCTCGCGCTCGGCAACCGCCGCGCGACCGCGGCGAAGCAGTATCTCGTCAGTCACGGTGTCGATGCGTCTCGCATCGAAACCGCGTCATACGGGGAAGAGCGTCCGGTCGCCATGGGACACGATGAAGATTCCTGGGCCCAGAACCGCCGGGATGAGTTCGAGGTCCTGAGCGGCGGGGACGTGCTCCGGAGGCCGTAGCGGGTGCCGATCACGCGTGCGTGGCTTCTCGGCCTGGGACTCGCCGCCGGATGCGCCCTGCGGGGCGATGTTCGGAAGGTGGAGCTCCAGGTCGAGGCGCTGCGCAGTGAGCTGACCCGGTCGGACAGCACGAGGCGTGCCGATCGCGATTCCCTGGTGCGATTGCTCGCGGCGCTGCAGGCCGCGCTCGTTGCCCAGCAGACTGCCCTCACGCAGATCCGGGGCGACATCCGCACCGATTTGCAGAACGTCCAGCAGCAGCTCGGCACGTTGCAGGAGTTGACGGGGCAGAGCCAGCAGCGTCTGTCCGAGCTGCGCAGCCGCATGGGCTCGACGCCGTCGCCGCAGCCTGCGGCGCCGGTGGACACCACGGGAGCCGCCAGTCCACCGGGAAACGCCGCGCCGGTCAGCGGCGGCCCCGGTGCGGATCAGATGTACGAGGTGTCTCTGCAGCAGTACCGCCGCGGCAGCTTCGCCACCGCCCGCCTCGGGTTTCGCGAATTCCTGCGTCAGTATCCCGATGACGATCGCGCCGCCGACGCTCTCTATTTTGTCGGCGAGTCGTTCGCGCCGGAGAACGCCGACTCGGCGTCTGCGGTGTATCAGGCGGTTGTGCGAAGCTATCCGAATTCGCCGCGGGCTCCATCGTCCCTGTACAAGTTGGGACTCCTCGCCGAACAGCGGGGCAACAAGGCTGCCGCGCGCACCTTCTATGCGCGGGTCGTGGCCGGGTATCCTCGCTCCGACGAAGCCAACCTCGCGCGCGACAAGCTGCAAGCCCTGGGGCGTTAGCCCCGCGCCGTGACTGACCCGTCGAATCGCGGCGAAATGCCGTTCCTCGATCACCTCGAGGAGCTGCGCTGGCGTCTGCTGTACAGCCTGCTCGCGATCGTGCTCGGAACCGTGGTCGGATGGGTGGTGGTGGAGCGCCTGGACGTCATCGGGCTCCTGATGCGCCCCATCGCGCCGCATCTCCCGGGCGGCCGACTCAATTACACCAGTCCCACGGATCCATTCTTCATCACACTGAAGTTCGCCTTCATCGTCGGTCTCGTCGTGTCGTCGCCGTTCGTGCTGTGGCAGCTGTGGGCCTTTCTCGCGCCGGCGCTTTACGAACGCGAGAAGCGCCTCGTCGTGCCCGCGATCATGACCGGGATGCTGCTGTTCATCGGCGGCGCGGCGGGCGGCTACTTCCTCGTGTTGCCCCGGGCCCTGGCCGTCCTGCTCGCATTTCAGAATCAGGCGCTGCAGCCCATCATCACGGCCGATCGGTACTTCGGGTTTGCGGCGCAGATCATTCTCGCCTTCGGAGCGGTGACCGAGCTGCCCCTCGTGGTCGTGGTCCTGACCGCGTTGGGGCTCGTTTCGCCCACGGGACTCCGGAAGAATCGCCGCTTCGCCCTGCTGATCGCGGCCGCGCTGGCCGCGTTCCTGACTCCGCCGGACGCCCTGTCGATGCTCATGATGATGGTGCCGTTGCTGCTCTTGTACGAGCTGAGCATCTGGTGCTCCTGGGTCGTGACGCGGCGCCGCGCCAAAGCTGCCCGCGCCGTCACCGCGCTCGCGATCGCCTTCCTGGTGGTCCCGCTGATCTCGCCGCGCTCGGCCGCCGCCCAGGTGAATCCGCGAGTGAATCCGCGGGCCGATTCGATCGCCCAGGCGCGCGCCCGCGACTCCGCGCTCGCGGCCGGCCGCCCCCTCGATTCCACCGCTGCGCGCCGGCTCGGACTGCCGACCGGCCCGACGCGCAAGTTCCCCGCCAGCGATCCGGTGCTCGATTCGCTGCTCAAGTTGAAGGGGTATCGCATCACGCAGTACGTCGCCGACACGCTGGTCGTGCTGGGCGACAGCGAAACGATCGTGCTCAATGGCGAAGCGCTGGTCGACCGGGACGGAACCAAACTCGAGGCGGACTCGATCCACTACCGTGAATCGAGCTGCCGGCTGGACGCCGCGGGTGATCCGAAGCTCTTCGATGAGGGCACCGTGCTCGTCGGGGAAGGGATGCGCTACGACACGTGCCTGCGCCGGGGTACCGTAATGAACGCGCTCACCGACTTCCAGCAGGGTGGAGCGACATGGATCATGCGCGGCAGAGGACTGGCGGTGGACTCCGCTTCAACCCGACTCTACGGCTCGAAGAGCGACATTACTTCGGATGAGCGTCCCGTGCCGGCCTATCATTTTGCCGCCGGCGAGGTGAAATGGCTCAATAAGACCCTCATGGTCGCCCGGCCGGTGGTGCTCTACGTGCACGATGTCCCCATCCTTTGGCTGCCGTTCATCTTCAACGACATCCGTCCCGGCCGGCGCAGCGGCATCCTCGTGCCGCGGTTCGGGCTCAACGACCTGGTGCGGCCGACGCGCGGCTATCGGCGCCACGTATCGAACCTCGGCTATTACCTGGTGCTGAACGATTACCTCGATTTCCTGGCGTCTGCGGACTGGAATGCCGGCACCAGCTTCTCGTTGCGTGGGGCCATGCAATACCGCTGGCTCAATCGGTTCATGCAGGGCGGGGTGTCCTATTCCCGGCTCACCCAGCTCGATGCCCCGGCGCATTCCGATCAGATCATCTGGAACCACAACCAGAGCTTCAACAGCCGCACGCGCTTTTCCGCCAGTGTCAACTATGCGACGAGTGCGAGGGTGGTGCAGCGGAACACGATCGATCCGTTTCTGACCACCGCTCAGCTCAGCTCCCAGGCAAATTTCGACAAACGGTTCGGCTGGGGCACGCTGAACATGGGTGGCAGTATGTCCCAGAACCTTTCCAACAACCTGCGGCAGCAAAACTTCCCGCGCGTATCCATCACACCGGCGCCGATCGACATTGCGCCGTGGCTCACCTGGTCGCCCGGGTTCAACTTCAACAACACCCAGACGTTTCACAACGTGGGAGCGCCGATCACCGTGGTGAGCCCCGGAGGAAGCATCGGGGTGGATTCGACCTCCTTCGACACCCGCGCATCGGATCTGTCGATGAGCACGCCGCTCCGCATCGGCAGGTGGAACTGGTCGAACGCCGTCACGATCAGCGACAAGACCAGCAACCAGCGGATCGAGTTCGTGATCCCGGACCCAATCGACTCGACCGTGAAGCACCACGTGGTCTACGACCGTACGTTCGAGACCCGCGTCGACTGGAACACGGGGATCAACCTGCCCCAGCTCTTCAGCGGAACGTGGCGTCTCCAGCCCGGCGTGCAGATCGTGAACAGGACGAGCGCGGGGCCGTTCATGCTGCGCAATCAGTTCACGGGCGGGCAGTTCCTGCAGCAGGGAAAACGACTGCAATTCAGTCTCGGCCTGGCTCCGACCTTCTTCGGCTTCTTCCCGGGCGTAGGCCCCTTCGCCCGCATCCGCCACTCCGTCTCGATGATCTTCTCCTACGCGTATGCGCCGGGGTCCAAGGTGCCCGCCGAGTTCGCCAACGCTCTCGATCCAACGGGTCGCCTGCTGAATGCCCGCAGTGATCCTCAGCAGACTGTCACGATGGGCTTGCAGCAGAGTTTCGAGGCGAAGTACAAGACCCCGGCCGGGGACTCGAGCGAAGCCGAGCCGAGGAAGATCCGTCTCTTGTCGATCGCCACGTCCGGAGTGTCGTACAACTTCGAGCAGGCCAAGATCCAAGGGCGCGTGGGCTGGCAGACGCAGACGCTCACGAACACCCTCGCATCCGACCTGCTCCCCGGGTTCAATCTGCAGGTCACGCACGATCTGTGGCTCGGGCAGGTCGGTCTGGCCAGCACCAGGTTCCAGCCGTTCCTGCAAAGCCTCTCGGCGAACTTCTCCGTCAGCTCGAGGACTCTGGCCGCGATCGGCGGGTTGATCGGTCTTGGTGGCGGGCCCCCGGCGCGGACTCCGCCTCCAACACCGACGCCTGAGGGCGGGCCGCCGCGCCTTCCCCAGGGCCCACGAGGATTCGGCGGAATGGGGGCGAGCCCGTACGGCGGAGGAGGGGGACGCGGCTTCAGTTTGAACGTGCAGTTCTCCACGCAACGCACCCGCCCCAGCCGGGACACGGTCGCCGCACCGCAGCGGGGGTCGCTGTCGGGCGGACGCCAACAAATGACCTTGAACATGGCCTTCAGCCCCACCCCGAACTGGACGGCGTCCTGGAACACGCTCTACGACTTCGATACCCGTCGTTTCCCTCAACACTTCGTCCGCCTGGAGCGCGACCTGCATCGTTGGCACGCCAGCTTCTACTTCAGCCGGACGGCGAGCGGCAACTTCGCGTTCAGTTTTTATGTGGCCCTGCTGGACCAGCCGGATATCAAGTTCGACTACGACCAGCAGAGCTATCCGCGCACTCAGTAGCCGTCGGGGGCGTGATGCTGTCCTCACCATGTGACAGCAGGGCCAGGGGCTTCAATCTGTAACATCAAGATCGACAACTGATTACAAGCGGGCACATTGCGTGCCCGATGCATGGTCCGAGCGCTACCCATTTCGTGAGGATCAAATGTCTGCCCGCACGCTCGTCGGATTGCTCGCTCTCGGCATCGTCATGGCTGGTTGCCAGTCCACCACCATCGTCGGGTCCCCTGGGCTGCTTTCCCCACCCGCCAACCTCGGGTATTCACTCGATCCGAGCGGCGACCCGAATCTGCCCGCCGGTATTCTGCTGCAATGGGACGATGTGACGGACCCGGCGCTCGCCAGCTACCGCATCTACTCTCGCGGCAGCGCCAGTGGATCGTTCGCGCTGCGCGGCGAGACTACCTCCAACACCTTCCACGACAATGGCGTGCCCCACCTCGACTACTATGTGACGGCCGTGGACGTGGATGGCGGCGAGAGCGACGCGAGCAACGTCATCACCGTCGACGAGCGATTGCAGCTGGAACGGCCCGCCAGTCTGACGTCGATCTCGCTCAATGGGGCCATTCATCTCGATTGGAGCGACAACGCGTTCGCCGCGGATCCTGCGCGCTTCAAGTGGTACCGCGTGTACAGCGCTTCCTACGATCTCGACCAGGGTCTGTGCGGCACGGATTGGTCGCTTGAAGGGTCTACGGTATCCCCCGAGTTCGTCGCCGGCGTGCTCGTCAACGGGGTGCCGCGCTGCTTCGGCGTCTCGGCGATCAGCATCGAGGGCTATGAAAGCCTGTGGTCGCCGCTGCGTCAGGATACGCCGCGTCCCGATGCCCGCAATCTGCTGGTGTGGGCGTTCGGTGCCGATCCGACCCAATCCGGTTTCCGGTTCTGGGACGACGTCAACAGTGACGGAGTCGGGCAGCCGTCGGAGCTGGGCCTGGTGCGGGACGGAAACCGCACCGATATCGATTTCTGGGTGTATCGCGATCCGACGGATTCCACACTGTGGATCGTGCCCGAGTTCAGCGGGACATCGTTGCGGCTGTACGCAACCAGTCCGGTAGGCGATCTGACCGACATCGATTTCGCGCCGGCCGGCGGGTACTCCCGCAACATGATCCAGGCGGCGCCGGGGTACGGCTACGTCTTCCAGATCGTCGAGGGCAGCACGCTGCGCTATGCCGCCCTGCGGGTGACGCACGTGGGACGCAACTATCTCATCTTCGACTGGAGCATGCAGACCGACCCGGGTAACCCTGAGCTGGTGGTGCATGCCAACTTGCCGACCTCGGTCGAAACCGGAGTGGAGGTCGCCGGCGCCCGGTAGAGCACTCCGGATGATGGACGGCGAGCCCGGCTCCTTGGCAGGGGCCGGGCTCGCCGCGTAGTTTCCTGCCTCAGCATGGCCCCCCCGCACACGATCACACTCGATGGCCGTTCTCTTTCGGTCGCAGATGTCGTCGCGGTGTCCCGGCAGGATGCGCCCGTCGCGATCGCACCCGCCGCACGCGAGCGCGTGCAGCGCTCCCGTGCCGGCATCGAAGGCGCGCTGGCTCGGGGCGAGACGATCTACGGCGTCAACACGGGGTTCGGGAAGCTGGCGCACGTGCGCATCGCACCGGAGCGGCTGCGCGAGCTGCAGCTGAATCTCATCCGCAGTCATGCCTCGGGAGTCGGGACTCCGCTTCCGGTCGCGGCCGTCCGGGCCATGATGTTGCTGCGCGCCAATGTCCTGCTCATGGAAACGAGCGGCGTGCGGCCGGTGCTCGCCGAGTCGCTGGTGGCCATGTTGAACGCCAAGCTGCATCCGATCGTCCCGTCACAGGGGAGCGTCGGCGCCTCCGGTGATCTGGCGCCGCTCT
>Ga0209382_10013331_pt1 | contig 10110 bp, 9 predicted proteins | sample SoiMetdeltSBSDD5_FD_187599 | JGI IMG/M metagenome (GOLD analysis project Ga0209382, IMG submission 187599) | Bulk soil microbial communities from a Populus tree surrounding site in Tennessee, USA - Soil MetaG P. deltoides SBSDD5 (SPAdes) (version 2) | ecosystem: Environmental > Terrestrial >...
TTAGCACAAAACTTTTCTGTTTATCGCAACAGTGACGATCTCCATGATCGGGGCAATATGAGCTGCGAAACGGAGAGGTGCCGAGCCCTCCGTTGGCCGGTATGGGAGCAAACGAGGGAGGAAAAACGTGGACCATGGGTTGGTGGAGGCTTTCGGCCGCCGCGTGCGTATTGGGATGGTTGGAGGTGGCATCGACTCGGTTATTGGCCGGACTCATCTCATTGCGATGCGAGCTGACGGAATTTGCGAGCTCACCGCCGGCGCTATGTCCATTGATCCAGCGATTGCAGTCGCCTCCGCGCGTCAGGAACTCGTGGCATCCGATCGCATCTACACCGATTGGCGACAAATGCTTGAAAAAGAAGCCCTCCGACCTGATCGCATCGATGCAGTAGTCATAGCCACCCCACCCCGCCTTCACTGCATGATAGCCCGCGCTTTTCTTGAAAAAGGCATTGATGTTATCTGCGAGAAGCCAATGACACACAACCTGGGTGAGGCCCGGTCTCTCGCGGCTGCAGTTGATGCGAGTGGCCGGTTATTCTGCGTCTGTCACTGCTATACCGGCTACCCCATGGTACGGCAGGCTAAAGCTCTCATCGCCGAGGGGGCAATCGGCAAAGTTCGGCTGGTTGATGGCGAGTTCTCTATCGGAACGCCAGGCGTCGCGCTCGAACCGGAGGATCCTAGCAAGAGGCACTGGAGGTTTAGACCAGATCAGGAAGGCATGGCAGGCATCCTCGGCGAGGCCGGTTCGCATGCTTACCACATGATAACCTATGTCACCGGGTTGTATGCACAGTCGGTATCGGCTCTGATGGCAACTTATGCTCCGCGCCGCGACGTCTATGACAATGCTTACATAACAGTGCGCTTCGGCGAAGGAGTACAAGGTCGCCTCTGGTACAGCTATGTGGCTGCTGGCAACGATCACGGCCTCACCCTAAAAATATACGGCGAGACCGGCAGTCTTACTTGGTGGCAGGAGGAAGGTGAAATCCTGAGGTTGAAGCCTATGGGGAAGCCGGAGATACGCTATGCACGCGGCTATGCGGGAATGGCAGAAGATGCCGAGTTGGTGACTCGTATTCGGGAAGGGCACCCGGAAGGCTATCTCCTGGCGTTCGCCAATCTCTACTTGTTGTTCGCCCAAGCGATCATGGCCCGCAGCCTCGGAAGGCCGTACACACAGTTCACGGCGTCGCTGCCGTCAGCCGAAGACGGTGTCCAAGGCATGGCTTTTGTCGAGGCAGCGACACTCTCCCACGAGCAACAAGGCGCATGGGTGATAGTGCCTAGCTCGCCAGCTCATAGGACATGAAACTGGCTATCCATCCTGATCGTTGATCGGCCCAGGAGCGCATGCAGGCGGAAGCGGCGGAACAGAAAGCGGCAGAGGCAAAGACAGAAGAAATGGCACCACCGGCCTGAGGCGTTATTACTATAACGCCCGTTCCGCGAATCGCGGATTGGATGGTTTTTCGCCTCTTCGAAGCATTAACCCAGCTTGCAATAGAACTGGACTTCACGCCCGAAGCACGCATGCATGGGCTCGCTCAGGCTCTGCCTGCGCCAGATCTGACACCCGGCTGAGGCTGGGCTTGAGGTGGTGGAAGCGCCGGAATTGTCCGGTGCCAAGGAATGGAGAGCTCCATGGCCACCCCCGCAAAACCCAAATCGCAAGTTCCGCAGGTGATCACAATTCCATGTGAATGATTGCGATCGGGGGACCACCAACGCTATGTGAGGCGTAGCCCCTGCCAATTTCTTTAAATCCATGTTTTTCATAGAACCCCACCGCATTCAAAGTAGCTTCTACTTTGATTGGTCCCTTGTGCCCTCGTCGAGCCCGCTCGATGCCGATCTGCAGTAAGCGTTTGCCAAGACCGCTTCCAGCTGCGCTTGGCAGTATGAAAAGGCGCGTCAACTCGCCAGGCTCGGCATCAACGAAACCCACGACTACGCCATCCTGCTCGGCAACAATCATGAGTCCATTGGAAATCAGCTTTTCATAATAGGCAGAGTTACGCTCTCCCATCCAGTTCGCAATAATCTCTGCTGTGTAGTAATCCTTAGCTAAAGCCTTCACTGATGCCAAAGTGAGCTCCAGTACCGACTGACCATCGCCCTGGCGTGCTGGGCGTAGCACAAAAGGATGGTCACTCATCAGATGCCTCTAAGAGCTATCCCTCGAGCCAAGTTTAAGTTGCACTCAAAAATTTCGATAGTTCGTTATCATACTCCTGCATTTGCGGCAGATGATCTCCAAGCTGCTCCCAAGCTATTTTGGATCCTACGAATGTGTGCTGCGAAGGCCCCCATGCTGCGCCATCGGTCATTGGCCAATCTTCGGGATGATCCAGGGTGCCGATTTTGATCCAAACGTCCTGGCTTGCATCAAATTGAAATGGCATCGGAGAACCACAATCGGCGCAAAAGCTTCTCGTAGCGAAGCGACTGGATCGGTAAGACTTTGGCTCGCCTTTGGTGAACTTGAATGAGCGTCCGGGAACTCTAAGCGTGGCGCTAAAGAAGCCGCCGTATGATCTTTGACACATTGTGCAGTGACAATAGTAGCCCTGCACAGGTGCTTCATCCGATTGGAACCGAATGGTACCGCAAAGGCACCCACCTGTCAGTGGCACGTGTGACTTACCCATGGATCATCTCCGGACGCTATTCCGTAAAAATTGTGATGCGAAACAAGATCCTTCACAAATCAATTTTGGCGAGCAGCGGTGGCCATTACTTCGCAAGGTCGCAGTGCTTACAAAACCGCGGTTACATTGTAGGCAGCTTGCATAAGATATAGGGTACCCACTTGGGTCACGCTGAAAGTGTGACATGGAACGCCGCCTCGCCGCTATTTTGGCTGCTGATATAGCAGGATACTCCCGGCTCATGGCCGCTGATGAGCCCGGCACTTTGGCGCGATTCAAAGAGCTTCGAGACAAGGTGATAGAACCCACGATAGTCCAGTTTGGCGGACGAATCGTTGGGTCGGCTGGAGATAGTTTTCTCGTCGAGTTTACCAGCGCTGTCAGTGCAGTTGAGTGCGCCGTTCAAATGCAAGCGGGCTTAACCGAGCAGAATGCCAATTTTTCCGAAAGTGCCCAGATGGCTTTCCGGGTCGGCCTGAATGTCGGTGACGTCATGGTCGAAGGCAGCACAATCTACGGCGATGGCGTCAATATCGCCGCCCGATTGGAGAAGCTCTCGGAACCGGGCGGAATCTGCGTGGGACGCAGCATCTACGAACAGGTGAACGGGAAAGTCCAATACACCTTTGCCGATCTGGGCACACATCGGGTCCATAACATTCCCCAACCAATCCAGGCCTATAGAGTTCAAGCAAGCATACTCAGACCGGTTTCTAAGCCAACTCTGCCCCTGCCAGAAAAACCATCAATCGCCGTTCTGCCGTTCGAAAACATGAGCGGTGATGCTGAACAGGAGTATTTTGCGGATGGGATAGTGGAAGAAATTATTACTGCCCTATCCAAGTTTCGGCAGTTGTTCGTCATTGCGCGAAATTCAAGCTTCACTTACAAGGGGCGAACTGTCGATGTAAAACAAGTTGGTCGTGACCTTGGTGTGCGATATTTGCTTGAGGGCAGCGTCCGAAAAGCTGGTGGCAAACTGCGGATCATCGGACAGTTGATTGATGCAACGACAGGCGCACATCTTTGGGCAGATCGATTTGAAGGAAGCCTCGAAAACGTGTTTGAGCTTCAGGATCAGTTGACTGCAAAGGTTGTAGGGGCCATCGAGCCAAACATTCGGTCAGCAGAAATAAGTCGGGCGCGAGTTAAGCCACCGAACGACTTCACTTCTTACGACCGTTATCTTCAAGCGCTGCCTTGCCTATATGAGCATTCCGTTGAAAGCTTGACGCGGGCTGAAACGCTGCTTCGAGATGCAGTTGAGCGTGATTCGAGTTATGCTGATGCTATCGCCGCTCTCGCCAACTGTGTTTTTCGCTTATCGTTGGCCGGGGCCAAGGAGTTCTCTGAGGGTATGAGGGCAGCTCTCGCTCTTTCACGGCAGGCGGTAAGTTTGGATAGCAATAGCGCTGAGGTTCTAGCTACGGGCGCGAGTTGTGAAGCAGCCTGTTCGGGTTCATTTGCTTGGTCGGCAGATTTGGCAGAGGCAGCCATTCGTGCAAAACCCAACTCGATGTATGTGTTAATGCAGTGCGCCGGCGCCTTTGCATATGCTGGTGAAAGTGAACGAGCAATCGATGTTTATCAGAGGGCTTGGCGGATTAACCCCATTGATCCCCTGGGGTTTCTCATCATACGCGGAATTGGAATAGCACATTTCTTTGCTCGTCGATTTGAGGATGCAGCGTCATGGGAAAACCGCGTGTTGCAGCAGCACTCTTATGATGTTGTCGCGCGACGATATCTTGCGGCTTCTCTTGCTCATCTTGGTCGCCTTACAGAAGCACGAGAGATGGTTGCAGAGATTCTAAGACTTCAGCCGAACTCCAGCTTGACTCGTTCGCGCCGAAGCTCGTTCAAGTATGGTTGGATGTCTGAGCTCTATGTTTCCGGTCTTCAGATGGCAGGCCTGCCGGAGTAGTGGCTGTCATATGTCGCCAGCCTTTCATCCCTATCTCCGAAGCGCAAAAGCATGGAACCATACTACCAAAGTGGCGAACAGAGAAAAATGGTTAGAAAAGCGATTGTGTTCTCGTTCTCTCCAGTTGGGATCTGACTAGCGACGGATGATCGCGTAGGAAAGGCCGCATTTGGGCGGCTTTTTGAGCGCGTTCAGCGCATCGACGAAATGAAGGACTAGGTGGCGGAGGGAGATTGATTCGAACCATCAGTATGGTTGTGATGCACATCATTCCTGGGTCAGGTCGGGGCTCGCCCTGCCAGACCTGTAATCATGGCAACAATCTCGTTATCTGTTGTTTCGGACGTGTTTTTTACGCTTACTTGCCGGCCCCGGCGCAGTACGCAGATGCGGTTTGCCAGCCGAAAAACCTGGTCCAATCGATGGCTGATCAGGAGGATCGAAAGGCCGCGCTCCTTGAGAGTCCGAATGATGCTCTCCACTTTCTGGGTTTCGGCAACGCCAAGGGCAGCCGTGGGCTCGTCCATGAGGACCAGCCTACTCGCCCAGTGAGTGGCTCGAGCAATTGCGATGCCTTGGCGCTGGCCTCCGGACAATTCCCGAATGGTTCCTGTCGCCGATGGGATGCGCACGTCTAAAGCTTTCACCAAAGCCTCGGTTTCGGAGATCATTCGTCGGCGATCAAGCCGGCGCAGGGGTGTCGTAACGAGCTCGCGACCCAGAAAAAGATTCATGTAAACGGGCTGGCTGTCAGCAAGGGCGAGATCCTGAAATACCACTTGTATACCAAGCGCCTGTGACCGCCCAGGATCAGTGATGGAGACTTCTACTCCGTCGAGAAGAATCAGTCCGGAGTCGGGTGGGTGCACGCCGGCGATAATTTTGACCAGCGTCGATTTGCCAGCGCCATTGTCACCGACAAGCGCAACCACTTCGCCGGCAAAGAGGTCGAGATTGAAGTTCTCCAACGCGACGATGCCTCCAAAGGTCTTTCTGATATCTCTGAGGCCAAGCACTGGGGTGGTAGCGAGATCCGTCGATGCAGCTTCGCTCATCAGGGCCACTTCACCTCGCGTCCATGGGAGTCGTGAACTGCTTCTGCCACGGGCCGGTCCGAACCTATACCGGAAACACCGACGACATAGCCCCGCGTAAAGAACACTTGCGGACGAAAGCCGAAAACAACCGTATCGCCAATCTTCGGCTTTACTCGTCCTGATGCATCGATCATGCCATAGTAGTCGATAGCTTCCGGTGGTGGGATGTCCACCGTCGCGAGCGCATTAGACGATGTGGTTGGCTCCCTCGAAACGATCGCTTTCACCGGATATTTGGGGAACACCGGGTCGAGATAGAGTCCGCCGCCGAAGCAGTAAGCTTCGCCGCCATAATAATGAGAAATCTCGCTGACATAAACCACTGCGGGTCTTTCGGGCAGATCTTCAAAAGCGTGAAGCGGCGTCGTTCCCGTTAGCCCGTGCCCCGGCTCAACCTGGGTCGCGCCCGCATTTGCCAGGGTATCAAACGCTACTGTTGAAGATGTTCCAGGCGCATTGATTTCGATTGCTGTTCGGCCGAATTTGGCTACCGAGTCGCGGGCGCGCTCGAGCGTGGCAAGATTCGGTGTCGGCACAAGCCTCCGGGTGTTCTGATCAAAGAGTAGAGCAGGAAAGGTTGTGACGCCGGAAAAGAATGCTCCTTCCATCCGGTCGATCGCTTCCGCTGTTTGAACGATGTCTTCTGCAGGAAACCCGCCCTCATGGCCCCTGTAAAACTTGTCGCCTGCTGCAACGATCCTTGTCAGAAGTGCCTGCCGCCGGCCCGCCTTGGCGGAGACCTTTTCTGCCTCATCAGCCTTCTCAATATTGAAAACTGTCCAGTAGTCCGGCGTCATCGCCACAGCTGCCCCGGTCTCGGTGCGCGGCACCTGCACAAGGTGGCCGATGTGTCCGATGTCCAAGCCTGCGCCGAGACAGGCCCGGGCGCATTCCATATCGACAGCAACCGCCTTGTCGATGCCACCCTTCTTCACCGCCCGGCAGAAGGAGCTGTTACGGCCCATCTGCTTGGTCATGGCGAATATCTTCAAGCCGAGCTTGCGGGCGGCCTCCACCATCATCCGAGCGTTCGCCTCGACTGTGTCGAGATCAATAACGTAGGTGTTGGCGGGGATTTGTCCTTCCTGGTGCAGACGAATAGCGTGCTCGACGAGCTTGGGATTGCGGCGCCTGATTACATCGAGAAACATGATCCAACTTTCTATGAACTAGCGATTGGGCTCGCGCAATGTCAGCGCCACCGCGGAAAGAATGATCAAGCCGCGCACCATCATCTGCTCCGACACGCTGAGACCCATGAGGATCAGACCATTGTTAAGCATTCCCATCAGGAGCGAGCCAACGAGAGCGCCCAACACTGAGCCGATGCCCCCGTTGAGCCGAGTGCCGCCGACGATGACGGCGGCAATGACTGTCAACAAATCGGTCTCGCCCAGGGTATAGCGCGCTCCCTGCAAGCGACCGGCATAGAGCAAACCGGCGAGAGCGGCGCAGCCGGCGCTCACGAGAAGCACAGAAAAGCGCAGTCGATCAACTTTGATGCCAGTCGCACGGGCGGCACGGGGGTTGTCGCCCGTGGCATGAACATGAGCACCAAAGCGGGTTTCCATATAGATGTAGTGGCCCACGAGAGTCGCGACGATCGACCATAGGGTGAGAGATGGCACTCCCCAAGCGGCACCGCCACCGAAGAGCCCAACGAAGGTATCATTGACAATCGGAATGGATTGCAGATTTGTGAGCCAGCGAGCGACGCCTGCCAGGAAACCCATCATGGCGAGCGTGACTAGAAAGGAGGGCAAGCGGCCATAGGCCACGATCGCACCATTGATCAAGCCAATGATAAGACCGGCGCCAAGTCCCGCTGCCGCTCCAATAATCCAGGAATGCTCTCGCAAGACGACCGCAGCGATAAGCGCAGAAATGGCAACAATGGAACCGACGGATAGATCGATCTCCCCAGCGGTCAATACGAATACCATTCCGATCGCCATAACAGTGACCGGCGTGGTTTGCTGAACGATGTTGACGAGGTTGGTGACGGAGAGAAAACCGTCATCATGCAGAACGATCGCCAGCACCAGAAATATAATGGCAAAGCCGATATAAACGACATATCGACTCAGATCGATTGTCTTCAGCGCCGGTATGCGCCGCCAGTCGACACTCGTCATTGGGTCGTGAGAGAGGGCGGCGGGTCGCGGTGCAGCGACTGGTTCCAGCCTTCCTTGACGTTGTCTTTGGTAACCGCAAGAGCATCGACAACGAGGAAAGGTGCTACTTTCTCACCGAGTAGTCCGAGCGCTGCGGCGCGTGCGGCGGTGACGCCAATCTGATAGGCTTCATCCGCCACGATGGCGGCCACATTGCCGCCCTTGACCATGTCGAGAGCCAGGGGTTCCGACAGATCGAGCGTGACGATTTTGGTTTTCTTGTTGCCCGCGTTGCGCAAGGCGGCGAGGACCAGTTCAGCGGGCTCTGCCCAGGTTACATAAACGCCATCGATGTCGGGATTTTGCGCAAGTAGGGCGTTGGCGATCTCCTCGGCCTTGGCAGGATCGGCCAACCCCAGCTCAGCGGCTATTTCGATGCCTTTGTACTGATCGAGGATCGTCTGCTTGAAAGCGCCATCACGCTGGTTGGTGACATAGAAATTAGCGTCATGGAACATATAGGCGATCTTGCCTTTGCCACCGAGCGCGGCTCCCATGGCATCGCCCGCCTTCTTACCCATCTGCGCCAGATCATCGGAGACCACCGTTACGTAGTCTTGTCCGTGCACATAGCCCTTCGGTGAATTGTCCACAAAAACGAGCTTTGTGCCTGCCGATTTCGCTACGTCATAAACTGAGGCCGCGGTGTCTGGATCTACCGCGAGTGACAGCACTATGCTCGGTTTCTTCGCCATGACGGTTTCCATGTCGTTACGCTGTTTTGCGGCGTCGAAACCTGCCTCGGTCGAAGCCACGACCTCAATCCCAAGCCGGGCGAATTCATCTTTGGCGCCTTGATCCACGGCTGTCGTGTAGTCAGAGGACGTGTGCCACACGAGTGCGGCGGTGTGTTTGCCCTCTTTGATCTTGGCTTCCTGGTCGGGTGTGATCGTGAGGCTCTTCGCAGGCGTTGCTTCCTCGCCATGTGGCCCCTTTGTTGCAGCAAGTTCAGCGTTTGCTAGACCTGCAAGCGCAAGAGACCCTGTGAAGGCGACCACAGCAGCAATATGCCGTTTCATAACATTCCTCCCTTTTTCTTTTACTTGGCTGCGTCCAAAACTGTCTTCGGCGCATCCCGATGCAAAGACTCCTGCCACCCCTCAGCAACATTAGCCTTAGTGACGGTCAGGGCTGGAGCAACGAAGAAGGGCGGTGCCTCCTTGCCTAAGAGTCCATAGGCTCCGGCGGTGGCCATTGCGCGACCGAGCTCATAAGCTTTGTCGGCCACAATTCCGGCAACGTTGCCCCCCTTGACCATATCGAGTGCTATCGGCTCGGAAAGATCGAGAGTGACAATTTTGGTCTTGGTATTGCCAGCAGCTCGCAATGCAGCAAGCACGCCCTCTGCCGGTTCGGCCCATGTCACATAGATCCCGTCAAGGTCGGGATGTTTGAGCAGCAATGCTTGAGCGATCTCCTCAGCCCGAGCCGGATCGGCCAATCCCTGTTCGGCTACGATCTGCATGTCAGGGTAGCTTGTCTGAATTGTCGTCTTGAATGCATTGTCCCGCTGATTGGTGACATAATATTGGGCATCATGGAAAATCCAGGCGATCTTGCCCTTCTTGCCGAGCGCTTCCGCCAATACATCGGCAGCCTGCTTGCCCATCTGGAAAAGATCGTCCGTTACGATCGTGACATAGTCTTTTCCATGCGCGAAACCCTTGGGCTGGTTCGACAAGAGCACGACCTTCGTGCCCGCTTCTACAGCAGGTCGCAGCGCTTCAGCTGACGTTACAGGATCGAGCGGGAGCACAAGAATTACGCTTGGCTTCTTCGCCATTATGGTTTCCACATCGCTCTTTTGACGGGCGGCATCGAAACCAGCGTCTGTGGTTGCAACAACTTCGATGCCGTAGCTGTTGAAGGCATCTGTGGCTCCCGCCGTGACCGCCGTCACGAAATCAGATGAAGTGTGCCAGAGGAGCGCTGCCGTATATTTGCCGGCCTTGAGCTTGTCGATTTCTTCCGGACTCAGCGTCAGAGTGCTGGAGGGAACAGCCTTCTCGCCATTGGGTCCTGTTGTCTCTTGAGCCAGGACAACGTTGGAAGGTATCCCTATTAGGAGCGCCAATCCAAGCGTAGCAAGAACTTTCTTCATTCAATCCTCCCTGTTTTTTTAGCGGCTGGCACCCGCCAAAAACGCGGCGAAGGCCAGAATTGCTAGGCGATATTCCTCTATTGGAACACGTTCCTCAAGCGTGTGACAGATGCGAATGTCGCCTGGGGCGCAGTAGACGGGCGGGATGCCGAGG
>Ga0209382_10013333_pt1 | contig 10107 bp, 13 predicted proteins | sample SoiMetdeltSBSDD5_FD_187599 | JGI IMG/M metagenome (GOLD analysis project Ga0209382, IMG submission 187599) | Bulk soil microbial communities from a Populus tree surrounding site in Tennessee, USA - Soil MetaG P. deltoides SBSDD5 (SPAdes) (version 2) | ecosystem: Environmental > Terrestrial >...
CGGACAGGGCGTCGGCCGAAGCGGCCCCGGGCGAGGAGAAGACGCCGAAGCCCGAGAGCGGGGTTCCCGCCTTGAGTCCGGAGGAGCCGGGGGAGATCACGCAGGACTTCCAGTCGACGGTCTTGCAGATGCTGTCCCAGATGTCGAAGACGATGAACCTGATGGCGAAGGCGTTTTCCGGAGGGATCGGCCTCGCCGCGACACAGCCAACGGAGGAAAACATGGCACCGAACGACCAGCCGAGGGGAACGGACAGCGCGGACAGGGACCGCAAGCCCGAGGACGACAACAAGGGGGTGCGGAAACCCGTGGGACAGTACAACGCCGACACGGTGGCTGTGGCGAAGCTGTCCGGAGAGGTCGAGGTGCTGAAGGCGCGGGACGCGGAGCGGGAGCGGAAGGAGCAGGTCCGGACGCTCGTGTCGGGGGCGGAGGCGGCTCTCAAGGGCTACCACATCACGGACGGGATGCGGACGAAGCTCAACCTCTTCGCGGAGAAGGGGAAGGAACTGCTGGACGCCTTCGTCGAGTCCATCAAGACGGGATACCCGAAGGAGACGCCTGCGTCGCTCGAGCAATTCGACGGCGGGGCGGGGGCTGTCACGGACCCGGAGATGGAGAAGATCACGGAGAAGTTCAAGGGGCGGTCGCCCGCGGTGCAGGCGGAAGTCCTGCGGCTGAGCGGGCAGTACGACGAGCTGAAGGCGAGGAAGATGGTCAGCGCGTCGAGGGAGCGGTTCATCGACATCCAGCTCGCGGCGGCGGGCAGGTCGCTCATGCCGCCGAAGCAGAGGGAAGTTTAGCGGTCAGGTTACATCCCGGGGTTCCCCCCCGGGGTCCACGGATTCCCGATAGGGGAGGGTAAGAAGATGGCTCTCGCGGCGAACAAGAACGTGAAGACGGCGGGCCGGTCGATCATCTCGCTCGTCGTCCAGTCGGGCGTGACGGTCTGGGCCGGCGGCCTGTACATGTACGACAAGGCGACGGGGACCGTGAAGGTCCCGGCGGACACGGCGGGCTTCGAGTTCGCGGGGATGGCGATGGACAAGGTGATCGGGGACGGGACGAAGGAAGTCCCGCTCGACATCAGCGGCCGGATCATCAAGAAGCAGGCGGTGACGGGGGTGACGGCGCTGACGAACGTCGGAGACCTCGTGTACATCACGAGCGACGACGTGTTCACGATCACGCCGACCACGAACACGGACGCGATCGGGATCATCACGCGGTGGTACAGCGGGACGGACTGCGACGTCGCGCTGTTCACGCCGTTCGAGAGCCGGTGCGTGCCGGTGGCCTAACAGGGAGCTGACAGGTTTTCATAACAGGAACCCCGTAACAGGGGGAGGGTCAAGAGATGCCGACGCCCGGACAGATCGTGATCGCGACCGACCTGCTGACCGCAGGTATTCGGGCCGATTTCTGGGACGTGTACGAGCCGATGTACGACGGCCTGAAGGCGAAGCTGTCGGACTACATGGACCTGGACGTGCCGTCGGACAAGCTGACTGAAATCTACGCCTACGCGCAGTCGGCGGCCTATCCGGGCCGGTGGAAGCGGGGCGAGGAGATCCCGTCCAAGGCGTTCAAGGGCGTCCAGTTCTCGGTCACGAACAAGGACTGGGGCATCCGGATCCCGTGGCACGAGAACGACAGGCAGGACGACCAGACGAAGTCGATCCGCCAGCGGGCGCAGTCGGCGGGGAAGAACTTCGCGACGCTCGACGAGCGCGTGTTCTACCAGATCCTGAGGGGCGCGGTGGACACGGAACTCCTGGAGTCGATTCCAAACGCCCCGGACGGGGTGGCGCTCTACAGCGCGACGGACGGGGACGGGGCGGCGCGGTTCGGTGTTTCGGGCGGGAACATCATCACGGGCACAGGTGTGGCGACGCCCGGGGCGATCCAGACGGACCTGTTCTCGGCGCTGTCGAGGGTCCGGTCATTCCTGGACACGGAAGGCCAGCCGCTCCACGACATGTCGCTCATCGACCAGGGCGTGTCGATCACGTTCAACGTGAACAACTGGAAGGTCTTCGCGGAGGCGTTCCAGCAGGGCCGGACGCACTCGGTGATCAGCTCGACGGGCGCGGCGGTGACGAACATCATCATGGACAGCGGCCTGCGGGTCGACCTGACGCCGACGACGCGCATCACGGACAACGACTGGTTCGTGTTCCTGAGGGGAGTGCCGCACAAGCCGATCTTCCGGCAGACGCGCCAGCCGATCCGGGAGTGGTTCGCGACGATGGAGAACTCGGACTCGGCGCGGGACACGAAGATCGAGTACGCGGAGTGGGAGGCCCGGTACGGGTATGGGGTCATGCTCCCCTTCGCAACGGTTCAGGTCAACAACTAGCGGAGGGCTGGTCCATGGCGAAATACCTGCTGGCCCTGCGGACGAATCCGCAGAGGCATTTCGTGACGCTGGGCGGGGTGACGTTCAATGTCACGCCGACGGTGGCGGAACTGACCGACGAGCAGGCCAAGGCGGCGAAGAAGGCGGTGGCGAACGCGGAGCTGGGGGCGTCGGTTGTATTCGTCCCGGCGGACGACCTGGACGGGCAGACGCCGCAGGAGTACCTCGAGGCTACGGCCGCGAAACCCGGTCCGAAGCACGGGCCGCAGACGGAGAGGGCGAAGGCGAAGGCGGCCTTCCGGTCGGCCCTGCGGGGCGAGAAGGCGAGAGCTTCGAAGAAGGAAAAAGAATAGGGCGTGTCACGCCCGACGCTGTGGCCGGCGTTCGGCCATATCCGATAGCCGGAAAGGGAAACCATGACGGACGAAACGAACCCCGCCGAATTCAAGGACGATGCCGCCGTGACGGCGGAACCGATCGTCATCCCGATCGTCGAGAAGGTCGACACCTACCCGGTCAAAGTCCTGGTCAAGTCGCCCAAGGAGCTGGCGACGTCGCTCTACTGGGTGGGAACGAGGGACGACTCTCCGCATGAGATGGTCAGCGTGGCGGGGATCATGTTCCAGAGGGAGACGGACCCGCCGCGGGAGGGCCGCGACGGCGAGCAGTACAGGGAGCGCCTGAGAGGCGGGCTGGCGAGGCTGACGGCGGCCCAGGTCGAACTCATCAAGAAGAAGGTCGTGAAGAAGGTGTACCAGGGCAAGTTCCTGAGGAACACGGACGACGTGCATTTCGTGCCGACGGGGTCGGAGATCCCGCTGGCGAGATACCTGTACATGGTCAGGGTGCAGGACCGGATGCCCCCGAACTTCAGGGATCCGCGATCCGAGGCCCCGGAGGCGATGGCGAAGGAGTCGTAAGACCCGAGGGCTCCCATGGCGTCCCCTTCAGAAGCGGAAGTTCAGGCCCAATGGAAGGCCGCCGTGGAATTGCTCCACGAGACCTTCAAGTTCGCATCGGTGAATGCGGAGAACTGGGTCTCGAAAGAGGACACGCTCGTTCAGCTCGTTGAGAGCGACTTCAACGAGGAGATCCTCAGGTCCGTGGCGGCGGCGCGGTCCCGTCTGCAATCCACGATCAGCCCGGAGATGGTCCGGGCTGTGACGCTTCCGCATCTCAAGTCGTATATCAAGCACGTCGTCGGAAAGGCAGTCCCTGGGGGCGAGAAGGACATCATTGACACGCTCTACCAGTGGTTCAGGGACACGGCCGTCACGGTCAAGTCGCGGTCGTTCTCGTTCGGGAGCCCGTCGGCTTCGGGTGGCAACCAGGGCAACGTGACGGTCCTGAGGGTCACGAAGGACGAGAGCAACTTCGATATCGAAAGCGGTCACGCTGAGGCCAAACGGGCTGACTGCACGGTCGACCGGAACACGGGCTCGGAACTGGACAACGAAACCTTCAGGCTCAAGGGTGCCCCTCAGGCTTTCGACTCCCTGCAACTGGCGGGGTCGGGCATATTCAGGGACATCAGGGTCCTATCGTGCCGGACGTCGATGCTCCGGAACCCGTCGTTCGACAACTTCGCTGGAACGGCGTTGAGCCCGACGAGCATCCCTGACTGGACGTCGTCGGTGGCGGTCTCGAGCACTAATTTCGAGTTCGACGGCACCAACTACTACAGGGCGGTCCAGGGCGTGACGCCCTACGCGCTCAGGATCAAGAACACGGCGAACCTGAGCCAGAAGCTGTCGACCGGGAACATCAAGCTGAGGGCTGACGTTCCGTACTACCTGCATGTCGTGTACAACAGGGAGATCCACACGGCGTCCGGGACGCTGACCATCAGGCTGGGGGCCATCAACGAGGCGGTCGTTCTGGCGGCCCAGACGGGCTGGAACATCATCAGGGTCCCGGCGACGACGGGCCAGAACAACTGGTACAAGAACTTCGACGAACAGGATCTGGACATCTCTATCGAGTGGTCCCAGACGACGGGGGACCTCCTGATCGACGACGTGATCCTGGCCCCGTACAGCGAATTCGACGGGACGTGGTATGCTGTGGTGGCGAACAACACGACGCCGCTTCCGGCGATGAAGGACGATTTTTTCACATGGACGGACTCGATCGCGACGGACTCGATCCTGCAACAGTGGCTCGCCAGAGGGTACGGGAGATACCTCCCGCACGCGGGTTCGCCATCGATCACCGATCCGTAGGCGGAGGGAAACCATGGGCGATCACAAGTCGGTGATTTCGAGGCCGCCGGCCCAGTTCACGGACCTGCACTTGCAGGTGATCCAGGAACTGTGCAGGAACGACGCGATCATGGCGGACTTCGTGGAGCGCGTTTCTCAGGGTTCTCCGGTCAACCCGGCTCGCACGGCCATGATGGGATCGATCGCGGTGACGGCGGCGCAGATCCTGAACGAGAGGGCGAAGCTGAGGGAGCAGGTCGCCCAGCGGGAGGCGGAGGTCAGGAAGGCGGCGGATCTCGCGGCCCAGAAGAAGGCGGACGACATGCCCCAGCGGATCGCGGCCAAGGACATCCCTCCCCTCGATGCGGAGCCCGCGAAACCCAACGGGGAACCGGCCAAGGCGTAAGCCATGACGCTCGCCACGGAAGTCACCGGCCGCATCTCGGGGTCCATGGCGATCCAGCTCACGAATCCGGACCTGGCGTCTGCTACGGCTGTTGACTCGACCCGCCTGACCAAAGCATGCGACGACGCCCAGGAGGAGTTCAAATTCCATGTCGGGGTGGCGTTCGACGTGCTGGACTTGAGACATGTAGCGGTTGCCGTCGATCTCGTGATTCTTCTGCTTCGGGAGCGCGGCGGGGGGATGACGGACTCCACTGGGAGGGACAGGGAGCGGATCGAGAAGCGCCTTGAGGCGCTGGCGAAGACGCAGGGAAGGGATCGGATCGAGCCAGCCATTGACGCCGGGACGCATGTGACGTTCGAGACGAGCCGATTCAGGGACGTCACGCTGGATCCGCCGCAGACGGATGCGGAACGCGAGGGCGGGAATGCCTGACGACGTCATCGTGATCAAGGGGTCGAATGTCACGCTCAGGGAGGGCCATTTCGCGAATCCGGAGCCTCTCCTTCAACGGTTCGGGATCATGATGAAGGGCCGGATGCAGTCGACGTTCGAGGGGCAGGGCCGAGACGGCAGGGTGTGGGCGGCCCGCGGAGTCCCGAATATCGCGGGGCTCGTGTCGGATGCCACGAAGGGTGCGGCGAATCCGCCAAAACGCCGCTTCGAAGGCCGGCCGGCCGGGATCGATACCAGGTTTCTGGCGAGGTCGATCGCCTACGGCGTCGAAGGCAGGCACACGGTCAGGATCGGGACGACGGTCCAGTACGCGAAGCAGGTGCATGGAGGCGGACTTCGGATCATTCCGGTCACGGCCCAGGCGAAACAGAGGCTGTACAAGTGGATCAAGGCGGCCAGAAAGAAGGTCAGGAAGGGGTCTGGGACGCCTCAGGATGTCATGATGGCCCGTCAGGGGTGGCTCTTGGGGGTGTCGGAGATCAGCATCAACCCCCCCCCGCGGCCGTTCGCGTTCTTCAGCGACAGGGACCGCGATGACATCGGGGCTGAGGCGCGCGCCTTCTTCCTGAAACCTACGAAGTCGGCATGAGCAGATTCGGGGTGAAAAGTGACGGTCTCGAATCCTCGGGACATCGCGAAATTCCCGGGGAAGCTGTGCGTGAACCCAACGGACCTGGCCCTTCCGTTTCCACACGGAGGGACGGGTCTGGGGGTCGTCCGGAACGTCATCTTCAGGACTGAGGTCTCGTACGAGAAGGTCATCGCGGAGGAATACGGCCAGGTCGTCGAAGCCATTGGCACCGAGTACGGTTGCGTGCTGGCGGCTAGCCTGATTTCGTTCGACGAGGAAGCCCTCAAGGAACTCTTCTGGAACACCGAAGTCGGGTCGGTCAGCGGTCGGAGGGGGGTGTCGGAAGGCGCGAGCCCGGCCACGCGAGCGGGGTTCCTGCTGTCAAGCCGGTCGGTTGTCCTGCTTTTCTCGCCTGATGACACGGGTCACGCGCCAGCTCTACTCATCAGGCGGGCGCTCCCGATGCTCGAGCCGTCGGCTCAGGCCAATCTGCAACTGAACTCGGATATTGCCATCGCCGTGACGTTCACGGGCATCCGTGACACGACGGGGCGTCTGTTCGAATGGCGGCCCTTGAAGGACATCACGCTGTGATTTTCGCGAAGCCGACTATCGGGGATATAAGCCAGGATGACATGGCCCTCCTGACTCGCCAGATTCAGGACTTCGTGAAGGCCGGCGGCGTCGTCACGGTAGCGGACTGGATGGCGATGGACAAGATAGAACGGGCCATCCTGATCCACCTGCGCGACCCTGGGCTGCGAAACGAGGTAGAGGCACTACAATATGCCGCCGACAGGGCGATCGCCCTTCTGAGGGCAAGTTCCGCGAGCCATGCGGGGGGTCCGTGAACATCTGGCAGGTCCAGCGGCAGATCAAGAAACTCCTGTCCGAAAGAACATGGGAGGGGACGGGGGCGCGGGTCTTCGGAGCCGTCAGGATATCCAACGGGCCGGCCGAGGCGGCGGCGTCCAGCCTGATCTATCCGTCGGCGTTCATTGGGACAGGCGACGGGGCGGCCGAAGATCAGATCCCGGGGCACCTGACACGGTCCGTAGAAATCCGGATCATGGCGCGCGCATCAGGTGACACGCTCGGCGAGAACGCCATGATCGGCGCGAACCGGACGGACACGGCCCACAGCGAGGGCAGGGGGCTCCTGGAGCTGGAAGAAGAGGTTTTCGCGACGATTAAGCAACTTCAGAACGCCTTTGGGATCAAGATTTCGTTCCGGGCGGTTGGTATGGGGACGCCCGAGTACAACGAGTCTACCGGCATGATGACGAACGAAGTCCTGAGATTCGAGGCGGATTGCACCGACGCGCGGTATTATCATCCTCCGCAGGAGCTTGTCGCTACTGGCGGCGTCGGGCAGGTGACGCTGTCGTGGGCTCTCCCGCCCTCGAGGTGGGACAGGCGGCGGGTCCGGTTGATCAGGAAGGCTGGGGCGACACCTCCGGCCAACATAGCCGACGGCACGGTCGTGACACTGGCGGGGGATCTCTCGACGGGCGTCGTTGACTCTGGATTGGCCCCTGGGACGTACAGCTACGCGATTTTCGCGACATATGACGAGTTCAACGTTCCGGCGTCCGCCGACAGCCGCGTCAGTGAACCTGAGACCGGCTCGACGCGGGCCGCGGTGACGGTGACTTAATGGGAACCAGCGCACCTGGTCCGGACGACATCCAGATAGCCGTCACCCTCAACACGACGAAGGCGAAGCAGGAAACCCAGAAGATGGATGACGCCTTTCGTCAGGTGGGGGCGAATTTCGGGAAATACACGCTCAGGGGGCTGGCGGCCGGCCTTGGTATTTTCTTCGGAGAGAGCGCGATGGCATCGCGCGCCAATATCTTCTCAGGAGCCTCCAATCTCGGGAGGGCTACAGGGATCGGGCAGACGATCGAGCAGGATACGGCCAGGCGGAGCGCCTTTGAGCGCGCTCGTGGGGCGACGGCTGAGATGCTGGGTCCTGCGGGCCAGTTCGCCACGAAGGCGGAGATCATGGCGCTCTTCAATGCGTTTTTCGGGATAGAAAAGCGGGAAGCCCTGGGGCGTCAGAGGGTCGAGGGGGTGATCGACCAGCAGAGGGCGAAGCAGTTGATGGACGAGATCCTGTTCTTCTTCAAGAACTTCGCGGCGGTGACACGGGAGATGGAGCCGCCGAGTATGCGTAAACCACCGGAGCTTAGATAGATGCCACCTGCTGTACTACGGGAGATGACGATCACGTACGCGGGCTTCGCCGTGGGCGGGACATCCGGGGTCTACCTATTGCATGGCAGGCATCGGCTGTCGCGGTCCTATGAGCGATCGAGCATCAGCTTCGAGGTCACGGTTGTAGAGACGACGGAGGCTCTCTTCGCCACGGCCTGCGCGGCGCTCGAGACGGCATACCGGACTCCGAGGGGGGCGCTGAGGATTCAGCTTGGGGCCGTGGATCTCCTGAACCTCACGCACGCGGGAAGCACCGGATACGACGCCGTGGCTACGTCGATCAAGGGCGGTTCGGTGACTGACAACGGGCGGTCCCGCAAGTACGAGGTTTCGATAGAGTTCTCGGAGCCGGCTGACCTGTCCGGACAGAGCGGAAGGCGAGAGTCGGCGGTGGAGCGCACGTTCGATCCGAGCCGGAAGGCTACGATCGCCATCTCAGGTGTCTATACGGCCTTGGGTGCGAACGACGCTCAGGCCCAGTACGCGGCGGCCAGCGGGGCGTTCTTCACGGCGGTCCTATCCGGATTCGGCGGGACGTTCGAGAAGGTGTCGGAGCGGACCAGTCGGAACGACTCAAACAAGGAGCTATCGTTCACGGTCGTGTTCGAAGAGGTCATCTTCAACCAGGCGGTGGGGTTGCTGGACCATCCGGCCATCGTCCAGCCACAGATCACGGTCGAGGTCAGCGTGCAGTCCCCGGGGGACTCGCCGCTGGGGGGCGCGCGCCGCCTCAGGACGGTTGTTGCGGCGATCGATACCTCGGTCGACAAGACGGAAACGACGGACCTGAACGGGCTGTACGAAGGCACGATCAAGCCCCATCTGATCGCCCAGGCGGTGGCGGTCTCAGGTGGAGGGGTGGCCCTCGTTAGCCAGAACAAGACGCTGGATGGGACGCGCAACAGGATCAGCGCGACTCTGGTGTTCCTGGCCGTGTCCACGTCGACCACGTTCGAATACAGCCTGCGTACACGGGTTCGGGATCGCAGGGGCGTCACGCTTGTCGATGTCTGGTCGGATAACGTCCTTGGCAAGAGGGTCATGAGGGGGCCGGGGTCGAGAATCCGGACTATCACGGAGCGGATACTGGAATTCGGAGGGTCCGGCGTGCTTCACACGGAACCGGGTCCTATAGACATCTTCGCCCTGCCGGTCGGAAAAGTGCTGTTGCAGTCGCAGGCCGGCGGACAGGGGTGGATCATGATGGAGGGAGAAGTCGAGGAGGAGGTCCGGCGGCTGGGGGATACACAGGAGTTTGATGTCACGGAGCGGACGGTCGTCTGGACTCAGGAATGGGCGGAGCTTCCGAGCGGCGGCACAGGGGACACCCCATCGGGCTAACCCATGGCAAACGGCGGAAAGATCACGGCCCGTCTCGCGGGCTATTTTCTGGACAAGTTCGACACGATCGCGTGGCCGATCCGGTCGGGCGTCGACCCGGTCATGCAGACTTTTGAGGTCGTGAAAGAGACGGGTGAACTCCTCATCGCGAGATCCGGTCAGAAAGTCAGCCTGGTGTTCCACAATCCGGAGGAGAACAAGGACTTCACGTTCGACAACCTGTTTGTGCTGGGGCGGGCGGCGGGCTCGCGCCCGGATACGGTCGGGGTCGTCGTGGCGGACATCAGGTGGAAGTGGCGGCGGAAGCACATCAAGCGGAACTTCAACATCAGACGGCGCACAGGTGCCCGACGTCGCGTAGGCCCTCAGGGGATTCCGATCGAGGTCGGGCAGATCGCGGACGACATCGATTACCAGAAGTGGAGCATGCAACCGCAGGGCGGGACTTCGTTCGTGAAGTGGTCCGCCAGGGCGGCCCTTCAGGATGTCATGGACGAACTGTCGGAAAACGGGACCCTGTTCGAGTTCGTGATTCCGGCTGGGTTCAGGCAGG
>Ga0209382_10013336_pt1 | contig 10107 bp, 11 predicted proteins | sample SoiMetdeltSBSDD5_FD_187599 | JGI IMG/M metagenome (GOLD analysis project Ga0209382, IMG submission 187599) | Bulk soil microbial communities from a Populus tree surrounding site in Tennessee, USA - Soil MetaG P. deltoides SBSDD5 (SPAdes) (version 2) | ecosystem: Environmental > Terrestrial >...
CTGCGCTTTGCCAGCTCTCGGGATATCGCTGCGGCAGCTGACGCACGATCTCACCGAGCGCAGCCTCGCCGCGCGCCATGGACACGCCGCTCTGAAGACGCCCGAAGGCAAGCGTGCCGAAATTGTCAGCGCGCTGTCGCAGCACAGCCGGCGAGAATGAGAAAGGCAGGAAGATGTCGGCGACCGGTAGCCCAAGTCCGGGCATCGGGAACGCGAATCCGGCCGGCATGATGCCGATGACTTCAGCGGTCTGGCCGCTCGAGAAGGTGACCTGCTTGCCGACCATCGAGCGATCGGCACCATACCGGCGACGCCAGAGTCCGTCGCTGATCACGACAACGAACGGCGCGCTCGTGGTCGTATCGGAATCGAGGAACGCGCGTCCGACCGCCGGAGCAACGCGAAGCGCCCTGAAGGCCGACGGCGTGACGGACGCCCCAGGAGTCACCTCGGCCTCACCGTTCACCATGATGGTCACGTCAAACCTTCGAGCGAGGGCGAGCGACTCGAACCCGCGTCCTTCCGCTTCCTTGTAGTCGAGGAGATCGGCCGCCGAGATGGAGCCGATGTCGGCGGCGAGCTTCGGGATTCCCTCGCTCACGACCACGAGATTGTCGGAATCGGGGAACGGGAGCGGGCGGAAGAGGACGGCGTTGACGACGGAGAAGATGGACGTGTTGGCGCCGACGCCGAGCGCGAAGCAGAGGAGCGCGGCGATGGTGAGCGGCAGGTTGCGGCGGAGCTGGCGGGCGGCGAAGCGAATGTCGCCGATGATGGAGTGCGTGATGTCGGACACGGTTCGCCTCCGGCGGTACGTTGTGCCGCTACCTATGTAGCAGTGCTCTGTACAATTCGACGGGGGGAACGGCCGAAAGGTTCAACGGTGTCGGTTGTCATCCTGAGCGAAGCGAAGGATCCTCAGGGTCCCGACAAAGGGCTCTCTATCGGGAGAATGAAGATCCTTCGCCTGACGGCTCAGGATGACACTGCTACTAGCGCCAGATCGATGACGACGACGCCGCCGCCATCTCGTACCATTTCTTCTCATCGACGCCGCGGAACAGCAGCCAGCCGATGGTCACGGCACAACCGATCAACGCAAAGATCGCCAGCGGCAAGAAGAGCTTGCTGCCGAGCGGTGGATAGACAAACGTCATCCACCCCGCTCCCGCAATCAGCGATAGAACCCCCAACAGGCGCGGAAGGAACGTCGCCCGAAACATCAGGTACCCGGTCGCGAGCGTGCCGGCGCCGAGGAAGACCAGCGCGATTTGTGTCCCCAGGCCGTTGATGCGGATGAGGAGATATGCGTAAGCCTCGAGCTGTTTTGCGTCGAATGCCGAGAGATACGGCGCGCCGCCTAACACGAAGAGCGGGGCGTAGAAGAACAGGCGGGCCATGGCCTTGATCCCGGATCCAACGTATCCGAACACCGCCGCTGTTCTGGCCAGGCTGCGATCGACGGGCATGAGCAGGTCGTACATCACGGCGGTCGTCCAGGTCTGGCACGCCATCTCGATCATGAAGATGGCGAAAGCGACCCGAATCAGAGTCTGATTCGTGACGAAGTTGCGAGCGGTAGCGGCCGCATCTCCCGTCACGACCAGCCGGTCGCTTATGAAGCCCTGAGCGACGATTCCACCAACGATCGTGGCCAGGAACAATGCTCCACCAAGCCTCGCTTTTGCTTTCGGTGACATCTCTTTCCGTGATGGTGCGGATACCGTCGCACCGCCGAGCGTGTTGTCGTATGGGAGAGGCTTGGCGAGGGTCGACATCGTACACTCCGTCGTTAGGCAGCCGTGGGTTCACGCCCGGTATCGTTCTCATTGCGATCGCTTTCATCACGCTCGCGGAACTCCAGAATGTCACCGGGCTGGCATTGCAGCGCTTCGCAAATCGCGTCGAGTGTGGAGAAGCGAATGGCGCGGGCCTTTCCGGTTTTGAGGATCGACAGGTTGGCGAGCGTCAGGCCGACCTTTTCCGACAGCTCCGTCAGCGACATTCGGCGCGCGTACAGCATGTCGTCGAGCTTGACGTGAATCGCCATGGCTAGACCGTCCCGGCGAGGTCCTCGCGCATGCGAGCGCCATGGTCGAAGACGCGGGCCAGCACGAATAGCAGGAGCACCGCCAGCCACGGCGTGACGGAGAGATTCAGGTCGATGTGGATCGGGCGAGCGGCTGTAGAAACGCTGTTCGCAATTCCAACGACGACCAGACGGCCCAGCTCCAGTGCGAGTACCGACCAGGCGATGGTCTGCAACCGCGACGCATTCTCGGTCACGAACGGATCGCCCGCGCGGACCGTCTCGACGATCCGAAGCATTCGGGAAAGAAGCGCGTTTCCGATCGGGGTTGCTGCAACGCCCATGACCATGATGAGGCGCATGCCCAGCAGGACGCGCGGACTGTCGTCAACCCGGAGTGCGCGCGCGACGAACTCCGTGGCGACGAACGTCCAAATGAGCATGCCGAGGATCGCGGCGCCAAAGAGCCAATTCACCGCGATCAGGATCCGGAGCGCCCTGTGCGATAGCGATAGCGCGTCGGCGTTCGGCTGGAGCATCGATTCGTGCCTCAGGCTCGGGGACCGGTTGATATCTCGATAAACGATAAATGATATATCGATATTCGGCAATACCAGAGTTGATAGTCGATAACCGTGATGGGCTGCGCGCGATAGACAGGATCGCGAAGGGCGGGCAGATTCCGGCGCATTCATCGCGAACACGCTCAACTTCTTAGACCCGGGGTATGCGCCACACATACAGTGCCGCGCTGCTCGCTTTTGCGATCGCGGCGTCCACCGCCCGCGCGCAGGACACGCGCGCGCTCGTTCACTACGTCGATTCGGTCGCCACCGCCGCCGTCGCCGAGCACCGCACGGCGGGCGTCTCGGTCGCCGTGGTGAAGAACAGTCGCACCGTCCTCGCGAAAGGCTATGGCTTCGCCGACCTCGAGAACGACGTGCCCGCGACCGCCGAGACGGTCTACCGCATCGGCTCGATCACCAAGTTCGAGTTCGCCGCGGGGACGCCGGCGCCGAGCTTCGTTAGGCGACAGGGGTCGAACACGACGACGGCAACGCGAGCGCCCTGACGATGGCAAGGAGCCAGTCGCGCGTCACGATCCACATGGCGGCGAGCCTCGACGGTTTCATCGCACGAAAGGACGGGCGCGTCGACTGGCTCGAGACGTCGGACGAATACGTGGGCGGGGCTACAATGGATCCGGGATTCGTCGAGGCGTTTCTCGCGACGATCGACTGCTATGTGATGGGCTCGCGGACGTACGAGACTGCCCTGAACTTCGAGGCGAAGGGGTTTGGGTGGTCATACGGCGAAAAACCAACCTTCGTTCTCACTCGTCGCGAGCTGCCGCGGATCCGGGACACCGTCGAGTTCTATTCGGGCGATCTCGCGCAGCTCGTGAACGAGCGCCTGCGACCCAGGTTCCGCAGCATCTGGTTCGCTGGAGGCGGTGCGGTCTCCGGCGAATGCCTTCGTCGCGGGCTCGCCGACGAAGTCCGGTATTCGATCCTACCGATCCTGATCGGTGAGGGGATCCCGTTCTTCGAGAAGCTCGACCGAGACGTCGCCCTCCATCTGGCGGAGGTCAAAGCCTACAAGAACGGCTTGGTGGAGCTTTGCTACGAAGTGCGAAGATAGGGACGGGCTGGCCTCTCGTCTCAGGTCGAGACCTTATCGCGTTCGGCGTTCGTCCATCCCGCGCTCACGCGAGCACCCGAGCCCAACAGGTCCATCGCCGCGCGATACAGCCGCGCCCGAATCGCCGAGCGCTCGGAGAGTCGTGTCACGTAGCGTACTGCGATCTCCACGCCGCCAGGGATCGGCCTCAAGTTCACCGTCGGTGTCGCCGTCAGCGTCGCGAACTGCGGCGTGCGGCGCGCTCCCTTCCACTCGGTCTCGGCCTGCTGCGCGCTCTCCGTGGTTGCTTCCTCGACCTCGCGCCGAAGAGACTCGCTGATCGGATACGGATCGCGTCCCTCCGGCACCACGATCTGGAGTTCGTCCCACAGCCACTGGCCGGTAGTGGAAAAATTGAAGTAGTGACCTTCGATGGCGAAGCTGTTGTTGAACGTCACGCGACGGCCGGTAGGATGGCTCGACACACCCCAATCGCCTGTCTCGAGCAACACGGTCTGAAAGATTCCGACCTCGATCACCTCGCCGGTTACGCCGTTGATCTCGACGAGATCGCCGGGCCGAATGCCGTCCGGCCCCAGAAGCGCGAACCATCCGATGAAGCCGACGATGAAATCCTTGAGCGCGACGGTGAGCCCCGCGCCGGCGAGGCCGAGGAACGTGCCAAGATTGCTGGGCGGCCCGAACATGACGAGCAGGACGAGGAGAATCGTCACCACCTGCAGCGCGACGCGTCCGACCATCCGCAGCGTGTGCATGCGACGGCGATCCACCGCGAGACGCGACGCCGTTCGCTCGGTCCACCGGAGGAGCAGCACGCCGATCAGCACGATCAAGAGCAGTGTGACGACGCTGTGCAGCGCGCGATTGATCGCGGCGCGCTCCTGAGCGTGGACGATCGTCGTCCATGTCGCGAGCACACCGGCCAGTTGCTCTTGATTGTCCACGCGACGGTCGAGCGTAGCGCGCGACTTCTGACGCAGTGTCTGGCGGCGGGCCTCGGCGAGCAACGCGGCGGTCGAGTCCGACGAGAGCGCGCTCTCGGGCGACGCCTGCAGCCGCCGGGCAGCACGGGCTTGAATCGAATCGTGTCGTTGGCGTAGCACGGTCGCCGTCGAGTCGGCCGACGATTCTGCGCGCTGAAGCGCGTGGCGTTTGTCGCGCAGCGATTGCCACATCACGACGTGCGATACCAATCCGGGCTTGATGACCAGCGGCGTCGTCGCGATGCGCAGTGTGTCGGACGACTGCGACACCGCCTCGTGCTGACGGATCATCTCGTCGAATCCCGACTGCGGATTCCCGCCGACGCTCATCAGGTCTTCCTGCGCGTCGTCGACTGCGTCCTGGTCGAGCGTCGCGATCGCCTTCGCCAGCTCGAGCTGATCCTTGAGTCGCGGCGCGTCGGTCACGCTCGCCCTCGCTACCGCGGCGGTGAGCCGATCGACGGTCGCCTTGTCCGTGGCGAGCGTCTTGAGAGCCTCTTGAAGCCGCGCATTGATCTGCTGGGCTTCCGGCGTCGCGGCGGCGGGACGCGACGCCATGCGCCACACGGCCTGGGCGAACGCGAGATCGCTCGCTTTGTCGGCGAGCCGGAGAGCCAATTGTGCCGTCTCGCGCTCCTCGGGCGACGTCGGCATGCGAAGCAGCGCCTTGATCGTCTCGAGCGCGCTTTCGTCGACGACGAGCGGACCACCTTGTTGCCCGCGCGCACCGGGCGCGCGTTTCGTTGCCGGCGGACCGGGGCGCGTTAGGATAACGCCGTAGATCGCCGCGAAGAGAAGAGCGGCGAGGAGCATGGGGCCGGTGGACTTCCGGAGCTGCATCGTTGTCGAACTTTTGCCGAAGCGGATGGAGTGCCGGATGATCGGCACCCCATCTTCCTCTTCCATCGGCCTACGGAATCACACGCTGCGAGCCTAACGTGTACTTCGTGATCCAGTCCAGCTCGCGCTGCATCTTGTCCATCTGGTGGTAGTACTCCGCGAGCCCGTGACCTTCACGCGGATAGAACACCAGCTGAACCGTCTTCCCGCGATCCTTGAGCGCGCGGTAGTACTCCATCGACTGGCCGGTCGGCACGCGTTGATCGTTGCCACCGTGCTGGATCAGCAGTGGCGTCGTCACGTTGTCGACGAACGTGATGGCCGAGCGTGCCCGATAGAAGTCGAGGGTCTTTTGCGTCGGGATACCGCTGAAGAACGTGCCGATGTAGCCCGGGATGTCCGTCGTGCCGTACATGCTCTGCAGGTCCGACAGCCCTGCACCCATGCGCGCCGCCTTGAACCGGCTCGTCTGGCTCACGACCCACGCCGTCATGTAGCCGCCGTAGCTCCATCCCTCGAACGCCATCTTGGACGAGTCGGCGATGCCGCGTTTGATCATGTCATCGACGCCGGTCATGATGTCGCGGTAGTCGCCGCCGCCCCAATCCATGATGTTCGCTCGCGTGAACTTCTCGCCGTAGTTCGTCGAGCCGCGCGGGTTCGGGTACAGCACCGCCCAGCCCTGGCCCGCCCACACCTGTCCCGGCGATCCCCAGTTGGCCTTGAACGCGGTGTTCGTGGCGCCGGTCGGACCCCCATGCGCTTCGACGAGCAGCGGATACTTTCGTCCGGCCTGGTACCCGACCGGGTTGAGCAGGATGCCTTCTACCGGCGTCCCGTCCGTGCTCTTCCACGTGACCACTTCCGTCTCGCCTAACGCGATATTACGCAGCTGCGGGTTGAGGTCGGTGAGCTTTTTGGGCGACGCGAACGTCAGGTCGCTCACGGACACCTCCCCAGGCGAGTCCGGTGAGCCCAACGAGTACGCCGCGAGCCGCCCATCCTTCGACAGCGATAGCTGCCCGACCAGCAGCTTGTCGACGACGCGAGTCAGCTTGCCGGACGCGACGTCGTACGCGTACACCGCGGACCACGCCCGCTCGCCGGTCGTGAACAGCACGCGAGACCCGTCGGGCATCCAGCGCGGGGTGCCCGCCGAGACGTCCACCTTCGGATCGTAGGTGTCCTTCGCCTTGGCCGACGCGACGTCATACAGCACGAGATGGCTGTTCCCGATCTCGCGGTCCATGATGCTGTCGGGGCGAGCCGTGTGGCTCTGCGGAAGCACGGTGAACGCGATCGTCTTTCCATCCGGCGACCACGCCGGCGGCGATGCCGCATCCGATTTCGCCGAGATCTTCGTCATCGACTTGTCGGCGATGGTGACAACGTAGATGTCCGAGCGCGTATCGCGGAGCAGCGTCGTCGGCGCGGCCTGGAACGCGAGATGCGTTCCATCGGGCGACCAGCTCGGCGCACCGTTCACGGTGAGATTGCCGTGCGCGACTTCGGTGGCGTGCTTCGTCGCGACGTCGATCACCCACGCGTGCGAGAGACGGAAGTTATCCTCGAACACCTGCGGGTCATCGCGGCGTGCGGTCTTCGCTTCGTCCGACTTCGGCAGCGTGTCGACCGCCAGGAACGCGATGCGCGAGCCATCCTTCGCCCACTCGAAGCCGGTCACGTTCTCCTTGGACGTCGTGAGCTGATACGCCTCGCCACCGTCCATCGGCAAAACCCAGATTTGCGTCTTCGTGTCGGTGCCGCTGCCGCGCGACGAGAGGAAGGCGACCGAGCGTCCGTCGGGCGACCATTGCGGTGCGTTCTCGCCCTTCTCGCTGAACGTGAGCTGGCGCGGCGTGCCACCGGCGGCGGGAACCATCCAGATGTGCGACCGCATCTCGTGCTTGTCGCCCTTCACGGTATCCGGCTTCGCGGAATCCGTGGCCGGACGCGCGCTGGGATGCTCCCAGCCGCTCACGGCGTACGCGATCTTCGAGCCGTCGGGCGACAGGGCGACGCCGCCGACATTCTTCAGCTCCATGATATCCATGAACGTCATGGGGCGCTTGCTCTGCGCGCTCGCCGTGGCTGTCGCCGTCAACAGTGCCGCGACATACGAGAGTCGGCGCGGCCAGGGGGAAATCATGCGGTGCTCCGTTGGAGGTCGCGCGAATTTTGCAACTTCGCACCCACCTTCGCCATTGGCGCGCGGGACGACATTCCGGCTATTCTAACGAGCAGATCCATGTCCAAATTGCGCTTCACCATCTCCATGTCACTCGATGGATTCGTCGCGGGCCCCAACCAGAGCATCAAAGACCCACTCGGCGTCGGCGGCGAAGGACTGCACGAGTGGGTGGTGGCGCTCGCGAGTTGGCGCGGGCGACACGGCCTCGAGGGCGGTGAGGTCAACGAAAGCAGCGCCGTGGTGGAGGAGTCAACGGCGAACATCGGCGCCACTATCATGGGACGCAACATGTTCGGCGGACATCCGGGTCCGTGGAAGCCGACCGCGCCGTGGACCGGGTGGTGGGGCAAGAACCCGCCGTTTCACCACCCCGTGTTCGTGTTGACGCACTACCCGCGCGAGCCGCTCGTGACCGAGGGCGGCACCACGTTCACCTTCGTGAACGACGGCATCGAATCGGCACTCGACCAGGCGCGCCGAGCGGCCGGCAGCAAGGACATAACGCTCGCCGGTGGCGCGAAGGCCGCGCAGCAGTACCTCGCAGCCGGCCTCGTCGACGAGATGGAGCTCCACCAAGTGCCGATGCTGCTCGGGGGTGGCGAGCGACTGTTCGACGGCATCGGCGCTGATCTGCACCGGCTCGAGCTCGTTCGAACGGTCGCGACGCCTCGCGTCACTCACCTCAAGTTCGCGAGGACCTAGCTCGAGGACCTTCCTAATGGCCGAGAACAAGACAAAGCCAACTGGCGCTAGCGTGGATGACTACATCGCATCGAGGGCTAGCGAGCAGCAACATGCTGATTGTCGAAAACTGATGACTTTGCTCAGGCGAGTAACTCGGCAACCACCGAAAATGTGGGGGCCCAGCATTGTTGGGTTTGGACGTTACCGCTACACGTACGAAAGCGGACGGACAGGCGAGGCCCCGGTGGCAGGTTTTGCTATCCGTGGTCGAGAGATCGTGATCTACCTCATGGCAGAAGGAGAGACGCAGCGTTTGTTGTTGTCCAGGCTCGGCAAGCACAAGATTGGGAAGTCCTGTCTGTATTTCAGACGACTGTCCGATCTCGATTCCGCAGTGCTCGAGACGCTTGTGACCAACTCGGTCGCAGACGTGAAGCGGCGCTATGGGCACGGACGTGTCGCCTAACAACTCATTCAAGACGGCGCCAGCTTCCAGATGAACCGTCGCGTCGTCGTGGCCATGCGGATTCACTTGGCCGGCGCCGCGCTGGCCAGCGCGCTCGCGGGTAGGGCGATCGCGCAATCGCCTGTCCAGACGCCGGCACCCATAACTCCCGTGGGGACCTGGCGTGGCACATCAGTGTGCCTGGTGCGCCCGTCGGCATGCAACGACGAGACCGTCGTTTATCGGATCACACCGATGAAGGCGGCGGACAGCCTGGCGATCGACGCACGCAAGATCGTCCGCGGCGAGGAACAGGAGATGGGTGTCCTCGGCTGTCGCCTGGTGCCGCTGAGTGGTCAACTCACTTGCACGCTGCCGCAGGGAGTCTGGCACTTCCGCGTGCGCAACGATAGCCTCACTGGCGAATTACGGCTCCCCGATAACACCCCGTTTCGAGAGGTCCGAACCATACGTGCGCCGTAGCGAGGCGCGGCCGCGTTCGGCGAACATCGATCGACCGAAAGAGCGCGCAATGTCAAAGCTTGTCGCAATCATGTCCATGTCACTCGACGGCTACGTCGCCGACCTCAACGATGGCGTGGCCGAAGTGTTCGACTGGTACTTCCACTCGGGAGACGTCGAATTCCACACCGGTGGGTCGGACCCCATGACGTTCAGAGTGTCCCCGCCGAGCGCCAGGCACCTCCGCGATCTCTGGTCCGAGCTTGGTGCCGTGCTCACCGGTCGGCGCACGTTCGAAGTCGCCCACGGCTGGAACGGAAATCACTCCTGGGGACCGGCATTCGTCCTGACTCACGACATCCCCGCCGGATGGCCGCGACCCAACTCGACGGTCCATTTCGTGACCGACGGCATCGAGAGCGCCGTGAACCAGGCCAAAGCCGCCGCCGGCGGGAAGAACGTTGGGGTCCACGGCGCCGACACCATCCAGCAGTTACTGAATGCTGGGCTCCTCGACGAGCTCTCCATCGACATCGCGGCGGTATTTCTTGGCTCCGGCGTTCGACTCTTTGACCGCCTCGCCGGCACGCCAGTCGGTCTGGGCAACCCGACTGTGATCGCGGGCGTCGGCGTTACACACCTGCGCTACCCGGTACGCAAGGGGTAGTCCTACCTCTTAGCCTTTCTCGCCCGGGGGCGATTCGCCCACGGCCGCTCGGCCTCACCTCGTGCCACTCCGAATTGAAGCACAGCTGGCGGCGGCTCACGAGCTCCTGACGGCAAACGATATTCCGTGGGCCGTCGCGGGTGGTTGGGCCCTCGACCTCTTTCT
>Ga0209382_10013339_pt1 | contig 10106 bp, 7 predicted proteins | sample SoiMetdeltSBSDD5_FD_187599 | JGI IMG/M metagenome (GOLD analysis project Ga0209382, IMG submission 187599) | Bulk soil microbial communities from a Populus tree surrounding site in Tennessee, USA - Soil MetaG P. deltoides SBSDD5 (SPAdes) (version 2) | ecosystem: Environmental > Terrestrial >...
AGGGCCGACGCGCCTTGGCTACGCAAGGGTCAGCACGACGTTGCCCTTCTTGCGCCCCATGTCGACATAGCGGTGAGCATCCACGATCCGCGCGAATTCGTAGGTCCGGTCAATGACGGGCCTGAACGCGCCTGACTCCGCGAGCGCACGCAGGAAATCGAGGTCCGCAGAACGAACGGAGTTGACTCCACTGAGTACCTTGCGGCCCGCTCGCGACGACCACACGAGTGCTCCGACCAATTGGCCCAGACTGGCGACAACGAGCAGCAGCCTGCCGCCGGGGGCGAGCGCGGGCTTGCACCGGGAGAACGAGCAGTTGCCGACCGCGTCGAGGATGATGTCGTAGGTCTCGCGCGTCTGGGTGAAGTCCTCCCTGGTGTAGTCCACTACACGGTGTGCGCCTAGGGATTTCACCAACTGCTCATTGGCCCCACTGCAGACGCCCGTCACCGCCGCTCCGAAGTGTTTCGCCAGCTGCACTGCCGCGGACCCCACCGCGCCTGATGCTCCATTGACCAAAACCCGTTCGCCCGGCTGAATCCGCGCCTTGTCGCGCAGATAAAAGAGGCTCGTCAAGCCGCCGAACGTGAGCGCAGCGGCCTCCTCGAACGTCAGGTTGTGTGGCAGTGGAGCCGCGCCATCCTCGGGCACGGCCACATACTCCGCATGACACCCCATACGCGCCGCGAACACCTTGTCGCCCAGCGCGAAACGACTGACGGATTGACCCACTGCGACGACTTCGCCGGCGAGCTCCCATCCAAGGATTGGTTTGCGTGGGCCACGAATGCCGAAACCAAGACGCATCAGGAACGCAAATCCGCGCGGCACGCGCGCGCTCCGCAATCGGGAGTCGCCCGCGGTGATCGTGGTCGCCCGAACTTTGACGAGCATCTCCGTGCTCTTGATGCCGGGCATGGGCACATCGGCGATCTGGACCACGTCGGGCGGACCGTAACGACGATAGACGGCGGCCTTCATGGGTACTCAGGCAGCCTCGCAGAAGCACCTCGTCACGACAATCGCTCGCCGATGACGTGCCTTCGCCGCTCGAAACTCCGTCCCGAATGATGGAGCGACACAAGATAAACGGCCAGCGACAACAACAGAACACCCGCCATCGTCGCGGCGGGCCATGATGAGTCGGAATGCAGCAGGAACAGCACGACGATCCCGGGAGCGCTGCCGATTGTCGAGCCGGCCATTGCCGTCAGCGGTTCACCGTGTGAGGTGAAACGATAGAACTGCATCTTGAATGGCGAAGTGACAGAGACCAGATTGCCCCACGCGAGATGCGACAGCAGCAGGACCGTGGCCAGGAGCACTTCGGCGGCGGCCTCTAACAGCCCGGATCGCCAGACTGCGGTCAGTATGAGCAACGTCAGCTGCGCCGCGACGATCACCGTCAGCCCCAGATTCTTGATCAGCAGCACGTCCTTGCCACGGAGTGGGAGAATAGCGTAGCGGTTCAGCTCGGCGCTCGAATTCAAGCCGAAACAGTTCATGATCACGTTCGTGTTCATCACGAACACGATGACAATGATCGCCTGACGAACGATCGGTGGCAGCGGACCGAAGAGCGACGCGACGCTGACTGCCACTACCAGCAGCAGGCCCGGCCATGGGTCCAGCAGCTTACGGAATTCGTGCTGCTCCTTGCGCACGAGGCCGCCGAATCGCCCCGGAAACCAGAGGACACTATCGGCCGCGCGTCCCGCCGCTTTTTTGTCCGACTGGGCGAACACGCTGCGGCGAAAGCTCCAGAAGAGCAGAGAGACGACCACCGCACTGATAGCGACCAGAGTAAAGAGCGGGATCATCGCTGCTGACGGAGTTGCGGCGACTGACACAGCGGAGACCAGATGCGGCGGCGAGACGGCCACGACAGCGGGGAGTTGCTCGATGCTCGGAAGGCCTTGGGTAAAAAAGACTGCTCCCAGGACGGTGCTGATGACAGCCACCGGCGCGAGCAGCTTTCTTCGCAGTTCAGGCACGCCCAGCAGGTGAGACACGCTCATTCCCGAGCCCAGAGCCAGCGCAAAAAGCAGGAGGGCTGCGGCGCCGCCGAGTACAGTCTGGCGGGCAAAGAGGAACGGCCACAGGCTGATCACGGAACCAAGTGCGATCAGCACCGCCACCGGCGAGCAGAAGATCGAGAGAATCCTGACGATGAGCAATCGGCCGACATCGATCGGGAACGTGCGCAAATGACGGCTCGTCAGGCTGACGCTCGCGTCCTCAACAAGAACGAACAGCCACAGCCCACAAAACGTCCAGAGCACAGCGTCCATCGAGGTCGTCTGTCCTGCCGCGAGTTCCTGGGCCGCTCGCGACAAGCTTGCTGGCAGGATGGCGACGGACGCCCAGCCGAGAACCGCCAGCACCGTCAGGAAGAACTGCGCGCGATGACGGGTCCGAATGAAGCGTCGCCAGAACGCTCGCCACTGATACGTGAGGATCAGTGCGATCCCAGCCATGCCAGGTTACCGACGGAGGGCTTGCCAACGTGCCGAAAGTACACGTCCTCCAGCGTCATCCCGGCGCGCTGAACGTCGGCGACGGTCTGACAGCAGACGACTTCCCCTCGGATGATGATGGCGAATTGTTCGATGAGTCGCTCGACGACTTCAAGGATGTGCGACGTCACGAAGACCGTGACGCCCTTTGCGGCGAGGGTGAGCAACAGGTCCTTGATGTTGCGTGAGGAGCCTGGATCGATGCCCTCGAACGGCTCATCGAGAAAGAGAATTCGAGGGTTGTGCAGCAGCGCCATCGCCAGCGCGCACTTCTTGCGCATCCCGTAGGACGCCTGATCGATGTAGGTGCCGGTGTCACGCTCCAGATCCAGGTGTCGCAGGAGCTGGATGGCCCGATCGCGGGTTTCCTGACGGCTCAATCCATACAGCGGCCCGCTCAGTTCGAGGTGCTCCCAGATCGTGAGTGAATGAAAGAGGGCGGCATCTTCTGGCAGGATGCCGATCACACGTCGGAGATCGATGTTGTCGGGCGACACAGTATGCCCGGCCACGAGCACTTCGCCCGTCGTCGGCGCAAGCAATCCAGTCAGCATCTTGACCGTGGTTGACTTCCCGGAGCCGTTGGGCCCCAGGAAGCCAAAGAGCGTGCCCGGTGCAACCTGAAGATTCAGATTGCGGACGGCGGTCACAGAACCAAATGTCTTGGTGACGCCCCGTGCCTCGATGCCCGCCGAAGAATGCTCGTTCAACATGCCTCGCTCTTCAGGCCCCGCGTTCGATGCCATCGATTCTCGACAGAAGCACCCGGGCTTTGTTATCCGACGGGTCTTCCGCATCAACCGACAATGCCTTGAGAAGTCCTCGCAGCTTGGGCAATACCTTCGCCGAGAATACGCAGGACTCCACTAGCAGGACTCCACACTCCACGAAATCCAGCGTGTCGGCCTCAGTACGGGCGGTCTCCCGGGACAGGGCATCGTATTTCTGGCGGATCAGACGTAGCCGTTGTTCGTCCTTTCGGCAGGGGACGCATTCCAAGCAGTCGGCTTCAAGTGGAAACTCGAGATCCTCGTACCAGTACTTCTGCTCTTCAGCGAAGAACAGGAATGGCCGTCCACACCTGCGACAGATGCGTTTCGCGTCGAAATAATGTGTGACATGCAGCGTGGCCGGTTGTTGGCGAGTCACACCCGCTACAACCGCGGTGCTTGGGACACGGACGCCAACGGGGGAGTGCCAATGGCAGTACACCTGTCCGTCCAGTGAATCGGTCACGTCGAGGCCTGTGAACCGCGGCCGCTTTCCATAGCGAGGATGCTCGACAAAACCAGAGTATTCGTCGGTGAGTGACTTCATCGATTCAACGCTCACCCCCGCGTTCATGCGACCGGAGTCGAGGCGAAGCCAATCTGACTGGCCACTCGAATACCGGATAGAGATCCCTGATCAGTGTGCAAAATGCAAGTTGGGCGGATGGGGATAGTGTCGAGAATCGCCGCCCGGACGCTTGCTGACGGGCGAACGGCAGCTCACGGCCTCCCTTGCCCCGCAGGCTGATCGTCGTCATCGACTCGAGGTTTTCCAGCGGGTTGCGAATCGATGTCCTCACGGGAGCGCACCGGATGTAGGAAGCCGCCATCCAAATCCTCGTTGGTCATGCCGCCGTTCCCGATGTTCCGCCGGACGAGCGCCGTCGGGTGGCCGTCCGGCGCGGTGAAGCTTCCGTTCGCGAACAGCACGTCGATGGAGTCTGGTCGATTGATCAGACCCTTCAGCTTCGCTGGAGCGTCTGGCACATTCGTCTGGATCATGACGTAGAAGATGCCCTGCTCCAGGTAGGCGCGGATCGTGCGCTTCGTGTTGTCGCTCGGAATGTTGTGGTTGTGCGCCTCGCCGAATGCCCCCATTAAGAACCTGCCGGTGAGATCAATAGTGCGATCGACCTGTGAGACGTTCTTCAAAGTGAGCCGGTCGCCGATGCTGTAGACGTCCACGCGCCGGAATCCGGTTCCGTCGAACCACGCGCCGTTCCGCCACGCGACGGTTTCGGGTTCCTGCGCCGCGGCGGCGGGGAGGGCGAAAAGGAGGAACGCGACGGTGTGTTTCATGAGAGCACTCCGTGCTCGACGCGGCGCAGGCTATTTGCGAGGTTACGACCAAGCTGCGCAAGTCTGGTAAGTCAATGTGGACGATTAGACGGAACAACGAGTCGGATCCGTTGAGACTTACGGCGGTAGACTGGCGAGATATAGCCCACCGACGACCGAGCAAGCGAAGGAAGTTGGTGGACCTGAGTTCCTTGGATTCGGAGCGAGTGCGGTCCTGGCTCCGCAACTCGACGGTTTGCGAGCCGAAGTATTTGAATGTCGAACTTCCTGTCGCAACTCACCGCGAGCGAGCGCACGCGACTCCTCGAGGAACTGAACTACATGAACCTCGAGGAGATTCGCGGCTTCTGCTCGGAGCGTGGAATCCCCTACCGGATCATGGCGGAATCCGCGGACGGTAGGGTGAAGGCCACGAAGGACACTGATCGAAAGCCGATCGTGCTGGCCCGTGTCCGGCGCTATCTCACCACAGGCCAGGTCGGTCAACCCACCCGCATCCCCGCACAGATTGTCCGCGAGGAGAGTCCACCGGCGCGACCCGGACCTCGCGATCGTCTCTACTATCGTTGGTATGCGAAGGAGTTCGAGGGTGTCATGCGGTTGCTTCGTGATCTGACCGGCGGACGGTTCAAGGATGGCGCGGTTGCCCGGGTGCTCGCCATGGAGTTCTGGACGCGAGGAGAAGCTCCGACTTTCGAGGAGTTCGCCCGGTCATGGACGAAGGCCAAGGCCGAAGAACACCGGCTGTTCACGCCGGAGTACGCCTATCTGACAGACCTCAAACACCATCGCGCCGACCGCGAGTGGAAGGCTGTTCGCAAAGCCAAGGCAAAATCCGCTCTCAAAGCGCTGGCGAGAGTCGCTCCAGTGTGAGCTGTAATGGAGCATCAGCACGTCGATGGACCTAGATTCGGAGAAGGTTGGTGGACCTGACGGGAGTCGAACCCGTGACCTCCTGAATGCCATTCAGGCGCGCTCCCAACTGCGCTACAGGCCCACTCTGGTAGGGTGCTAGAACATCTGATCCTAGCACTCGAACCGGCGGAACCAAAACCTTGGGGAACCGCTTCCAAAGCCTAAACAATTCGCAGCTACAGACCGACACGCAGGACGTGAGGTCCAAAGACTCGAGGCCAGCCCTAGTTGGCAGACGTAGCAACCGGCTGGGTTATGTGGCGGCGATGCGCGAGCGTCAGCCACGCGGTCAGCTGGCGGGCCGCCTCCTCTGGGGTCTGGCCGTAGAAGGGCATCATCGCAGTAGGCATGCCGGGCTTCCGGGCCAACTGGGCGCGCCAGCGATCGCTCACCGACGTCACTTCGATGTGGTACGGACGCCCACCAATGGTTTCTTCGAAATGTTTAACGATCACTTGTCTGGGGGCCCGACCGAGTGCGTCGAAGTCCGGCGGCTTTCGTCGGACCGTCTCGATTCAGTCAGGAGCGCCGGTGATTTTACGCCGTCGTCACCTCCGATCAAGCGAAGGGAACCGCGAAGGCGGCGTCCGCACCAGTGGTTCGGGTCGATCGTCGGCGGATCCCGTCAAAGAAAAATGTGCGTCAGCAGGTTGCCCACAAGATTTTCACGCGTCATCCACAGGTTTTCCACAGTCGGGCCTGGAAAGGTTTGTCTGGACCCTGCTGACCGCCTGGAATGTAGAATGCGGATGACTGCGAGATGACGCGCATTCTGAGGATTCTCGGCGTACTTGTGTGCCTCTTGGGCGCGTCTCGCGCGGCGTCCGCGGGATCCGACGTCACGCTGTTTCGGCTCTACATGCTCGACGGCTCGGTGCTCACGAGCTACGGCGAGTTTGCCCGCGTCGAAGATCGGGTGGTCTTTTCCATGCCGGTCGGCGGAAGGCCCGAAGAGCCACGCATTCAGGTCACCTCCGTGAAAGCCGCGTTGGTGGACTGGCCGCGCACCGAGAAGTATTCAGCCTCGGCGCGGTTTCAGCGCTACGCCGAAACACGCGGTGAAGAGGATTTCCGCATCCTGAGCAATGAGGTCGCGGTCGCGCTGAACGATATCGCCCTGAGCGCGAATCGTCAGCAGGCGCTGACACTTGCCGAAGGTGTGCGGCGGATGGTCGCCGATTGGCCGCGCTCGCATTACGGGTACCGGCAGAGCGACGTACGCGAGATCCTCTCGGTCCTCGATCAGGCGATCTCGAGTCTGCGCGCGGCCGCCGGCGCCACGAGCTTCGAGTTGTCCCTGGTCGCTATGGCCGAATCGCCCGAGCTCGAGCCGGTCGCCAGTCTGCCGACTCCACGACAGCAGCTCGACGAAATCTTCTACGTCGCATCGCAGTCGCGCGGTTCGGAGAAAGTGGCATTGCTGCAGTCGGGACTGGCAGTGCTCACCGAATCCGCAGCGGTGCTCTCGGATGCGTCGGAACTGCGGCGCAAGGCGGAGACGCAGATCCGTCAGGAGCTGACGACCGACCGGAAGTACGCGTCACTTTCGCAGCGAGTCATCACGCAAGCGAAGACCTATGCCTCGCGAGCCGGTATCGGCGATCTCGAGCGGCTGGCCGCACGGATTCCCAAGGAAGACGCCAAGCTGGGAAATCAGCGTCCGGAGATGGTGGACGCGTTGAACACGGCCGTGCAATCGCAGTTGTTTGCGGCGCGACGGCTGCGTCTGCAGCGGGATCAGTGGCTGCTCCGGCAATCGGCCTACCGCGAATATCAGCGCTCGGTTGGCTCGTCGTTGTTGTTGTTGGTGAAGAACCAGAATTCACTCGAGGCCATCAGAGGCCTCGAAGGTCCACCGCCAGATCGACTGCTCGCGCTGCGTCAGCAGTTGAGCGGCGGGGCGGTGCGACTCGAGCGGCTGCGCACGCCTGATTACCTCCGCTCGACGCACGAGCTGCTGGTTGGCGCCTGGCGTTTCGCCGAAAACGCTACACGCGCGCGCTACGAGGCCATTGAAAAGGCCAACGCTGACGCCGCCTGGGAGGCTTCGTCGGCTGCCGCCGGCGCGTTGATGATGCTCGGGCGGGCGCAGGCTGAAATCCGAGCGCTCCTCGAACCTCCCGGACTGCAGTAACCTCGCATCAAGGCTTCTGCGCCTTGATAGAGAGACCCACTCCTCGTCTTACACGTCTGATCCGGGTCCGAGACCTGCGTGCGTTCCGCGACGCGGCGATCATGCTGGCCTGCGACGGATCGCCGCTCGATGCCCGTGACCGGTTGGTCGTGGTCCCGACTCGCGCCGCGGCCGCGCATCTTCGTGACGGCATTGATACAAAGGCGTTGGCGCAGTCGCGCGCGGTCATCGTTCCGGATCTCATCACCGCGCGAGAGCTGACCGAGCGCCTGGCCGAGCGTCTCGACACCGGCGGCCGGGTGCTGACCGGAGCCGAGCGCGAGTCGCTGCTCGGCTCCGCCTGCCGCGCGACACGAGCGGCCGGCCATGCACCGCCATTTGAAATCAGGCCTGGTCTGATTTCCGAGATCCTGCACTTCTATGACGAGCTTCGACGACGCAGGAACAGCATCGACGACTTCGAGCGGCGCGCGTTGTATCTGCTCGAGCCCGGTGCGTCCACGGATCGCGGCGCCGAGCGTCTGGTCAGCCAGACGCGGTTTCTCGCTGCGGCGTTTCGCGAGTTCGAGCGGCGCGCGGCCGAGCACGGCGAAGACGAACACGCTCGCCGCAAGCGGCTCGCCACTAGTCCCGCCTCCCGTCCCTATCGGCATGTGATCCTGACGGTGACCGATGCCGCATTCGATCCCTACGGCCTGCTGCCCGCCGACTGGGATCTGCTGACGCGCGTGCCACATCTCGAGCGGCTCGACGCGATCGTGACCGACACCATGCTGGCCGGCGCTCTGCACGAGCGCATGCACCAGGTGCTGCCCGGCATCGAAGAGGTCGCCTTCGCGACAACCGAGCCGCCGAGCGTGCCGGTGCTGCTGACTTCCGGAGACGAACGCATCCAGCGTGCGCGCGATCGTGAGGAGGAGGTGGCCGGCTTCGCGCGACGCGTCAAGGCCGCGGTGCGCAGCGGGGAGCTCACGTCGCCGAATCGCGCCGCGTTCATCATTCGTCGTCCTCTGCCCTATGTCTACATCGCGCGCGAAGTGATGCGATCGGCCGGCGTCGCATGCCAGACGTTCGATGCGCTGCCGCTGGCCGCCGAGCCCTACGCCGCGGCACTGGACCTGGTGCTGTCGTGCGTGAGCGCCAACTTCGCGCGTGGTCCGGCAATTGCGTTGATGCGGTCGCCGCATTTCCATTTTGGGCCGCCTGAAGGCGGCCCCTGCGACGACGTCCGGCTCAAGCCGGACACGACGTCTGTCGAAGACGTGCCGGCGCTCGATCGGGCGCTGGCCGAGGCTGGCTATCTCGGCGATGCCGAGTCGCTCGATCGCCTCGTCGAGTCGTGGCGCGACGAGGCGCCGACGCGCGGCCGGCGGGAGCGGGCGATTCGTGCCGGCGATGCGCTACGCCGGCTCGTTCGCGAGCTCGTACCGCTCCGCTCGCGCGCACCAGTCGCCGAGCATCTGAGCCTTCTCCTCAGGTTCATGACGACGTTCGACGCGCGCGATGAGGCGGAGGACGCGAGATCGAAGCGGGCACGCGGCGCGATCCTCGGCACACTGATCGCCCTGCGCGACGCCTGGGCGCGCTTCGACACAACACTCGTCGACAGCGACGTCGTGGCGGCCTTGATCCGCCGCTGGATCGAAGTGCAAACGTTCGCCCCGCGAGCCGGCGATTCGGGCGTGCATGTCGTGGACGCGTGGAGTGCGCGATTCGGCGACTTTGACGAGGCGCACCTCGCCGGCCTTGTCGATGGTGAGTGGCCCGAGCCGGCCCGTCGCAGCATCTTCTATTCCTCGGCAATCCTGCGTGAGCTTGGCTGGTCTGCCGAGTCGGATCGACTGGCGGGCGAGCGTGCGCTTTTTGCGGATCTGCTGCGTCTGCCGTCGTCACGATTGACGGTGTCGGTCTTCACACTCGAAGGCGACGCGCTCGTGGGTCCGTCTTCGCTCGTCGATGAGCTCGACCACGCGCAATTCGAGACGCTGGACGTGGCGCCGTCGTCTGTACGCATCTTCGATTACGAGGCGCTGTGCTTCGAGCCTGCCCCGCCGAAGCCCGGTGAAGGCGGGCCGCACGACATCTCGCTGCTCAGTACCGAGGAGGCGCGCGAGTGGGCCCAGCGGCGTTGGCGGCGCGGACCGACGGCAGATCGTGACCGAGGGTCGACCGACACGCATCGGCCGCCTGCATATTCGTTGAGCGCGCTCGAGCGATATCAAGACTGCCCGTTCAAGTTCTTCGCCTCCGACGTGCTCCGTCTCGAGGAAGTGCCGGAGGACGAGTCTTCGCTCTCGCCTCGTGCGCGTGGCCGTTTCATCCACGAAGTGTTTCAGCGGTTCTTTGAAGCCTGGGACGCCCGCGGCGTTGGCGCAATCACGTCCGATTCGCTCGATGACGCACGCCGGCTGATGGCCGAGATCGCCGAACCGCTGCTGGCGCGGTTGCCTGCTGCCGACGCGGCGCTCGAGC
>Ga0209382_10013341_pt1 | contig 10104 bp, 6 predicted proteins | sample SoiMetdeltSBSDD5_FD_187599 | JGI IMG/M metagenome (GOLD analysis project Ga0209382, IMG submission 187599) | Bulk soil microbial communities from a Populus tree surrounding site in Tennessee, USA - Soil MetaG P. deltoides SBSDD5 (SPAdes) (version 2) | ecosystem: Environmental > Terrestrial >...
ATCGTCGAGCGTGCGGAGCAACGCCCGGTTGTAGAAGATGCCGTATCCGGCACGCACGGCGGTCCGGCCCCCACCGCCCGGGCTCCAGGCGAGCGCCAGGCGCGGGCCGAAGTTATTGCGGTCGCGGAGCACCGTCTCGTTGTCCCACCGCAGGCCGAAGGCAAGCAGCAAGTCAGGCCGCACGCGCCAGTCGTCCTGCAGGAAGAAACCCGCGTAAGCATTCCGCAACTCCGACTCAGTGTCAAAGCGGTGGCGGTAGCGCGCCGGCCGGCCGGCGAGGAAATCGGCGGGCGAGGCGAAGTTGAAGGTCCCGGTCGCGTCCTCCAGGTCGATGAAGCGCGAGCAGATCAGTTGGGCGTCAGCCCCGGCGCGCAGGCTATGCCGGCTGCGCGCGTAGCTCAGCGTTTGCTGGGCCTGCCACCGCTCCTCGCGCCGGTCCGTCCCGCCGATCGTGCTTGACCCGGCGAGCAGCGTGCCCGCACGCGTCAAGGAGTTGGCGTTCGGGTCGCCGGGCACGTCGCGCGGGTCGTCGATGTCGATGATCACGACGGGGCGCGCGCCCGGCGGCGCGTCGGCGGGGGTGAGCCGGGAGAACTGCAGCCGCAACTGGCTCACCGCCCGCGGGGAGACGATAAAGGTGTCGGCGAGGGCGACGGCCTCGCTCCCGCGCCCGGTGCGCCGGAGCGTGTCGAGCGTGCGGCGGCCGCCGGGGAAGCCCCGCTCGTCGCGTTGCCGCGCGAGCGTCACCATCGCGAGCGCCTGGTGCCGGGCGCCGGCCTGGAGATCGACGCGCGCCTGCAGCGCGTGCGCGACACGCGGGGTCGTCACCTGGACATCGTAGAACCCAACTCCCGCCCCGCCGTTGACCACCGTCGGCCTCCCGTTCCGGTCCACGCCGGCGCTGCCAAGAAGCGCGCCGTTTGGCGGGGGCAGGGGGAAGGACGGGTGCGACTCGGCCGGGACGAGCGCGGCGATCTCAGCGCGGTCGTAGACGTGGTCGTATTCATAAGCCGCGAAGAAGAAGGCGCGGGCCCGGCCCCCGCCAAGGATCGGGCCGCCGAGACTCGCCCCCGGGTTGTGGCTTTGGAATGGGGGGCGGAAACCGCGCGCCGGGTCGGCGTTGCGGCGGAACGCATTGGCGTCGAGACTCTCGTCGCGGAAATAGTAGGAGGCCCGGCCGCGGAACTGCTGCCCCCCGCCGCGCAGGCGGACGTTGACCCGGCCGCCTGCGGCGCGCCCGTACTCGGCCGAGAATTGGTTGGCGACGACCTGCAGCTCCTCGACCGCGTCGGCGGATGGGATGAATCGCTCGCGCGCCGCGCGGTCATCGTTGTTGTCGAAGCCTTCAACCGTGAGGTTGTTCGAGAAGGGAGTTCCGCCGTTGAGCGCGAAGCCACCCGACTCCTCCGGCGTCTCGCGGAAGCGATCTCCGGGCTCGCCCTCGGCCAGGTGACGCACGCTGAGCGCCTCGGGCGCGGCGCCTGGCAGCGTGAAGATCAGGTCATAGACGTTGCGTCCCTCGAGCGGGAGCGCGTCGACCTGCGCCCTCCCGAGCGTCCCGCCGACGGTCGTGCGAGCCGGGTCGACACTGGCCTCGTCGGCGTCCGCCGAGACCGTCACCCGCTCCTCGAGCGGCGCCGGCTCGAGTCGAAAGTCGCGACGCACGGTCGCGCCGGCGCCCGCGCCGACCCCGACGTAGCGCGGTCCGCGGAAGCCCGCCAGCTCGACGCGCACGTCGTAGACGCCGGGCGCGAGCGCAGGGAGGCGGTAGCGGCCGGCCGCGTCGCTCTCGGCCGAGCGCTCGCCGCCGGTCGCGGCATGACGCGCCGTGACGCGCGCGCGCGCGAGCGCGCCGCCAGCGGCGTCGGTCACCGCACCTTCGAAAGTCGCATGATCAAGGTTCTCGGCAGTGACGAGAGGGTGGAAAGACAGACAGAGACAGGCACAGAAGACATGCAGCATGCTGAGCATCGGTCACCTCACAGGTTTGAGCTACGGCGGATTGAAGTTGCTGAGGTGGCCTGAGGTGGCGAGTTGTCGCGCGGATGATAGGGCAAGTCTGGCGGGGAGGCAAGGGCGCCCGGGAGACTGACGCCGAAGCGTGTCAACCCGTTCACTTCCGCGTCAACCGAGTTCCATCTTACCGGCGGCGAGGGCGCGGTAGACGAAGTGGACATGGCCGAAGCGAACTTCGCAGCCGTCGCGCAGCGGGGCGCGGCCGACGACGCGGAGGCCGTCGACGAAGGTGCCGTTGCTGCTCCCGAGGTCGTCGAGCGCGTAGGCCCCGCCGGAGGCCACGACGCGGGCGTGGCGCTTGGAGACCGACGGGTGGTCGATGACGAACCCGTTGTTCAGCGTCCGGCCGACGAGCACCTCGTCGCGGTTGAGGATGTAGGCGATGCGCTCCTCGCCCGCGGGCGTGACGGCGACGAAGTGCGGGTGGGCGGACACATTTTCGGCCGCCGGCAGTTTGAGGTTCGCGCCGCAGCGCGCGCAGAACTTGGCCGCCGGCCGCTGCGCCGTCGCGCAGACCGCGCAGAGCCGGAGTTCGATCGGCAGCGGCAGCGCGGCTCCGCACCGGACGCATGGAGCCCCGGCCGTGCCGCGCGTGCCGCACTCCTGGCAGTAGCCGCGGGCAGGCAGGAAGAGCGTCCCCTCGCGGTGCGGCGAGGTCTCGCGGTAGAAACGAATCCGGCCGCGCACCCAGAAGAAGAGCGCGGCCATGGCCCCGAGAAGCACGAGGAAGAAGACGATGCTCACCCGCGCGGCGAGGATGAGCATGGTGTCGAAGAGGGCATGCACGACGGTCGCCGCGAGCCACCCGCCGGCGACGATCGGCAGCCGCGCGCGCCACAAATTCGGCGCCGCCTTGGCGCGGCTCAGGGCGAGGCCCCAGAGCGCCGAGAAGAGCGCATGCCCCGGGTTCGAGAGCGGCCCGCGCAGGAGCACGACCTCGAAGGCCTGGCTTTGCCAGAGGTAGATCAGGTTTTCGGCCGCGGCGAACCCGAGCGCCGCCGCGGCGCTGTAGATCACGCCGTCGAGCGGTTCGTCGAATTCGGGGCGGCGGTAAGCATAGAAGTAGACGACGAGCAGCTTGGCCAGCTCCTCGATCGGCCCGACGACGAGGAAGAGCAGGAGGACGTGCGCCGAGGCGCCGGTGCCGAACCAACTCTGAATGAACTGCTGGCCGACGAGGTTGCAGCCGAGCGCGAGAATCGTCGCCAGCCCGCCGAGCCAGAAGGTCACCGCGATGACCCGCCGCGAGGGCCGCTTGTAGACGCTCCGGCTGGAGAAGTACCAGAGCCAGAGGAGGCAGGGCAGCAGTGAGAGCAGCGGGATGATGATCAGTCGCGGGATTACGCCCATGGCGGAAAGGGTGAGGAGTGAAGAGCGTTGCAACAGCTCGGTGACGGAGGCGGCCAGACGCTCCCGAGCCGCGTGCACGCGGCTTGCCCGCAGGGCACATAGGCCTGCCCTTCCAAGGCGGGTGGGAGCGCCGCAGGGCGCCGGAGGCCGTTTTAACGGCCTTCTCGCCGCGGCTTGAGCCATCCTCATGGGCTAAAGCCATGCCGGGGAAGCACGCTGAAGCGCGCTCACAAACACTCCCTCTGACACCACCCGCCGGAACACGGTGGGCCTCTGCGCCCTCCGGGAAAGCCCGATGCATCGGGCTCAACGGTCCTCAAAGACCTCGTCGCGCTTTACTGGCGGATGCAGGGTGAAGCCAGAAAATTTCGGCCTCACCCCTCGTCCTTCATCCTCTTGAGAATTACCAGCGTCAGGTCGTCGACGGTCTTGGCTTTGCCGACGAAGCGGGTCAGCGCCTCGTCGATGCGGTCGCGCAGGCCCGCGGCCGTCCGCCCGCGGTGCTTCTGGACGACCTCGATGAGCCGGGCCTCGCCAAACTCCTCGCCCGCCTCGTCGAGACTCTCGGTGACGCCGTCGGAATAGATGACGAGCACGTCGCCCGGCTCGATCTGCACCCAGCCCTCGCGGTACTCGCCGTCCGGCGTGATCCCGACGGGGAAACCGCCGACGTCGAGCCGCGTGACTTCGCCCGAGGCGCGGACGAGCAGCGGCGCGTTGTGCCCGGCATTGATGTAGGTGAGCTGATGCGCGCGCGCGTCGAGCTCGCTGTAAAAGAGCGTGACGTAGCGGTTGGAGGGTGTGTTGTCGTAGATGTAGTGGTTGATCTCGCCGACGACTTCGCACGCCGAGAGGCGCGTCGTCGTCTGGGCACGCACGGCGGCGTGCACGGAGGACATGAGCAGCGCCGCGCCCGTACCCTTGCCCGAGACGTCGCCGAGCGCGATGACGAACCGCCCGTCGCGCTTCTCGATGAAGTCGTAGTAGTCGCCGCCAACCTCGAAGCAGGGGAAGCTCATGCCGAGCAGCTCGTAGCCGGGGATCGGCATCGGCGTCGCCGGTTGGAGCCGCAGCTGAATCTCGCTCGCGACGGCGAGTTCCTCGGCCAGCCGCTTCTTCTCCTGCTGCACCTCGAGCAGCCGCATGTTCTCGATCCGGATCGCAGCCACGCCGGCGACTAGCTCGAGGAGTTGCAGGTCCTGCTTGGTGAAGCGGTTGACCCCGAACGGGCTGTCGACGTAAATCATCCCGAGGACGCGCCGGTCGACCGCGAGCGGCGCGGCCATGACCGAGCGGATGCCGCCGAGCATGATCGAGTGCCGCTCCTGGAAGCGCGGGTCGTGCTGCGCATCGGAGGCGAGCACCGAGTCACCCTGGCCGAGCACCTGCTCGGTGATCGAGCGGCTGATCTTGACCTCGGACTGCGCTTCCTGGGTCGCCGTCCGCGTCTTCATCGCCTTGCAGACGAGCTCGGGGGCGGCATCTTTTTTGCCCGCCGTCTCTTCGAGCAGCATGATGTAGCCGCGGTCGGCGGGGAGCACGTCGAAGACCGACTCGAGCGCCTGCCGCAGCGTCTCGTCGAGCGAGAGGGACGAGAGCAGGCTCATACTCACCCGGCTGATGACCTTGAGCGCGTTACTCTGCGAGAGTTCGGCCACACCGAGGGCCGGGACGACCTGGCTGACCTGCGTCCTCTGCGCCGTGTCGAGCGAGGAGAGCAGGTTCGAGGCCGAGTTGCGCGCCTGGGCGCTGATCGTCACCTCGGGGGCCGGGACGTGGCGCGCGTCCGAGAAGAGGACGTTGGTCCGGCTGCGCGCCGGGGCCGTGTCGGCTCGCTCGGTGTATTCGATCTCCGTCTCGCCGATGCGCACCCGGTCGCCGTCCTGGAGCTGCGCCGGGGCCGCCAGCCGCCCGCCGTTGAGCATCGTCCCGTTGGCGCTGCCGAGGTCGCTCAGCCAGAACCGGTCCCCGCGGCGGCGCACCTCAGCATGGAGGCGCGAGGCGAACGGGTCCTCGACGCAGAGGTCGTTGCGGGCGGAGCGGCCGATGGTCGTTCGCAGGCGGGAAAGATCGACGACCGCGTCGGCGTGTGTCGGGGTGGCTTTGACGATCAGACGAGGCATAATTTAGCGGTCAGCGGTTAGCTTTCAGCGATCAGACAAACCATGGTCCCCTTCCGGCTGATCGCTGAAAGCTAACCGCTGACCGCTCTTCATGACTTGACGCGCTTGGGCTTCGCCACTTCGCGCGCCGCTTTCTCCGCCTTCTTGGCGGCGTCCCGGGCGATGGCGACGTAGATGCCCTCGTCGCACTGCCGGTAAGCCTCGTAGGCCAGAGTCGGTTGGCCGGACCCGAAGTAGGCCGACCCGAGCAGGTAATAGAGATCTTTATCCTCGGGCGTCAGGTCGAGCGCCGCCTTGAACTCTTTGATCGCGGCGTGATGGCGGCCGTGATTATTGAGCTCGGCCCCCTTCTGCTTCCGCCCCTGCGCCAGCGCGCGCCGCATGACTTGGTCGTCGGCCTGCTGCTGGTGGCCGCTCCAGGACCGCGGCTGCCAGCTCAGCAGACTGCCCTCCGGCGTCTGCACCAGCGCGGGGATCGGGGAGCTGCCGTTCGGCAGGTAGACCGGTTCGGCGGGCCGCGGCGATCGGTGGGGCACGCGCCGGCCTGCGACCTCGGGCGTCGCCGCGGCCGCCGCCAGCGCGAAGGTCTCGAGCGCCCTCATCGCCGCCTCGACCTCCGGCCCTTCCCGGCCGATGGCAATCAGCTGGCGGTACTCCTGCTCGGCCTCGCGCCCCGCCCCCCGCGCGAGATAAACCTCGGCGAGCCGGAGGCGCGCCCCGAGGTTCTCCGGGCTCAGCCGCAGCAGGCGATGCCGCGTCTCAATCTCTTCCTCCGTCCGCCCGAGTTGCGCGTAGGCTTGTGCGAGCCCGGCGAGGGCTAGGAGGTTGTCCTGCCGCAGCCCGAGCGCCTGATTGAAGCCCTCGACTGCCCCGAGGTAGTCACCGGCCTGGAAGCGGTCCCCGGCGAGCCGGACGAACTGCTCGCTTTTCTCCTCGGGGCCGGTGAGGTTGAACTCGGACCGGGCCACGCGGAACGAGAGTAGGCTCCCGTCGCGGTAGACGATGGAAACGGCGCCGGCGAGGAGGACGGCGATCACGGCAAGCACACCATAAAGGGTTGAACTAGAAGGCGATCGAGAGCTCAGGCCCGAAGCCTGGGCGAGCGCGGTCGCGGCCCCAGGCGCGCCCGCCAGGGTTAGGTTCGCAGACTTCGCCGGGGGCGCCCCCTGCTCCCACGAGGGCTTGGTCAGCATATGCAGCCCCCACTCCTTTCGCTTAGCCGCCAGCGCCTGGAGCAGGCCCAGCGCGCGCGCGCGCCGCCGCGCTCGGTTGGGTCGCCGGCCGCCCGGAGGCGCCATCACGCTCGCCGGCGGCCTCCGGCCCGTGGCCGTCGCCCAAGTCGTCATGGCGGAGAAAGTGACCGCCCCCCTCGTCGGCATCTGGGCCGGGGGCCCGGTCTCGGGCCGTGCGGGGAAGGCATGCTGGGTCGTCAGATCCGCGCCGCAGCGGTCGCAAAAACGGGCGATCACCTTGATCTCTAACCCGCAGTTCCCACAGTAATGCACTATCATGGTCGGTCCCACGCGTCGTCTAGCCCGGGCCGGCGTCCACGACGCACTTCAGACCGGGATGGGGCACGGTGCTCGTAGCGCACCGTATCGATCTTCAGTATCGACCTTCAGTATAAACCTTACAGTATCGCGATCTACTCGCCCTCTATTCGCGACCTTCGGTCTCGGTCCCTGGCCCGAAATCCTGAGACCCGAGGTCTCAGCCACAGGCCCGGCGTCGAATCGCGGCCGGAAGCGTACAGATTAGTCGAGATCGGGCAAGATTTCCAGCGACAATTTCCCGATTATCGCGGGGGCCGCGCTCATCCCGGCTGCTACCAGTGTCCGTGGTCGCCGGGTTCTTTGACCACCAGCGTCCCGGCCAGCTTGTCATGCCAGCCCTGCTGTTTCCGATCCCAGAGAAGCCAGAGCACGCCCAGCCCGAGGCAGAGAAAGGCGAGCGGGTAACCGACGAAATGGCGGAGCGCGGCGGTGCGGTAGTCGAGCGGCCCACCGTCGGCGCGCACCACGCGGATGCCGATGAAACGTTTGCCGAAAGTCTGCCCCGTGCGCTCGCAAAAATAGATCCAGTTGAGGCCGAGCAGGCCCGCCGCGGCCAGGTAGCCGAAGATGAGGATGTATTGCGCCAGGTCGGGCGCAGCCCACCGCCGCTTGAAGTAGACGGCGAGCAGGAGCGTCACGGCCGGGACAAGCAGCGTCAGGATGTAGTCGAGCAGGAAGGCCCCGCAGCGCAGGCCGATGCTCGCCAGGTGCAGGCCGCGCGCGGTGCGCGCCCCGGCCGCCGGCGGGGCGAAATCTTGGCTCGAGGTGAGATGCGTCATCGGCACGATTCAGGCTGTCTGGCTAATTGACGAGGAACTTGAGCATCGTCTCGCCGAGCTTGAGCTCGTCCCCGTTGGTCAGTGCATGTGGCACGTTGCGCGCGAGGCGCACCTGCCCGTTGATCACCGTCCCGTTGGCGCTGCCCAAGTCCTCGATAAAGAACTGGCTGCCCTGCGCGACGATCTTCGCGTGGCGGCGCGAGACACGGGCTGCCGGGTCGTATTTCGAGAGGTCGACTTCGGGCCGGATGCCGCGGTTAGGGTCCATCCGCCCGATCAGACTCTCACCCTCGGGGCTGATCGCGAACTGCGCCCCCATCTCTTTGGTCCCGAGAACGATGAGCTTCGCCGTCCCGCGACCGGGCTGACGCTGCCCGCAGTAGGCGCAGAAGAGGTCGCCGGGCGACATCTCGCGCCCGCAGTGGACGCAGGTGTGGGGCGAGGGTGAGACCGGCTCCCCTGACTGCGTCTCGGGCACGGCGATGACGACGGCTCCCTCGCCCGAGGTCCCGGCCTTGAGCTGTCGGACGTGCTCCCCGAGCTCCTGCCCGAACTCCCGTGCCGACTCGAAGCGGCTCTCCGGCTTGTGCTCGACGGCGCGGCAGATGAGCTGCTCCATGCGCGCCGTGATCTCGGGGTTGAGCTGGCGCGGCTTGGGGTTCTTGGCGAAATCGAAGATGAGCAGCGGGTTGTCCTGTGGGTCGTGCCCGGTGAGGAGGTGGAACATGGTCGCGCCGAGCGAATAGATGTCCGACCGCGGCTCGACTTTGCCGGCGAAGAGCTCCGGTGGGGCGTAGCCCATGGTCCCGATCGCGGTGACGCCCTTCTGCGTCGGGGCGACAAAGCGGGCGATGCCGAAGTCGACGAGCATGACCCGATTGTGACGCGAGTCGATCATGAGGTTGGCCGGCTTCAGGTCGCGGTAGATGATCGGCGGGCTCTGCGAGTGGATATAGTCGAGCACGTCACAGGTCTGGAACGCCCATTCGGCGACGAGCCGCTCCTCGATCTTGCCGCCCGATGCCCGCTGGCGCGCGGCCAGGTCGCCGCCGTCGATGAACTTCATGACCAGGTAGTAGCGGCCCCGCGAGGCGTCAAAGAAGTAGTCGTAGATCGTCGGGATCGAGGGGTGCTCGAGCCGAGCCAGGATGTCGGACTCGCGCTTGAAGTCCTCGATCGCCTTGTCGCGCGCGCTCTCGTCGGCGAACATCTCGATCATCTCTTTGACGGCCACTTGGCGCTGCGCGAGATTCTGGTCCTCAGCCTGATAGACCGAGCCCATGCCGCCGCCGCCGATCCGGCGGACGATCTTGTAGCGATCAGCCAGCAGCGTGCCCGCGGCGAGCTGTAATCCTGTTGGGGTGTTGCTGGATCCGGGCATACTGGTGTATGAGGTCCGCCCCGACGCGGCGGGGGGGACCGTGTAATTTACCGAGATGTCCTGCCACGCGCCGCATTCCCCACAAAACGGGTCACCGGCCGTGGTGGGTGATCCACATTCGGGACAAAATGGCATAACGGGCGAGTTGCGAGCTTCAGGCTCAAAATCTCCAGTGAGTCAGCGCCGGCCGCCCCTTCAGTTGAGAATGAACTTGAGAAAGGTCTTGCCGACGATGATCTCATCTCCGTTGTTGAGAGGCTGCTTGTTGCCTGGCAGCAGGCGCGGGCCACGGTTGACGAAGGTCCCGTTAGTGCTGCCCAAATCCTCGATCAGGTACTGGTTGTTCTGGAAATAGATGCGCGCGTGACGGCGCGACACCTTGGCCTCCGGGTCATCCTGGTCGAGGTCGACGTCGGGGAAGATGCCGCCGTCGGCGTCCCAGCGGCCGATCATCGACTCCGCGCCGGTGATCGCGAACTCCTTGCCAACTTTGCCCCCGCGTTGGATGACCAGCTTGGCGCGCGCGGTCATATTTTCCTCCTGAGTGTTGCGGAGCGAGTTGGTCTGCGCCTGCAAGGCGACGGTCCGGTTACCCGCCGGGCCGCTCGTCTCGCTCGCCGAGGGCGCGGCCGCCGACTGGCGCACGGGCGGCGGGGGGGGCGTGTACGGGGTCGCCGGTTTGGGCGTCACCGTCTCGCGCGTGAAGGACGGCGGCGGGGGCGGCGCCGGCTGGGGCGCCTGGTAGCCGGGCGGGAGGGTCGCGCTCGGCGCGAGCCTGGTGCCGCATTCGTCACAAAATTCAGAGCCGTCGAGATTGTCGGTTTCGCAGTGATGACAGTGGATCATACCTGATGTGCCTCCGCGCGAGCGAAAACGTTCTGCACCCCTCTCCGGACGTCTCT
>Ga0209382_10013343_pt1 | contig 10104 bp, 7 predicted proteins | sample SoiMetdeltSBSDD5_FD_187599 | JGI IMG/M metagenome (GOLD analysis project Ga0209382, IMG submission 187599) | Bulk soil microbial communities from a Populus tree surrounding site in Tennessee, USA - Soil MetaG P. deltoides SBSDD5 (SPAdes) (version 2) | ecosystem: Environmental > Terrestrial >...
ACGGCCCATGGAACCTCCGGCGGCTACGACCGGTATTCGGCCTTCTCGACCACCATCTCGGTGAGCCGCGCGACGCGCGACAGCGTGCGCCCGATCGCCTGCAACAGCGCCAGGCGGTTCTGGCGCACCTTGGGGTCGTCCGCCATCACCATGACCTCGGCGAAGAAGCGCTCGAGCGGTTCGGCGAGCGAGCCGATGGCGCGCAGGGCGCCGGCGTAGTCGCGAGCGCCGAGCGCGGCGTCGATGGCCCCGGCGAGCTTGCCGTGCTCCTCGTGGAGGGCGCGCTCCGCCGGCTCGCCGAGCGCCGCCGCGTCGAGCGCGTGCTCCGGCTGCCCCTTGGTGATGTTGGCGATCCGCTTCGCGGCGAGGACGACGGCAAGGAACGCCTGCTCGCCGCGCACCTGGTGCAGCGCCTTGGCGCGCGACGCGAGGTCGCTCACCGTGAGGTCCGCCGCCTCGACTCCGCTGGCGAGAGCCGCCTCGATCTCGTCGTAGGCGAGCTCCCGCCGGCCGAGCAGATAGCGGATGCGGTCGGCGACGAAGGGGCGCAGGTCGGCGACGATCTGGTCGGCGCTCCGCTTGAGCCGGTCGCCGTAGAGCGCGGCGGCCGCGCGCACGACCGGCTCGAGCGCCAGCGGCAGCTCGTTCTCGAGCAGGATGCGGAGGATGCCCTGCGCGGCGCGCCGCAGGCCGAACGGGTCCTTGGTCCCGGTGGGCACGAGGCCGAGGCCGAACATGCCGACGAGCGTGTCGATGCGATCGGCGAGGCCGCAGGCGACGCCCACCCGCCCGCGCGGCACGGCGTCGTCCACCGAGGCCGGCAGGTACTGGTCGTAGATCGCCTGCCAGACCGGCTCGGAGTGCCCCTCCTCGCGGGCGTAGATGCCGCCCATCGCCCCCTGGAGCGAGGTGAACTCCTTGACCATCTCGGTGGTCAGGTCGGCCTTGAGCAGGCCGGCCGCCGTCTCGGCAGCGGGCACGTCCTCACGCCAGCCGAGGGCCTCGCAGACGGCGCGCGCGAGGGCGGCGAGGCGTGCCGCCTTGTCGGCGTAGCTGCCGAGCTTCTCGTGAAACGTGAGGTGGGAGAGCTGCGCCGCACGCTCGGGGAGCGGTACCTTGCGGTCCTCCTCCCAGAAGAAGCGCGCGTCGGCGAGCCGCGCTGCCACCACCCATTCGTTGCCGGCCCGCACGCGGCCCACCGGGTCGTCGGGGCGGTCCATGACGGTGAGGAAGAGCGGCAGCATCACCCCGTCGCGCTCCACCGTGAAGGCGCTCTGGTGGTCGCGCAGGCTCGTGCCCAGCACCTCGCGCGGCAGCTCGAGCAGCCCGCGGTCGAAGCCGCCTTCCATGACGCCCGGGATCTCGCAGATGGCGCCGAGCTTGGCAAGCAGACCCGGATCGTCCACGAGCTGCCCGCCGTGCGCCGCGGCGCGCGCCGCCATCTCCTCGGCGAGCCTGCGGCAACGGACGTCGAAGCGCACCTCGATGCCCCGTGAGGCGAGCCCGGCACGGTAGTCGTCGCTGCCGGAAACCGCGAACGGCGCCGGCGACAGCGTCGGATGGCCGACCGTCTCGCGCCCGGCTCGCACGCCGAAGAGCTCGATCGGCACCACCTCGCCGTCGAGGAGCGCCACCACGCCGTGCACGGGACGCACCCAGGGCCCGACGCCGCTCCCCCACTTCATGGTCTTCGCCCAGGAGATGCCGAGCAGCACGTGCGGCAGCACCTCGGCGAGGATCTCCGCGGTGGTGCGCCCGGCGATGTGCCGGCGCCCCGCAACGTATTCGCCCTTCTCGGTGCGCACGCGCTCGAGCGCCTCCGGTGCGAGTCCCAGCCGCTGCGCGAAGCCGAGCGCGGCCTTGGTCGGGGCGCCGTCGGCGCCGAACGCGGCGGTGACCGGCGGCCCGGTGACCACCTCCTCCACGTCCTTGGCGCGCGCCGGCAGCCCCTTGAGCACGAGCACGAGACGGCGCGGGGTGAAGCCGGTCTCGACCTCGCGCGGCCCGACGCCCTTGCCCATCAGCTCCTCGAAGACGCGCGTCGCGAGCTCGCGCGTGGCGCCCTCGAGCATGCGGGCGGGGATCTCCTCGCAGCGCACCTCGAGCAGGAGCTCGGAGCTTCCGGCGGAGCTGGCGCCGGCCGTCGTGCTCGCGGACGCCGGCTCAGCCACGGGCGGCCTCCTCCTCGCGCGCTTTCGGGAGCAGCGGGAAGCCCAGGCGCTCGCGGCTCGCCACGTATTCGTGGGCGCAGGCGACGGCGAGGTCGCGCACCCGCTTCATCAACGCCACGCGTTCGGTCACCGAGACCGCACCGCGTGCGTCGAGCACGTTGAAGAGGTGCGAGCACTTGAGCGCTCCCTCGTAGGCGGGCAGCACCAGCTTCTCGGCGAGGCAGCGCTTCGCCTCGCGCTCCCAGCCGTCGAGCTGCGCCTGGAGGAACGAAACGTCGGCGAGCTCGAAGTAATACTTCGACAGCTCGTACTCCTCCTGGTGCCGCACCTGACCGTAGCTCGGCCCGCCGGGCACCCACTCGATGTCGTAGATGCTGCGCGAGAGGCCGAGGAACATGGTGATGCGCTCGAGCCCGTAGGTGATCTCCGCCGAGATCGGCTGCAGGTCGAGGCCCCCCGCCTGCTGGAAATACGTGAACTGCGTGATCTCCATGCCGTCGAGCATCACCTGCCAGCCGACGCCCCACGCGCCGAGCGTCGGCGCCTCCCAGTTGTCCTCCTCGAAGCGGAGGTCGTGGACGCGCAGGTCGAGGCCCATCGCCTCGAGGCTCCTGACGTAGAGCGCCTGCACGTCGTCCGGGGCGGGCTTCAAGATGACCTGGAACTGGTAGTGCTTGCCCAGCCGGAAGGGGTTGTCGCCGTAGCGCCCATCGGCGGGGCGTCGCGAGGGTTGGACGTAGGCGACCTTCCACGGCTCGGGGCCGAGCACGCGGAGGAAGGTGTCCGGGTGCATGGTGCCCGCGCCCACCTCGAGGTCGTAGGGCTGCTGCAACACGCACCCCTGCCCCGCCCAGAACTGGGTGAGGGAGAGGATGAGCTCCTGGAAGGACTTCATGGGTTTGTCTCAGGCGTCGTCGAAGTGGCGGAGCCTATCGCGTCCGAGGAGGAATGCCAGGAAGGCTGTTCAGACTCTTCGCCTCTCTCCCCCGACCACGAGCGCTCGTTGGGTTCTGGACCCCTCTCTCCCCGGCGAGGGGAGAGAGAGGCAGGGGTGAGAGGGGTGGCAGACCAACCCAGGGTGGGGGTCGGGCGGGGGGCGGCAGCGCGCTCAGCGCGCGGCGGCCAGGGTCCGCTGCATCACCTCGTAGCTCTTGAGCTCGTGCTGGAGGAAGCCGCGCCGCACCTCACCGCAGACCTGCTCCACCCGCGCCAGCACCGCCGCGGCAGGCACGGTGGCCGCGAGCGCGCCGAGCGGCTCGCGGTGTGCGCGCATCAGGAACGCGACGGTCTCGGGGTCCAGGCTGATGCCGGCGCGTCCGCCGGCGCAGCGCCGGCAGAGCAGGGCATCTCCGCCGCGCGGCAGGAACGCCCCGTCCACGAGATCGTCGCCGCAGAGCGGGCAGTGCCGCGGCGGCGGGAAGACGCCGGCGAGCCGCAACACCCACTGCTCGAAGTAACGCGCCGCGAGACCGCGGTCGACGCCGCCGATGAGCGCCTCCACCGTGGTGTCGAGGAGGCGGTAGAGCACTTCGTTGCCCTCGTTCTCGGGCGCGAAGACGAGCGCGTGCTCGGCCAGGTAGCAGCCGAGGAGGATCCCCTCGAGATCGCCGCCGAGCCGGTGCGGCGGGCGCAGCATCTCGACGTCGCGCACACGCACGAGGTCGCGGTCCTCGCGCTCGAACCAGTTGACGTGCACCTTGGCGAGCGGCTGGAGCTGCCCGGCGAAGCGGCTGTAGCGGCGCCGGGCTCCCCGCGCGGCGCCGCGCTTGCGGCCGTGGTGGCGGGTGAGGAAGGAGATGACGCGGTCCCCTTCCTGGAGGTCCGAGACCTCGAGGAGGAGGGCCTCGTCGTCCACCGAACGCATCGCCATCGAGTCGGGCGATGCTAGCATGTCGTCGTGCAACTCACTGAGACGACGCTAGTTCCGCAGTTGTCTCCCGGTGATACATTGCCGCCCTGCACGACCGCCTGCACGCGTGCCGCCCCCGGCTCGTAGAAACAGACACCCACGGAGGCTCGATGCTGCTCTCCCGCCCCATGTCCCGCCTCACGCTCGCGCTCGCTCTCGCCGTCGCCGCGGCCCTCGCCTCGTCGCCGGCGCTGCGCGCGGACGACGCGGCATCCGAGCAGGTGGTCGTCATCAGCGCACACGCCGACCGCGCGTCGCACACGCTGATCGTCACCGGCCTCGACTTCGGCGAGGAGGCGCCGCGGGTCACGCTCGGCGTGGAAGACCTCGAGGTGGTGAGCCATGACCTCGGGCAGGTGGTGGCGACGCTCCCCGACCGCTTTCCCTCCGGCTCGTACCTGCTGATCGTCGCCCGCGGCTCGAAGCTGTCCGACTACGACGTCTTCCACGTCACCCTCCCCAACCTCGCGGAGGCCGAGCGTCCGGAGCGTCCGGAACGCGCACCACGTGCCGAGGCGCAGCGGGGCGAGACCGGTCCGGCAGGACCGGCGGGGGTAGCGGGCGCGGCCGGAGCCACAGGGCTGACCGGGCCGGCGGGACCGCGCGGCGAGGCCGGTCCGCAGGGACCGCCGGGGCCGGCGGGACGCCTCGAGCTCGCCGGCCGGCGCTGTCCGAGCGGCAGCTACGTGGCCGGCTTCGACGAGGCCGGCGGCCTCGCCTGCGAGCTCCTCGCGGCCGCCGGCGTCGTCGCCGACGGGGCCGCGGGCGAGCCCCCAGCGCGGGGCATCACCGCCTCGGAATGCCTCGGCGACGAGGCCGGCTCCGGATCGGACCTGCCGGACGCCTGGGATTCCAGGGTGCCCGTGCTCGCCTCGTACCCGACGGCACGCGGCGGACAGGCGCGCGGCACCTTCGGCGGCGCGCTCGACCGCGACCTCTTCTCGCTGGCCGCCAGCGAGGACGACGGACGCTTCTGCTTCGACGACCGGCGGGACAAGCCGGTCCGCGCGCACCTCGTGCTCACGGCGCCTTCCAAGTCCGGCGCCTCCGTCTGCGCCTGCTGGTCGAGCGCCGGGTCGGCGTGCGACCGCTCGCGCAACGAATGCGTGGCGGCGGCGGCCGGGACCAGCGCCGAGCTGGACGTGGCGATGCGCATGGTCTGCGGGGCCGTCGACCAGGGGACGCTCGAGGTCGAGGTTCGCGCGGCGACTCCAGAAGCCGCTTGCGGCGACTGGTCGCTCGACTGGCGGATCGCCGAGTAGGCGGCTACTCCTCGCGCAGGGCCTCGGTCGGGTCGAGTCGCGCGGCGCGCGAGCCGGGCACCGCCCCGGCGACGAGCGCCACGGCGACGAGGACGGCGGTCGCCGCGGCCAGTGTCGGCACGTCGTGGGTGGAGAGCCCGAAGAGGCGGCTCGACACCACCCGCGCCGAGGCCAGAGCTCCGGGTAGGCCGATGGCGATTCCGGCGAGCGCCAGCGCCAGGGTCTCCCGCAGCACCATCCAGAGCACGCGGCGGTGGCCGGCACCCAGCGCGACGCGGATGCCGATCTCGCCGGTGCGCCGCGCGACGGCGTGCGAGACCACGCCGTAGAGGCCGATCGCGGCGAGCACCAGAGCCAGCAGGCCGAACACCGCCGAGAGCTTGGCGACGAGGTGCTCGTCGCGGATGGAGCCGTCGATGTTGAGCGTCAGCGGCGCCAGGTCGAGGATCGTCAGCCGCGGGTCGAAGGCCTGCACTGCGGCCCGCACAGGTTCGGCCAGCGCCGCCGGCCGAGCGCCGCGGATCTCGAAGTTGACCGCCGAGAGGTCGGCGCCGTTCTGCATCGCCGAGTAGTAGTAGCGGCGCGCCACGGCGTTGCGCAGGTCGTGGTCGCGGGCGTCGCCGGAGACGCCGACGATCTCGTAGACGACGTCCGGCTCGTCGGTGTCGACGAAGCGTTTCCCGATCGGATCCTCGCCGGGGAAGTAGAAGCTCGCCATCGCCTCGTTGACCACGGCGACGCGCGGCGTCCCGGGCCGATCGTCGGCGGAGATGCCGCGGCCGCGGCGGATGGGAATCCCCACGGTTGCGAAGTAGTCGGGCCCCACCTGGTCGTATTCGACGTCGTCGGCGTCTTCGGCGAGCGGCGGCCGGCCGACGAAGGCGACGGAGGTGCGCGACTCGGTACCGCTGAAGATCCCGTTCTCCGAGAAGCTCACCCGCCGCACGCCGGGCAGCGCACGCAGCCGGGCCGTGAGCTCGGTGAGCAGCGGCGCCACCTGCTCCTGGGTGTGACCGGAGCCGATCGGGTCGACCTGCAGCATGAGGAGGCCGGCACGATCGAAGCCGAGGTCGAGGCGCTGGAGGTTGATCAGCGTGCGACCGAAGAGCCCGGCGCCCACGAGCAACAGCAGCGAGAGCGCGAATTGCACGACGACGAGGACCTTGCCCAGCGGCCAGCGCCGCGGGTGAACCCCGGCGAGGCTCCGCGAGCGCTCGCGCAGCGCGGGCGCCAGCTCGACACGAGTGGCGCGCAGGGCGGGAGCGAGACCGAAGACGAAGGCAGTGAGCAGGGCGATGCCGGCGGTGAAGGCGAGCACCTGCACGTTGGGCCGCACGTCGAAGGCCGGCGAGCCCGGGATGCCGACCAGGTGCAGCAACCCCAGGTCCGCCCAGTAGGCGAAGAGCACTCCCAGGGCTCCCCCCAGCAGCGCGAGCACCAGGCTTTCGGTGAGCAGCTGGCGCAGCAGGCGGCTGCGACCGGCGCCAAGGGCGAGGCGGACGCTGATCTCCTTCTGGCGCCCGGTGGCGCGCTCGAGCAGGAGGTTGGCGATGTTGACGCAGGCGATGAGCAGCACCAGGGCGACGATCGCCATCAGCGTCGGCAGCGGCTTGGCGAGCTGCGGCCGCAGGCTGGAGAAGCCGGCACCGCCGGGGCCCACCGACACGTGGAGCGCGGTCGGGTCGGACGTGTAGGGGCTCACCAGCAGGGGGTCGATGGCGCCGCCGGCTCGCGTCTCGACCACCCGCGCGAAGAGCGCGTCGATCGCCGTCGCCGCTCGCGGCAGGGTGACCCCCGGCTTCAGGCGCCCCATCAGGAGGAGGAAGTTGCGGTCCCAGCGGTCGAGAAAGTCGCGCCCGGGGTTGAGCTGCGGCTGCATCGACAGCGGCGCCCACAAGTCGGCGGAGGTCCCGACGACGTCGCCGAAGAAACCCGGGCCGGTGACGCCGACGACAGTGAACGGGTGGTCGTTGAGAGTGAGCGAGCGGCCGACGATGCCGGGGTCCTTGCCGAAGCGGCGGGCCCAGTAGTCGTGGGAGATCACCACGTAAGGCGAGGCGCCCGGAGCGCGGTCATCGTCGGCGGTGAGGGTCCGCCCACGAAGGGCGGGGACGCCGAGCACGGCGAAGAAGTTGCCGCTGACGAAACGGCCGCGCGCCGTCTCCGGCCTGGCGGCGCCCTCGATGCCGACGGCGATGCGGCCCCCCCGTCCCGAGGCGTAGAGCCCGGTGAAGACGTCGTTGCCGTCGCGCAGCTCGCGGTACATGGGAACCGAGAAGAGGTCCGAGCGCACCGACCCGCTGGAGAGCGAGTGGGTGCGTGCGGGATCGCCGACGGCCACCAGCCCGCCGGGGTCGTGCACGGGCAGCTGGCGCAGCAGGAGGGCGTCGGTGAAGCTGAAGATGGCGGTGTTGGCGCCGATGCCGAGGGCAAGCGACAGCGTCGCCATGACGGTGAACAGGGGACTCCGCCGCAGCGAGCGCAGGCCGTAGTGGAGGTCTTGCAGGAAGGTCTCGAGCCAGCGAGTCTGGCGCATGTCGCGGCACTCCTCTTCGAAACGGGCGAGGTCGCCGAGGGCGCGCAGGGCGGCCTCACGGGCTCGCCCTGGATCCAGTCCGGAGGCCACCAGCTCGGCGGTCTGCTCGGCGAGGTGGAAGTCGAGCTCGGCCCGCAGCTCCGCATCGACCTTGTGGCGCGCGAAGAGTGAGCGAAGCCGCAGTCGAAGCTTGTCGAGCGGGCGCACGGGGGTGGACTCAGGCCATCCTGGCGACGAGGTTGACGGCGGCCGACAGCCGCTCCCACTGCGCCAACTCTCGCTCGAGCTGCCGGCGCCCGGCGTGGGTGAGGGCGTAGAACTTGGCCTGACGTCCGGTCTCCGTCGGCCCCCACGTGGCCTCGATCCACCCCTGCTGCTCGAGCCGGTGCAAGGCCGGGTAGAGGGACCCCTGCTGGACTTGCAACACCTCTTCCGAGACCTGCTGGATCCGCTTGGCGATCGCCCAGCCGTGTTTGGGCTCGAGCGAGAGGACCTTGAGGATGAGGAGGTCGAGGGTGCCCTGGACGAGATCGCTGGGTTTGCCCACGGTGACGCCTAGACCGTCTACAGTAGTTGGCGCTGTTGTAGATAGTCAAGGCATGGAGCGGGGCCGGCGCTGCTGCGCCTACTGGCCCGAGATCGTCTCGCGCTCGAGCTGGGCGAGGATTCGCGCGTTCTCGCGCCAGCGGTCCTCGACCCGGATGTGGAGCTGCAGGAAGACCTTCCGTTCGAGGAACTCCTCGAGGTCCAGGCGGGCGGCCGTGCCGATCTCCTTGACGCGCTGCCCGCCGGCGCCGACGAGGATCTTCTTCTGCCCTTCGCGCTCGACGAGGATCGACGCCCAGATGCGCGTCATCCCCTTCGCCTCGTCCTCCTCCCAGCGCTCGACGAGGACGGCCGTCGCGAAGGGCACCTCCTGCTCGGTCTGCTCGAGGACCTTCTCGCGGATCCGCTCGGCGACGAGGAAGCGTTCGGGGTGCACGGTGAGCAGGTCCGGGTCGTAAAGCGGCTGTCCCTCCGGCAGGCGCGCAAACAGCAGGTCGAGCACGCGGTCGACGCCGTCGCCGGTGGCTGCCGAGATCGGGACGATCTCCTCGAAGGCGCCCCCCTCCGCGTATTGCGCGATGCGCGGCAGGAGCTTCGACTTCTTCACCAGGTCGATCTTGTTGAGCAGCAGCAGGCGCGGCGCCTGGACTCGCTCCATCATCTCGAGCATGAAGGCGTCGCCCTTGCCGAAAGCCTCCGCCGCGTCGACCAGCACGCAGACGACGTCGGCCGCCTGGAGCGCCGACTCGGCCTCCTGGAGCATGAGCCGGTTCATGCGGTGGAGCGGCCGGTGGATGCCGGGCGTGTCGAAGAACACGACCTGCCCGCGCGGCTCGGTGAGGATGCCGACGATGCGGTTGCGCGTCGTCTGCGGCTTCTCGGAGACGATGGCGAGCTTCTCCGCCAGCAGCCGGTTGAGCAACGTCGACTTGCCCGCGTTCGGCCGCCCGACCAAAGCAACCGTACCGTAACGGGTGGCGGGCTTCGGTGCCTCGACCGTCGGTTCGTCGTCAACCACTGGCCGCCTCCTGCTCTTCAGCCGGCAGCGGCTCGACGCGCACGCGGCGCGCCCGCCGGTGGTCGGCGCCTTCCACCGTGAAGTGCAGCCCGTACGCCTCGACGCTCTCCCCCACCCGCGGCACGTGCCCGAGCAGGCCGAAGATCATGCCGCCCACCGTCTCCCACTCGGCGTCGTCGGGGATCCGCACCGGGAAGAGGTCCTCGAGCTCCTCGACGTGGATCCGGCCGTCGACGCGCCAGCTGCCGTCGGGGAGCTTCAGGGCGTTGGCGTTCGCGCCCTCGGCGGTCTCCCCCATCTCGCCGAACACCTCCTCGAGGAGGTCCTCCACGGTGACCAGCCCCTGGGTGCCTCCGTATTCGTCGACGACGATGGCCATCTCCTGGTGCCGCTCCTGGAGCTCGCGCAAGAGCTGGGCGAGGGTCTTGGTCTCGGGCACGAAGTGGGGCGGCTGCAGGAGGTCGGCGATGGCGAGACGCCGCTCGGCGCCTTGCCTCAGGAGGGCGCGCAAGAGCTCCCGCACGTGCAGGATGCCGACGACCTCGTCGATCGACTCCCGGTAGATGGGGATCCGCGAGTGGCCCGAGGCGAGCACCAGCTCCGCGACCTCCTCGGGCGTGGCCGAGAGGGGCGCGCCGACGACGTCGATGCGCGGCGTCATC
>Ga0209382_10013344_pt1 | contig 10103 bp, 7 predicted proteins | sample SoiMetdeltSBSDD5_FD_187599 | JGI IMG/M metagenome (GOLD analysis project Ga0209382, IMG submission 187599) | Bulk soil microbial communities from a Populus tree surrounding site in Tennessee, USA - Soil MetaG P. deltoides SBSDD5 (SPAdes) (version 2) | ecosystem: Environmental > Terrestrial >...
GTCTCCTGGATCAGATCGCCGCGCTCGAATGGGTTCGGGACAACATCGCCGCATTTGGCGGGGATCCGCGCAACGTCACCATTTTTGGTGAGTCGGCCGGGGCCATGAGCGTTGCCACGCTGCTCGCGATGCCGGGCGCCAGGGGACTGTTCCACCGTGCCATCGTGGAGAGCGGAAGCACTCCGATGGTCAATTCGGCGGGGACGGCGGAGCGGATTGGTCGGCGGCTCGCCGAGCTGCTGGGCGTCAAGGCCACGCGAGAAGCGATCGCAGCATCATCGCCGGCAGAAGTGCTCCAGGCACAGACAAGACTCCGCGGCGATCTTCTTGCACGCCCCGAACCGGCCTTCTGGGGTGAGGCGGCGCTCAGCTATCTACCCTGGGCCCCCACGGTTGACGGCAAGGGCATTCCAGAACCCCCTATCAAGCGCATCGCTGCGGGCGCCGCAGCGGATATCGACCTGCTGGTCGGATCGAACCTGGACGAGACACGCCTGTTCTTGCTAGCCGACGGCGCCATTGATCGCATCACTGAAGAGGCCGTGACGGCAATTGCCGGCGCGTACGGACTGTCCGCGGAGGGCCTGAGCGCGTATCGCGCGGCGCATCCGGGGGCGAGTCACGGTGAGCTGTTCTCGACCATCCAGACCGACTGGTACTGGCGCATCCCCGCCGTTCGAATGGCTGATGCGCACGCGACGACCGCCCGCGCGTCGACGTACATGTACGAATTCGCGTGGCGCTCCCCGCAGTTTGGCGGACGCCTCGGGGCTGCCCATGCGGTCGAGATTCCCTTCGTGTTTGACACCCTCGGCCTGGGGACGGAACCGTTGCTTGGCCGAGACCCACCGCAGGCGCTCGCCACTGCGATGCACAGGGCGTGGGTGACGTTTGCCGCGACGGGCGATGCCGGCTGGCCCAAGTACGACCTGACCCACAGGGCCACGATGCACTTCGACACAGCGTCCGGAGCGATCGACAATCCTCTGGGGCCGAAGCTCGCGCTGTGGAAGAGCGCGCCCTGATCGGTAGGCCTCGCGGAGGCCCATGAGCGATCAGCCCGAAGTGCGTCGGATCGTCGACCTGGTTTCATACCAGGAGGGGGCCGTCGTGAGCCGGATCGTCATCAAGCGGGAGAGCGGCAATGTCACGCTCTTCGCCTTCGACGCCGGTCAGGAGCTGAGCGAGCACACCGCCCCGTTCGACGCGCTAGTCCAGGTCCTCGAGGGCGAAGCTGCCATCACGGTGGCCGGTGGCCTGCATCGCGTCGGTGGGGGCGAGATGCTCCTCTTGCCCGCGCATCAGCCGCACGCGTTGAAGGCCCTCTCCCGGTTCAAGATGCTTCTGACGATGATCCGCTCGTGACTCCTGGCGTCCACCCCGACGCCGAGGCTTCGACGGCCACTCTTTAGCGCAGCATCGCGCGGATCCGGTCGATGGCGGCCTTGGGGGCCCGCACCCGGTAGTGGACGCCATCCCCTTCGTAGGACTCCGAGATCACGTGGAGCTTGTGGATCTCGCCGATCGCGCTGCCCGCGCCATAGGGGACGACGAGCTCGGCCTCGGTCATGTCCGCCGCGAAGGTGCCGATGATCGCCTCCCGCACGCGCTCAACGTCCGCCGGGTCCTTGGCCGAGACGAGCAGCGCGGCGGGGAACTCCTTCACCAGGGCCTCCCGATCGGCCGGGGCGGCCTTGTCGATCTTGTTGAGGACGAGGATCCACGGCACGTCGCCCGCGCCGATCTCGTCCAGCACCTCACGGGTCACCTGCATCTGCGCGCGGAAGGCCGGGTCGGCCGCGTCGACGATCTGCAGCAGGAGTGAGGCTTCGAGCGCCTCGTCGAGCGTCGAGCGGAAGCTGGCGACGAGGTCGTGCGGGAGCTTCCTGATGAAGCCGACGGTGTCCGACACCAGGATGCGCGGCCGCGTCTCGGGCCACAGCGCACGGACGGTCGTGTCGAGGGTCGCGAACAGCTTGTCGGCGACGAGCACCTGCGAGCCGGTGAGCGCGCGCATCAGCGACGACTTGCCCGCGTTGGTGTACCCGACCAGCGCGACGCGCAGCGCCTCCTGACGCCGCGCCCGTCGGGTCTTCGACTCGTCGTCGATGGCGGCCAGCTCCGCCTTGAGCTCGGAGATGCGGTCGCGAATCTTGCGGCGATCGAGCTCCACGGCGGACTCCCCGGCGCCCCGCATCCCGATGCCGCCGCGCGCCCGCCCGCCGCCGCCGGTCTCACGCAGCCGGGGGGCCACGTAGGTGAGCCGCGCGATCTCGACCTGCAGCCGCGCCGGTCGGCTGGAGGCGTGCCGGTGGAAGATCTCGATGATGACGCCCGTGCGATCCAGGACCGACGCGGAGGTCGCGGCCTCGATGTGGCGGAGCTGGCGGGGCGAGAGCTCGTGGTCGACGACGACGACGGTGGCACGCGGCGCCCCGGGGGGCGCGGGCGGCGCGTCGAGGTGCAGCCGTTCGGGCGGGTCCTCGTCTTCGGTCGCCTTCTTCTTGCCGGGTGGTCCCTTGGGGACCACGCCCGTGCCGCCGGTCCAGGCGGCGAGCTCCACCAGCTTGCCCTGGCCCAGCAGCGTGGCCGCGCCGAGGCCCTCGCGCTTCTGCGTCACCTCGCCGACGACCTCGAAGCCGAGGGTCTGGCACAGGCGCTTGAGCTCCGTCAGCGAGGACCGCTGCTCCGCGTCGGTGACGCCCTGGAGCTGCACGCTGACGAGCACGGCCTTGGGGCGCGGGGCTTCGGTGATGGATGACATGGTAGTGCTCCGAACGGGGCCGAGGAGCCGCGCCGGCAGGCGCCTATTTGAAAACGCCCATCGCGCGCAGGATCGCGATCAGGATGAGCGCGCCGACGAGCGAGATGACGAAGCTGCCCAGCGAGCCGAACGCCGCGATGCCGAGGGCCCCCGCCGCCCAGTGGCCGAGCACCGAGCCGACGACGCCGACGACGATGTTCGCCACGAGCCCCATCTGCGCGTTGGTCTTCATGACCATGCTGGCGAGCCATCCGATGATCCCACCGATGATGATCGCGATGACAAAGCTCATGTGGTGTGCCCTCCTACGAGTGAGTTAGAGAAGCTCGTTCAGCGAATAGTAGAAGTGGTCCGTGAGCTTGTGCGCCAGCGCCCGCTTGCGCCAGCGCTCGAGCTCGATCTCGGACGCCCGCGCGACATACTTTTCGAAGATCGCGTCGAACCGCCGCGCCAGCGCCTCGTCCCGGATGGAGAGGGTGAGCTCGTCGTTCGTCTCGAAGGAGCGGTCGTCGAAGTTGCTCGAGCCGATGGCGCTCCAGGCGCCGTCGACGGTCATCACCTTCTGATGCAGCAGGGTGTGCGGGTATTCGAACAGGCGCACCCCGCAACGCAGCAGCTTTTCGAAGTTGCGGTGGCCGGCGTGCTGCACCATGGGATTGTCCGAGCCGCTGGTGGACGGCATCAGGACTCGCACGTCCACCCCGCGGGCCACCGCTTCGCCGAAGGCGTCGATGGCATCGGGCTCCGGGATGAAATAGGGGTTCTGGATCCAGATGCGGCTGCGCGCCAGGCAAATCGCGGTGTGATGCAGGATCTTCACGGCGGGCGCCGAGTTCTCAGGCTTGGCGAACACCGCGTGCATGAGGATATTGCCCGTCGGCTCCAACGCCGGGAAGACGTCGGCCCCCACGAAGAGCTCGCCCGTCTCGCCGGCCCAGTTCTCACTGAAGGCACTTTGCGCGGTGTGCACGATGGGCCCATGCAGGTGGAGACTGATGTCGGCGACGTGCTTGCCGTCTTCTGCATCGCCCAGCCACTCGTCCACGACGCAGTGGCCGCCCACGAAGGCCTCACGCCCGTCGATGACCACGAGCTTGCGGTGGTCGCGGTCGTTGAACACGCCGATGTTCCGAATCCTCCGTTCGTGGAAGAACACCACGCGGCAGCCCGCGTCGCGCATCTGCTGCACGACACTCGCACCGGCGGCTTTGGAGCCTTCAGCGTCCAGCAGTACCCGGACACGCACTCGTGCCCGCGCTCGGTCGATCAGGGCATCGGCAACACGCCGGCCCAGAGCCCCCTCCTTCCACAGGAAGGTCTCGAAGTGGACGGTTTCTCGCGCCGCCCGGATACGGCGGATCAGCACATCGAAGAAAGCGCCGTTCTCGAGCACCTCCGCGGTGTTGCCGGCGACCGCCGTCCCCAGTGTCAAGCCTGCGAGCGTGGGGATCAGCTCACCGATGTGCGAGTCGCACTCGATGTGGAGGTCGGGGTCGCGGTGACGGCGGATCGACCAGACGACCAGGCCCAGGATGATCACGAGGCTGAGGAGGACCCCGCCGAGGAACACTGCCATTGGTGGGCCGACCGTAGCGCGGGGCGCCGGGGCCGTCAAGGCGCGTCGACTACAATGGCGGCATAGCGAAGGGCTAGCGCGAAAGAGGTACGGATGATGGCAGCGACGACTCTAGCGATCCTTGTCGGGGGCGGCCCGGCGCCCGGCATCAATGCCGTCATCGCGGCGGCGACGATCGAGGCGCGCAACCGCGGCCTCGTGGTCCTCGGCTGCCACGACGGCTACCAGTGGCTCATGAAGAAGGACACGAGCCACGTGGAGGAGCTGGAGATCGCCGCGCTCTCGCGGATCCATTTCGAGGGCGGCTCGGTGCTCCGGACCTCCCGCGCGAACCCGGCCCGCTCAGCCGAGACGCTCCAGAACGTCGCGGAGGCCCTGCAGCGCCTCGGGGCTTCGTACCTCTTGACGATCGGCGGCGACGACACCGCGTCCGGCGCCGCGGCCGTCGCGCGCGTGCTGGGCGGCAAGCTCGCGGTGGCGCATGTGCCGAAGACGATCGACAACGACCTGCCGCTGCCGCCCGGCGTGCCGACGTTTGGCTTCACGACGGCGGTCGACGTGGGCAAGGACCTCGTGCGCAATCTCATGAAGGACGCGGCGACGACCGACAAGTGGTACTTCGTCACGATCATGGGGCGCCACGCCGGCCATCTCGCCCTGGGCATCGGCAGCGCCGCGGGCGCGACCTTGACGGTCATCGGGGAGGAGTTCCCCCCGGGCCCGGTGAGCCTCGATCAGATCGCCGACATCCTCGAGGGGGCGATCATCAAACGGCGCGTCCTCGGGCGCGAGCACGGCGTGGCCCTGCTCGCCGAGGGGCTCATCGAGCGGCTGGATCCGGACACCCTGAGCCAGATCGAGCGCGATCCCTACGGCAATGTCCGGCTGGCCGAGCTGGAGCTGTCGCGCCTGCTCAAGGGGCGAGTGGCGGCGAGCCTGGGGGCGCGTGGGATCGCGACCAGCATCGTCGCGAAGGACATCGGCTACGAGCTTCGGTGCGCCCCGCCCGGCGGGTTCGACATCCACTACTGTCGAGGCCTGGGCTACTGGGCGACGCGCTTTCTGGTCGATGGCGGCACCGACGCGATGGTGACGATGCAGGGCGATACCTTCGTGCCGGTCCCGTTTCGCGAGCTGATCGACGCGAAGACCGGGCGATTCCGCGTGCGCCACGTCGACGTGAAGTCGGCCGCCTACCAGATGCTCGCCGCCTACATGATCCGGCTCACTCGCGCGGACCTCGGGGATCCCGAGCAGGTCCGGGTCCTGGCCCGCGCCGGCGCGCTCGACGAGGGGACGCTGGTCAAGCGGTTCGGCGACCTCGTGGCGGGGGCCCGTCGGAGCTCGTGACGGTCGCGCCGCGCCCGGCGAATACACAGCCGGCGCGAGGGGGGGCTGCCGTGAAGTCATCGGCACGCATGTCGTTGGTGGTGGGCTCTCTGGTCGCGAGTGTCGGGTGGTGGTCGGCGCCCACCCTCGCGGCAAGCTTCGCGGACCTTCCCCCGGACTGGGGCGAGGTCGCGCTCCTCAACGATCGCCTTCGGGTCAGGGCGCCGAAGGCCGCGGAGCCGGCGCCGCCTGGCTTCGGGCTCATGGAAGCCCCCGCCGCCCCGGAGCACCGTCTCCGTCTCATCATCGATTCGGGGCCGCTGCGCCTGGTGGCCCTCGTCGCCGAGCTGTTCCGCGTGAGTCCGGGAGGCCTCGCGCAGCTCGGCCCCGCATTCCTGAAGACGATCGGGGAGGATCGTCGGATCGGGCCGCTGTCCGTGGCGCCCAGCGCGACTGGTGCCGATGGGCTGGAAGTCCTCGAGTACGAGCCGCGCGGCGCGGTCAAGCTCGGCGACGCCAATTTCATCAGGGGGGTGCTGACGAAGCTTCCCGACGGTACCGTGCAGTCCATCAACTTCTTCGTCAACGACCCGGCTCTGGCCGATCTGCCCGCGGCGCGTCGGCTGATCGCGGATATGATCGCGTCGCTGAAGCCGGGCTCGCGGCCGCTGCTTACGGGCATGCGTGCGCAGCCTCCCGGCGGCACCCTCACGCTTGATCTGCTGCCCGGCTACACGGCCTATTGGCAGCGCGGACCTGATTTCGACGTGTACTGGATCGAGCACCTCGTCCCCCTGAATCAGCCCTCCGGACGTCTTGGCATCTACTCGGGGCATCATCCCCAGCGGGGCCGGCATCCCGACAACGCCCGGATGCAGCGTGTGGTCCTCTTCGGCGTGGCCGCCCAGTGGTACGTGTGGGAAGGGCCCGCCAATCTGACTAACGCCCCACGGTTCTTTCTGGAAGCCTTCGTGCCGGAGTCCGGGACGCGGCTCATGCGGCATGTCTTTCTCGAGGCGATCACCGCGGCGGAAAGCGCGGACTTCCAGCGCATGGCGGAGTCGGCCACGTTCCAGTGACGAGGTCTACTACAGCGTCCGACGGATGAGCCGACGCGCCAGTTCCGTCACAGCGCCGTAGACGAGATGCAACCCAAACTCTAGCGCCTCCTTGAGAAGAGGCTGGCGTGTCGGTGGCGCTGCGAGTCCGAGGGCGGGCACCATGATCACATGCGCGCCGAGCCAGACGGCGACCCCGAATGGCAACCCGAACGCGAGGGTGAGACGCGGCATGACCGTGGCAAGTCCGCCGTAGAGTCCACCGACGCCCGCGCCGAAGGCATAGTGAACGATGTTGCCTGCTAGCGGCTTCTTGGCCTCCGGCAGCGGGCGACGAAGGAGCAAGCGCGTGATGCCACTGGCGACCTTTACCGTCGCATCTTCGCCCTGCGCTTGCTCAGCGGCGGGGAAGGCTTTGTGGGCGAGGCTCATCGCACCGGCACCGATAACGCCCGCGAGGAGGCCTGCGACTATGCCGTGCAGGATAGCCATGTAAGCCGACCTTAGCCCTGGCCCCGTGCGAACTCTACTCCGCGTCGTTTTCTCTTGGAAGAACCACTCATTAGTACGTACTATCCGGCGAGCCCATGCCTCGGCCCCGGATCCCGAGGTTGCCCGGGTGGCCCCATGTGGCGGGGTGGGCGCTGGCCGCGCTCGCCGCCCTCGTAGCTCCAGGTCTGTCCCCTGCGGCCGATGACCCCGCGCAGGTAGCAAGCGCCCTCAAGCGCCTTCCGGCCCTCCAGCCCCTCCCGCTCACTGCTCTCGCCCCCGTCCCTTCCTCTCCGAGCTTCAAAGGAAAGCTGGGCACCCGCGCCGTGGACGTCTGGGCCGTGCCGGCTCAGCGGAAGGAGGGCGGACCGATCTGGGTCGCCGCGCTCACTCCCGCGGCGGCCACGCTGCGGGATCTGCTGCCGTCGGATCTGGCGGCGCAGCCCGGCGGGGCCAGCTCGCTCCTCGCCGCGGCGCTCGTCGATCCCATCTTGATCGTCACGAATCAAGACGGCGCGACGGTGGGCGCCGCCGACTTTCCGCCGGACCTCCGGCCGAGAGTACAACGGCCGGGCGCTCCGCCGAGGGTCAAGCTGGGCGCGGGCGTCAACGTGATGGCCAATGTTCGGCTCGACCCCAGGCTCCCGGGGCTCGTGAGCGACCTCATCTCGACGCTCGGGATCACCGTGCCGCTCGCGCCGCTCTCCGGCACGGTGCCCGCGGCGTCCCTGGGCATGCTCGCCGGACCGGCGTCCGCGCGCACCAGTGCGAGCGAGCTCGTCCTGACGCTTCATCTTCCCCCGATTCAGCCGAAGGGGCTCGAGGCCATTCTCGGTTCGGACCCGCTCGGCCTCACGATCACGAGTGACAAGGGACGGCTCGTGGCGGGAGGGGAGACGACGCTCCAGCTGAGCCCGCCCACGGGGGGCCCCGTGAAGGTCAAGGCGTCCCTGTCCGCGGACACGAGTCCGGCCGAGGGGGGAGCGTTCTTCCGGTTGGCGGGAGCGGTCACTCCGCCGGCGGCCGTCCTGCCGCCGCTGCCGCTACACAGCCTTACCGTCGACCAGCTCACCCTGGAGCTGGCCCTCGTCAAGCAGGGCGCTCGGCGCGTGCCCCAGGTGGGATTCCAGGGTGGCGGCAAGCTGGGCCAGAGCCCGCTCACCCTTCAGGCCACCCTGGGGCAGACGCCCGACCGGCGCCCCGACATCATGCTGTCCATCACCACCGCGCTCAAGCTCGCCGATCTCCTCGCCCATCCCGTGCCCGGGCTCGACGCGGTGATGCTCGAGCGGGTCCGCCTCGGGCGCGACCAGATCGGGGGCACGGTACGCCTCGGCTCCGGCGCCGGCGCCAAGGAGCTGACCGCGCTCGTCTATACCCCGGCGGGCAAGGCCAAGCCCAACCTCGCCATCGGCCACCCTTCGCTGGCGCTCTCGGACCTGGTGCCCCCGCTCAAGGGAACGCCGCTCGACGATCTCGCGCTGACGAACGGCGCGCTGGTCCTTGTCCATCCCGACAACGACGCCAAGGGCATTCCCGCCGCCACGCTCCCCTCGGCGCTCGTGACCATGCTCGGCGGGCCGCAGGCCGATCCCTTGCAGCACCCCGGCGGCGTGGACCTGCCCGCCGGCGTCAACGTGATGGCGGGCCTGGACGTCTCGCGCTCGAAGCCGCTTCACGCGCTGCTGGACGTCGTCCATGTCGACACGACCAAGCGGCTGCCGCTCAACGGACGGCTCGATCGCGAGCTGCTCACGCACACGCCGTGGGGCGGCCGGGCGGGGGCCACCAAGCTGGCCGGCGTCTTCATGGACAACCTCGACATCGCCGTGCCGTTGCCCGCCCTGACGCTCCCGGGCGAGGCGAAGGCGCTGACGCTCAAGCCGGGCGCGCTCACCGTGCGGGGCAAGGGCGGGCTCTGGCTCGGCATCGAGACGGGGGGCGAGGTCACGCTCCCAGACCGAACGCTCACGCTCGCCCCGCTCAAGCTCTCGCTGACGAAAGGGTCGGCCACGATCGTGGCGCTGGAAGGCACCATCGCGGGCACGACTCACGCGGGCGGCGACACGAAGCAGCTCGTGGCCTTCCCCGGCCTCACGGTGACGTCGGTCGGCTTCACCGGCCAGGTCGACACGACGGCGACCCCGCGCCGGCTCACCGCGGCGATCGCCGCCGACGGCAAGCTCTCGCTCCCGGCGGGCGACAAGGCGATCAAGCTCAAGGCCGTGCTCGACTCCGGCGATCCCAAGGCCGGGAGCATTCAGGTCCTCACCGCGCTCGTCGTCAACGACTTCGCGCCGAAGGGCGCCACGGTGCCCGGCATCGGCACGCTGGCGTTCAAGGACCTCACGCTGACGACCACGTCGATCGCGGGCACGGTGAGCTTCCGCAACGAGGACACCACCGTGGTCGCGTGGACGCCCGCGGCCGGCGGCGACCGTCGCTTCGCCCTGGTGCACGACAAGCTGAAGATCGGGACCTACGTGCAGGCGGTCAAGGGCACGTCCTTGGGCGACCTCGAGCTGGACCAGACCGCGCTGATCTACGTGCCCAAGGGCGGCGCCCAGAAGGGTCTCACCGCCGCGGAGCTGCCGCCCCGGCTGGTCGCCGCCCTCGGAGGCAAGGACGCGGGGACCTTCCCACTCGATCTGGCCGAGGGGGTCAACGTGTCCACGCTGGCGAAGCTGCCGACGTCGGGCACGCTCCACGACCTGGTTGCCGGGCTGGGGATCATGCAGACGGCTCTGCCGCTGCGCGGGGTTCTCGACCCCGCGTATCTCAGCGCCCAGGCCCCCGCCGCCGACAGGACGGGCAAGTGGCCGCGCTTCACGCTGAACATGGACCTGCCCGCCTTCCGGCCGCCCGGGCTCGGCGATCACGTCGCGTT
>Ga0209382_10013346_pt1 | contig 10103 bp, 8 predicted proteins | sample SoiMetdeltSBSDD5_FD_187599 | JGI IMG/M metagenome (GOLD analysis project Ga0209382, IMG submission 187599) | Bulk soil microbial communities from a Populus tree surrounding site in Tennessee, USA - Soil MetaG P. deltoides SBSDD5 (SPAdes) (version 2) | ecosystem: Environmental > Terrestrial >...
TCACGTGGCAAGCGCGTACGGGCGACGAGATCCGGCACATCGTCGTGCGGAGCGACAGCTCGGCCCAGTTCGGCGACGAACTCGCGCGGTGGCGAGTCGTGGGTGACAGCCTGTGGATTACGTTGGGCGACGGTGTCTGGCAGGTGTACGCGTTGAAGCTGGCGGCGGACAAGCTGACGATCTCCGGCGGCGACCTCGAGAAACCTGTCACCCTGCGACGTGTGGGCCCGCCCACCGTGCGGCCCGACTCCCTGACGATCCCCGAGGCCCCTCCGGCGACGGCGCGGGCCTGGTAACAACTACTTCAGCTCGGCTACCGCAGCGACCCGCCAGCCCACCTCCCGCTTTTCGAACCGCATCCCGAACCGCCGCCGGTCCTGACGCGGCGCGCCGCCTCCCGCGGGCACGTATTCGAACAGCGCCCGCACATCGGCGGTGGCCGTGGCACCGCGCGCGCTGAACCGCTCGACGGTGAATCGCGCCGTGATCTGTTCCCAATCCCGGAAGAATGTCTCCCATCCGGCGCGCTCTTGGTCGGTCAAGCGCGGATAGAGCACGCGCACGTTCCCGACCCGCTCGCTCGCTAGGGCGCGGCCCAGGTCCGTCAGCAGGACTTCGACGGCGCCGCGCGCATCGGGGGGCTGTGAGCTGGGTGGCGCGATGCCGGCATCGATCCCGACCTGCTCGGCGCTCTGGGCCGCGACCTTGGCCATCGTGAAGTCCTGCTGGCGTTGCAGCGACTCCGCCCGCGCGAGAAAGATGCCGGCGTTGACGGCGGCGGGGCCCGCGGGAATCGCCTGGACCACCGGTGCGACCCGCTGCAGCATCTGCGCGGATTCCTGCCCCAGGGCGCGCGCCTCGGCGTGCGCCTTCCGGTACTGCTCGACCACCGCGACGTATCCGTTCAGTGCCTGCGACTGGTTCCCAGCGACGAGCGCTTGCTCGGACACCTGGAACATCGCTTCGGCGAGGCTCATGGTCGGCACGTTGTTCTTCAACGCGCCCGCTTGCATCGCGCGGTCGCGCGCCGCCAACGCCGAGTCGCGCCGCGCGCTCAGCGCCAGCGAGACGGGCGGAACCTGGGACGCGACGGGCCCGGGTGGCGCCGCCCGCGCCCCGGTCGGTTGCTCGGCCGCCGGCGGGTTGGGCGACAGGAGCAGCAGCAGCACGACGGCGGCGAGTGCGGAGAGCACCGTGATGCGCCACTTCATGGGGGCCTGCGTGACGAGCTTCAGGACGGGCCCCGGCAGCGGCGTCCAGCGGATCCCGAGGCGCTGGGTCGTCTCTTCCCCCGCGCCCGAGAGCGCGGCCCGGATGCCGAGCAAGGTGCTTTGCATCTGGGCGGCCGTCTCGTAGCGTTCGTGCGGCACTTTGTTCATCGCCTTGCTGACGACGCGCTCGAGCGCCGCCGGGATCGACGGCGCAACGGTCCGCAAAGGCTTCGGCTCCGTCGTGAGAACCTGATACAACACGCCGTGCACCGATTCGCCCTCGAACGGCTTGTGGAAAGACAGCAGCTCGTAGAGCGTGCACCCCACGGCGAACACGTCCGTCGCCGGTGTGATGGCGCCGTTGGTGATCTGCTCGGGGGCCATGTAGGTCGGCGTGCCGACGATCGCGCCCGAGCCGCTGGCGTCGGCCGACTGGAGTCGCGCGATCCCGAAATCCATGATCTTCACGCGGCCATCCGGGACGATGCGAACGTTCGAAGGCTTGACGTCGCGATGAATGACGCCGCGTTGATGAGCGAAGTGCAGCCCGTCGAGCAGTTCGATGACAAGATCGAGTTTCCGCTCCAAAGCCATCGGCTCGCGCAACGTGATGATGTCGCTCAAGTCACGTCCTTCGACCAGCTCCATGGCGATGAAGAGCTGACCCTCGGCGTCGCCCAGATCGTAGACCGTCACGATGTTCGGGTGCTGAATCGCCCCCGCCGCGCGCGCCTCGCGCAGGAACCGCTCCTGCATCTCTTTTGTCTTGCCGAAGACGTTGCTCAGGAGCTTCAAGGCGACGTAGCGCCGCAGGACCGTGTCGTACGCCTTCCACACGATCCCCATGGCCCCTTCGCCGATAAGGGTGTGGAGCTCGTACTTACCGAGCCGGCGATAGCGCTGGGATTCCGTCATCGCGTCACCCAGTCGTACATGCGCTCGAGGTGGGCGCGCATCGCATCGTCCACCTCGACGTTGCGGCGAGGCAGGACCCGCTCGACGATGGCGAGGAAGCCGTCACGCCGCAGCCGATCGGCACCGTCGCCCCCCCAGGAAAACGGCGGCACCCATTTTGGGGCGCGCGCGCCGTTGAACACGCTGGCACCCGCACCCACGACCGTCCCGGTGCCGAGCAGCGTCCCAATCGCGGTCTTGGCGTGGTCGCCGATGAGGCTGCCCAGGAACATGTGTCCTGTCTCGATTGCCGCGCCGGCGACGTCGAGACGGACGGGGCCATAGGTGTTCTTCAGGTTCGAGGTGATCGTCCCCGCGCCGAGATTGACCCAGCGGCCCAGGACGGAGCTGCCCACGAAGCCGTCGTGCACCTTGTTGGCGTAGCCGAGCAGAACGGTCGTGGCCATCTCGCCGCGCACCACGCACCACGGCCCGATCGCTGAGGTGCGGATCGGTCCGCCGAGGAGGCGCGTGTTGGCGCCCGCCCAGAGGGGGCCCTCGAGCCGTGTGCCGGATTTCACCTCGACGCCGCTTTCGAGCACCACCGGCCCGCCAGTCGTGTCGAACACGACGCCGGGCTCCACCGCCGCTTCGCGCAGGGCGAGCCAGGCCGGATCGCCGATCACGATGGCGGCGCGAGGCACCGGGTCGGATTCCCCCAGCAGCCCCAGAAGGTCTTCCTTGAGGAGCAGCTCGAGTGCCGGCACCAGATCGTGCACGCCGCGCAGCACCATGCCCTGCACCTCGATCGCCTGCGCCTGGGGCAGGGGCCCGCTCCAGGTGGCGCCGGCGGGCACCGCCCAGCCGACCGTGATCCCGGCGTGGGTAAGGCGAGTGGGAGCGTCGGGGAGATGCGGTGCCAGCCCGCGCGGCGCGAACGTCGATGAGCCGATCACCGCCGGACCCGAAACGGCGCGCCGCGCTTCCACCGGCGGCACGCCCGCCTCGGGAAAGCCGGCGAGGTGCGGCAGCGCGAAGATCGCGGTCGCCTCGGCGCCGACGAAACGCTCCCAGCGTTCGCGCACGAGGTGGGCGCCGGCGCGCAGCTCGCACAGCGGCCGAACGCCGGCGAACGGCACCCAGGCGGGGGCCGGATCGGGATCCAGCAGATACAGGGCGTGGGTCACAGATCCTGCACCAGCGCCTTGAGGCGCTCCGCCTGGCCGGTGGGCATGACCAACGTGTGTCCGTTGGCCCGCACCACAACCGTGTCTTGAACGCCCACCACGGCCACGTGCTCGCTCTCCGACCAAATCACCGAGCGGCGCACGTCGTCCCCGAGGGTGACGTTGCCCACCGTCACATTGCCACGGGCGTCGGTCTTGCGGATGCGGAGCAGGGCGTCCCAGGAGCCGATGTCATCCCAAGCGAAGGCGCCCGTCACCACGGCGAGGCGCTTCGTGCGCTCGAGGACGGCGACGTCGACGGCGACCGGTGTCACCGCGGCGAAGAACCGGGGCACATCACCCGCCGACAGCGCCGCCCACCCGGCGGTGAGCTCGCGCGCATAGGCCCCGGCCTCGCCCAGGAAGCGCGCGACTCCCCACGCGAAGAGACCGGTATTCCACAACGCTCCCCGTCGCCGTAGCAGGGCGGCCCGCGCGGGACTCGGTTTCTCGACGAAGCGTTGCACGCGGCGTCCACCCCCGATCGGCTTCCCGGGGACGATGTAGCCGTACCCGGTCTCGCTGCGCGACGGCTTCACACCCACGGTGACGAGCACGTCATGCTCGGCCGCCACGTCGAGCGCGAGGGTCGCGGCCGTGCGAAAAGCACCGTCGTCGCCGACAGCCCAATCGGCGTGGAGCGAGAGCATTTGGCCGCCGGGATCCTGCTTCGAGATCCAGTGCGCCGCCCAGGCGAGTGCGGGGGCGGTGGACGCCGCGCGGGGCTCGGCGAAGATGTGCGTCCGCGGCACCTCCGGCACGGTCGCGGCGACGCGATCCACCAGGAATGGGCCCGTCAGGATGAGGGTGCGCTCCGGAGGCACGAGCCCTTTGAGGCGCGCGACCGCTTGCGCGAGGAGTGGCCGGTCTCCCGCGAGCGGCAGGAGCTGCTTCGGGCGCTCACTGGTCGAGAGCGGCCAGAAGCGCGTGCCCGATCCACCGGCGAGGATCGCGGCCCAGGTGCTCATGGACCCTCGTCCTCGGGCATGGAGAGGTCACCGAACATCGTGGCGATGCGTTGGCTGAGTTTGGTCGGGCTGAACGGTTTGGTGACAAGCGCAGCACCGAGGCGGCGCGCCTCGCGCAGGATGCGCTCCTCTCCCTCCGCCGTCAGCACCAGAATGGGAAGGCGCGCGGTGACGTCCTTGGCGCGCAAGTCGCGCAGAAAGTCGAGGCCGGAACCGTCGGGCAGATGCAGGTCGAGCAGCATGCCATCGGGGGTCGCTTGGCTGACGATCGTGCGCGCTTCCGCCAGCGAGCGGGCGAAGCTCACGCGGTACCCCAACTGTTCCAAATAGGGCCGGAGGACGAGCCCGATATGCGGCTCGTCGTCAACGACGAGGAGGTGCCGCGGGGAGGTCGCCATGCGGCGGTCTCCCGCTCAGAGCAGGCCGGCGATGGCCGAACGGTGTCGGCGCAGGTCGAAGAGCAGGCCGCCGACATTGGTGGCTGGCTGCACCAGGACGATAAGGAGCGCGTCGGCATTCAAGACGGCGACGACGGCCAGACCGCGCCCGAACTCGAGCACGGCTGTCCCGAACTCGCCTCGTCCCCCCGCATCGCCCAGCTGTGACATGTGCTTGATGACGGACGGGAGCAGGGCGGCGACGCCCTCGGGGTCCAAGCCATTCGTGGTGCGCGAATCGATGGGGAGGCCGTCGCGGCCGACTACCACAACGGCATCCACGCCGGTGCGGCGGCTGAGCGCCTCCACTACGTCGCGGATGGTCGCCATAGGGAGGGGCAACGTAGGGTTCGGCTCGGGCGAAGTCAAGCAGCCACCGTGGGTTGACCCACTCGGACGCTGCGGGGTAAGTTGGGGACACCCATGCGCTCCCTCCGCCCCCTCGTCCTCCTGAGTCTGATCCTCGGTCCTGTGCTTGCGGTGGCCTGCGGCGACCCCTTCGCCCTACCGCGCGCTACCCTGACCAACATCGTGGACACCGTCTCCCTGTACGCCCTGAGTGGCACGCCGCCACGCACACCGTCGGGTTATTACCTCGGGAGCTACCTCAGCCCCCCGGTTCCGGTGCTGATTCAGAACGGCGACGGGTTCGACTTCGCGGTGGATCTGGACAGCGCCTATCGACCGGTGCTGCTGCCGACGGGGGCGCTGCGGCTGGGGCGCGCCTCGGGCGTGCAGCGCACCACCTTGCCGTTCGATTCGATCAAGATTGCGCCGGCCAGCGCCTTCCAGCTCGACAGCGCCGTCACATTCGACATCGGTGAGCGCGCCATCGTGCACTCGCGCAACGTGTCGTGCAGTTACGGCATCCCCGCGTTCTACTACGCCAAGCTCCAGCTCCTCGCGGTGGACTCGGCGAGCCGTCGCATCACCTTCCAAATCCTCGTCAACGACAACTGCGGATATCGCGGGCTCGAGCCCGGCGTCCCCACCCGCTGAGCCGTGATTGACCTGAAGTTGCTGCGCGCCTCGCCCGCTCAGGTGCGGGCGGCGCTCGCGCGCCGGGGCGACGCCGCGCTCACGCGCTTACTCGACGAGATCGAGGCGCTCGACATGAAGCGCCGGACGCTCACGGGTCAGCTCGATCAGCTCAAATCGGAGCGCAACGACGCCGCGAAGTCCGACGCGTTGGTCGCGAAGGCGCAGGGTGGACTACCCGAGACCACGACGGCGGCGCGACGCGAGCTGGGTGCTCGCATCACCAGCCTCGAGTCCGAGCTCCGCCAGATCGAGTCCGTCCTCGAGGCGAAAACCCTTTTCGTTCCGAACATCCCGCTTCCCGACGTGCCCGATGGTGACTCCACGCACAATGCGATCGTGCGGAGTTGGGGTACGCCGGCGCCCAAGGGCGGGCAGCCGCACTGGGAGATCGGCGAGCGGCTCGGCATCCTCGATTTGGCGCGCGGCGCGAAGCTCGCGGGCTCGGGATTCCCCGTGCTCGTCGGCGCCGGCGCTCGGTTGGCGCGCGCGCTCATCAACTTCATGCTCGACTTGCACAGTCGCGAGCACGGGTATGTCGAAGTCGAGCCGCCATTGGTCGTGCGGCGCGAAGTCATGACCGGGACGGGCCAGCTGCCGAAGTTCGAGGACGACGCCTACCGGCTCCAAACCGACGACCTGTTTCTCATCCCGACCGCCGAGGTCCCGGTCACGAACCTGCACCGCGACGAGATTCTCGATGGCACGGCACTGCCGAAGGGGTACGTCGCGTACACCCCCTGTTTCCGCCGCGAGGCGGGCGCGGCAGGCAAGGATACCCGCGGCTTGTTGCGCGTGCATCAGTTCGACAAGGTGGAGCTGGTACGTTTTTGTCGCGGTGCCGACTCGGCGACGGAGCACGAGAGGATCACCGGTCACGCCGAGGAGGTCCTGCGGCGGCTCGAGCTCCCCTATCGGGTCGTGCTCCTCGCGGCGGGCGACCTGGGGTTCGCGGGGGCGAAGACCTACGATCTGGAAGTGTGGGCGCCGGGCGTGGGGCAGTGGCTCGAGGTATCGAGTTCCAGCAGCTTCACCGACTACCAGGCTCGGCGCGCCAACATCCGCTGCCGGGCCCGACCGGGTGAGAAGCCCGAGTTCGTGCACACGTTGAACGCCTCGGGCGTCGCGCTGCCGCGCACCCTCGCGGCGCTGCTGGAAACCCGTCAGCAACCCGACGGCTCCGTCACGCTGCCGCCGGCGCTCACTCCCTACTTCGGCGCCGACCGGTTCGGTGGCGGCTAGGGACCTGCTCCGACGGGGCGGCCCCGCCGCGCTCGTCGGCTTTGCGCTGCTCTTCGGCGCCCTCTCCGTCGGCTACGCCTGGATCGTGGCGCGCCACCTGCAGGGCGATGCTCGCGATACCAGCCGTCTTTTCGGTCGGGTGTTCGCGGGGCTGAACGACCCGCACGAAGGCGCCGCCGCCGATGCCCTCCTCGAGCTCGCCGAAGAGGTCCGGCAGCTCGGCATCCCCATCGCCGTCACCGATCCCGCCGGCCGCATCAGCGCGCTCGACAACGCGCCCTTCGACTCCACGGCGGGGGACGCGGAACGCCACGCCTGGATCGCCGAGCTCGATCGAATCAACGAGCCGCTGGTGCAGCCGGGCGTCGGTACGATCCACTACGGCGCCGTGCCAGCCGCCCGGCGCTTCACCGGGCTCGCCGTTCTGCAAGCGGTCGTATTCATCTGCCTCGCCCTCCTCGCGGCGTGGGCGATGCGGGTGCGCGTCGGCGCGGCGCGCGACCGGCTGTGGGTCGCTATGGCCCGTGAATCGGCGCATCAGCTCGGGACGCCACTCATGAGTCTCACGGGGTGGATTGGGTACCTGCGGGAGAATCCGGGTACGCCCGGGGGCGAGCTGATCGCGCATCTTCAGGCGGATGTCGAGCGCCTCGAGCGGGTCGCGAAGCGGTTCGAGCGTATCGGCCGGCCGGCGCGGCGCGAGCCCGTGGGCCTCGGTGCGGTCGCAGAGCGGGTGGTCGCGTACTTCCGGCCGCGCCTCCCGACCCTCGCCAACACGGTGTCGCTCACGATCGTTTCGCCCGGCGTCGGTCCCACGGCCACGGGCGATCCGGTGCTGATCGAATGGGCGCTGGAGGTGATTGTGAAGAACGCGATCGATGCACTCAGCGGACGCGGCGGCCGGATCGAAGTCAGGGTCGAGGGCACCGATCGCGGCGCCCGGGTAGCGGTGTCGGACGATGGGCCCGGGGTCCCGCCGGAGATGCGCGGCCAATTGTTCGAGCCCGGCGTGTCGACGAAGACGGGCGGATGGGGGATCGGTCTCGCGCTGGCGCGCCGCATCGTGGAGCAACAGCACGCCGGCCGGGTCTCCTTCCATCCCGGCGAGGGTGGTGCGGGTTCGGTATTCGTGCTCGAGTTCCCCCACACGCCGAAATGACGCTGTCACTCAACCCCGCCCAGCAGGCGGCGGTGGAGCACCCGGGCGGGCCTCTGTTGGTCCTCGCCGGAGCGGGGTCGGGGAAGACGCGCGTCTTGACCGCCCGCATCGCGCACCTCATCAAGACGCAGGGCGTAGCCCCGCAACGCATCTTCGCCGTCACCTTTACGAACAAGGCCGCCGCGGAGATGCGCAGCCGCGTCGGCACCCTGCTCGGCGCCGACCCGCGCGGCCTCTGGATCGGCACCTTTCACTCGCTGTCGGCGCGCCTGCTGCGGCGCGAGGCGCCGCTACTGGGGTTCGGGCCGAACTTCACGATCTACGACGTGGACGATCAGCAGTCGCTGATCAGACGCATCCTCGAACAGCGCGGCGTATCGCCCAAGGCATATCCCCCCCGCGCCCTGCAGGGCATCATTTCCGGCGCGAAGAACCGCATGCTGCTCCCCGAGGAGCTGGCGGCTCAGGCCGACACGCCGCTCGCGCGCGTCGCCGCCGACGTGTTTCAGGCCCTCGGTCCCGCGCTGAAGCAAGCGAACGCGATGGACTTCGACGACCTGTTACTGCATCCCCTCACCCTGTTTCGCGAGCACCCGGAACGCCTCGCGTACTGGCAGGATCGCTTCCAACACGTGTTGGTGGACGAGTTCCAGGACACGAACGCCGCGCAGTACCTGCTCGTGAAACACCTGGCGCGCAAGCACGCCAACCTGTGCGTCGTGGGTGACGACGACCAGGCGATCTACGGATGGCGCGGCGCAGACGTGCGGCACATGCTCGCCTTCCAAAACGATTTCCCCGGCACGACGCTCATCAAGCTGGAGCAGAATTACCGCTCCACGCAGATCATCCTCGACACGGCGAACGGCGTGATCGCCGAGAACGCCACTCGGCTTGGGAAGACGCTCTTCACCGCGACAAAAGGTGGGGACCAGGTGATCCTGCTGACGGCGGCCGACGAGCGCGACGAGGCCGAGTGGCTGGCGAAGGAGTTCTCACGCCTCGCCGCGGACGGCGACATCCCGTACGAAGGCATGGCGATCCTGTACCGGACCAACGCCCAATCCCGGCCGCTGGAAGAAGCGTTCCGGTTCCGGGGCATTCCGTATCGCCTGGTCGGCGCCGTCAGCTTCTACGAGCGGCGCGAGGTGAAGGACCTGCTCGCCTACCTTCGTCTGATCGCGAATCCCGCGGATGACGAGGCGCTCCTGCGGATCGTGAACGTCCCGCGTCGTGGCATCGGCGATGCGTCGCTCTCGTTGCTCGTCCAGGCGGGTGTCGCGTGGCGGAAGCCGCTGCTCGAGGTCGCGCGCAGCGCGGCGCGGGTGCCGGAGTTGCGGCCAAACGTGCGCGACGCCTTCACGGGAGTCGCGGGGCTCGTGGACCGGCTGCGAGACGGGGCGGGCCACGCCGACCCCGCCACGGTGCTCGAGGCGGTCCTGACGGCGACCGGATACGAGCAATACCTGGCCGAGGAAGGCGCCGAGGGAATCGAGCGGATCGAGAACGTGCGGGAGCTGATCGCCGGCGCGGCGGCGTGGGCCGAAGTGCAGGATCCCCAGGTGGCCGCGGACGGGACCGGAACGCCCGTGGAGCGCTACCTCACCCAGGCGGCCCTGGTCACGGCGGTGGACCAGGAACAGGGCACGACGGGCGTCACCCTGCTCACCGCGCACATGGCGAAGGGGCTGGAGTGGTCGGTGGTGGCGCTCGCCGGGCTCGAGGACGGACTGTTCCCGCTCAGCCGCACGGTAACCGAACCGGGCGGTGTGGAAGAGGAGCGACGGTTGTGCTACGTGGGGCTCACGCGCGCGCGCGAAAAGTTGTATCTCTCATGGGCGCGCACGCGGTACCGCAACGGCCGGCTCGATCTCGCCGAGCCGTCGCGATTCCTCGAGGCGGTGCCACCAGAGGTTCTGGAGGAGCGG
>Ga0209382_10013347_pt1 | contig 10103 bp, 10 predicted proteins | sample SoiMetdeltSBSDD5_FD_187599 | JGI IMG/M metagenome (GOLD analysis project Ga0209382, IMG submission 187599) | Bulk soil microbial communities from a Populus tree surrounding site in Tennessee, USA - Soil MetaG P. deltoides SBSDD5 (SPAdes) (version 2) | ecosystem: Environmental > Terrestrial >...
GACTTCTGCTTTTGCGCGAAAGCAGAAGTGTCGCTTTCACGCGAAAGCAGAAGCGCCCGGGGAGTAGCGGCTTCACGACTTGACCGCGAAGCACGAGATGAGAGGCTCGGCCCCCGGCTCAGATCCGGATCGCATCGATGACGTCGCCGTAGCCGAATTCGCGCGCCTGCGCGAGCAGCAGGTCCTCGAGTCCAGAGTCGTCGCTGCGGACCTGCCTTCCTTCCGCGGAGCGTAAGTGGATTACGCCCCCGAATACAACCGCGCGCTCACCATTCGCGCGCAGCACGAAGCCGCGGTACCCGAGATGCGTCGGCTCGGCGGCCTCGACCTGCGCGCCCTCGGGCAGGTGCCGGATGACGTCGGCGAGGCGTGCCCCGGCGAGAGTCCAGCGCGGATTGGGCCGGCCGGAGAAGACGTCCAGTTCCACCCGGAGCTCGCGTGCGTCGGCGAAGATCACCACCAGTCTCCAGGGTCAGGACCGTCGATCGTGATCGCGCAGGGGTCGACGGTGAAGAACCCGCAAAACACGGTGTACGGGCCGCGGTCCGCGGTCTGCGGGTCGGTGATGAGCTGGCCGGCGTTGTCGACGTCCGAGACGGGACCCGGACCGACCTTGTGCGACCAGCGCCCGTTGTCGTCCTTGCGGTACCAGTGGTAGTCCCGAACGACGACGTTTGAGGGCGTTACGCAGAGTGCGGCGAGGTAGACGCAAGACCCAACTGGAATCGCAGGATGGACGCCGGGCGGAATTGCGACCAGCCCGTCCAGGATCGCGCGCGCGGTAATCCCCTGACAGTCGGGTGCAGCGGTGAACGTTCCTTTCGAGTAACCCGGCTGCGCAGGTGTGGGATACGTGTGTTTGTTGCATGCGTAGCTGTAGCAGTTGCTTTGCCCCTGGCAGCACACGTAGTCCGGATTGGAGCCAGGCCAGGGATCGTTCCACTTCTGGGGCTCGTACTTCGGCGCTTGGCAAGTCAGCTGGCACCCCGCTCGCCTCAGGCTCTTGAGCAAACCCTGGAGGAACTTGCCCGAGAGAAGCTTGTTCACTCCGCCGCGGTACGGCACGGCGTCCAACGTACCGCCGGGCAGGCCCGTATGCAAGACGGCTTGCCAGCGCGATTCCGATGGGGCAGCGTGAGCTAACTCAAGAACTACTACTACGACCACCCGGGAGCGGTACTCAGCCTGCACCGCCTCCCAAGCGATCTCCGGTGTTGGTGGCGGCCGGGCCGTGAGCGGGGAAGATCACGCGCACAAGTCGCGTCTGCCGCGAACGTCCGGAGGGATTTCCTGCTCTCGCCGGCCGTGCGGTGCGCTCAGTGGCTCGGATGCTGTGATGGGCGCTAGGGGTGCGGGGGCCCCGCCGGCACGGTGGCGCAGCACCTAGGTCGTGGCCGGCGGCGATAGCTTCCTAGGTCGAGGAGGATGTCTGGCGAGATAGGACGTGTGCGGGGCGAAATCGTCTTCGACGAGGATGCGCGCTCGTTCGACGGGGCCACCGCCTACGTGCGCCTGGAGGTGGTCAGCCGCGCCGACGCGCCGGCGACGGTTGGCTCACAGCAGGTGATCCACCGGGTGGCCCACCGCCGAGGTAACACGAGTGCTGTGACGTTCGCGTTGCCCGCGCCCGAGAAGGTGGACGAAGGGGCCGGCTATTCGGTGCGCGTCCACGTCGACCTGGACGGGGATCGGCGAGTGAGTCGCGGGGACTTCATCAGCACGGAGAGTCACCCGGTGCTCACCTTGGGACGTCCCGACCGGGTGACGGTACGCGTGCGCGAGGTGAAGTAGGAGTGGGCTATCAGGGATAGAGGAAGTTGACGGCGGCGATGTCTCGCTCGCTCAGCCCGTCGCGTTGGCCGATCGACGCCCCCTCGACCAGCGGGATGATCGTCGGGCCGTTCGTGGAGAACGCGTCCCTTGGGTAGTGCATGATCGAGCCATAGTCGTACTCGCCGACATCATCGCCGTCGGTGATGTGCTGGTCGAAGTTGTGCTCCCTGCCGGCTTCGATGTTCTCGAAGAGGATCCGCACGAAGCTGTCACGGTCCTCCCGGCTTTGCTCGTGCCAAAGGCCGACCGTGTGACCGATCTCGTGGATCGCGTTGCCGAGGCTGCAGGTCACCGCGAGCTCGATGTCCTGCCGGCCTCCGTGCCTTCCGACTGCGGATGCGCAGCCGTCCGCTTCGTGGACGTACACGTAATCCGGGAACCGCTCGGCGTTGTCCGGGTTGCGCTCCACGAACCGGATTTTCGTGTGCTCTTCCCAGTGCTTCATCGCATCGAGGATGCGGCTTCGCGGCGCCGGGTGCGTGTTGCCAGCCCACTTCCTCCCGTCGGCGGTCCAGGAGCGCCAGACCCGGTTGGTCGAATCCCCGAGATGGACCATGTGTAGCTCCTCGAGCACCGCCAGTGCCGGCGCGGCCTTGCTCTGCTGGTCCTTGATCCTCACGTTCTCCGACCAGTTGCGCCCGTCGGCGGACCAGGAGTGCCAGATGTCGTTCGAGGAGTCACCGAGATGCACGACATGGAGCTCGGTCCCGAGGGCCGCAAGCGCCGGTGAGGCCTTGCTCTGCTGTCCGGGGATCGTGACGTTCTCCGACCACGTCTGGCCATCGCTGGACCACGAGTGCCAGATGTTGTTCGAGGAGTCGCCGAGATGCACCATGTGAAGCTCGCGACCGAACGCGGCCAGGGCGGGCGAGGCCTTGCTCTGCTGTCCGGGGATCGTGACGTTCTCCGACCACGTCCGGCCATCGCTGGACCACGAGTGCCAGATGTCGTTGGACGAGTCGCCTAGGTGGACCATGTGCAACTCGCGACCGAACGCGGCCAGGGCGGGCGAGGCCTTGCTCTGCTGTCCGGGGATCGTGACGTTCTCCGACCACGTCCGGCCATCGCTGGACCACGAGTGCCAGATGTCGTTGGACGAGTCGCCCAGGTGGACCATGTGCAACTCGCCGCCGAACGGCGCCAGCGCGGGAGCGGCCTTGCTCAGCTGACCGTTGACGCGCACCTCCTCCGCCCAAGTACGGCGGTCGGTGGACCGGCTGTGCCAAATTTCGTTCGACGAGTCGCCAAGGTGGACCATGTGCAGCTCCTCGCCGAACGCCGCCAGCGCGGGCGAGGCCTTGCTCAACGGAACGGCTTCGATTTCGAATGGGATGAGTCCGTCGGGCCAGCGGAACTGCTCGGGCGTAATGACAACCGCCTCGCGGGTTCCCGCCAGCGCCTCCATCTCGCCGACCGTGCCGATGATGATGTCGCCCTCGAAGATCGCCTTCCCGTCGATCGCGGAGTACCTGACCTCTGCGAGGCCAAAGGTGCTCCCGAACACAACTCCCGGACGTGGCTCGTCTGTTGACCGGAATTCGCAGGTCATGGCGCAAACTCCTGTTCGTCGGACGGCGCCCGGCCACGGACCGGCCGACCTCCGCCGAGTAACCCTAACCCTCCAGGCGCAAGCGCTGCAGGAATTTTTCGAGATTCAGCCGATGTCATCCTTATTACACATCGACGGTTGCGTTCCGGATGCGGGCGGGTTAGCCTCGCGGTTTAACGAGGGCGACTGGAGGGGGGCGATGGAGAATCTGGTCGAGCACTTTCGCGACCGAAAGTTCCCGGATACGTTCGAACCTTCGTCGGCGCGAGACGAGATCGAGCGCTTCCAGGAGCTCTACAGCTCCGGGAGGCTCTTCGGCGACGACCTGCTTGTCTCCGAAGAGCCGGAAGTCCAAGAGGCGGTGACGAGCCTCGCCCGGCGCCTGTCCGAGGATCTGAGAAGCCATCTCGACCTGTCCGAGGCTGGCGGTGACGCCGACGGAGACCCGGAGTTCAAGGTCACCTACAACGGCTGGGTACCGATACAAACGCCCCTTGGCGGGGGCTATTGCGCTCTCGGCGGATACAACTTCTCGACCGGCGTCTGCGCGTATTGGGGCGTTGGTAGATGCACCTGGGCGAAGTGATCGCACGCGCGCCGTGAGCGCCTAGGACCCGGGGGGCTCGTGGGCAAATTGCCGGCGCGATTCTGCAGACCGGCGGCCGCCAGGATGGGCCCGGCGAGGGCAAAGCCAACCACACGAGCCGAAATATCTGAGGGAGGTTTCACCATGCCCCTAACGGTGGTTGAAAGCGACAAAGCGTTCTTTAGCGAATACACCAAGTCGCTGGTTGAACGGTCAAAGATCCCGATCTCAACTTACGTCGAGGATGCTCGCCCGGACCGTGAGATCGAGAACGCCCTGCAGGAGCTCTTCACCGCCGAGGTGGTCAAGATTGGCCACGACGCGGTGCGCGCGCGAGGGGTCAGCCCCGATCTCTTGGACGAGACCGATCTCCGTTCATCGCTGGACGGAGTATCGCTCCCGGGCGAGGATCGTCGCATCCTCGAGGCGAAGATACGTCTTCTTGCCGGCCAAATGATGCTGCCTCAGCGCGAACCTAATGGAGGCTTTGAGCCGCCCGAGCCTGGCGATGGCACAACGCCCCCACACGCTGCCACTACCGGCGTCATCAAGCAGGCTTCGCACACCGTTGGCCATACCTGTATCTGTATGGCTAGCGGCGTGCCCGGCATAACTCAGTCGCTGAGCGCCATCAACCCGTTGCCGTCACCACCCGCCGGTCAGACCGCCGTTACGATCGCGGTCGGGCTCCTAGCGTGGTCGATCTACCAGAGCAAGTTTGTCGTAACTGACTGGCTCCGCCTGGTGGTGGAGGACGGAGCAGCGTATGGGATCGGCCCCAACCGAATGCACGTAGGTTTGGCATCCGAGGTGAACTGGGCCAAAAACATCCACGCCTGGAGTCTTTGTCAGGGGACGCTAGTCGTTGTGTATCAGGGCCAGAAAAACTCGGTCGCGAACTACATGGGCTTCGACCGGGGCTGCAATGGAGCCGACACCATTGTTTTCAGCAAGCCGAAGACCCTCGGGGCGTGGTGGGATATCGCTAACTTTGACATCACCGACTTCTGGACCGTGTTCGGAGGAAAGCGGCTCACCTTTACCTGGGTCAGCGACTAGGGACCGAACTAGTCCCAGGGCTGAAGACTCCCACAGAAGTCGCACCGCACGAACATAGACTCAGCGCCCATCTGGCACGCCGCCCTTGCCCTCGGTGCGCGTTCGGGTGTAGGTTGGCCTGCGAGTCGCCCAGCTTCCTGCGCGGCCGGATAGGGAGGAAAGGATGCCAGCCAAGATTCGCCCTGCGGGGGTCCCCGCGACGTTCGTCTCGGTTGCCGCGATCCTGGCGCTCGCCGTGGTCGGCGTCGTCGTCCTCGGCGGCGGCAAGGCCGCCGCTGTCCAGCAGCTGAGCTGCGGCGACACGATCACCGCCGACGCCACCCTCCACCACAACCTCATCAACTGCCCCAACAACGGCATCCTCATCGGTGCCGACAACATCACCCTCGACCTGAATTACCACCGAATCGACGGCGACGGTGAATTCCCGGCTGCCGGCTGCGGCCCCCAGGACGACTGCGATCTGGGGGTCGCCAGTATCGGTCACGACGGGGTCACCGTGGTGCACGGCTCGGTGCGCGAGTTCGCCATCGGCGTGGCGGTTGCTAGCTTCGTCGGCAACGCCCGACACAACCGCGTGCTGGATATCTCCTCGTCAAAGAACGACTTCTTCGGGATCGGGTTCTTTGGTGTTGCCAGAAGCGTGATCCGAAACAGTTCGTCCAGCCGCAACATCCCCCCGGAGGGAGACGGGATCGGCCTGTTCGGGTCTAACCACGTTCGGATCGTGCACAACAAGATCCGTCACAACCCAGGGCCGGGGATCCACGTTGCCGACTCCAACGAGAACCTGATCAAGCGGAGCGTGTTCTCGCGGAACAGCCCCGGAATCCTCCTGGGGGGGGACCGCTTCGAGGCCGACCGCAACCAGATCCGGCGCAACCGCTGCGCTCGAAACTCTGCCTGCGTCCTCGTTAGCCCCGGCACGAGAAACGTGATCGCCCGAAACCGCATCTCGAAAGGCGGGGACGGCGTCGCGATCGAAAAAGGACACCGCAATGTAGTCGCCCGCAACGACATCGTCGGCCCTCGCGGGCACGGGGTCTACCTCGCCCTCAATCGGCCTCCGATCGGCGGCCATGACAACCTTGTCCGCCGAAACTTCGTCAGGCGCAGCGGCGCGGACGCGTTCCTGGTCAGAAGGGAGGATCGTCATAGTCGCTTGAAGCGCAACCTCGCCGTCGGCACAAGAGGGGATGGCTTCGACGTCCAGAGCCGGTCGGCGAAGCTGACCCGCAACGAGGCGAGGCGCAACCGAGACCTCGGCATCGAGGCCGTTCGCAGTGTGCACGACGGCGGCGGCAACGTCGCTCGACACAACGGCGACCTCCGCCAGTGCACCAACATTGTGTGCAACTGATCGGCACGAACCAGCCACCACTCACCGGGTGACGGTTCCACGACGTTTGCCTGGTCAGCCCTGACACCGCCTGAGGTGTCCGGGCGGCGATCCAACGCCTGCGTCTGCGCCAGGTAGCTCACTGCTGCTTTGCGCGAAAAGCAGAAGTCTTCTGCTTTCACGCGAAAGCAGAAGCGCCCAGGCGGTAGGGGATGCTGCCTAGGCGGTCGCAGGTCGCCCGTGGCTGCGGAGAGTCCTTGACTCCTCCCAGATCGGGTGTAGGCTCGCTATGTCGTATTCGGGGATACGTTTCAGGGGGAGACGTACATGAAGGGGGGGACGTTTATGAGGAAGCGATTCGCAATTGCGGTCGGCGTGGTTGCGGCTGGCGTGATCGCGCTCGGGCCGAGTACAGCGGTAGCAACATTTCCGGGCAAGAACGGCCCGATCGCCTTCACCACTCTCCACGACCTCGGCGGGCAGTGCCCGGCCGGTTATTACCGCCTGCAAGCCGCCGCCGAGGAGGGGATCTTCACGATGAATCCCGACGGCAGCGCCGCAAGTCAGGTGAGCTCCCAGCACCGCCCCCTCGTTTGCTACTCCTACTCGGATGACGTTTACCCCGACCCCGACTTCAGCTTCGACACCGATCCCAGTTATTCGGCGAGCGGCAAGCGGTTCGTCTTCACCTCGGCGACATATGCCGACGACTGCAACAACTGTGACTATGGCGACATGGTCTTGTATCCCTCCGTCGCGGTGATGGGCGTCGACGGCTCGAACCGGCAGGGGCTGCGTGGGGGTGAAGATCCCTCCTTCTCGCCCAGCGGCAAGAAGATCGTCTTCGCCTCCGGCTACGGAAACAGGGTCGCCGTGATGTCAAGCCGCGGCAGGCACGTGCGCATCCTCACCGGCCACGGCGACAACGGCTACGGCGAGTACGGCTTCGCCCCGGCGTTCTTTCCCACCGGCGCGAGGGTCGTCTACGTCTCCGAGAAAAAACTCCGTGGACGATGGAGGTTGAGCATCGCCACGATTCGGCTCGACCGCAGTCACCGTCGTCGGCTGCTCACCGTCCCGAGGTCAACGGGCCCGCTCACCTCCCCCGACGTTTCCCCCGAAGGCAAGCGGATCGTCTTTGGGCGAAATACGGGCATCTATGTCATGCGCTCCGACGGAACCCACAAGCACCGTCTCGCAGACGGCTCCGATCCCGTCTTCTCCCCGAACGGCAAGCGGATTGCCTTCGCTCGCGACAACGCGATCTTCGTGATGAGGGCCAACGGGTCCCACGAACATGCCGTCATCCCGAGTCCACCTCCCTTCGGTGTCGCCGATCCCTCGCAGCTTGTCCTGGCCGACCCAAGTTGGCGCCCGAAGCCCTGAGGCCCAGGAAGACAAGGCACCCATCCGAAAGCATCGGGCGCGAGAGAGCTCACTTCTGCTTTGCGCGAAAAGCAGAAGCGGCTCCTACTTTCACCCGAAAGCAGAAGCCGCGTTCCTCCCTTGAGCGTTTAGGCTCCGCTCGGGGGGTCCTGAATGGATATTTCGTCAAACGCCGCTCCGCGGGGACTCGGGCTGAGAAGGCGCGAAGTGGTGATCGGGTCGATCGCGAGCACCATCCTCGCGGCGGTCGCCCTCCTCGCCGCGGCCCCCTCGGCGAGCGCGAGCGGCGCCTCGCTCGTCGACGACATCGTTCCCGGCCAGCGGGCTTCCAGTCCCCGTCAGTTCACGAATGTCGGCGGCACGACCTTCTTTGTCGCCGAGGACCCGTCCCACGGCCGCGAGCTGTGGCGCACCGACGGCACCGCCGCCGGGACGAAGCGCGTCCGCGACATCAACCCCGGCGAGGCAAATGGAGCCCCCTCTGGGCTCACCAACTTTGGTGGGACCCTCTTCTTCAGTGCCACCGACGGCGTCCACCGGCGCCAGCTCTGGAGCTCAGACGGCACCTACGCTGGAACGAGGCCGGTCCGCGAGATGGGGCCGCGGCCATTGGACCCCCACGAGCTAACGAGCGTCGGCCACACTCTCTTCTTCGCCGCAACCGACGGCGTCCACGGCTATGAGCTTTGGCGCTCCGACGGCACCGGGGCGGGGACGAAGCTCGTTCGGGACATCGCCCCGGGCGGGGCTAACGCATACCCCGGCGAGCTCACGAGCGTCGGCGGGAGGCTCCTCTTCACCGCCGACGACGGCATCCACGGCTATGAGCTTTGGCGCTCCGACGGCACCGCGGCGGGGACGCAGATTGTTGTCGACATCGACCCCCCTGGGGGACCCGACGGCGCTGGCTCCGATCCCCGGGAGCTCACCGAGGTCGGCGGCACGCTCTTTTTCGTCGTCCTCAGCGAGGGCGCCGGCTCGCCGTTCGGCGACAACCTCGACGAGCTCTGGCGCTCCGACGGCACCGCGGCGGGGACGAAGCTCGTCCGCCGGGTAGGGCCCGACCCCACGGACCCCGCTTACCCCCTCAGATGGTGGCCGCCCAGCGAGCTCACGAGCGTCGGGTCGACGCTGTTCTTCGAGGTCAGCGACGACACCCACGGGATCGAGCCGTGGCGCTCCGACGGCACCGCGGCGGGAACCCGGCTCGTCCGCGACATCTATCCGGGCCTGAACCCGATCCGGGGCAGCCGCAATAACCCGGCGCCTCCGCGCGAGCTGACGAACGTCGCCGGGACGCTCTACTTCACCGCCTACGAGCCCACCCACGGCTATGAGCTTTGGCGCTCCGACGGCACCTGGAAGGGAACGCGGATCGTTCGCGACATCCTCCCGGGCAGCCAGCCTGACTCCAAAACCCGGACACCGGAGGAGTTCACGGCCGTCGGCCGGACGCTCTTCTTCGTCGCCGACGACGGCGTCCACGGGCGCGAGCTGTGGAGCTCCGACGGCACCTACGCGGGGACGAAGCTCGTCCGGGACATCGCCCCCGACTCGGGGTTCTCGCGCATGCCCCGGCAACTCGCGAGCATCGCCGGAAGGCTCTTCTTCAATGCCGACGATGGCCTCAATGGCCGGGAGCTGTGGCGGGCGACTCCCTAGCCGAGATCGCCCGACTCTGTGCTCCCCGAACACGGGATGAAGGACGCCGAAGCCGCCGGGCTGCGGGAGTAGGCGATGGCGCAGGAGCGCGTGGAGATCGCGCATCAAAGATCAGACCGGCGTCGACACTTGCACCGACGGCAGCGAGCGCCTCGACCAGCTCTGCGTCCGCGTCTCCCACCTCAGCATAAATTGGAACGCTGCCAACCTCTCCTGCCGTGACGCCGACCTGCGCCTGCACCACGCCGGCAGAAGGGCTCTGGCTCGAAGCTAACCAGGATCTCGGCATTGGATATGCCGCATTTCTGGACCGAGGAGTGCAACGACATCAACAGTGTTCTCTTTGTGGCGAAGGACGGTCTGTCACCAGAGGGATTCATAGGCAGCGCGCAACCGTCCAGCACAAATCCCCAGACGGCCTGCGTGACGACTCCGACCAACTGACCGCAATGCTGACCCTCGGCGGGCCCTCGAAGCCGGCGGGCTGCGGTGCAGAGCACCACTTCTGCTTTGCGCGAAAAGCAGAAGTCGCCGATCCCCTGCAGTTAACGCGACCCATCGCACTTCTGCTTTCACGCGACAGCAGAAGGGGGCTATCTGTCGCGACAGTCGGGCGGCCCAGAGTGCTTGCGAAGCGACCGCGCGGGTGAGAGGATGCACATAGCACTCGCAAGCTGAGCGAGGAGGAG
>Ga0209382_10013348_pt1 | contig 10103 bp, 10 predicted proteins | sample SoiMetdeltSBSDD5_FD_187599 | JGI IMG/M metagenome (GOLD analysis project Ga0209382, IMG submission 187599) | Bulk soil microbial communities from a Populus tree surrounding site in Tennessee, USA - Soil MetaG P. deltoides SBSDD5 (SPAdes) (version 2) | ecosystem: Environmental > Terrestrial >...
CGCGGATGGCGAGCGTCGCCTGCTGGAGCCACTCGCCGGCCTCGGGGCCGAGCGCGTAGGCGCCGGTCAGCCGGTCGCCGTCGCTGAGCAGGGTCATGAAGCCGTTGGACTCGGCGTACGCCCGCGTGTACGTGGCGGTCTTGGCGACCTCGGCCAGCATGGCGGTCCCCTGGTAGCGGGCCTCGCCGGCGCCGACCGCCGCCGCCTGGGGGTCGGTGAACACGACGCGTGGCACCGCGTCGAAGTTGGCCTCGCGGGGCTCCCCGAGGATGTTGGCGGCGACGACCCGGCCCGCGTACTTGCCGACGTGGGTGAGCGGCCAGATGCCGGTGATGTCGCCGATGGCCCACAGGCCATCGCCGGCCCGCATGTGCGCGTCGACCGGGATGCCGTGGGGGTCGGCGGCGACTCCGACCGTCTCCAGGCCGAGCCCTTCGACGCGCGGGCGACGGCCGGCGGCGACCAGGAGGCGGTCGCCCCGCAGCTCGCGGCCGTCGTCGAACGCCAGGACGTAGTCGTCGCCGTCGCGCCGGGCCTCGGTGGCGCTCACTCCGAGCACGAGCTCGATGCCCTCGCGGCGCAGGGCCTCGCTGAGGGCCGCTCCCAGGGGCGCCGGCTCGCGGGGGAGCAGGTGCTCGGCCATGTCGGCGACGGCCGCCTCGCCGCCGAGGCGGCGCACGGCCTGGGCCATCTCGACACCGACGGGCCCGCCCCCCAGGATCACCAGCCGCCGGGGGACCGCCTTCATCGCCGTGGCCTCCCGGCTGGTCCACACGCCGTCGAGCTCGCGCAGCCCTGGGACCGGCGGGACGATGGCGTCGGCGCCGGCCGCCACGACGACATGGTCGGCCGTGTGCCTCATCCCGTCGACCTCGACCACGCCCGGCCCCGCGAGCCGGCCGGTGCCCCGGAGCAGCGTGATGCCCTCGCCCGCCAGCCAGCGCACCTGGCCCTCGTCGGAGTAGTCCGACACCTGGAAGTCCCGCCAGGCGAGCGCAGCCTCGACGTCGACTTGCGCGCGGGCGGCCGCCTCCCGCGCCGCCTGCACCGCCTCGCCCGGGCGCAGCAGCGTCTTGGACGGGACGCAGGCGTAGTACGAGCACTCGCCTCCCACCAGCTCGCGCTCGACGACCGCGACCCGCAGTCCCCCCTCGGCCAACGCCCCGGCACAGTGCTCGCCCGGCGACCCGCCGCCGAGAACGATGACGTCGTAGTCACTGCTCAAGCTGACGCCTCCTGATCGGGCCTCGCCGCCTCCTCTGTAGCAGCCCTCGGCGAGACTGGGTCATGGCCACCGTTCGTCGCGCCACCGCCGCCGACGCCCCATTTCTGCAGCAGGTCCTCGCCATCGCCGCCGACTGGCGTCCCGATGCCCGGGTCCGGACCGTCGCCGCGGTCATGGCGGACCCGGCGCTGGCGCACTACGTGGCCGGCTGGCCGGCGCCACGGGATGTCGGCTTCGTCGTCGAGGACGACCGGCCGCTGGGCGCGGCCTGGTGGCGGTTCTTCACCGAGCGGGATCCCGGCTACGGCTTCGTCGACCCGGCCACGCCCGAGATCTCGATCGGGGTCACGACCGGCTTTCGGCGGCGGGGCCTCGGCACCGCTCTGCTCGAGGCCCTCGTCGACGAGGCGCGGCACCTGGGCGTCCCGGCCCTGAGCCTGAGCGTCGAGACCGGCAACCCCGCCCGCTCCCTGTACCAGCGCCTCGGCTTCGTGACCCGCAGCCGCGCGGCCGGGTCGCTCACGATGATCCTGAAGCTCACCGGGTGACGGAGAACCCCGTTCCAGCGCACGCGCTAGCGCTTGTCGGTCGTGGTCTGGCGCTTGCGCCAGGCCATGCCGGCGAGGGCTTCGAGGACCACCCGGTGGGCGTTGTTGACGGTGACGTCGGAGACGTCGTAGGGCGGCGACACCTCGACCACGTCGAGGGCCACGACGTTGGCGTCCATGGCGACGCGGCGGACCGTGCGAAGCAGGTCGGCGGGCGCCATGCCTCCCGGCTCGGGGGTGCCGGTGCCCGGCGCGAAGCCGGGGTCCAGCACGTCGATGTCGACGGAGATGTACAGGTGGTCGGCGCCGTCGAGCGCCTGGGCCACCGCTTCCTCGATCACCGACGGCATGCCCCGCTCCCAGATCTCCTGCATCAGGTGCCAGCGCATGTCCTGGGCCTGCATCCAGGCGAAGACGTCCGCCGGCGGCCAGTAGCCCCGCAATCCGACCTGCACGAAGTTGCGGCCGAGCACCGCGCCCGACTCGATCAGCCGCCGCATCGGCGTGCCGTGGCTGGCCAGGTTGCCGTCGATGATGTCGGCGGTGTCGGCGTGGGCGTCGAAGTGGACGATGCCGACGTTGCCCCAGCCGCGGGCCTCGGCTACTGCGGTCGCGGCCGGCCAGGTGATCGAGTGGTCCCCGCCCACGATGACCGGCACGATCCCGCGCCGGGCAACCTCACCGACGCGGGCCTTGATGTTGGCGTGGCCGACCTCGGTCTGACCGTGCGGGCAATGGGCGTCGCCGAAGTCGACCACCTCCAGCCAGTCGAAGATCTCGATCCCCAGGTCGAGGTGGTACGTGCCGGGCATGTACGCCGCGGCTCGCAGGGCCCGGGGACCGAACCTTGCACCCGGGCGGTTGGTCGTCGACACGTCGAACGGTGCCCCGACGATCGCCACATCCGGCTGCCACGCATCGAGCTGCTCGGGCTCGGTGAGGAACGGCCGGCCCGCGAACGACGGCAACCCGCTGTACCCCAGCTCCAGCTGCTCCCGCATCCCCGGCGCCAGCTCCCGCTCCGGCCCGGTCGACGCCTCACCGCCAGGGCCGCTGTCGCCTTCCACGCGCGTTCACACTACGAGCCGCGGTGCTCGCCGATCAGACCAGCGACGCCTGACGCTTCCCGGTCAGCACTCCCGCATCGGCGCAGGGGTGAGCACCGGGGTGTCGAGGACGTGGCGGAGATCGTCAAGGCGTTCGGGCACGACGCGCCACCAGGTCCACTTGCCACGCTTCTCGCCGACGATGAGCCCGGCGGCGGCGAGGGCCTTGGTGTGGTGGCTGACGGTCGGCTGCGACTTGCCGAGGGGTTCTTGCAGGTCGCACGAGCAGCACTCGCCCGCGGCGGCGATGAGGCTGAGCAGCCGGAGCCGCACGGGATCGGCGAGAGCCGCGAAGGCGCCGGCCAGCGTCTCGGCGTCGGCGGGCGCGAGTGGGGCGGCCAGCGTCGGGACGCAGCAGGCGTCGGCGTCGGTCTCGGTGATGGTCAGCTGTGCGGGCATCGTGTCTCCGATTGACAACTGTCGATATGATCACCACACTGTCGTATCGACAGACATGAATCTAACAGGAGGCACCCCGTGTCCCGCGTGCAACTGGCTCTCAACGTCTCGGACATCGACCAGGCGGTCGAGTTCTACTCCAAGCTCTTCGCCACCGAACCGGCCAAGCGCCGGCCCGGCTACGCGAACTTCGCCATCTCCGAGCCGCCGCTCAAGCTGGTGCTGATCGAGGGCCAGGCCACCCCGGGATCGCTGAACCACCTCGGCGTCGAGGTCGAGACCACCGACGAAGTGACCGCCGCGACGGCACGCCTGGCGGGCGAGGGCCTGGACACCGCGACGGAGGACCAGGTGTCGTGCTGCTACGCGCTGCAGGACAAGGTCTGGGTCGATGGCCCTGACGGCGAGGCCTGGGAGGTCTACACCGTCCTGGCGGACGCGGAGCACCCCGCCGGCCAGCTTCGATCCGTCGATCCGGCCGACGACGCCCTGTGTTGCAGCTCCGCCCCGGAGTCAGCCGCGCGCTGCTGCTGAGATGACCGACGCGCCTCTTGGCCGGCGCGCAGTGGCCGAGGCAGTGGGCACCGGGATGCTCGTGGCCGTGGTCGTCGGCTCCGGGATCGCCGCCCAACGGCTCTACCCGACCGAGCCGGGCGGCGCCCTGCTGGCCAACTCGCTCGCCACCGGCGCGGGCCTGGTCGCCATCATCCTCGCCTTCGGCGCCATCTCAGGAGCGCACCTCAACCCGGCGGTGACCGTCGCTGGCTGGCTCTCCGGCACGGTCCCGCGCCGGGAGGTCGGCCCGTATGTGGCCGCGCAGATCGGTGGCGGTCTGGTCGGCGTCGTCGTAGCGAACTTGATGTTCGACCTGCCCGCGGTCTCGCTCGCCACCAACGACCGGGCCACCATCGCCACCACCTTCTCCGAAGTCGTGGCCACCTTCGGGCTGCTCGTGGTGATCACCGGCCTGGCGCGGGCGGGCCGCCTCGATGCCGCCCCCTACGCCGTCGGCGCCTACATCGCCGCCGCTTACTGGTACACGTCCTCGACCGGCTTCGCCAACCCCGCCGTCACCATCGCCCGCGCCCTGACCGACACCTTCACCGGCATCGCCCCCGCCTCCGTACCGCCCTTCGTCGCCGCCCAGCTCCTCGGCGCCACCCTCGCCATCGCGCTCGCCCGCTACCTCCACCCCCGCCGCCACCCCGCCACGGTCGAAGGAGTGACCATGCCCACCACACCCGAAACGCCGACGGTCGTGTTCCTGTGCATCCACAACGCCGGCCGCTCCCAGATGGCCCTCGGCTGGCTCAACCACCTCGCCGCCGATCGGGTCACCGGCTATTCCGCCGGATCCGAACCCGCCGACCAGCTCAACCCGACCGCCGTCGCCGCCATGGCCGAGGTCGGCATCGACATCAGCACCGAACAGCCCAAGGTCTGGACCACCGACATGCTCGACCAGGCCGACGTCGTCGTCACCATGGGCTGCGGCGACACCTGCCCCTACATCCCCGGCACCCACTACGAGGACTGGCCCCTCGACGACCCCGCCGGCCAAGACCTCCCCACTGTCCGCCGCATCCGCGACCACATCCGAGGCCGAGTCGAAGGACTGATCGCCGAGCTCGCTGTCACCAGCCCCTAGCCACGATCGCGACGCCTGCTACCAGGCCGAGCGCCCCCGCTGGCGGGGGCAGGCGTCTGATGGGGCGCTTGTGGTTGCTCGTACACTCGTGGCTGGTGGCCAGCGACAAGGTGTCTGACGCCCTGCAAGCGCAAGGTGACGCGGCCGATGAACGGGACCGCCTCGCGGACGACCGTGAGGAGGCAGCGAACGCTCGTGAGCGGGCTCTCGACGCCCGGGAGGACAGGCTCGATGCCCGGGAGCTGGCCCTCGATGAGCGGGCTTCCGGGTTGGGTCAACGCGCCCGGTCCCTGGTGGAGCAGCAGCAGGCGGTGCTTGTGCGGGCACGCCAGCAGATCGCGCGGTCGACCGAGCGGATCGACCGCTCCGAGGCGAAGCTGTCCCGCTCAATGGCCAGTACGCACAGGGAGCAGGCGATCATTGACGAGGAGAGCGCCAAAGGAGCACTTCTCGCCACCGCCGAGGCCACCTCACCGCCGACGGACCAGGCCGATCCCCCCATCGACTGACAGCGCCCTCTCGCAGCCGCCCGCTGTGGCATCAGATGCAGCTGCGGGTCAGCACTGCTCGGGCATTCGATGCGCCCGGAAAGACTTTGTCTTCAGCGGTTGGCGTGCTTCTAGGGTTCGCTCCATGCCGCATGCGTATCCGCCGTTTGATGTGGCGGTCCGTACGCCGATTGTTGAGTTGCGCGGCGCGACTGACGAGCTACTGGAAGAGCTTGTACCAGTCATCCGCGCTGGTGTGTACGACACTCGCGGACCGCTTCCATTCGACGATCCGATGTCGTTCTATGAGGACAGCCCGACGCGCGAATGGCAATGGCTGCGCGCGATCTGGGCAGGCCGGTCGCGCGTCGAGCCCGACGAGTGGTGGCGGCTCTACTTCGTTGTCGTACTCGACGACGTACCTGTCGGTATGCAAGACCTCACCGGCATTGCCTTCCGCCCGACCCGCACCGTCACGACGTTCTCGTGGCTAGGGCTTCGGTACCAGCGAAAGGGAATCGGCCGCGAGATGCGCGCCGCTGCATTGCATCTAGCGTTTGCCGGTCTCGGCGCAGAGCGCGCCGAGAGCGTTGCGTTCCGCGACAACCACGCGTCGAACCGCGTCTCGCAGCTGCTTGGCTACGAGCCCAATGGCACATCGTGGGCGACGCGCAAGGGTCTTCCCGCACCGATGAACAGGTACGTGCTCACTCGGGAACGTTGGGTGCCCCAGCAACGCGACGACATCGTCATCTCTGGCCTCTCACCGTGTCTCCCAATGCTCGGTCTGTAGCCGCCCAGAACGGCCGGCCTGGCGGCCCTGGACAAGCAGCTCCAAAGGTCGATCAGGCGCTCTGCGGCTGTGCTGGGAGACACGGGCCGCAGGTGCAGTCGCCCGCTTTGAGACGCTTGCCTGCCAGCCATCTCGTGGTACTGATCTGTCAACCATCTCCTGGGACCGGACAACTGGACGGTTGGCCGTGTCCGGTCTCAGGGGGTGGTGCCGGACGGGGGCGGACCCGTCCGGACCAGCGGGCGGAAGGTATGGGATTCGAACCCATGGTGACCCGGAGGCCACAACGGCTTTCGAGGCCGCCCCATTCGTCCGCTCTGGCAACCTTCCGGGGATGACGCTACCAGAGGCTTTTCGGCGTCAGACCACCACGGGGCGTGGCGCGGTGCGGGGCGCATCGCGCGGTGCGTAGCTGGTCCAGGCTTGGGCCAGGCGCCGCATCGTCTCCTCGAGGACCGGGGGCTCGGCGGTGTACGGCAACCGCAGATTGCGTTCGTCGCCTCCGGTCGGCGACATCTGCTCGCCGGGGATCACCTCGACCCCGTACCGCAGCGCCACCTGGCTGTACGCCGACGCGGTGCCGCACGGCAGCTCGATCCACAGCGAGGGGCCGCCCCGGGGGCGCCGCCAGCGCCACGACGGCAGCAGGTCGCGCAACAGGTCGGACGCGAGGGTGAGGTTGCGGTTGAGCATGGCGCGCTGGTCGTCTCGCAGGCGGTCGATCTGGGGGACCAGCCGGGCCGCCACGGCCTGGTCGAGCAGGGGGGAGCCCAGGTCGCTCATGGCCTTGAGCTCGGACAGGCGCCCGATGAGCGGGGCCGGGCCCCGCATCCAACCCACCCGCAGGCCGCCCCAGGCCACCTTGGAGAACGAGCCGGCCGTGAGGATCGGCGTGTCGGCCGGGGCGTAGGCCGCCACCGGTGGCAGCACCTCGTCGTCGAGCGGGGCGTTCTCCAGCGCATTGTCCTCGATCAGCGGCACGCCGTGAGCCACCACCAGCTCGGCCAGGTCGCGCCGCCGGTTGGGAGCCAGCAGCGCGCCCGTCGGGTTGTGGTACGTGGGCATGACGTAGATGGCCGCGGGGCGGGCGGCGGCGATGGCCTGGGCTACGCCCCGCACGTCGACGCCGTCGTCGTCCACCCGGACTGGGATCAACTCTGCGCCCCGGGTGCGGAAGGCGTCGAGCGTGCCGCTGAAGCTGGGCGCCTCCACCACCACCCGGTCACCCGGGCGGATCAGCGCCACCGTGGCCAGGCTGACCGCCTGCTGCGCCCCGGTTGTCACCATGACCTGGTCCGGGCTGGTGGGCGTGCCTCGATCGCTCAGCATCCCGGCCAGCCCCTCCCGGAGCGCGGGCAGCCCGCCGGGCAGGTAGCCGTTCTGGGCCAGCAACTTGTCCCCCTCCTCCAGTACCACTTCCCGGATGGCGTCGGCCACGAGGGGGTGGGCGGGGAAGATGGCGCACGCCAGCGAGATGACGTCGTCGCGGGCGTCGATCAGCGTGCGGTAGACGGGGCTGACCTGGAACGACTCGAGCGGGGCGGGCCGAGCGGCGGCGCCCCGGCGGATGCGGGTCCCGCTGCCCTGGCGGCTCATCAGCAGCCCCTCGGAGCGGAGCGTGTCGTAGGCGGTGACCACGGTGCTGCGGCTCACCGCCAGTCGCTGGGCCAGTTCGCGCTCGGACGGCAAGCGCTCGCCCTCGGGCAGGCGGCCCGACTCGGCCGCGGTCCGCAGCGCGTCGCTGAGCTTGCGGTGGAGTGGACCCGGCCCGTCCGACCACACCCCGAGGGCCCCCTCAATGGACTGCTTCATACCAATTCTCCACAAATGGCTACAGAGTGGTCTGCCACCTGTCGATAGAATACATACCAATCAGGTGCTGAGTCTAGTAGCCACTGAGCAAAGTGGATCGAGGTGGCCCCATGGAAACGATGCTCCCCTTCTTGAGCGACGACCACGGCCGCCAGCTGCGCCGTGAAGCCGAGATCGCGCGCCGGGCCCGGGGACGCCCTCGTCACGGTCGTTGGCACCTGCGGCGGTCCCGCCGCTGACACCCCGATGCCTCGGAGGAGACCAATGTTTGCAGTCCATTGTCATCACCACGGCTGCCGGGTGCTGCTCGACTACTCCCGCGTCAGGGCCATCCACAACACCCCCGGCGGCCCGGTCATGGACTGGGAGTGCTGGTGCGGTGCCCGCGGCCGGCTGAGCCACGGCGTCTCCACGCCCGGCCCGCCGCTCGCCCTCGCCGGGTGACTAGAGCTCGGCGCGCAGCTCGTCGAAGAAGCCGGTGATCAGGGCGGCGGCCTCTTCGGCGCGCACACCCCCCACCACCTTCGCCTCATGGTTCAGGCGGGGGTCGACGCACAGGTTGTAGAGCGAACCGCAGGCTCCCGCCTTGGGGTCGGCGGCCCCGAAGGCGACTTGGTCGACTCTCGCCGCCATCAGCGCACCCGCGCACATGGGGCAGGGCTCGATGGTCACGACCAGGACCGTCCCGTCCAGCCGCCAGCCGCCGACCACCTCGGCCGCGTCCCGGAGCGCTAGGATCTCCGCGTGCGCCGTCGGGTCGCCCAGACGCTCACGCTCGTTGTGCCGTTGGGCGATCACCTCGCCGTCCCGCAGCACGACGGCCCCCACCGGGACGTCTCCGTGCAGCACCGCCGTGGCCCCCTCGTCGAGGGCGAGACCCATGGCCGCGTCCAAATCCACGGGTTCCGACGCTACCCGAGCGCGACTACAGCGCGGCGCGGCGCTCCGTGCGCATCGCGAGCCCCACGGCCAAGCCGAACGCCCAGGCCATGACCACCAGCCGGACGAGCGCAAGCCGTAGTCCCTCGCCCCGCACGAGCGCCGACCCGGCATCCACCAGGTCGCCCGGATCGACCGCCAGGAACCGCCACCCCCACGCCACCGCCGCAGCCGCCGCGAAGCGCGCATCCGCCCCGCCCAACGCCACCAGCACCGCCGGCACCACCAGCGTGGCCGCCACGGCAGTCACCCCCGCAACCACACCGCCCACCCCGGTGAGTGCCCCGAGCCCGACCATGCCCAGCCCCACCGCCCCGCTCCACCGCCACCAGCGATCACCGCCTGGCGATCCGCCCCGCCGCCACCAGCGATGACCGCCTGGCGATCCGCTCCACCGCCACCAGCGCCCCCCGGCCTCCGCCCCGCCGGCCTGTGCGCCGCCGGCCTCCGCCCCGCCCGCCTGTGCCGTGTCCGCGTGTGCTCCGCCGGCCTCCGTCCCGCCCGCCTGTCTGCCGCCGGCCGCCGTCCCGCCTGCCTGTGTGCCGCCGGCCTCGGCCCCGCCCGCCAGTGCGCCGCCGACCGCCGCGATCGTCCTGCCCGCCTGTCTGCCGCCGGCCTCCGCGCCGCCCGCCTCCACAACGCCCGCCAGTGCGCCGCCGACCGCCGCGATCGTCCTGCCCGCCTGTCTGCCGCGGGCTTCCGCGCCGCCGGCCTCCGCGCCGCCCGCCTCCGCAACGCCCGCCTCCGCAACGCCCGCCAGTGCGCCGCCGACCGCCGCGATCGTCCCGCCCGCCTGTGTGCCGGCGGCCTCCGCGCCGCCCGCCTCCGCAGCGCCCGCCAGTGCGCCGCCGACCGCCGCGATCGTCCCACCTGCATGTGGGCCGCCGGCCTCCGCACTGTCCGCCTGTGCCGCGCCCGCCAGTGCGACGCTGACCGCCGCCTTCCCGTCCAGCCGTCGCGACGGCCGTTCCACGCCGCCCCCGGATCCGCCCAGACCTTGCTCCGGGCCCATCCCATTTGTCGCCGCGATCGTCCCGCGTAGCGGTCGCCACGGTCGCTGCCGCAGGCCGCGCCCGGGCGCTGCGTCCAGCACGTCCACCTCCTGACCGCCGCCAGCCGCGACGGCCCGCAGCCGCTGCCACATT
>Ga0209382_10013349_pt1 | contig 10102 bp, 1 predicted proteins | sample SoiMetdeltSBSDD5_FD_187599 | JGI IMG/M metagenome (GOLD analysis project Ga0209382, IMG submission 187599) | Bulk soil microbial communities from a Populus tree surrounding site in Tennessee, USA - Soil MetaG P. deltoides SBSDD5 (SPAdes) (version 2) | ecosystem: Environmental > Terrestrial >...
TCCGTGGCGCGCAGGAGCCGTTGACGATCATCTCGGAAACTATTGTCGTCAAGGGCGCCGAGCCGGTGCGCCTCAACGTCCGCGTGACCCGCCACGGCCCGCTCGTCTCGGACGCGATCAACGCCAACAACGCAGCGTCCAGCACCGAGCCGAAGCCGCCGCCGCTCGAGCCGCTGGCGTTCCGGTGGACCGCCCTCGACAGCGACGACTCGACCGTGGCGGCGTTCATGAAGCTGAACGACGCGCGCGACTGGAACCAGTTCACCGGCGCGCTGCGTGAGTTCGTCACGCCCTCGCAGAACTTCGTCTACGCCGACGTCAACGGCCACATCGGCTATTACGCACCGGGACGGATCCCGATCCGTGCCTCCGGCGACGGCTCGATGCCGGCCGAAGGGTGGAGCGGCAACGCCGAGTGGACCGGCTGGATCCCGTTCGACGAGCTGCCGCACCTCTACGATCCGCCGGAGCACTTCATCGTCACGGCGAATCACCGGCCCGCGGCGCCCTCCTATCGCTATCTGCTCGGCCTCGAGTGGCCCGAGCCGTACCGTGCGCAGCGGATCCACGATCTCCTCAACGGCGCTGGCGACAGCGGCGCCCGCGGCGACAGGAAGCTGACCGCCGACGATTTCGCGCGCATCCAGGCCGACACCCTGTCGCTGCACGCGAAAGCGCTGCTGCCGCTCTTCCTCTCCCACGCGCACCCGGACGCCGGGCCGCAGCAGCAGGCGGTGGAGCTGCTTCAGAAATGGGATGGAGCATCCGGCCCGGAGAGCGCCGCGGCGGCCGTCTTCGGCGCCTGGTTCCACCATCTCGCACCGGTGCTGGCGGGCGACGACCTCGGCAAGCCGCTCGCCGAACGCTACGCGGAGCGTTTCACGTTCGTGACCCGGTTCATCGTGCGAACACTGGACACCAGCGACAGTTCGTGGTGCGACGACAAGACCACCGATGCACCGGAGACGTGCGACGACGCGGTAACCAGCGCACTGCGGGCGGCGGTCTCGGATCTGACCGCGAGGCTGGGCAGCGACATGTCGCGCTGGCGCTGGGACGGCGTCCACCGTGCGGTGTTCCCGCACCAGGGCCTCGACGCGGTCAAGGCGCTGCGACCGATCCTCAGCCGCTCGGTGCCGAACGGCGGCGACTGGAGCACGGTGAACGTCGCGCCGGCGGCGGCCGAGGCGCCCTACGATCAGAAACAGCTCCCGGGCTATCGCGAGATCATCGATCTCTCGTCCGCCAACGACAGCCGCTTCCTCGACGCTGTCGGGCAGTCAGGGCACTTCCTGTCGCCGCACTACGACGATTTCCTGAAAGATTGGCGCGAAGTCCGGCACAAGGCGATGCGCATGGACCGCGCCGACGTCGAGCGCGGGATGATTGGACACCTCCGAGTCACCCCCTGATCTGAGCGCTCCTACCTCTGACGACCGGTTGTAGGTCGTTCACCGACATGGCGGATCGTAGGAACTCCGGCCGGACGTGTATTCCGCTCTCCGATGTCGTTTCTCTTCTGGCGGTTTGTGTCCTCTCACTTCTGGCCCTTTGCTTTGTAAAGCACCAGCCTATACACGAAACTTAGCTCGACGTTAATGGCACTTCTGTTGCTCTGAGTCGCCACACGGCGAACACGGACCGACTACGGTCGCCGGCAATTCTCGACAACTAAGGGAGCAGCAGATGCGGATTGGGATCCCGTATTGGGGCGCAGTCTCGGTGCTGGTGTCTCTGGTTGCGACCGGTTCGCCAGCCAATGCGGCGACGATTTCGGTGGCGGCAGGCGGCGACCTGCAGGGCGCGCTCACTAACGCGAGGCCCGGCGACGTTATCCTGCTGGAGCCCGGGGCGACCTTCGTCGGCAACTTCGTGCTGCCGGACAAGGGCGTCACGACCGACTTCATCACCATCCGCTCGGCGGCGCCCGACGCCGACCTGCCCGGCCCGGGCATCCGCATCACGCCGGCCTACGCCGCGCTGCTGCCGAAGATCCGATCGTCGAACCGGATGGCAGCACTGCGCACGGCGACGTCGGCCAACCACTACAAGCTGCTCTTCCTCGAGTTCCAGGCAAACTACGCCGGCTTCGGCGAAATCATCTCGTTCGGCACCGGCGACTCGACGCAGACGCTGGCGTCACAGGCACCGTATGCGCTGGTCATCGATCGCGTCTACGTGCACGGCGATCCGCTCTTCGGCCAGAAGCGCTGCATCGCGCTGAACAGCCGCGATACCGACGTCATCAACTCCCACGTCTCCAACTGCAAGGCAATCGGCCAGGACTCGCAGGCGATTGGCGGCTTCAACGGCCCGGGCAATTTCCGCATCGAGAACAACTATCTCGAGGGCGCGGGCGAGAACATCCTGTTCGGCGGATCCGATCCGACCATCCCGAACCTGGTGACGACCAACATCACCCTCCGGCACAACCACCTGCTGAAGCCGATCGCGTGGCGCAACCCGATCGTCGCCACGCCGGCCGGCGTGGCGGCCCGCGTTGTCGCCGGCACGCTCGGCGCCGGCACCTACGCCTATCGCGTGGCGGCGCGGCTGACGTCGAACCAGAATGCGCGGGCGACGTCGGCATCGTCGGTCGAAGTTTCGGCGACGATTGCAGCCGGAGCGATCGGCGGCGTCCGCATCACGTGGGCGCCGGTCGCCGGCGCCGACCAGTATCTCGTCTACGGCCGGAACGGCGGCGGCCAGACGATCTACTGGAAGACGAGCGACGTGTTCTACGTCGACGCCGGCGCCGCGGGCGCCGCGGTCGGCAGCCCGTCGGCGACCGAGCAGCCGACCTTCGCCGGGACGATGTGGACGGTCAAGAACACGTTCGAGCTGAAGAATGCGCAGGACGTGCTCGTCGAGGGTAACGTCTTCGAGAACCTCTGGGTTGCGGCGCAGAACGGTTACCCGATCGTCTTCACGCCGCGCAATCAGGACGGCGGCGCGCCCTGGACGGTGGTGCAGCGCGTCGTGTTCCGCAACAACCTGGTGCGGCACACCGCCGGCGGCGTCAGCATCCTCGGCATCGACAACGTCAACCCGAGCCAGCGAACGAACAGGATCGCGGTCCAGGACAATGTGTTCGACGACCTGACAGCCGAGACGTGGGGTTCAGGTTCGCGTCCGTTCATCCTCGGCGACGGTCCCGACCGCGTCACCATCGATCACAACACCATTTTCTCGACCAATCCGCACCTCGTCCGGCTCTACGGCGGAACGGTGACGGCACCGTCGGCGGCCACCAATTCGGTCATCACCAACAACATGGCGGCGCACAACACCTTCGGCATCATGGCCTCGGGCATTGCGTTCGGCATCGAGTCGATCAACATGTACCTGCCCGGCGGCAACAACGTCACCGCCAACGTCATCGCCGGCGGCAGCGCGTGGAGGTACCCGGCCGGCAACCTGTTTCCGACCGACGCGGACTGGAAGGGAAACTTCAGGAACCTCGCGACCGGCGACTATCGCCTGAGGGACGACAGTCCGTACAAGAACGCGGGCCTGGACCGCAGGGATCTCGGCGCCGACATCGAGACGCTGTACAAGCACGTGCCGATCGCCCTGTCCGGCCGCGACGATGCGAACGAGCTGAAGATCCTGCCGGCGGCGTTGCCCGACGGCGTTGACAACCAGTTCTACTCTGAAACGATCTCGTGCGCGGGCAATATCGGCCCATGCGTGTTCTCGGTGAGCGCGAGCACGCTGCCCGGGGGACTCAGCTTCGACGCAACCGCCGGCCTCATCTCGGGTGTGCCGACCAGTGCCGGCACCGGCGCGATCACCGTCGATGCCTACGATTCGATGTCGCAGCGGAACACGGCCACGACGACGCTGTCGATCACGATCGCGCCGGCGCCGACCAAGACCGCCGCGCCCGAGATCGTCCTCTACGCCGCCGACGCGACGACGATCGGTGGCACGTGGTCGATTGTCGCCGACCCGACGGCAGCTGGCGGCAAACGCCTCTGGGACCAGGACGTCGCGGCCGCGAAGATACTGACGCCGCTCGAGAGCCCTGCCAACTACTTCGAGCTGACGTTCGCTGCGGAAGCCGGCGTCGGTTATCACCTGTGGCTGCGCGGTAAGGCGGACCAGGACGCATGGGCGAACGATTCGGTCTTCGTCCAGTTTTCGGGCAGCGTCGACTCGGGCGGGACTGCCGTGGACCGGATCGGCACGACCGGCGCCGCAGTCGTGTGCATCGAAGACGGCACCCACGCCGGCCTCGCAGGCTGGGGTTGGGCGGATGATGCGTACGGCACGTTTGCAAGCCCGATGTACTTCACCGCCGGACCGCAGACCATTCGCGTCCAGGTGCGCGAGGACGGGCTCTCGATCGACCAGATCGTGCTGAGCTCAGATCGTTTCGCCGCGCGCGCGCCCGGCGCGACGAAGAACGACACGACGATTCTGCCGATGGGCGCCGTGACGCTGAGCGCCAGCGGTGCGCTGAGCGCCAGCGGTGCGCTGAACGCCAGCCGAGCGCTGAACGCCAGCCGAGCGCTGAACGCCAGCCGAGCGCCGGGCGCCACGCCGGCCGCGCGCGGCGACTTTTCCTTGATGTCGGCGTCAGCCGCGGCCGGACCAACTGCCAAACTCGCGTTCTTCAATATTCAGTCGGGAAAAGGAGAGCAGGGCTTGCCTGGCCATGCCGCTCCATTCGTTGAATCGCTGAATTGCACCGACACGACATTGCCGCTGAACGCCTGGGGCGTGGGCTTCCTGCAGGCGGAGTTGCAGGCAAAGCTTGGCAGCGATCCCTCCGTCCTCGCGCTGGGTCTGGCGGAGGCCTGGTTTTGCGGAAACCCGGAAAATGTGCGGCGCGCACTGAACTGGGCCGCGCATAGCGGCGAGCAAAACGGCCTCGGCATTGTCTCGCGGTACGGCTTCGCGCGCGCGGTGACTTTCTTCAAGCTCGACACGTCGCTCAGCACGAACCCGGAGCCACGCTACATCCTGCACGCGCCGATCTGCATCGACGGCGCCTGCAGCGCCAGCTTCGACGTGTTCGTTATTCACGCCTATGCCGACGGCGCCTCCGCTGTCGATTCGCTGGTCAGGCAGATGCAGCAGTCGGTTGCGTTCATGGCGGCGCAGGCAGGCACGCGCCCGCGCGTGGTCATCGGAGACTTCAATATTTACGAGGAAATGGGACCGCCCTGCGGCGGCTCGCCCAAGCCTCCGCGAATCCTCGACGTGCTCCGGCAGGCCGGATATGTCGACTCGTGGCGCGCAATCCACGGCGATACGCCTGGATACACCGGGATGAACAACCGCCCCGGCTGTGGCTCGCCCGAGGGAGGACTCTATAAGCGGATCGATTACGCGTGGTCGCTCGATGCACCCCCGCAGTCGATGTCGCGCTTCGGGATGATGCCGCCGGGGGATGCGACGTACTCGGACCACGTCGGCATCCTGGCCGAATTCCCGATCGCCGCCGTGCCTGACACCACGGCACCACAGGCGTCCGTGAGGTCGCCGGTGGAAGGCGTCGTCGTCTCGGGTCTCGTCGCGGTCGTCGCCGACGCCACCGACGAAGGCGGTGTCGCGCAGGTGTCCATCCTTGCCGACGGAGCGCTGCTCGGCTCCGTAACGGCTGCGCCGTATTCGCAAGTCTGGGATACGACGCACCTGGCCAATGGCATGCACACGCTGCAGGTGAAAGCCACCGATCGGTCTGGAAACATGTCGCTGTCGCCGCTGCGCACGGTGACGGTCAGCAATCTCGTCGTTACGCCGGGAGATGGCACCGGCGGAATCGACGAAGTCGTGCTCCAGGCGTCAGCGGCATCGATCACGGGGCTGTGGCAGATCGTCGCCGATGCGTCGGCGGCGTCTGGACAGCGGCTCTACAATCCCGACCTCGCCGTCACCAAAGCGACCGCCGCGTCAGCGGCGCCGGTCAGCTATGCCGACCTCACGTTCTACGCTGACAAGGGGAAGGCGTACCGGCTCTGGATGCGCGGTCGTGCAGACGAAGACTACTGGGCGAATGATTCGGCGTTCGTCCAGTTCAACGATGCCGTCGATGCGAGCGGGGCGGCGATCTGGCGTATCGGGACCACCAGCGCCACGACCATCCAAATCGAGGTCGGCACCCACGCTGGTCTCGCCGGCTGGGGATGGGCCAGCTACATGTATGGCGAGCTCGGACCGCTGGTCTACTTCGCCGCCAGCGGGCAGCACACCATCCGGCTCCAGATCCGCGAGGATGGGATGTCGATCGATCAGATCGTGCTCTCGGCGAAGACGTACCTCAGCGCCGCGCCCGGCGCGACGAAGAACGACACCACCATCCTCGCCCCGCCTGTCCCGCCGGCCGCCGCCACGCGTGAAGTCGTGCTCTATGTCTCAGGGGCCGCGGCGTTCGGCGCCTGGAACCTCGTTGCCGATCCGACCGCGGCCGGTGGCGCCCTGATGGCGAACCCGAACGCCGGCGCGGCGAAGCTCACCGCGGCGCTGGCAGCGCCGGCCTCCTACCTGGACCTGACCTTCGCGGCGGACGCAGGTATCGGATACAGGCTATGGCTTCGCGGCAAGGCCGAGCAGGACTCGTGGGCGAATGATTCCGTCTACGTGCAATTCAGCGACGCCGTGGATGCGGCCGGCGCGCCTGTCTGGCCGATCGGCACCACTCTCGCCACCTCGGTCAGCCTCGAAGAATGCAGCAACTGCGGTGTGTCCGGGTGGGGCTGGCAGGACAACGGCTACGGGTCTGCGGGGACGCTTGGCCCGCTCGTCCAGTTCGCCACATCCGGCAGCCACACGATACGGATCCAGGTGCGAGAGGACGGGTTCTCGATCGACCAGGCAGTGCTGTCGTCAGAGCGCTACTTGACGGTCGCGCCAGGCGCGAATCGGAACGACACGACGGTGCTGCCGCGCTGATGTTTTGGGAAGAAGACCATGATGCACGAACGGGTCGCGCTCGCTGCGATCTTCGCCCTCGCCGCCGCCGGAATCGCGGTGCGGGCCGATCGAGCCGGCGGAGCGGCGGCCGTCGCGGAGCACGCCGCTTCGTCTGCCGGCGCAGGCGGCGCCGTTTACAACCTCAAGGTCGTCACCGATGCCTCTCCCGATCTGACCGACCTGAACAGTTTCGTCGACAGCGTGACCTCGCGCTGGGCGTCGACCGAGGAAAAGGTCTGGGCGCTGTTCTATTGGAGCCACATCCTGAAGCGGCAGACGCCGCCGATGGTCCTCCACGGCTTCGACGTCACCGACCCGATCCGGAACCTGGTCGACTACGGCTTCACGATGTGCAGCACGGTGTCCGGCATCAACCAGTCTCTGTACGAGGTCCTGGGGCTTCGCCATCAGTACTGGGACATCTGTAACCACACCGTGTCGGCGGTCGAGTACGACGGCAAGTTCCACATGATCGACAGTTCGATGTCGAATCTGGTGACGACCGATGACGGCATCACGCTGGCCGGGGTCGAGGAAGCGGCAGCGAACGATGCGCGGCTGGTGCGCGAGCAAAGCCTCTACTCGACGAGCCCGAACGGATTCCTCAGCGGCTCCGACGCGCAGCGCAGCGTCGCCGACGTGGTCAGCCCGGTCAACGGCTCTCTCGTATCCGGGTTTGCCGACAACTTCTGCGCCGACGGACTCAAGCCGCGCGATTACTACTACAACTGGAATTCAGGGCATCGTTACGTGCTGAACCTGAGGGACGGTGAAGCATACACTCGCTACTACGGCCGCCTCGGTGCAACCGACAGCTACTGGGTGGGCAGCGAGAGGGTCGAAACACCCGACCCCGCACAGACCTTCGAGATCGATGCCGAAAACCGCTTCGGCATTCGCGGCAACGGCCGCTGGTCGTTCGCGCCGAGCCTCTTGGCGGACGAGTGGGTGCGCGCCGCCTACAGCTCGAACGGCATCGAGGCCGCGGGCGGCGGCCTCAGGCCCGTCGCTTCCAGCGCATCTTCTGTCGTGGTGTACAAGGTGCAGGCGGCAAACGCGATCACGTCCCAGACGATTCACGCACGATTCATCAGGACGGATCCGGCGGCGACGGCGACGATCTCGGTCAGCCTCAATCATGGCGTCACCTGGACGCCGGTCGCGTCGATCGGCAGCGCGGTTGGCGGCGCCGTTGCAGTGGACGCCAGCCTCCGCAACGAAGTGAGCGGCGCCTACGAGACTCTGGTACGCATCCAGATGGAGGTTGCCGGCGCCCAGCCTGACAGTCTCGTCCTCACGGGACTCGGCATCGACACCATCACCCAGGTCAATACCAAAGCCTTGCCGAAACTGAATGTCGGTCGAAACGAGATTTCCGTGGATCGGGGCGAGCAGGCCGACACCATGGTTCTCTGGCCCGATCTTCGAGGCAGTCTATGGACGAAGGACATCGTCGACTCCAGGAACATCACCGCGCAGCCGGTGAATGTTCCCAGGCCGTACACCGCGGTCGCCTACCCCGCCGTGCTCACACAGGATGCCTATCTCACCTACCGGATGGACGCGCCGACCGACATCGTCAAATTCGTCTACGGCGGCAGGCTTCACAACTTCACCGCCGGCTCGTACATCGACTTCTTGCACTCGTTTGACGGCGGGGCCACCTGGATGCGCTCTTACCGTCTGTCAGATAACAGCAAACCGTGGGACGTGATCCATTACGAGACCGTGACTGACGTGCCCGCCGGCGTCAGGACGGTGTGGTTCAAGTACCTGATTCACAACACCAGCCCCCTGGCCGAGCGCGCGAGCGGTCTCTACGCCGCGCGCATGGAAGTCAACTATCAGCCACCGTCAGGTACGTCAAAGCCGCTCGACGTGATCCTGCGGTGGAAGGAGGTGCGCGCCGATCGGACGACGGCCGACCGAAGCCACAGACAGCGCATCGACGTGTTTCCGTTCAAGTACATCGTCAACGTCGGCGGCAGCGACCATCCGGTCATGGACTCGATCACCACGCGGCTCGAGGACGCCGCCGATCCGACGCCCCAGGGCTACAGCGATGGAACCGATGCCGGTGGACAGAAGTACGTCCATACCCGAAGGGTGGACGGGACGAATTTCGCGAAGAATCGCCCATACACGATGTCGCGGGCGCCGTCGGGTTTCCAGGCGTCGGCGGGAGCGGGCAATACGGCGATTCTGACCGATGGAATCGTCGGTGCGCCTTCTACCGGTTCGACGTCGTACTGGTGGGGCCAATGCTGGAGCGCCGGCCAGGACGTCGATCTGCAGATCGACCTGGGCTCACCACAGAATCTTCGCGCTTTCCGCGCGCACCTGTTCGGCTACCCCTTCTGGGACGCGCTCAAGGGAGAGGTCCAGGATCGCATCGAGATCCTGACCTCGGAGGACGGCGTCGCATTCCTCAGCCGCGGTCTGCTGCAGACGTCGTTGTGGAACAAGGACATCCCGATCAACCACATGCTGCCCGACGACGAGAAGGCAACCGCCTGGAATTTCGAGCTGACGATCCCCGTATCCGTATCGGCCCGCTATGTCAGGTACCATGTCACACCGAAGCGAATCCTGTGCGCGAGCGAGCTGCAGGTGCTCGATCGTGTCGATTATGGCGCGTTCGACGTCCGGATCGCGCCGCCTCGCGACGAGCCACCCACCACGAACACGCCACCGACCATCGTGCTGACGACCCCAGCGAACGGTTCGACATTCACCAGTCCCGCATCGCTGACGATCACTGCTGACGCGGCGGACCCGGACGGAGCCGTCACGCGCGTCGACTTCCTCGTGGACGGCGCAGCGGTGCAGAGCGACACGGCAGCGCCCTGGTCGACTGTATGGTCGACGACGGCGACGGGCACCCACACGCTGACCGCACGGGCGTCCGACAACGCCGGCGGGACGACCGTCTCGCCGCCGGTGGGCGTCACGATGCAGAATCCGCCCAGCGTCGCGGGCGAGGACGTGGTGCTGTGGGCGGCAGAAGCCGCGGTCGCCGTGGGGTGGACGCCAACTGCGGACGCATCGGCGGCAGGCGGGAAGCGGCTCCAGAACCCCGACGACGGCCAGCCGAAGGTGACAACGGCTGCCGCATCACCCGGGCAGTACTTCGAGCTGACCTTTCGCGCGCTGTCAGGGCGCGCCTACCGGCTGTGGATCC
>Ga0209382_10013351_pt1 | contig 10101 bp, 13 predicted proteins | sample SoiMetdeltSBSDD5_FD_187599 | JGI IMG/M metagenome (GOLD analysis project Ga0209382, IMG submission 187599) | Bulk soil microbial communities from a Populus tree surrounding site in Tennessee, USA - Soil MetaG P. deltoides SBSDD5 (SPAdes) (version 2) | ecosystem: Environmental > Terrestrial >...
GCTCGCTGCCCTGATGTATTACGCCGCCTCTGTCCAGGAGCAGAAAAAACAATTGCCCGAGTCGGCACCGGGTTTGCTGCTGTTAGATAATCAACGTCTGGCGCCCTATACCGACGCGGACGATAAGTTTGACAATCGTTACGTGGCGACGGTGCCGTCGGCCACGGCCTTACAGCAGCGCGGTGTCAAAAACATCATGTACATCGTGCCCAGCCGCGAGCAGAAGGAAGAAAGCGACGATCTCAATGACGACTTTGTGGCGTACAAGGACGCCAAGCTCAAGGTGGTGCTCTTTCCCCTGAACGATTTCCAGAAGGTGGCCCAGCAAGTTCCCAAGAAAGAGCCGGATGGCACCACGCGCACCGTCACGGAAACGCGCTATTACTATGGTGGCGGGTTCGAATCGCACCTCGGTTTTCTGCTCCTGTACTCGTTTCTGGCGCCTCGGCCGATGCTGTACTACCCGCCTCCCATGGGTTATCCGTATCCGCCGAACTATCCATCATACCCACCGCCTGGCGGTGGTGGTGTGGGCGGAGGTGGATGGCGCAGTACCACCCTGGGGGATGTGCGGGCGCCCAACACACCGGCACCGAGCTACACGCCGCAGTCGCGCCAGACGCTCTTTAGTGGCACGAAGGTCGGAGGCCAAGCAGGGGTGGGGCGTGCCAAACCGACAGGCTTTGGCCGCACAACATTTCGTACCAGCGGGGGGCAGGTCACTAGTGTCGGACGCTCAGGTTCACTGGGCCGTGGCGGGTCAGGATCGAGTTAAGGCTGCGTCGTCAAAAGGGAAACAGCTATGGCACAACAAGACTTCCTGGGCCGCTTCCGCCGGTGGTTTAGTGGCCCCTCCGATACCTATTTCTTCGGGCTGCAGATCGCCATCAAAAGCTTTGGCGAAGATACGGTGCGCGCCCGCTTTGCCCATGTGCTGGAGGATGAGCGCGAGGCCGACGAGGATGTCCAGGAAAAGCGTCGCCTCCTGCGGCGCTTTGTGGCACTGCTGGAAGAGAATGAGCTTTTTTGGACATACGGCTACTGGGACTATCTCGACGAGCGTGAGGCCGCTCTCGCGGAGTTTAACTCCTGGGCCAACGAAATCGAGGGCAGCATGGCGACCGAGGAGGAAGAACTGGGGAGGCAGGTCGATGACGTCCGGCGGACCTCGAGTCGTAAAGATTATGTGGTGGTGACGCTGGTGTTTCTCCTCGACCAACCCTACGCCCCTGCTGAGGCGATCACCCACGAAGATGCCTATTTTCTCAAAGAAACGTTTAGCGCTCTGGTCCAGGGTCTCACGGGTATTGACCCGCATGCGATCCAGGCTGACGGTATCTACATTGTCCCTGGCAATGCCGCAGATGGCCTGTCTGAGGACGACCTGCTCGGACCTGGCTGGGAGTACCTGCGCTTGCTGTTGTGACAGGTTGAGAGCTGGAGGAGACCGCTGATGCAGATTACACGTGTGTGTGCCATCCCGATGTCTGATCCGGTGCCCTCCGCCCGACAGCACCGCACCGATCTTGGTACAAAGGTCAAAAGTGATGCGACGCTGATCCGTGTGGAAACCGATACGGGCTTGTCAGGCCTGGGTGCGGCGCTGGGAACACCCCCGGTGGTCGCGGCGATTGTCGAGCACGAGTTGGCGCCGGACATCGTGGGCGAGGACCCGATGTTCTCTGAGCGCATCTACGAAAAGATGTACAACGGCTCCCGCGCCACGCCAGCGCTCGAGCGCGGGGTGGCCCAGCCCGAGGTCAGCCGCCGGCGCGGGGTCGTCATGGAAGCCATTGCGGGTATTGACATTGCTATCTGGGATGTGAAAGCGCAGGCGCTCGGCATCCCACTCTACCAGGCCCTCGGGGCCGCGCGCCGGGTGATCCGGGGGTATGCCAGCGGCGGCTGGGCCCCAGGCGACGAGGCCGAAGCCGAACTGGCAGGGTATGCCGCTAAGGGGTTTACGGCGGTGAAAATGCGCGTGGTGGGCCGCGATGGCTTCTCCATCGCCAAGTGTGTCCGCCGGGTACAGGCGGCCCGGCGCGGTCTGGGGCCGGACGTCGAACTCATGGTCGACGCGCATGGCTCGCTGGAGGTGACGACCGCAATCACGCTGGCCAAGGCGCTCGAACCCTACAACATCGCCTGGTTCGAGGAGCCGGTGTCACCCGACGACCATGACGGCCAGGCCGAGGTGCGGCGCGCCACGACGATTCCCATCGCTTCGGGTGAGCGGGAATTCACCCGTTTTGATTTCCAGGATCTGCTCGACCACCACGCCCTCGATATTGCGCAGCCCGACATCGCCCGCGCCGGAGGCTTTACGGAAATCCGGCGTATCGCGGCCCTGACCTCAACGCACGGTGTGCGGCTGGCGCCCCACGCCTGGGGCAGCGGTATCCTGTTCGCCGCCAGTATCCATATGGCCATGGCCGCGCCCAGCTGTCACATCCTGGAGGTGAGCCAGGGCTACATGCCGATGATGTGGGAACTGTTCAACGAGCCGTTCGATATCCGGCCGGATGGGACGGTGCACGCGCCGGAGCGACCCGGCCTGGGCTTCACGCTGCGCCCCGAGGCGTTGGAGCGCTTCACATACGTCGATGGCCCTGAGTACGCCTTCTGAGGATCGCCAGGGAGTCTGAGCCAGAGCTGAGACTCCCCACCTAAATGACGCTTTTCTGCTTGACCTTCACACATCCTTGATGTATCCTACGGCCATATCACAGAAGATAATGTCTTGTGATGTTTTTCTTGCCTTATTTTAAGCGTGTGTGATCACATATGGCTCTATCAACAGGGCTTCAGGACATGGTGGTATCTCTCGGTATGTGAACAATACCTTGATACACATGGGTGTGATAGCATCCGACGCAACCACAACAAGTAAGTAAAGGAGGAACTCCATGAAGAGAGTAACCCCTCTTTTCGTGCCGTCCCTCATTGGCTGCTTGCACGTGGCCAGCCTTGGCTCCTCCTGCACAGGCATCAACGACCCACCAGAGACAAAACCACTGTAGACACTGCTCAGCTTCGGGCCAGTCGTGCCATGACTCTGGGCATCCTCACCCTTCACATAAAGGCGGGGGCATGCCTTCAGCGTTTGATCTTCGGTTCCTTGTGTCCTATACAACTCAGACAACCGTGGCACTCATGCATCGGGAGGCTAACCATGGATAACGCAATTCTGAGCACGGAAAAGACCGTGCTGGAAGTTGATGTGGTGAAATACACGCGAGGCGCGGTGAACATGCAAGAAAATATCGGCTTGCCGGGTCTGAAGATGTATGAGGACCAAAACCGGGAGTTCATTAATGCGGGCCTCAAGCACCTCGGGCTCGATCGCCATGACGTGGTGCTGGGGGAGGCCGGAGATAACGCCATCATTGTCCTCGATGATGTGGCCGTCGCCCACGCCTTGGCCCAACTGATCCACCAGGCGACTGATGCGTACAATCAATCGAAGTCGATCGAGTCCGCCAAACGGTACTTCCGGATGGGGGCCGCCACGGGCGATTTGTTGATTGAAAAGGCCGAGCGGCGCATCATTGGCACGGTCATCACCCGGGCCGTGCGGCTGGAAACGGCGGCGGCGAAAGGGCAGCTCGTGATCGACGTCCGCACCTTTCAAAAACTGTCCCCAGAGTTGCAGCAGTATTATAGCGAGGAACAGGTGATCAAGAGCAAGAACGGGGAACACTACAAGGCGCATCGGTGCAACTTCATCGGTACCAGCGGTGAGGCTCCCTCATGGCTCGCGCAGGTCCGGCAGGTGCTCTGTCCCTGGTGGCAGGACCATCATTAGTGAGCGTAGGGGCAGGGGCACTACACGAGACATACTCAGGCAAGCCGCTGTGGCGGGAGCGGCTGTTGCCCAGTAATGGCACGAGTGCGTTGGGTTCCAGGCGAACGAGGTAATCACCCAGGTGTGCATAGGAGCTAGGCGATGTCATGGAATATGCCGTCAGAAAATGTCGGCTTGTTGCACAGTAGGAAATGAGTCAAACCGTCCACATTGGTCGTCGGAACCGGAGGGAACTGTACTGCGTGGAACGTTATGCTCCCTGGTCTGACGGTAGTGCGACCCTACTAAAAGCCGTCCACAGAGCAAACTCCGCCATGACCGACTCTGTTGGTTAATGCGCTCCTGCATAGATGGGGGTCTTGTTTGAACTGAGATTTGGCGCAAGTCGCGCAAAGGGTCCTACCTGCCTTCTTGGCTCGCCACAGGCCCTGCCCTTGAGCCAATCGATGATCCGTACAACATTCATCGCCGTGGCATTCAAGGTCTGCTGGAGGTGGGTGCGGGCCAGTCCGATATAGCGACTCCGGCGTAGATCGAAGCGACGTACGCCTTGCGATAGGGTGCTCTCGACGCCGGCCCGCAGGGCCTACTGGGTTTTAAACTCCGCCGTCTCTTGCCGTTGCCGTGCGACCTGCATGGCCACATGTTACGCTTGAGGCCGGACGGTCAGTTGGCGTGGCGCCTCTTTGGCCCAGGTGCAGGCACAGCGGACCGCACAGGCACGACACGTCGTGGTGTCAAAGGCGGATGCGCACGACCGGCCCCCCGCGCCTATCATGGCCAGGGGTCCATTTGACACTGCTCTGGCCTTGGGGACAACGCGCCTGTTGGGCCGCCCAATCGAGCGTGAAGGCATCGACCCCATAGCCTTGGCCAGCGCGATGTTGGCGACTATAGGAGCCAAACGGCGGACCGATGACGTCAAGGTGATGCAGGGGCTGGGCACTGGCGAGGAACTCAGCGGCCACATAGCCCCTGTCGAGTATATGCGTGCCCGGGCGCAACGCGCGCTGGGCTAAATCCTGCTGAATCACGGGTCCCATGACACAATCGGGGGTGGTCGCCGGGGTGGTCAGGGCTTGGGTGATCAGATCGGGGTAGCCGTCATCACAGGTCGCACTCAGGTGGGTCTTATAGCCGACCTATTGCGTGTCGCGTTTGGTACGATAGCGGGCCTCCAGCTCATATGGCGCCTGGATCTGTAGGGCCGCCGGAGGCCGCTCGTCTGGGCCGCGCCAGCGCACAGTTTCCATGCCTGGTTCCGTACAGCGATAATATTGTTGCACCCATATCTGCCGGAGACTCTCCAGCCTGGGGAGCTGCCACAGATGGCGAGCGTCCTCGGTGCCAAAGAGGCTCTCCAGGAGGGCATAGCCCTCGGCGCCGATCTGCATGGCGAGCGCATCGCGTTTGCTGGCCTCTTTGGGGAGCCGCATGGAGTCGGCACGCGGGCCATAGCGCTCATACCACGCCACCGGGACGTGCCGCTGCACCCAGGCCGCATCGGCCTGACGGAGTTGCTTGAGCGCCGCCCGCAACGTTTCCAGGACCCGTTCCAGCCGGTGGAGGGTGCGCATAGCGGCGAGTACGTGCGTGGAATCCGTGCGTTGCGTGCCCCGCGCCTTAATCCACCCGCGGGCTTTGCAGGCCGCCAGGAAGGTATCCAGGAGCCGTTGGGCACCATCATGCGCCAACAAGCGCTCGCGAAAATCGTGTAATAAGGTGAAGTGGAAGCCTGCATCCGTCAACTCGAGGCTCAGCGCATATTTCCAATCCATGCAACGCCGCACGGCATCGGCGGCCTGGCGATCCGTGAGTCCTTCGATATATTGCATCACCATCACGAGGGCCAGACGCCAAGGCGCGACCTCGATGGGATGCCCCCGGTCCGCATAGAGATCGGCAAAGAGGTCCTGCTCGTAGAGCGTGCCAAACTCCGTCCGCAAGTCCACATACAGATTGCCTTTGGGAAAGGCAGCCTGGACCACGGCCGCCGTGGCCTCGGGAACTGGTGGGAGAGGATGCGGACGCCAGGTCATGTCTCACCTCCTTGCAGGACAACAACAGCAGGTTTGAGCGCTATCGAGGGAGAGTATACTCCATGGAGTTGGTCTCTACGCATTAACCAACAGAGTCAAGACCTCCGTTACACCAATGGGCACTTAGGCGGATCTGATCCCGTATGCACCAACTCGAACAGCACTCATTGCTGCGTAGAGAAGGACTTGCGTGCCTGCCGCCGTCGAGTCTGAGAGTGATACAGCACCAATGACTCCTGGGGAGTGAGCGGGATAAGCGTGCTTTGCGGCGAGGTAAACCGCGTGGGATAGAAAACCCCATCGCGGATCTCCGTGACTTTGCAGGTACGCCAACCGTATCTGCAGTAGTACACTGTTCCCCATACACCCATAGCCACACTTGGGTGTGGGGTACCCACTCAATCAGCTGCCGGTGGATCAGCACGCCCGCCACGACCGTGGTACGGAGTACCTGTCCCTGCATCGGGGTATACGTGCAGCTAAACCGGAGAATAGGCGGGGTCATGGCGGCTGGCGGTGCCTCCACTGCGAGCCCCAGCTCTTCTAGGAAGTCCTCGACCGTATCAAACCGTACTCGCATACGCTCACCTCGCGTTGAGCACTGCCCTTGCCGCCTACCACCATTGCCTGCTGGAGGCCGCCCAGGACTCGGCCGTGCTAGCAGCGCTAGGATCAGCGCTCCAGGAACAACTCCGTCAGTGCCTGTGGCGCAATCCCATAGCCCGCTTCTATCTGCGCGGCTGGATAGGCGTCCACAAGGAGGGGATACCCCTAGGCCCTGAGTTCCTCCTCCGTCTCCTCCTCTGTTGTCTTAAAGAAACAGACTTCACGCCTGTCCCCCTCCTCATGGTGTGCCCAGATCTCCCCGCCTGCATCCATCGAGACGATGATCTTCATAGTCTGCTGCCTTGTACGCATGTCCCCTCTCCACTCCTGGACGCTTCCCCCTGCCTCCTGCCCTCCGTCAAGGTCATCGCTTCAATCTGGGGGCATCTGGTTCTTGGGTCTTGTCACCCTCGGGGAATCGCTGATTTCTTCTCCCTCTTCACTTGCCTTTTTTCCTTCAGCGTTTTTTGCGGCTTTTTCTTATCGTTTTGCTTCTTTGTGTCTCTCGCTTTACTCATGCAATGTCTTCTCCGCTATAGTCGTAGTCTTGATCGCTGCAAACTGCACTGAGATGAGAATTGGTGGAGCCTACGTGGACCTTCTCAAATCCCTGCATGGCACGAAGTATGGCTCTGTCACACATGGGCATTTTTGAGGCAAAATTTGAAAATATCTTCTTGGAAAATCAATGGTTTGCACACCTCAATTTTCCTGTTTTCGGTAACATGCGCCAGAACTAGATTTAATCTTGTTAACCATAATAAGTTGCTTAACTATTTTTGTCAATATAACAGCGAATTTATAATATAATATGAGTATTACTTGACAATTTAAGTAAATTAACCCACAATAGTTATGTCTATGAGCGTTGCTTCTATTGCTTCAGGTTATCGGAGCTCAATAAGGGTTAACCAGCATAACCACGCCCGTGCACTATGTCCCGCTTGCCATGCCGTGCTCGGGGGCTCAGTCGCTTTCATAGAGAAAACCAGATTAAAGGTCTCTGTGTATTGCGGGGCAGCGCCTGTTTTTACCCAGGACCATCTGCGCAATGTATTGCGATGGAAGCTCGGCAATACACGCTCAAGAAAAACGGCCTCCGACGTTTTCTCGCACGTTGGCCCATCAAGAGCAAGCAACACGGCGAGACATAACTGCCACTGGTGGTACATAGCTGTCCCTACACCATTTGGTTCGATGGGACAGCCCGACCAAACAACAAAGGAGCATCACGATGCCTGCAAAGCACTTACATTTCGGGACGACCGCCCGCGGGGATATCCTACGCGGAATCGACACACTGGCTAATGCGGTGAAAATCACCCTCGGGCCGCGGGGGCGTAATGTCGTCCTCGATAAATCATTTGGCTCGCCGCTGTCCACCAAGGACGGCGTGACCGTGGCCAAGGACATCGAACTCGCCAACCGCTTCGAGAACATCGGTGCGCAGATGGTCCGCGAAGTCGCCAGCACGACCAGCGATGTCGCTGGCGACGGCACGACCACCGCCACCGTGTTGGCCCAGGCCATCTACCGTGAAGGGCACAAACAGGTCACGGCCGGGCATAACCCCATGGAGATTAAGCAGGGCATTGAGCAGGCCGTCGAGATCGTTGTGGACGAATTACGGGCGCTCAGCCGTGACGTGAAAGACCAGAAAGAGATCGCCCACGTCGGCACCAGCGCCGCCAATCACGATCAGGTGATTGGGGACCTCATTGCAGAGGCCATGGAGCGGGTGGGGAACGATGGCGTCATCACGGTTGAAGCAGGCCACACCGCCGAGACGACCTTCAAAGTCGTCGAGGGGATGCAGTTCGAGCGCGGCTATGTCTCGCCGTATTTCGTCACCGATGCCGAGCGCATGGAAGTCGTCTTGGACAACCCCTACATTCTCCTACGCGAGCAGAAGCTGAGTCATCTGCAGGAGCTGTTGCCTGTGCTGGAACAGATCGCGCACGCGGGCGCGCCCTTGCTAATTATTGCCGAGGATATTGTGGGGGAAGCCCTGACGACGTTGGTGGTCAACAAGCTGCGGGGCACGCTGCAGTGTGTGGCAGTCAAGGCGCCGGGGTTCGGCGAACGCCGCAAGGAGATGCTACAGGATATCGCAGTCTTGACGCGGGGGCAGGTGATCTCTGAGGACATAGGCGTGAAGCTGGAGAATGTCACGCTCCAGGATCTGGGGCGCGCGAAGCGCGTCACGATCACGAAAGAGGCGACCACGATCGTCGAAGGCGCGGGGGCCCCAGCCGATATTGCGGGCCGCGTCACACACCTCCGGACACACATCGAGGAGACCACGTCGGAGTACGAGCGCGAGCACCTCCACGCGCGCCTGGCGAAACTGGTCGGGGGCGTCGCGGTGATCCAGGTCGGCGCGGCGACAGAAGCCGCGCTGCAAGAGAAAAAAGCGCGGCTGGAAGATGCGCTCCATGCCACGCGCGCGGCCGTGGAAGAAGGCGTGGTGCCCGGCGGTGGGTTGGCGTACATCCGGGCGTTGCCCGCCCTGGAGCGGTTGCAGCTCGCGGGGGATCGCCAGGTCGGGGTCACCATTATCAAAAGGGCGCTCGAAGAACCCATGCGGCAGATCGCACTGAACGCCGGGGTTGAAGGGGCGACGGTGGTGCAGCGGGTCAAGGCCGCCGCCGACATGATCGGGTATGACGCGGCTGCCGACGCCTATGTGGACCTCATAGAAGCGGGCGTGCTCGATCCCACCAAGGTGAGTCGCACCGCGTTGCAGCATGCGGCCAGCGTAGTCGGGCTGCTGCTGCTCACGGAAGTCCTCATTGCCGAATAACCAGAGGCACCCATGGCCCATCCCAATGGCATGGGGTATCACAGGGGGGCATGGACTTCTAAGTGTGTCATGTCCCTCACGGTTGTGAGGGAAGAGAGGAGTACTGGCCATGGCACCGAGGGAAAAGCCTCGCAGACCCAAGCAGAGCACCGGGCAGCTCATGTTCAACACCCATGATCCGCTCGACGAGAGCCATCGCGCGGGACGGGCGCAGGAGGATGACCACTTTCGCAAGCGCGATCAAGAACTGCTTGTGGCGCTCCGCGCACAGAGCGCCGCAGAGAGCGAGAAGGCCATTCGGCACTATGCTCATATGCGCTGTCCACAGTGTGGCGCGCCTTTAGAGGACACGCCTGCGCGTGGGGGCACGATGGCTGCCTGTCCTGGGTGTGGCGGGATATGGCTGGACAAAGGGGCATGGGAAGGGCGTGTGGGGCCGCAAGCACATGGTTGGCTCCAACGGCTTTTCGCAGGGCTGATGGCATCCAACCATGCCCAAGTTCTACGGTAATGGACTCGCCTTTGCAGGCCCTCAGCATACAGCGGGAACGTTCGAACCTCACGAAAGCGACACCATGACTATGTTTGCTTCGGCGACGCATCTCTACAACAGCGCTGCACACGAGGGCGCCATCGAGGCCTTGGCCCGCGAGGCGCACGTACCGATCGCGCAGGTTGCCCAACTCTACGCACGTGCATTGGCTGTGCTCACAGCCGGTGCACGCATAACCGGCTTTCTCACCATCCTCACGACCCGAACGGTCCGCGAGATCCTGCGTCAAGGTCGTCATCCCGTGCGCGCTCCGGCGGAAGTCGATGCCCCTGCGGACGATGGTGCAGAGCTGTGG
>Ga0209382_10013356_pt1 | contig 10099 bp, 5 predicted proteins | sample SoiMetdeltSBSDD5_FD_187599 | JGI IMG/M metagenome (GOLD analysis project Ga0209382, IMG submission 187599) | Bulk soil microbial communities from a Populus tree surrounding site in Tennessee, USA - Soil MetaG P. deltoides SBSDD5 (SPAdes) (version 2) | ecosystem: Environmental > Terrestrial >...
CTGCACGTCGTGGCTCAGCTCGCGCACCGGCGCGGTGTCGACGTACAACGGATCGCGCAGCGAGAGCGGCGCCGACGTGTGCGCCGCAAGGTTGTGGATCTGGTCCAGTGCGCGTTGCAGCATCCCGTCGCGATCGAACGCGTCGCGGCGCCAGGCGCCGTCGAAATCGCGCCACTCGGCCAGCTCGCGGCCGGCCCGGCGGATGCGATCCACCGGCCCGTCGTCCTTGTCGCGGCCGTCGCGCGACCAGACGCTGCGGCGCAGCGCCCGGCGGACGCCCTCGGGCGGATCCTCCAGCTGGTGGTGGAGCCAGCTGTGGAAGGCCTCGTCGAAGGTCCGGTCGGCGGCTGCCTGGGTGAGCACCTCGAACAGCGGATCGATGCCGGCCTCGACCGGGCGCTCCCGGAGCAGATCGGCGCAGAAGCCGTGAATCGTGCTGACGTGCGCCTCCTCGAGCCGCGAAATCGCGTCGGTGAGGTTCGCCTGCACGTCCGCGGCGGCCGCGCGCTGACGTGCGCTCTCCAGCTCTTTCCTGATCCGCAGCTTCAGCTCGCCCGCCGCCTTTTCGGTGAAGGTGACGGCGACGATCTGATCGATCTTCGCCCGCCCGCGCGCCAGCACGTTGAGGATCCGCGCCACCAGCTCGGTCGTCTTGCCCGTGCCGGCGGCGGCTTCGACGATGACGGTGTCGTCGAGGCCGTCGCGGATGAGCAGCCGATCGTCGCGATCGCGAAGCGGCGGCGCCGTCATGGCTTCTTCCTCAGCTCGAGGAGATCGGCAAGCGCGTCGGGCGACTTGAAGCGGCCGACGCGGCGCTCCGCGGTCGGGCCGCACACCGGACGGAAGTCGCACCAGGCGCACGCCTTCTCCGCCGGGGCGGGCGCGAGGAACCCGTTTTCGACCGCGCGGTCGACGATCTCGAGGACCTCGAGCCCCATCCGCCGCGCCTGCGGCGTGAGCGGGATGCGGACGTCGCGATAGCCGCCGGCGGTGGTCGCGTAATAGAGCCGCCCTTCGGCGACCGGCCTGCCCAGCGCCTGCTCGAGCGCGAGCGAATACAGCACCGGCTGCAGCGCGCGGCCGCCGTCGACGACCATGTGATCCTTGCCGCGGTACTTCCCGGTCTTGTGATCGGTCACGCGCAGCTCGCCGGTGGTCGCGTGCTCCTCGATCAGGTCGATCGAGCCGTGCAGGTGAAAGCGCTGGTCGATCACGACCGGCTCGGCCTGGCTCGTCGGGTCGCGGCCGACGGCGAGCGCGCCGCCGTCGGAGTAGCCAAAGGCCCACTCGAAGCGCTTCGGGATCCAGTCGCCGCCGGCGTGCGCGATCTCGTCGACCCAGAGGCGCAGGTCGCGCCGGATCGCGGCAATCTCGTCGTGCCAGACGCGATCGATCGCCGGCGCGAGCTGCTCGTACTGCGACTCGGCCACGTCCTTGATCGCGGAGTCGAGCAGGGCGAACGCGTGATCGACGTGCGCCGGCGTCACCGGCAGCGCGCCTTCACCCTGAAGCTGCCGGTAGAAGCTGGTCTGCACCTCGTGGAACAGGCTGCCGCGCGTCAGCGGATCCATCCGCTGCAGCGGCTCGAGGTCCTCGGCCGGCCGGATCCTGAAGATCGCGGCGAGCAGGAACTGGTACGGGCACACCGCGTACTTCTGCAGCGCCGAGAGCGAGTAGCGGCGCGCACCGAGACGCTCGCGCGCCAGCAGCGGCCGTATCCCCTCGCTTGCGGCGGTGATGCCGTCCCAGTGCGACCAGGCTTTCCTGCCGCGCATGTAGCGCTCGCGAACCGAGCGCTGCAGGCAGTCGTTCAGCTGCAGGATGTAGTGGGCGCGGCCGCGCGCCCGCTGATCCGGTTGATCGACCAGGGCACGCAGCGTCGCCAGGTCGTGCTCGAGCGCGTCGATGGCTTCGCTGCGCTCCGCCGGCGCCGGCCAGGCGAGCGTCGCCTGCGACGTGTGCGCGGCGGCCTGCTGCAGCTCGTCGGCGCTGGGCACCCGTCCGGTCATCGCCCGCCACACCTCGAGCGCGTAGAGCGACGGCACTCGCGGCCGTCCTTCGCCGACCTCCACGGTCGGAAACGACACGTACAGCCGCGATTCGGCGGCGCCAATTGCGAGCCGGAGATTGAGCTTTTCCAGCTCCGCGCGCGCCGTCTGCGTCGTCAACGCCGCATCGAGCTGCGCGCGGGCGTCGTCGAGCAGCAGCGGATCCTCGCGCGGCTTCTGCGGAAACATCCGCTCGGCCAGCGCCGGGACGAAGACGACGTCGAAGGAGCGGCCGCGGAGCTGCGCCGGGCTGGCGACCAGGACGCGGCCGTAGCGCCGCGCGGGCGGCTCGGCCTCGATGCTCGCGAGGCGATCGGCCAGCACACGGGCCGCCTCGTGCAGCGTCACCGGCCCGATCGCGGCCATCGGTCGAAGGTCGGCGAGCACCCGCAGGACGCGATCGGGACGGCGCAGGACACGCGGCGCCAGCGCGGCGAAGTGATCGAGCCACTCGGACCAAGGCGCCTGGACCGGCCACGCCGCCATCAGCCGGATGATCGGCAAGGCGAACGCTGCCAGCTGGCGTAGGTCGTCGATCTTCCGCGTGAGGGAGTCGAGGCGCGCCGAACCCGGCTCGGTGCGCGCGAGCTCGCGGCGCTGGATCTCGGTCTCGTGAATCAGCCCGTTCAGCCGGCGCGACCACCGGTCGCCGGTCGCCACGACGCGGGATTCGGCGAGCAGCCGCTCCCACTTCCATGGCGAGCGGAAGGCGCGCGGCTCGACCGCGTTCCGCTCGGCGTCGTTCGACTCGGCGGCCGCCGCATCGGTGGCGGCGCGGTCGGCGAGTGCGCCAAACACTTCGTCGCTCGACGTCGGAAAGGCGTCGGCGGGCGGTGCGCTGTCCGGGTCCGGCACCTGGCCGAGCGAGAGGTACTCGGCAAAGCGGCGCGCCGAGAGGTTGTCGAGCGCGCAGGCGACAAGGGACAGGAAGGCGCGCCCCGCCGGATGCGGACGGCGCGTGCCGCGCTCGAAATAGACCGGGACGCCGGCACGCTCGAGCGCGTGCTCGAGCAGGCCGCCGTAATGCTGCGGCGCGCGCAGCGCGATCGCCATCCGATCGAACGGGAGGCCGCGGCGCGCCTCGCGAAGAACCCGTCGCGCGATCTCGACCGATTCGCGCCCTTCGCCCGGGGCCGAGAACAGCTCCACCTCCGGCGCCGGCTCGTTTCGAGGCGGCACCGCCTCGGCGAACAGATATCGGCGAATACGAGCAAGCCCGGCCTTGCCTTCGTCGTCGGCGTCGAGGTCGGCGATCGAGTCGAACGCGCCGGGCGGGACGAGCGCGCTCCGCGTGCGCGAGTCGCCCGCCGGGATGGTCGTGAACGCTTCAGGCGCGCGGGAGGCCAGCGCGGCGACCAGATCGCGCTCGGTGGCGCTGCTCACCGGCACGTCCAGCAGGAGGAGCCGTGCCCGCGCGTACGGACCGGCCGGACCGCGGGCGGCCTCCGTCGCGGTCTTGAGAAACGCCGCTCGATCGACCGCCGACGTCGAGTGGAACTGTTCGTCGAACCGCTCGTAGAGCCGGGCGAGGTCGCCGCCGATGTCGGCGAGCGGGCGGACGGCTGGCGGCGCGATCAGCGCCAGGGCCAGTTCCTCGAGCGTCCGGGCGAGGGCGCGCGGGAAGCCGGGCATCCCGGAGACCGGCGCGAAGTACGAGAGCGACTTCTCGGCCGTCGCATCGAACAGCGCCCGCGCCGCCACCGCCTGCGCGCCGAGGGCGGTGGTCGGCGACAGCCGATCGCGCGCGAGCAGCGGCGCCGCGAGGCGCGCGGCAAGCTGCGTCAGGCTGAATCGATAGAGGCCGAAGGTAGCGCCGCGGATGCGGCCGATCTCCCGCGCCAGATCGTCGGCGGCGCCGCGCGAGGCGGAGACGATCAGGATTTCAGCGGCCGGCGACGACTCGAGGATGAACCGGCGGGCGGCTTCGAGGCGGGCCGCGGCGGAAGTGGAGGTGACGATCCGCATTCAGGACTCCTTCCGGACGCCATGCCGGACACTCGGATAACGCGGCGCCCGCCGCGTTGAGGCTTCAACGGTAGAACGAGACGACGACGAACTTCAAGCGAGAACGAGATCGGACGGCGATAGCTTCAATGCCGGGAGCAGCGGCGACTCGGCGCGCGCCGATCCGGTGACCATGACGAAGCAGACGCGATCACGCCGGAGAATCGACGCGCACGTGATAGTAACCGCCCGCCTGCTCCACGGCAAGCGGCGCGTCGAAGGTTCGACCGAGCGCCGCCGCCGTCAGCACTGCTGCCTTGGCGCCGTCGGCGGCGACGCGCCCGTGCTGCAGCAGGATGACGCGACCGATCTCCGGGATGATCTCATCGACATGATGCGTGACCAGCAGGATCGTCGTACCCTGCCGCGCGACGGTGCGAATCCGCTCGAGGAACTCGTGCCGCGCCACGAGATCGAGCCCGCGGGTCGGCTCGTCGAGGACGAGCGCGCGCGGCTTGTGGGCCAGCGCGCGGGCGATCAGCACCCGCCGTGCCTCGCCGGTCGACATCGTATCGAGGGTCGCGCCGGCCAGGTGCGTCGCCCCGACGCGCGCCAGCGCCTCGCCCGCCGCCTCGCGCATCGCGACGGTCACCTGGTGATGGGCGAAGACACCCTGGCTCGCGAAGAAGCCGGACAACACCGCTTCGAGCCCGCTGATCGTGCCGCTGGAGTTGCCGTGCACGAACCGGTCGTGGAGATCGGGTGAGACGATCCCCATCTGCGACCGCAGCGCGAACACGTCCCACAGATCGCGTCCCATCACCCGGATCGGCGGTGTGCCGTTCACGGCCGGCAGCGGGTACTGCTGCAGCGTCAGCAGCCTGATGAGAGTCGACTTCCCCGCCCCGTTCGGGCCGAGGATGGCGGTGTGCTCCCCGGCCGCGATTGTCAGCGTCAGCCGGTCGAGGATGCGCGTGCCGCCCAGCACCACGGTGGCGCCGTGCAGCTCCAGCAGGGGCTGCTCAGCGGCCACGTCCACCGACGTTCGTCCGGCCGGCGAGCTCCCGATCGAGATCGAGGATGGCGGCCGGATCGTTCTTGACCAGGCGGAACTTCGCGACGATTTCGCGGGCGCTCTTCTCTTCCTCGACCTGCTCGGTGAGGAACCACTGGAGCTCGGTCATCTCGGCGAAGGCCTTCTCCTTGAAGCACAGCTCGTAGAGGGCGTTGATCTGCTGCGTCACCCCCTTTTCGTGCGCGAGCGCCTGCTCGAACACCTCCGCCAGCGATTCGAACGCCGCCTTGGGCTTGTCGATTGTCTTCAGGTCGACGGCGCCGTCGCGGGCGAGGGCGAAGTCGAACAGCTTGAGCGCGTGCATCCGCTCCTCATCGCTCTGCATCCGCAGCCACTTGGCGGCGCCGAGGAAGCGCTGCTGCTCGCAGAAGCTGGCCATCGCCAGATAGGTGTAGGACGCCTCGAACTCGGAATTGATCTGTTCGTTGATCGCGTTGAGAACGGTCGTGTTCATGTCGACTCGAGCCTCCCCTTAGTCTACTGGTTGTCAGCGGCGCGTTCGGCCGAGATGGCAGCGTGTTTGTCAGATGCCGTGGAATCGACCCGCTGTCGGCGTTCACCGGAGGCAGCGCCGTGGGTCGACGTCGTCTTCGTGCCGCAGCAATGAGCGGGAGCCAGGATTAATAACACTTTGTACCCAGGACAAAGGGCACAAAGACCTTTCTTTTCTTGTGCAAGACGACCTTGGTGTCCTCGGTGTCGAGTACGCGCCACGACCGGAATCACCGGATGCGCCAGCCGTTGACCGGCCCGCCGTGGAAGAAGGCGGCTGGCGTCATGACTCCGTCACGCTTGAAGACGAGGCCGTCCTTCATCACGAACTGCACCCGCTTGAGGGCGTCCACGTCGTCGAGCGGGTTGCCCGGGACGGCAATGAGGTCGGCGAAGAACCCGGCTTTGATCGGGCCGCGCGTCTTTTCCGTCTCGCTGACCTTGTAGCCGTTGATCGTCATCGCCCGCAGGATGTCGGCGTTGGGGATGCCGGCGTCCTTCCATGTCTTGAGGAACTCCAGGCACAGCTCGCCGCGCGTCTTCCCCTCGACGTAGTAGTCGGCGTCGGTTGAAAACGTGAGCGGCACCTTGTTGTCGTAGGCGTTCTTCAGCCCCGCAACCGTCCGTTTGTAAGCATCCGACGTTACCGGGTGCCCGGCGATGCCCTCGGGTGTCTCGGTGCCGGCGCGCCAGATGCCCTTTTGCGCCATCAGCTGGTGCATCTCTTCGTTGAGCGCGCCGGAGTGCGCGATCGACCAGATGCCGGCCTCGATCGCGTTCTTCGCGCCCTGCAGCGTCTGCACGTGCCCTTCCACCTTGAGGCCCGACTTCGCGGCCTCGCGGATGACGAGGCGGATTTCGTCGGCGGTGTAGCCGTAGGGCTTGCAGTCGACGCAGATCTTGATCACCTTCGCGCCGAACAGGATGTTCTGGCGGATTGCCTTGACGATCTCGTCCGCCGTATCGGCGTCGAGGTACTCCGGGTAGACGATGTTGTGATCCTTCGCCATCTCGGGCGTCGGGAAGAACTGCCCGCCCATGCCGCCGATGATGATGCCGGAGTTGATGATCGTCGGCCCCGGAATCCACCCCTGCTCGATCGCCTGCCGCAGCGCCGTGTCCGCGTAGTTGCCGTTGTTGCCCATGTCGCGGACGATGGTGAAGCCGGAGGCGAGCATCTGCATGCCGTTGGACGCCGCCTGGATCGCGCGCAGCGCCGTCGATTCCTGCACGTAGGTGTAGTAGTAGATGTTGTTCTCGGGGACCGGCTTGTAGGTCAGCGCGAGGTGGTTGTGCGCCTCGACCAGGCCGGGCAGCACCGTCATCTGCGAAAGGTCGATCACCTGCGCGCCGGAAGGCACCTGCACGCTCGGCCCGACGTCTCGGATCTTGTTCCCCTCGACGACGATCACCTGGTTGGTGAGGATGCGGCCGGCGTCGGGATCGAGCAGGCGACCCGCGCGGATCGCCGTGAGCGCCGGCGTTTGAGCTGGGAGTGCGCTGCCGGCAAGAACGCACAGCGCGAACGAGAACATCAGGCGGCGCATTGACGCCTCCAAGAAGCGGGGTTGGACCCGCTTTGTGGGTCCGACCCCTATTAGCTTGTGGCTGCGGAGAGATCTCTTCAACCGGCCGGCTGATAAGGGGTCGGACCCACAAAACGGGTCCAACCCCGCTCTTCGCGGTCTCCGGCTACCACCGACGTAGTGGCTAGGGTTGCGCGGCCGTCGCCGTCACACGGCCGCCGGCCTGGCGCGTGTACTTATTGAACCAGCTCATCATGTAGAGCTGCGTGCGAATGTAGTTCGAAGGTTTCGAGCCGGTGCCATGATATTCCTCGTTGAACTGCAGCAGCTTCACCGGCACGCCTTTGACCTTCAGCGCCGAGTAGTACTCCTCGGTCTGCGGCATCGGCGTCCGCTTGTCGAGGATGCCGGTCATCAGCAGCGTCGGCGTCGTCACCTTGCCGACCGTCATCAGCGACGAGTGCGCCAGCCAGTCGGTCGGGTCTTCCCAGAACGGCTTCTTGAAGAAGCTGTAGGTGAACAGCGGCACGTCGGTCTGACCGGCCATGCTGATCCAGTCGATGACCGGGCAGCGCACCGCGGCCGCGGCGAACCGATCGGTCTTGCCGATCACCCAGCTCGAAAGCACGCCGCCGCCGCTGCAGCCCGACACGTACATCCGAGAGGTGTCGACGAAGCCCTTGGCGACGATCGCGTCGACGCCGGCCATCAAATCGTCGTAGTCGGGCCCCGGGTAGTCGTGATCGATGCCGTTGATGAACTCGGTGCCGTAGCCGGTGCTGCCGCGCGGGTTCGTGTAGAGGACCACGAAGCCGTTGGCCGCGAAGTTCTGGAACATGTAGTTGAAGGCGACGTTGTAGCTGGCGAACGGCCCGCCGTGGATCTCGAGGATCAGCGGGTACTTCTTCGACGCGTCGAAGGACGGCGGCTTGACGACCCAGCCCTGCACCTTGGTGTTGCCGGTCGAGGTGTAGTTCAGCTCCTCGACCGCGGCGATCTGTTTCCCCTGCAGCACGTCGCCGTTGACGTCGGTCAGCTTCGTGACCTGGCCAGGCGTCTTCAGGCTGTAGCGGACGACGTCCTGCGGGTGCGACGGATCGGCGGCCGTGCCGGCGGCGACCAGGTCCTTCGACACCGAGTCGAAGGTGAGGATGTGGCGGCCGCTGGTGATCGGCTTGACGCCGCCGGTGATCGACGCGAACGAGATGTTCCTGGCGCCGCGATCGTCGGCGTCGAAGTAGACGCCGGTGCCGTCCGGCGACCAGCGCAGGTTGATCGGCTCGCGATCGAAATCACCGCTAATCTTCCGCATGCCGTCGCTCGCGCCGGCGGGGCTGAGCGGGATGACGAAGAGATCGCTCACGGTGTGCGAGCGGCCGGTGGTCGCAAAGCCGGTGAACGCAACCGTTCTCCCGTCCGGCGATACGGCCGGTTTGCCCCATGAGCCCGGCTTGGTGACCAGGTCGCGGATCGAGCCGGAGGCGACGTCGACGACCAGCAGGTGCGACAGGTCGTACTGCATGTCGGCGTTCTCCGCCCGGTTGGCGTCAAACACGATCGACTTGCTGTCGGGGGTCCAGTCGATCTGCACGCCGCTGCGAAGCTCGCCGGCGCCGGCGCTCCACTTGCCGCTGGTCAGTTGACGCGGCGTGCCGCCCTCGGAGGGCACGACGAAGAGATGCGTGAACCCGTCCTCGAGGAACCCGACCTGATCCTGCCGGTAGTGAATCGTGCCGACCACGCGCGGCGCCGGCGTCCACTTCGCGTCCTTCGGTTCGGGCGGCATGCTGATCGTCCACTTCTCCTGATCGGGCGCGAACATGGAGAAGGCGATCGACTTGCCGTCCGGCGACCACCGGGCGCTGCGCGGCGGCTCGACGACGTGCGTGATCTGGGTCGCCGGGCCGTCGGCGTCGACCCAGCGGACGAAGAGCTGCGGCCCTTTGGGCTCGCCCTCCGCCAGGTAGAGCAGGCGCTTGCCGTCCGGCGACCAGCGGGCGGCGGAGCCCTTGACGAGGAAGCGATGCTGCGATCCGTCAGCGTTGATGATCCACAGCGCCGACTCCCACTTGTCCTCGAGCTGGTTGACGGCCTGCCGCGTGTAGACGATGCGCGAGCCGTCGGGTGAGATCTGCGCGTCGTTGACGCGCTCCCAGTTCAGGTAGTGCTCGGTGGTCAGGAGCGTGGACGACCGCGTTTCCTGCGCCACCAGCGCCATGCCGCTCAGGGAGGCGATCAGGAACGCCCCCAACAGTCGCTTCATACTCGCCTCCACGACATTGCGGATTACGGATTGCGGATTGCGGATTGCGGGATTGCGGGATTGCGGAAATGGCGGATTGTCCGCAATCCGCATTCCGCAATCCGCATTGTCAGGGCCGCGCTTATCGCGCGGCTTGTGACGAGCGCGTTGGCGCGGCCTTCCGAAGTCCTTCGAGCGCCGCGCGGCGGTTCGGCATCCGCTCGAGCGACTGCTGGAACTGCTTCGCCGCTTCTTCCTGGCGTCCGAGCTCCGACAGCAGCTCGCCGTAGGCTTCGAACGACGGCTTGATCGGTTCAGCCGGTCCGGACGGCGCGTCGAGCGTCAGCTCGATCGCGACCGCTTCCTTCAGCAGCTTCTCGGCGGACGCGGTGTCCTTCTGCGCCACTGCGAGCGCCGCCTGGACTTCCTTCTCCATGATCGCGAACGGCTTGGCGCGATAGGCATTCGAGCCCGATTCGGCCTGCGTCCGCATCGCTTTCAGCTTGTCGGCGGCGACCTGCGCCGTCGCCGTGTCGCCGAGCCTGGCCGCGCTCAGGCCGGCGGCGAGCACGTACGCCGCGCTGCCGTCGTAGCCCGGCGCGCCGCCGTCCTTGACCGGAGCGGTGGGCAGCCCGAGCTTCTCCCACTTCGCGGTCTCGACCACCTGGCGCGCCTTCATCGACGCGTAGCCGTCGCGGACGTTCGGCGCCGTGTCCTTGTCGGCCACGGCCTTCGCCTGATCCACGCACTTCTGCGCCTCGGCAAACTTGCC
>Ga0209382_10013357_pt1 | contig 10098 bp, 8 predicted proteins | sample SoiMetdeltSBSDD5_FD_187599 | JGI IMG/M metagenome (GOLD analysis project Ga0209382, IMG submission 187599) | Bulk soil microbial communities from a Populus tree surrounding site in Tennessee, USA - Soil MetaG P. deltoides SBSDD5 (SPAdes) (version 2) | ecosystem: Environmental > Terrestrial >...
CCAACCCAACCTACTCAGACTCGAAAGGGGCGCGTTGCAGTCTCGCGCGCATCGGTTCTGGTCGCGGATGGGGAGCCTCGGGCAGCGCCTGGGCGACCTTGCGGAGCTTGCCTCGGCCCGCCTTCCTGGCCGCCGCGCTGAGCTCGGGCTGGTGGCGGGTCTCGTTGCCCTGTTCGTTGTCGCCGGCGGATTGTCCGCCAAGGTCGCCCTCATCGCCCTTGCCGTGGCCGTCGCGTTCGCGGCACTCTGGCCGGGCAACGATAGCATCGGCAACGCCGCGCAACGCGCCTCCGCCCAGACCGGCCCGGGCGGACAGACTTGGCGCCTGGTGGTCGACGCGGTGCCCGAGCCGGCCGTCGCCCTCAACGCGGCGGCGCGCATCGTGCACGCCAACCGCCTGGCCGAGGAGCAGTTCGGGGCCGGCCGCCGCGGCGGCCATATCGCCTCCATGAATCGCGACCCAGGGCTCCTGGCGGCCGTCGAGGAGGCTCTCGCGACCCGGCAGCTGCAGACCGTCGAGCTGCACGGGCGCGTGCCTGTCGAGCGGCGTCTGCTGGCCACCATCGCCCCCCTCGACTGGCCCTCCGACCGGGCCGAGCCCGCCGCGCGCGACGCCCCGGTTCTGCTCATCACCTTCCGCGACCTGTCCGAGCAGGACCGGCTGGCGCGCATGCGTGCCGACTTCGTGGCCAACGCCAGTCACGAGCTGAGGACCCCGCTGGCCTACCTCAAAGGCTCGGTGGAAACCCTGCTCGGCCCCGCCAGGGACGACCCCGCCGCCCGCGAGACGTTCCTCAAGACCATGGGCGAGCAGGCCGAGCGGATGTCGCGCCTGGTGGACGATCTGCTCTCGCTCAGCCGCGTCGAGATGCGCGAATACCTGCCCCCCTCGGGCGAGGCGGACCTCTCCGCCGTCCTCGCCGACGCGCAGCAGACGCTGGAGCCGATGGCGCAGCGGGCCGGGGTCCACCTGTCGCTCTCCGGCCAGGAGCATGCGGCCGTCGTGCGCGGCGACCACGATGAGCTGGCCCAGGTGTTCCAGAACCTGATCCAGAACGCCATCAAGTACGGGCGCCAGGGCGGCAAGGTGGAGGTGCGGCTGTCGCAGGAGCCAGGGGGGCGCACCGTCCGCTACAGGGTGGACGTGATCGACGACGGCCCCGGCATCGCCCCGCAGCACCTGCCGCGCCTCACCGAGCGCTTCTACCGGGTCAGCGTGGCGGCCAGCCGCGAGAAGGGCGGCACCGGCCTCGGACTCGCCATCGTCAAGCACATCCTCAACCGCCACCGCGGCGAGCTGGCGATCCACTCGCAGCTCGGCCAGGGCTCAACGTTCTCGGTGATCCTGCCCGGGGCCCGAAGGGGTCAGACCCCTCGCACGGACCGTTGAGCAAAGCACGGGGCTGGAGGCGAGGGGTCTGACCCCTACCGCGATCTGACCCCTGCCGGACTAGGTGTAGCTGAATCAGTATCTTATATTGTCATAGAGCAGCCATGTGGTTGCGGTAGAGCCGATGCTCGCCACCGGTGCCAGCGCAGAGGTCCGAGGCCCGATCGCAGCGGTCCAACACCGCCAACCGCTGCCCTGGGAGGAGCCACCGTATGCATGAGCATATCGTCAGGTCGTTCGACCAGGAGCTGGAGCTGCTGGACAAGAAGATCGCCCAGATGGGCGGCCAGGTCGAGCAGCTGCTCGCGCGCGGCTTCGATGCCCTGGAGCGGCGCGATCCCCAGCTCGCCGAGGAGATCGTCGGCGAGGACCGCAAGGTCGATGCCCTGGAAGGCGAGATCCAGGACCTCACCATCCAGATGATTGCCCGCCGCCAGCCGATGGCCATCGACCTGCGCCACATCATGACGGTGCTGAAGATCGCCGGCGACCTGGAGCGTACGGGCGACCTTGCCAAGAACATCGCCAAGCGGGCGCTGGCCGTGTCGGGCGAGAACCACCCCAAGCCGCTCATGACGGGCCTCAAGCACATGGTCGAGCTGGCGCTCAGCCAACTCAAGGATGTGCTCGATGCGTACGCCGAGCGCGACGGGGAGAAGGCCGTCGCGGTGTGGCGCCGCGACGAGCGCATCGACGCCATGTACAACTCCCTGTTCCGCGAGCTCCTCACCTACATGATGGAGGACCCGCGCAACATCGGGCTGTGCACACACCTCCTGTTCGCGGCCAAGAACATCGAGCGTGTGGGCGATCACACCACCAACATTGCCGAGGATGTGCACTATCTCGTGCACGGCGCCCCGCTTGCCGACGACCGTCCGAAGGGCGACGATACGGCCTCGACACTGATCCGCAAGGACTGATGGGCCCTCCGGTGACCGGGCAGGCGGCGCATATTCTGGTGGTTGAGGACGAGGCGGCCCTGGCGGAGCTGATCCGCTACAACCTTGCCGCCCAGGGCCTGCGCGTCAGCATCGCCGCCACCGGCGAGGAGGCCGAGATGCTGCTGGCGGAGGAGGCCTTCGACCTGGCCATACTGGATTGGATGCTGCCTGGCCTGTCGGGCCTGGAGCTGTGCCGGCGGCTGCGAAAGCGCGAGGCCACCCAGGCGCTCCCCGTGATCATGCTGACCGCCCGCGGCGAGGAGGCAGACCGTGTGCGCGGCCTCTCCACCGGCGCCGATGACTACGTGGTGAAGCCGTTCTCCGTGCCTGAGATCCTGGCCCGCGTGAAGGCCCTGCTCCGCCGCGCCGCGCCCCAGCGCATCGCCGATACCCTGCAGCGGGGCGATGTCGTCCTCGACCGCGCCGCACATCGGGTGACGCGCCGCGCCCGTGAGGTGCGGCTGGGGCCGACAGAGTTCAAGCTGCTCGTGTTCTTCATGGAGAACCCCGGCCGCGTGCTGACGCGCCAGCAGCTGCTCGACGGTGTCTGGGGGCGCGACGCCTTCATCGACGGCCGCACCGTGGATGTCCACGTGGGGCGCCTGCGCAAGGCGCTGATCCGCGGCTCCGACCCCGACCCGATCCGCACCGTCAGGGGCATGGGCTACGCTTTCGGCGGCGACGACCTCTAAGATTCGCGGTAGCGCAATAGGTCCGCTAACTCATCCACAAAAAGAATCGCGAGCTGTGGTGTCTGCGTCACAGGTGGCTGCCCAATCGTCACGCCGGTCGCCCGATGCGCTTGAGACGGATGCTAACCTCATAGTAACTTTCCCCCGTCAGCTGGCTCCCACGTGCCTGTCGAGCACGGGAGATTCCCCAGCAGTTCCTAGAGCGTAAGCGGCGCGCCGTAGCGCGCTCTGTCAGCGTACGCGTCTGTTCAGTCCCCAGTACTCAGTGGTGTTGATCGTCGGCTGGTCCGGCGCGCGTGCTCCGTGCCCTCTCTGCACGCCGAGCGTGCCCCCGTGTCCGGCTTGTGGGCGGGTTCCGCATGCGTTCCGCGCGGGCCTCCGCCGTTAGTCAATTGTGGGAGAACCAGGGCATGACCTGGAACGACGAGCGCGTCGATGCTTTGAAGAAGCTGTGGGCGGACGGTCTGAGCGCCAGCCAGATCGCCGGACGGCTGGGGGGCGTGACGCGCAACGCGGTGATCGGCAAGGTCCATCGCCTGGGGCTCGCGGGGCGTGCCACCACCTCGCGCATGAAGTCGCATCGGCTGCCGCGCGTGCGCACAGCCCAGGCCGCCAAGCGAGGCCTGATGCGCGCCCGTCCCAACGGCATCGCCAACTCGCCGCTCAAGTCGCTCTATCTGGCCGATACCGAGCCCTATGTGCCGCCGGCCGAGGAGCTCGTGATCCCGATCAACGAGCGCAGGTACATCCAGACCCTCACCGAGAGCTGCTGCCGGTGGCCGATCGGCGACCCGCAGCAACCCGAGTTCCACTTCTGCGGCAAGAAGAAGATCCCGGGCCTGCCCTATTGCGAGGTGCACGCCCGCCGCGCCTTCCAGCCGCCGCAGGCACGCCGCCGCGAGCGCGACTACATGCCCGTCGTCGCCCTGCCGAGGGTGATGCCCATGCCGGAGTCGGACTTGCCGGAGCAGTCGGACGAGAAGGCCGCGGTCTGACCGCAAGGCGCCGCCCCGCTGGGGCGCGTCAGGAATACCGGGGGAAGGCCGGGAGCAACGGCGGGGTGTTGCTCCCGGTCCTTTTTTGCGCATTCGGCCGCTTCTCTTGAAACCTGTGCTCCTTCGGACGCCTCCTTCGACGCCATTGACACCACGCGGCATGCACCGCATAAGGTTTGCTATGACCTTTGGAGCCACCACCAAGCGACGTTTCGGCGCCCGCCCGCTCACGCGGCTGCGATGACGAGCCCTGCGCTCAGGTCGTCCATGCCGCGCCAGTGCGCGGCTTTTTTGTTTGCTCCACCGTCAGCGCAGACACATTCAGGCAGCCTTCCGAGACAAATCCCATGGCCGCTCCATCAACCAAGCCGACCGCCGCCCCTTTCGTGCAATCGGAAGGACAACCCCAGGGCAAGGGCCTCACCCAGTCCGCCGGACCGTCCCCCGCCGTCATGCCCACCTACGCGCGGGCCAACGTCGTGTTCGAGCGCGGCGAGGGCGCCTGGCTCGTTTCCACCGAGGGCGAGCGCTACCTGGATTTCGCCAGCGGCGTCGCCGTCAACGCCCTGGGGCATGCCCACCCCCGGCTGATCGCTGCCCTCACCGAGCAGGCCGGCAAGCTCTGGCACAGCTCCAACCTCTACCGGGTGGCCGGCCAGGAGCGCCTCGCCGAGCGGCTGTGCCAGGTGACGTTCGCCGACCAGGCGTTCTTCTGCAACTCCGGGGCCGAGGCCTGCGAGGGTGCCATCAAGCTGGCCCGGCGCCATCACCACGCCAGCGGCCATCCCGAGCGGTGGCGCATCGTCACCTTCAAGGGCGCGTTCCACGGCCGCACGCTCGCCACCATAGCGGCGGCCGGCAACGCCAAGCACCTGGAGGGCTTCGGCAAGCCGGCCGACGGCTTCGACCACGTGCCGTTCGGCGACCTGGAGGCAACCGCCGCGGCCATCGGGCCGGAGACGGCGGCCATCATGGTAGAGCCGGTGCAGGGCGAGGGCGGCATCAACGTGGCGTCCACCTCCTGGCTCAGGGCCCTGCGCGAGCTGTGCGACGCCCACGGGCTGCTGCTGGTGCTCGACGAGGTGCAGACGGGCATGGGCCGCACCGGCAAGCTGTTCGCCCACGAGTGGGCCGGCATCACGCCGGATGTCATGGCGGTGGCCAAGGGCCTGGGCGGCGGCTTCCCCATCGGTGCGGTGCTGGCCACCACCGAGGCCGCCAAGGGCATGGTGGCGGGCACCCACGGCTCCACCTTCGGCGGCAATCCGCTGGCCGTGGCGGTGGGCAATGCCGTGCTCGACGCGGTCCTGGAGCCGGGCTTCCTGGAGCACGTGCAGGCCATGGCGCTGCGCTTCAAGCAGCAGCTCGCGTCCCTTCAGGATGCCTATCCCCACGTCATTGCCGAGGTGCGCGGCAGCGGCCTGCTGGTTGGCCTCAAGCTCAAGCCGCCGCTGGGCGAGGTCGCCAACGCCTGCACGGCAGAGAAGCTGCTCACCGTGGGCGCCGGCGACAACGTGGTCCGCCTTCTGCCCCCGCTCAACGTTACCGAGGATGAGCTGGGCGAGGCGGTGGCCAGGCTTGGACGGGCGCTTGCCCGTCTGCCCCAACCGGCCTGATAATCGGGCGAGAGGTTGGTCATGTCTTCCCGGTCGCCCCGGCATTTCCTGGATCTCGATCATATCGACGGGCGCACCCTGCGCCGCATCGTCGACATGGGCCACGCCATGAAGCGGGCGGGCAAGCGCGTGCCGGACGAGCTGAGGCCCGCCGGCATCGCGGAAGCCGTGCTGATGCTCATCTTCGAGAAACCCTCCACCCGCACGCGCGTCTCGTTCGACGTGGCCATGCGCCAGCTCGGCGGCCAGACGCTGGCGCTCAACCACACCGACATGCAGGTCGGGCGCGGCGAGCCGGTCTCCGACACGGCCAAGGTGCTCTCGCGCTACGTCGATGCCATCATGATCCGCGCCAACAAGCACGAGACGCTGGGGGAGCTGGCCCAGCATGCCACCGTGCCCGTCATCAACGGCCTCACCGACCGCACGCACCCGTGCCAGATCGTTGCCGACATCATGACGGTGGAGGAGCGCCTGGGCGCCATCACCGGGCGCACGGTGGCGTGGAGCGGCGACGGCAACAACGTGGCCGCCTCCTGGATCCAGGCTGCCGCGCGGCTCGACTTCAAGCTGAAGCTCGCCTGCCCGCCGCAGCTCAACCCGGAGCGCGCCGTCCTCGACTGGGCCAAGGCCGAGGGGGCCGACATCGAGCTCACCGACGCTGCCGCCGCGGCCGTGGTAGGCGCGGACTGCGTGGTCACCGACACCTGGGTATCCATGGGCCAGCAGGACGACACCCGCCGCCGCAAGCAGTTGCTGGCGCCCTACGCCGTGGATTCCGACCTGATGCGCAAGGCGGCGTCCGATGCCATATTCCTGCACTGCCTGCCGGCCTATCGCGGCAGCGAGGTGGCCGCCGAGGTGATCGATGGCCCGCAGTCGGCTGTGTGGGATGAGGCCGAGAACCGGCTCCACGCCCAGAAGGCCATTCTGGCGTGGTGTCTCGGGGTGGATTGAATGCTGGGCGCCGACAACGACAACGGCGACGCGGACGACGGCAAGGCCCACGCTCCACGGAGCGACGACTTGGTGCTGCCGTTCCGCACCGTCAAATCGGATGTGATCGGCCGCGTGGTGCGATTGGGGCCGGTGGTGGACGCGATCCTGTCGCGCCACGCCTATCCCGAGCCGGTGAGTCATGCCCTGGGCGAGGCCCTGACGCTCACCGCCATGCTCGGCAGCGCGCTCAAGACCGGGGCCAAGCTGATCCTGCAGACCAAGACCGATGGGCCGCTCGATTTCCTGGTCGTTCACTACGAGGAGCCAGGCAAGGTGCGCGGCTATGCCAGCTTCGCCAAGTCCGACACCACCCTCGCCGCCACCAAGGGGCGTGGCGACCAGGGCGCCCTGCTGGGCACGGGGCACTTGGCCATGACCATCGACCCCGGCGGCGGCAGGGACCGCTACCAGGGCATCGTCGCCATCGGGCGCGAGCCGCTGCTGAAGGCGGCGCACGAGTATTTCCGCCAGTCCGAGCAGATTCCCACCTTCATCCGGCTGGCCGTGGCGCGCCACTATGGTCCGGCCGATGGCAGTGCGCGCGGCGGCCGTCCGCGCGCCTGGCACTGGCGGGCCGGGGGCCTGATGATCCAGCAGCTGCCCCGTGAGGGCGGCACACGCGGCCCGCTGGAAGGCGAGGCGCACGATCTGAGCCTGGAGGGCGACGACGATGAGAACTGGAACCGGGCGCGCCACCTCGCCGCCACGGTCGAGGACCACGAGCTGATCGACCCGATGCTGGCGCCCGGGCGTCTGCTTTACCGCCTGTTCCACGAGGAGGGCGTGCGGGTGGTGCCGGCCACCGGCCTCGCCGAGGCCTGCCGTTGCTCGCGCGAGCGCATCGAGCTCTATCTGCAGCGCTTCGGCGCCGAGGAGCTGGCCGAGCTGCGCGAGCCCGACGGCAGCCTCACGGTGACGTGCGAGTTCTGCTCGCGGAAGTACCGCTTCCCGTGACCCGTGTCAGAACTTCCGGCTCGGCCCTCGATCCCAGACTTTCGCATGACGAAAGACGTGCCGCCTGCGGCGCGGGAGCAGCGCATGCGACTTTAGGGTAAGACCCTCTGTCGCGACATCGGGGCAACGCGTTGGTGGTAGTGAGCCAGAACGTAACCGTCCCTCATGCCCGCTAGAAGGAGCCTACGCAGCCCATGCCACGTCTCATCGCTCTTGCCCTCGCGGCCGTTGTCAGCCTCGGCTCGGTCGCTCCCGCGGCCGCCCAGTATCCGGAGCGGCCGATCACCATGATCGTGCCCTTCGCGGCCGGCGGTCCGACCGACATCGTCGCCCGCATCGTCGGCGAGCACATGCAGAAGACGCTCGGCCAGCCCGTCGTCGTGGAGAACGTCGCCGGTGCCGGCGGCACAACCGGCATCATCCGCGGCACCCAGGCCAAGCCCGACGGCTACACCATCATGATGGGCCACATGGGCACGCATGGCGCCGCCCCCGCGCTCTATCCCAACCTCAAATACGACCCGGCCAAGGACTTCGCACCCATCGGGCTGGCTGCCGGGACGCCGATCGTCATTCTCGCGAAGAAGACGTTTCCGGCCGCGAATCTGAAAGAGTTCATCGAGTACGTGAAGAAGAACCAGGATAAGGTCAACGAGGCGCACGCCGGTGTCGGCTCCGTCTCGTTCACCACCTGCACGATGCTGCAGTCGATGATCGGCACCAAGACCGGGCGCGTTGCCTATCGCGGCACGGCCCCGTCGCTGAACGACCTGGTCGCCGGTCAGGTGGACTTCGGCTGCGACCAGATCGTCAATATCGTTTCGCAGGTCCAGGCCGGTAGCATCAAGGCCTACGCCATCGCCACGCCGGAGCGTGCGGAGGTCCTCAAGGACGTCCCCACGACCAAGGAGGCGGGCCTTCCCGACTTCCAGGTTTCCGCCTGGAACGCCATCTTCGCCCCCAAGGGCACCCCGGCTGACGTGGTCGCCAAGCTCAACGCCGCCCTGGTTGCGGCCCTGGACGACGCGTCTACGCGCAAGCGCCTGCTGGAGCTGGGCAGCGTGATCCCGGACCGGGCGGGAAGGTCGCCCGAGGCGCTGCAGAAGCTGGTCGAGAGCGAGGTCGCCCGCTGGACCCCCATCCTCAAGGCCGCCGGCGTCACGGCGAACTAGGCAGGCAGCTGGTGTCAGACCCTCCGGGTCTGACACCGTCCGCCTACACCTTTCCCAACTCACGCTTTCATTTCGCCGGAATCCTGGGGTAGCAGGCGCGCGCCTGACGAACGCCTCGTGTCCGGGCTCTCCGAGTCCCGGCTGGCGCGCACTGCCCTGCGGTGGCGTGTTCCGCGGTTGTCAGGAGGGGCCGTAGCTCAGTGGCAGAGCGCCCGGGCAACCGGGAGGTCGAGGGTTCGATTCCCTTTGGCTTCACCAGCACGACTAGCTCATTGGGTAGAGCAGCAGACCGTGAATCTGCGGGTAGTGGGTTCGAATCCCATGTCGTTCACCAACTCGCCTCTAAAGCGAGCTGCACATCCAGGAAGCCGGCCGCTTCCCCGCTGATCCTGCCGACATCGAGGCTCCGGCTGAGGTGGCGGCCGGACAGCAAGCACCTGGGACGCTTTGCGCCCGCGCGGATATCGCGTGGCGGCAAGGCCCGCGGGCACGGCTACCGGCGCGCTCGCCCCTCGGGGCCAGCGCGGACGCGGCCGCGTCCAACGGCGGAGCCCCCACACTCAAGCGCAGGCCCGCGTCCTTGGCGTGCGAGGCGGCCGGCGACCTTGATTGCACCGGAGTGAACCCGGTGCAGGGCTGGTCGCGACAGAGATTGAATAAAGCCATTGGAGAGTGCCATGCGGTTCCAGTTCAAGGTCATCGTCAAGGACGACGAGCGCGCGTTCCTCACGCGCGACGGGCGGTTCGAGCGCCTGCTCGGCCCCGGCCGCTTCGTGGCGTTCGATCCCGGCCGTCACCTGGCGGCGGAGGTCGTCAAGGTCGTGCGCACCGAGATCGCCGCCGACAAGGCGCTGCTCATCGGGCGGACGCAACCGGACGTGGCCGCGGAGCACTTCGAGATCGTGCAGGCGGGTGCCACCGAGGTCGCCATCATCTCGCTCGACGGCGAGCCAAGCTGGCGGGTGCTTCCCAACACGACGCGCGCCTTCTGGAAGACGGTGACGCGCGTGGAGGTGGAGCGCATCGACGTGGGTGCCGAGGTGCGGGTGGCCAAGCGCCACCTCGATCGGATCGATCTCAAGAGCACGCAACTCATCGTGCACGACGTGGTCGAGGCGCACGAGGCGGGCCTCCTGTTCGTCGACGGCAAGCTCGTGGAGCGGCTGCCGCCGGGCCGGCACGCGTTCTGGGCGGTCGGCCGGATGGTGAAGATCCGCAAGGTCGACACGCGCCCCACCCCGCTCGAGGTGACGGCGCAGGAGATCCTGACCAAGGATCGCGTCGGCATCCGCGTGACGCTCACCGCGTTCACCCGCGTGGTGGACCCGGAGAAGGC
>Ga0209382_10013358_pt1 | contig 10098 bp, 20 predicted proteins | sample SoiMetdeltSBSDD5_FD_187599 | JGI IMG/M metagenome (GOLD analysis project Ga0209382, IMG submission 187599) | Bulk soil microbial communities from a Populus tree surrounding site in Tennessee, USA - Soil MetaG P. deltoides SBSDD5 (SPAdes) (version 2) | ecosystem: Environmental > Terrestrial >...
TCGTCGGCACCAAAATCGCGGGCTGGTTGTTCGGCAGACAGAGGTACCCCCAAAATTGTCCACCGGCGCGTCTGAGCGTCGGGCTACGATTAATCCAAATAAAACCAACCAAAATTATTGGACCACGCAAAGATAGTCTGCCCGCTCTCGAATTTAGTTTGATTAATCACAGATTTTTTATTTTGTGTCGGATGCGCTGCAGCAATTGGTTGCACTGCAAATAAGATGCACGCACCGAAGACTTGTTGTTGAACCTTGCACGTTAGACAATCGAAGTCGGCGCGGGCCGCGCCTTTTGAGGAGGACGAGCGATGAAAGATCCACAAATAGGCTGGATTGCAGCGATCATCATCGGCGGAGTTGCGGGCTGGCTGGCAGAACAATTCATGAAGAGTGATATGGGACTTCTGATGAATATCGTGCTCGGTATCATCGGGGCGGCGGTTGCCAGCGCCATTTTGAGCTTCTTTGGGATCAATCTAGGAGGATGGATCGGCTACCTGATTGCCGGATTCATCGGCGCATGTTTGCTGATCTGGATTGTTCGGGCAGTACGAGGAACGCGGCCCGTTTGATCCGACTGGTTATCAAGGCATCACAGACAAGATAGGGACCGCTGGAGGTTCACCCTACGGTCCCTATGCAGCCGCCTGCCCGAGGCAATCGAGAGCAGGCTGCCGCACCAACAAAGCTATCAGGCCGGGCATATCGTGAGTCGAGCGAACTCTCGGCGTGTCCGTTGAATAAGTGCGATCGCTGCGGGCTTCGTTTACGACTCGGGATTGAGGACGTTCTCTCAAAGAAGCTCAACGCGCCTTATAGATCGGGGCTATCAAAGGCGTAGTTGAAATCCGAAAGGTCCGGCAGCTACGCGAGCGTTTGATGGAACGTTCTGACGGCGACTACCTTACTGCGAATAGATTTGGTCATTGCGGCTCCGCCGCGACAAACGATTTGTAATTAGCGGCAAAGACTAATGCGCCCACACAAAGAACAACTATTATGAACCGTACCGCCATAACGCGAGCTTAAACGAGCCGCAGGAACAGTCATTCCCTGGAATAAAATACAGTCAATTTTTTGCTAAGGTGTGCACTCCCGGCAACAACCCGCCTTTGCGGGGCCGCTACCTGTGACCGAATGGCCACGATCCCTTTAAGTTTTGTGGGACAGATTGATCGCAAAATAATACCAAGCCTAAACTTTTCGCTCTCTATCCGCTCACCTACTTCCAGCTCATGGCCAACAGCCGAGGGCGAGGGATGGGGAGCAGCGGCCGACTGGTCCTTGGTCCACCAGTCGGCCGCTGGCTTTGTTGATCGTAACCGAGGGAGGAAAGAGTGCACAAACTTCTTTCTATTGGTAACTTCATCTGCCCTGCTGCCGCCCAATCCATGCCACTCGCTCCGCTCGACCATGCACAGACCAGTCTGACAATTCCGGTTGCTGGTGGTTGTGGCCCTGGCTTTCACCGTGGCCCATATGGCGGTTGCGTTCGCAACGCTTACGTCGGCGGCGCTGTGGCGCCAGGCGTGGTGGTCGCCCCAGGCGTCGCGGTAACGGCGCCAGGCGTGGTGGTAGCCCCGCGGGCGCGTTCGTGCCGTCGCTGCAACGCGTACCGATGCTGGTATGTTTGCTAACTGATCTGAACTTAACCTCACTGACGGCTCCGCCAAAAGCGGGGCCGTTCGCCTTCAAAGGCGTGGCTGAAAATCAAAAATCCGAAGGCGCCGGCTGCAACTCGGGCAATTGATGGGACGTTCTGATGAATCGAAAGTTAGTGCTGTTTTGCTGATCGCCGCCGTACCCGGTGGACGCACAGGTTTTTAAGCACTGGCAATGCTTGCCCTGCGATGATTTGCGGCGGTTTCAACCACGTGCCTTTCAAAGGCATCCACGCCGATCGGCATGTCATGTTTCTTGGCGTAGGCTGTTATTACCCATTGCAGCACGCAGGCGAGGTCATGCTCGCCCAATCCTATTGCCTCGTCATAAACCTCAAAAAGCTTGCCGATCATTGATTTCACCTTATTTCCGACGGTCCGATTGACGCCATAACTTTCTTCCTCGCCGAAAACGCATCGCAATTGTATAGATTTCGGTCGAAAAGCCTTGAGTAAAAAGACAGAGGATCGAAAGTTCTCCGCCACCGATGTTTCCCAGCAACAAGTGGAACCTTCTAGGGCCACCGGACGGTTTCGAGAAAGAAACGGTGGGCCACAATCGGGGTGCCGACCGCTTAGTCATAGAGGCATGGATTGCGCGGCCATGAAGGACGCAATCCAGACTAAGCGATCGACCACGTATGATTGTCACTATTTGAAACGGCCGCTGTGACGGGAGTCACAAAAACGCTAAGGCTCACGGCGCGCAAAGGAGGGCCTGCATTGTGCTGGACTTATCCAATCTGAAAACTTGGACTGATGGTTTGTGGGCCGTCATCAGTGCTCCGCACATCGTAGTCCCATTGTTTCTCGTTGTAGCCATTGCCGCTTGGTGGTTTCGAGGGACATTTGAAAGGACACGACGAGATGGGCTTCGGTCGATTATCACCGGGCGAGACGCACAGATTACCGGCTTAAACACCCAAATTGCAGTGGCGCAGGAACGTCTGCGGCTAGCTAACGATTTGCAGCATTATGCTTCCACCAAATTTGACGATGCAGAAAAGGAAACCACGAAATTAAAGCAACAAATAGAGGAAAGGGCTTCGCCAGAGGCTATTGCAATTACGGCAAATTACACCGCCACAATGCTAAGTAGTGCCAATGTTGCTCTACAGAGCGCGATGAAGGCTTGCGAGAAAGCGGACGAAACCAAACCCACAGCCACTATGCGAAATGCTGGAGTTCCACCCGCTCATGCGTTTCGGCAGTCGGACCGCTAAGGGGTAGCCGACACCTCCGTTAACGAACGGGCGAGCCCCACCAGCCAGGCCCATCGTATGGACGGCGAGCAGTATGGCGATGGCGGACTCGTTCAGTGAGCAAACCGCTTAGGTAAGGTCCTCAAAGGTTTTTCTTCGCGCCTGCAAATCGACTCCGTGTTCATTTGTATCGGGCGCGGTGAGCTTGAGTCGAAGCGCCTCTTTGCGTTTCATGAAGGTCAGAGCACAGGTGTACACGACCGCAAGCACGATGATTGCGACGATCAGCGAGAATAGAATTTTCATCCCACCCTCCATCATCGGGGGTTTCTCTGGCAACGCGGTCAGGATTCTTACGTCACGCTAGCGGCATGGCTGCGCCATGCGCACCTTATCGAACAGGACGGGTTCTATTCGGCAGGGAAAAGCCTTTAACGGTGATTGCGGCGCTTCAAAGTATTCTCGCTCGCGCATTGCCCCAATCGAACCCGTGTTTTCTTGCACAGACCCGCCCGAACCCATGTTCATAATGCCCGGGTCTACAAGCGCGGTGGGTAGCTCGATCGGGGTGGGTTTCGCGATCGCGGCGACCGTACTCAAGGCTATGAGCAATGCGGCGGGCATCAAGGGTTTCATAGGCTTGCCCTCCTTGCTCAACGCAAGCGGCAATGATCGGCCCGTCCCTCGTTTCCAGAACGTGCAATTCCGAACCCATGAAATAGTTCCAGCTTCCAATACGGCCACGATGCCGGCGCGTCGCCGCTGTGCATCGGCTTCGACTTTGATAAAGCCAAGACCTACAGCCGCTGCCCGACATTGCATCGAGGCCGTAAAATTGGCTTTAGCCTTCGCCGTTTACTTGGATTCCGCGCCTCGGGTATTTTCCCGCGCCATATCGCGACCGAATCAGCGCCAGAAGCAAACGACGCACAAGGTCTGGCCCGACAACGTTTCGCCCGATGACGTGTTGCGGCTCGTGCGCGAGCGCGAAGCGCGTGAGCTGGCGGACACCCGCACGGAGCTGGAGAATGGAGTAATCGCTAATCCACCTTGCCGGATTTGTCGCCGTTACTGGTTTCGAGTTCCTGTGCCCGCCGCACGCACTCATTTGCGAGAGCTCGCGTTCGTTCGGCTGCGATAGGGTCGCTCAGGACTTGCGCAATGCCAAAGCAAAACTCTGCTTTCGCGCGATAATACCTGGCGTCTGACATAACAAACTCTTTTCTTTGTGCAGTTTGAAAGTCTCCGCAAGTCTCGCGTATTAAGATTTGCTATGGGAGTTGGACCAGGGTCCAATGCTAAAAAATTTTCTCTTGAGTTATGTCAAAAGACGTTGCCCCATGGCCAACTTCAACGAGTCGCCCCCCTATTATGGTATGCCGATTGTAATCGTGAAGTTCCCTCACGACGTGCGAAAAGACCTTGGCCCGTAATGTGTGGTCCCCTCACTTGCAGGCCTTTTTCTTCAGTCAGCTCTTCGCTCGTGGCTGCATCATCCATCCGACACTCCGCTGGGCCGCAGCCAAGATAAAGGCGGCTAAGATCACGAAGAGCGGGAGCCGCATGAATCACCTCCATGTGATCGTAGAGCATCCCAACTCTTCGGATTTCCGAAGGCTTACCTCGCACACAGCCTGGCGAGTGCTCCAAATGCCGACAAAAACTCCGCACGGAGCTCGTCGGTTTCCGCGATGTCATGTATTCGGGACCGAGACTTTTTTCCAGTGTTTCAAATTTTATCGAACAATTGGTTGACCTTTTCGCTGTTTTTCTTCTCGTTGGCCACCGCCACCTGCTCAGCGAGTTTCTGTATATCGCAATAGGCTTGGGTTTTGATTTTGTCGCCGCTGATGATTGTCCCGACCTTCTGTGCGTCACCCTTGCTCACCCTCGGGTTTTGAGCCTGTGCGTACACCGGCACGGCGACAACGAGCAAAACAGCAACAATGAACTTTCGGTTTGAGATCGGGGCCGCACTCTCTTGGGGAGCAAGAGTTTCTCGGACGGAGTGTTCCCCCCGCTGCATGAACCGGACCTCAGTGGGCGGGGCCCGCCGGGCTCTGCCGTTACGATCACAATGATCGGATGGAGCCGCACGCAGAGCGATCGCATCTAGCAAGTCCTCGCTTCGCGTCGAGCACAGCGAACAGCGGTAGAGCCATGACGCCTGCGCAGGTGAAAAGCGCAGAGTGTGAACGGAATCCCCTCCCGGCCGTTTTCAACGACAGGAAGGATCCTGAATGTCTCGCCCGACAAATGCCTGGCGGAAGGTGATGGCCCAGCCCGGGCACTTTACCTTGCGGGTCCTGAAGGCCTTCCAGAAGAACCAGGGCCTGCTGCTCTCGGGAGCGCTCGCCTATTACATTCTGCTGTCCGTCATTCCTCTTTTTACGTTCCTGCTCCTCATGCTCTCGCAGGTGGTCGACGAAGCGGCGCTGTTGGCTACCTTGCGCCGTTACATTGGCCTCGTCATTCCCGGTGATTCAGCGACCGTCCTCGAGCAAGTACGAAACATTCTCGAGCATCGGGAAGTCGCGAGCTGGGTCGTGCTATCCGCGATGCTGTTCTTCAGCTCGCTTGCGTTCAGCGTGCTCGAGAGCGCTTTGTCCATTATTTTTATTCATCGGGTGCGCCACAAACCAAGGCCGCTGATCGTCTCCTTGATCCTTCCTTACGTCTATATCCTACTGCTCGGCGTGGGCTTCCTGGTGATGACCGCCATCGCCAGCCTGCTGCAATCGATGAGCGATGATCAGCTGGTACTGCTGGGGCGTGGCTGGTCGCTGGACAGGCTATCGGTCGTCCTACTGTATCTGATCGGCGTGGCAGGCCTGATCCTCGTCCTCACCTCAATTTACCTGGTCATGCCGCCGAGAGGACGCATACGCCCACGCCATGCTCTCATTGGCGGGATCGCAGTCGGATTGCTGTGGGAGGCGACCCGGCATATCCTGCTTTGGTATTTTTCCACGCTGTCAGTCGTCGGCGTCGTCTACGGCTCGCTGGCGACCACGATTGTCGGGCTGCTGAGCCTCGAAATCGCCAGCATCATCCTCTTGCTTGGTGCGCAGGTGATCGCCGAATACGAGCGGCTTCAAGACGGTGACACCGCGACGCCCGGCGAGCTGAAAACAGACCCTGCACGCGTCGAAGTGAGATGACCGCTGGTCTCGATCCGATCACCGAGCTAATTGCAAAAGCAATAGTTAACGTGACTGCCTGGCAGCGGCGATCACTTGCGCATGCACACACCGGTGGCTGCGGTGCCCGGAGTGACGCATTTGGTCCCATCGGTCGCGCCGTTCGCACACAACAACGAAATCAGAGCTTCATCGTCCGCGCAGCGAACAGTGTCTGTACCGGTCACGACGCGCAGGGCCTGCGCTGGCCCGGGCTCCGCCTTTGGGCCCGGAGGCCCGGCAGGACCTGGCGGACCCTGTGCGCCGGGCGGGCCCGCGGCCCCTTGCGGACCCTGTGCACCGGGCGGACCCGCTGGGCCTTGTGGACCCTCTGCCCCGCCGGGTCCCGCGGGGCCTTGTGGACCCTCTTTGCCGCCCGGACCGGCTGGACCTTGTGGACCTTGAGTGCCCGGCGGACCCGCTGGACCTTGTGGACCCTCTTTGCCGCCCGGACCCGCTGGACCTTGCGGACCCGATGCGGGCTGGCCGCATCCCGCGACAGTGAGCGCCACCATGAGGACAGAAACACTCAACAGTTTGCGCATCGGCAGGCCCTTCGGCATCGACGCCAGTTTGGTCTCGGCATCTGAGGACAGTCAAGAAACGATGGAGACTGTGGAGGATTGGCTGGAAGCCTCGGCAGGTCAGGCGCCGACTTGGGCTGCTCAATAAGTACAGCCTGCGGTGTCATCTCTGACGCTTGCACTGGCCCCACGGCGTGTTGGCTTGTGACCTGTCACATGCGAACTGGGCTCGGGCGTTGCCTTCTAGGCAATACCATGCAGCGATATGGGCAATGCCGCGCCGTTATTTCAATTCGAGCCGCAATTGGTCTCTACGACTCCGACCGATGGTCTCGCTCGCTGCGGTGCGGGAGCGGTGGGGGATAACTGGGATTAATTATCACTAAGTCGGTAAACCGACAGACGACGTTTCACTTCAGAAATTACAATTCAACATCACCGACCAAGGCTGCGCCCGCAGGCATCGGTGACTGGGAGATCAATTGCGCTGGGGATCACAATTGCGCTCCCGCCTGTATCAGTCAGGGAGTGTTTGATGCCGCAACTCTACCCGCCATCTACTGCCTTCACACCGTTGTCAGGCTACATCACGCCGATTGCTTGCCAGTATTGCAGAGCGGACGCGCATTTAATTAACCTCTCTCGCCACCCCGAGCTAAATGCCGAGCTGCGCACTTTCGAGTGCGAAACGTGTGGCCAGCAGACCGAATTGATCGTTCTTCGATAGTTGCAATAAGACCGCAGGTTCAGCGGGCACGGTTAGTCTTGCCTGGAAAAATTCTTGCGGATATGCGGCCGCTCATCCTCGTGGCTGCCGTAGCGGCTGGCTTGCTTCAAACTGCTCAGGCTGGACGTGCGTAAATCCAACTATCACGCCAAGAAAGAAGACGCCCGCTAGGACCAACACAAAAATTAGGGTGTCCTTTCCGAAAATTCCATCCGGCCCATAGATCGGCAATGTCATCCTCGACATCGCCTGAGCCGGCGTCGCTGCTCCTTCTCTCGCCTGCTAACTGCTGGCGCACCCCATGGAAATCCTCACGGCTCGGGCGAGAGCAGCGATGAACGTCCCCCAAACTGAGTCGTTCGTTCCCTGCTAGGCGAGCGCGCTTACGTTACCGACGGCTGCTGACGGCGGGTCCTTTCGGACCACCAACGTCGGGAACTTCTATGCCGAGGGCGGTGGCTAAATCGATTTGATGGTCCTGCTCCTGCACTAGGATCTGACGAATCTGCTCCGCCATCGCGTATTCTCCCAGCGATTCACATTGCCGAATGCGGTCGCGATAATTGCGAATGGTTTCGTTCTCATTGTCGAGATCGTACCGGAGCATGTCTTCCGGATTCTTCGACGTACGTACTGGCTTTGGGGTGACCACAGGAATCTTACCAAGATAATCGATCTGCCGCGAAAGTATTAGGGCATGATCGAGCTCTTGCTTGGCATGGATTTCAAGTTGAGCGGCGATATCCATGTATTGGGCGCCGCTCAGCACCTGGGAATAGACTACATAGGCGATGATCGCTTGATATTCGCGAGAAAGGTCTTCGTTCAGTAACTCCGCGAGTCGGTCGCGGGAAATTTCGCTTACGTTCGTGGCGGATTCAGATTCAGCCATTTGATTACTCCTTTGAATTGAAAGACGACTTAGCGCTGGTCGTTGCCAAGACACGGCTGATCAATCATTCCGCGTGCTCGTATGCAGTTACCCATGCGTTCCGGTGGATACTTTATGTGTAGGCGCGCCAGAACTTAGCACTACTTACACGAAACGAGGGATTGGCCCGTTATGTGGAGTCATGCGGTCCGATAGATCGAACGTTACTTCGTCGACGTAGCACCAGCCCCATCCTTCGGGAGGATCATAGCCTTCGATAATCGGATGCCGGGTTGCGTGAAAGTGCTTTGTCGCGTGGCGATTAGGAGACTCATCGCAGCACCCAACATGGCCGCACGTACGACACAGACGTAAATGGACCCAAACATCGCCGGTCTTCAAGCATTCCTCGCAGCCTAGCGCGCTAGGTGTCACGTCTCGGATGCCGTTCAAGTGATTGCATTTATGGACCATTAGGCTTTCTCTAGTTAGGAACCATATGGCTGTAAGCGTTCATGTCTTCCCCTCGTCAAAGCGTAGTGCACATAAGCGACGCCACAGGACGAGGTTTAATCCGATGAACAGTTCCCACTATCATGCGGTCATTTGGGTCGATCACCGTGAAGCCCGCATTTTCCATTTGAGCCCTACAGATGTGGATCGATTGGTGTTGCATCCAGACCACCCAACAAAGCACATCCACCACAAAGCCAACTCGATCGGAAGTGGCCATGCGCAAGAGGACCAAAACTACTTTTCAAGCCATCATGGAAGCGGTATCGGGGTCCGGTGCTATTCTCATCACTGGTCCCGCCAACGCTAAGACCGAGTTAATCAAGCACATCCACCAGCATGGCCCGACGATCACATTCACAGGCAGGCGAACCAGCTCGTCCACTAGCGCCGGAAGTCGATCAATCTGATTGTCGGCAGAACGAAATTCGACCGCGACATTCTTGCCTCACGCTTACAAGCCAGCCCGCGTCAGTCCCGGCGCTGCAGCGCGATGCCAAGGGGCAACGTCATCCGGCCCAACTGGTCTGAGGATAAGCCCCGCGACGAAAGTGGGCGCTTCCTTGCCAAAGACGATGCAGCGCTGCGCGCGCAATTCGAACGCGAGGGCGGCTACGAAGTCAACGTGCAGCGGGTACTTGCCGCCGAGCAAGCAATCCTATCCATGAGCGAGAACCCGCAGGCGCTGCAAACCGCCATCAATGAACTTCCGAAGGACATTCAGCGCAAGGCCGCAAACATCATGCGGCTGTCGGCGGGCTACAAGGACGGCGGTGCGATGAAGTGGCTGCAATTCGAGGACAGTCTGACTCCATCCGAGCTAAACACGTTCCTCGGCTGGTGGCGCAAGTTGTCGCAGGGCGACAGGGACGCAATAGAGTTGGCGATGAGTAAATGAGAGGCGCAGTGAAATTCTACGACACGGTCAGGGGCTTCGGTTTCATCATCCCCGCCGATGGCTCCGAAGATGTATTTTTTCATACCAGCGGAATCGCAGACAATGCGAAGGTGCGCGAGAACGACATGGTGAGTTTCGATGTTGTACCTGGGCGCGGTGGCAGGCCGAAAGCAATCAATGTCCGAATTGCTGATTAGGCTGCGAGCATTGCGCGGCGACTTGCTGACGACAGCGGCGCTCCTTGCACTCGTTGGGATTATACTCTGGTTCATGCCGTGAGCGGAGTGGAGTAACCGTCTGCCTTTCGTAAACCGAGAAACGGAGGAAACATAATGCATCCGAAACTCCGAAAACTTGTTCTCGCTACTGCGACTGTGATCGCCGTCGCCGCAACCACAGTGGCACTTCCAGGATCGGCGGAAGCGAGATGGGGCTGGCGCGGTGGTGCATGGGGTTGCGGCTGCCGCTACAGCTATCCTGCTTATGGCTACGGCTACAGCTACAGCTATCCTGCTTATAG
>Ga0209382_10013360_pt1 | contig 10097 bp, 2 predicted proteins | sample SoiMetdeltSBSDD5_FD_187599 | JGI IMG/M metagenome (GOLD analysis project Ga0209382, IMG submission 187599) | Bulk soil microbial communities from a Populus tree surrounding site in Tennessee, USA - Soil MetaG P. deltoides SBSDD5 (SPAdes) (version 2) | ecosystem: Environmental > Terrestrial >...
CCGCCCACCGTCGCGTAGTTGGTGCTGCTTTTGTTGCCGGAGCCGCCGCCCACCGTCGCAGCAAGGTTGCTACTGGTGTTCCCCCAACCGCCTCCAACCGTCGCGGCAGTGCCGCTGCTGTTGTTCTGCAGACCGCCGCCTATCGTCGCGGCGTAATCGCTGCTGTTGTTCTGAAGGCCGCCGCCCACCACCGCATAGGTCCAGCTGGAGCTGTTTCTACCACCGCCCGCCACGGTCGCGCCAAAGCCGCTGCTGGTGTTCGCCCAGCCGCCGCCCACCGTGCCGAAGTCCGATGTGACTTTGTTGGTTTGGGGAAGGCCAGAATAATTGCCCGCGCCGCCGCCCGCCACGGTTGCTCCGGCCAGTCCCGGCGCCACGCCGTTGCCAGCCCAGCCGCCAATGACGTTGACGCTGTTGCTGGCACCCGGCTCCAGCCGCAGCCCGCGCTGGCTGTTGACTTTGAATTCCAGTGGCTGGCCGTCGGTCGTGCCGATGAAATTCGCTCCGGCAGTCGTGCCGCTGTTGCCATCGGCCTTCCAGAACGTGGTCGCAAAACTAAGGAGGTTCAGGTCTCCCGACCGGATCGAGCCATCGCTGATCTGGGCGGTGCCGACAACGCCATCCGCGATCTTGCCAAAGGTGACCGCGCCGTCCGCCAGTTGGTTCGAAGTGATCGTGCTCGTGGCGCTCAACACGGGCTGGCCGTCGAGCGTCATGCCGGTCCCGCCGGTCACGAGTCGCACGCCGCCGTTGGCGCGGACCGAGAATTGATTCGAAGTCGTCGAGGCAAAATTCCCTGTCAGTGAATCGGCCCAGACGAATGCGCCTCTGTGATCAGCTCTGCCGAAGCGGCCGGCGGCGAGCGAGTAGTCTCCATTAGCACGGTTCCCGTATCCGCCCGGCACAGTCGCATAGTTTGTGGTGGCCTGGTTTTGAAAGCCGGCGCCGACGAATGAGTAGTCGCCACTCGCCGTGTTCAACGCTCCGCCGCCAATCGCTGCGTTCCAGCCGCCAGCAAAGTTGTTCGCTCCGCCGCCAATGGTCGTTTCGGAATTCGTCGCGACATTCTGGTAGCCACCGCCGATGACGACCCGAGGACCGCCGGCAAAGTTTTGAAAGCCGCCGCCAATAAATGCCTGCATGCCGCCGTTCGTGTTGTTGAATCCGCCGCCGATGACGGCGTAAGTCGCGCCGGTCTGAACGAGGTTGGCAGCGCCGCCGCCAATAAATGCCACCGCGCCGCCGTTCGTGTTGCGAGTTCCACCCCCGATGACGGAACGATCGGCATTCGCCTCAATTGAATTGAGATTGCCGCCGCCAATGAACGAGAGGTCGGCATGGGTCTGGATGGTGTTCAACCCCCCGCCGGCAATAGTTGCATTGGCGGCATTAGACTGGATGACATTCGCCAAACCGCCGCCGATGGTGGCGTAGTCGGCATTGGCCTGAATGGTATTCACCGACCCGCCAGCGATAGTTGCGACGTTGGAATTCGTTTCGATCGTGTTGCGAAAACCCCCCGCGATGGTGGCACTGGTGGCGTCAGTGCGAATGACATTGCGGTTGCCGCCGCCGATGGTTGAGCTCACGGCGCCGGTGTCGATCAGGATTTCGCTGCCACCCGCAATCACGGAGTAACCAGCGCCGCCGGCGATGAAGTTGTCCGCACCGCCGCCGATCACGCCGAAATTGGCGGCCACACGGTTGGTATCCTGGTTTCCGAAATAATTCAACGTGCCCCCGCCCGCGATGGTGGCGCCCACGACGCCGGGATCCACGTAATTGCCGGAAGAACCGCCGATGACATTCACCATGCTGCTGTTGGTGGTGGGCTCGAGCCGCAACGCCGGCGCGCCGTTGACCCTCAAGTCCAGGGCCTGCGAGTCGGTGGTGCCGAGAAAATGGGTGCCGGCCGTCGTGCCACGGTTGCCGCCGAGAAGCCACACCTGATTGGTTCGCGCCACGTTACCCGCCAGCCGCGCATCAGGCACGAGTCCGCCGGCCAATTCAGAAGCATTCAAGCCGGTCAGGCCCGCTCCGCTGCCGTTGAAACTGTTGCCCGCGTTGCCGAATGTCACCGCGTTGCCATACGTTCCCGACACGTTGGCGGAACCGATGGCTCCGCTCAATTGCGCTGCCGATACCGTGCCGCTGACATTGCCAGCGGTAATGGCGTAGGGCGCGGGTGTGAGCGGCTGGCGCGGATTCAACGGAACAAACGCTCCGCCGCCGTTCGTTCGCACGGAGATTTCCAGCCAGTAGGCGTTGCCGTCGAAGATGCCAGCGCCGAAATCCAGCCCCACAGTGAACAAGCCGCCGCTCACCGCCGTGGGTGAGTTGGTGCGGACCGGTCCAATCTGGCTGCCGCCCGCGTCGGCGCTATAGAGAATAAAGCGCAGATCGTAAGTGCCGGTGGCGGGACCGCCAGCATCCGTCAGGCGGCCCTGATAAGTGAAAGTGGTGCCGAGCGGGGCGGCTGAGCCAGTCAAAGCGACAAGGCACACTGCGGCCAGCAGCAGAACAAGCTTTGGATTTTTCATGGGTAATCTCCGATGTTTGAAGCGCGATCGTCGAATGTGTTGAACCACACGCCGCCGCGAAATGCAAGGCGCTGAAGTGAGCGACGCCAAGGGCGAAATCCGTTCCGGCGTGACGCGGCGGGCAAGAATCCTCGTTATTCCCTGGTAAGCTTTGCTACCACCGCCTTCAACTCGGCCATCGACTGCCTGAGTTCTTTCATCTCCGCGTCCTTCGTCTTCAGCGCCGCAGCCTGCTCCTCAACTTTCTGATTCAACCCCTGGATGGCCGCCAGCGCCACGCCGTCGGCATCGACAGTGGCGATATGTTTGTCGTCGTCACCGTTCAAGCCGAACGCAGCGTGAAAGTCCTGGGCGACCGGGCCGATATGTGAAAGACCGGGCGCGGCCTTGTAGTTCCACCTCACAACTGGCAACGCGGCCACCTTGTCGAGCACCTCGCGCGGATTGACCGGCGCGAAATTCTCCTTCGCGTTGCGATCGCTCGTCGGAGTGAAGGCCAGAGCCGTCCATGTGCCGTTGGTGGACAATCGCGAGACGAAGGCGCTGGAGTTGCCAAAGCTGGCAATGTAGCCGGTGCCCGCCGTTGAGACCGATAAGGCGCCATCAGCGGAGTCGCCGCCATAGTTTACGACGCGCAATGCCGGGGCGGACTGGCCTCCCGTGTTGAAGTTTTCGGCGAGCCCAACCGGAGTTCCGAATCCACCGGCGCGCGCCCCGGAGTAACGCAGCGCGGGTTGATTGGTTCCGCCGACGACCTCCATGCCGCCCGCGGCCCGCAGCCGGAACTGGTTCGCCGTCGTCGAGGAGAAGGCGGCAGACTCCATGTCCGCCCAGACGAACGCGCCGTCATGAACCGCCTGAGCCCTGTTCCCGAGGGCGAACGAGAGGGTGTTGCTCGCCAGACAAAGATTTCCCATCGTGAACGACGTGCTCCCAATGGCTTCGCATCGGTAGCCCATGGCCACCGATGCGAGGCCAGAGGCGGTTGTATCGAAGCCCATCGCCGTGGAGTTCGGTCCGGAGGCGGATGTCCCGGAACCGAAGGCCGTCGAGGCCGGACCGCTGGCCTCCGTCGAGTCACCGGCGGCAAACGACTGCGTCTGGAACTTGACCCCGTCAGCCCCTTGAACAACCAGGTTGCCGACCACGTGCAGAGCCGCCGCTGGACGCGTCGTGCCGATGCCAATCCAGCCTTCGCTGACCAGGGCCGCCTCCTGCGGCTGGGGTGTGATGACGGAGAACGCGTTGTCGCCGCTGGACGTCACCACGAGATTCTGTCCGGAGAACGCGACACCGCCGGGTTGATTCAGGAAATGCAATCCCGCCTGGCCATCGCGCCACACTCCGCGCACGACCGGCTGCGCCGGGTTTGCGACATCAATCAGGGTCACTGCGTTGTCCGTGCCGCCTGCGGTTACGGCCAGCAGATTGTTCTGAATGGCGATTCCACCGGGAGTATCGAGGCTGTCAATGCCGCCCACTCCGTCGGTGAGTGTCGCCAGCAGGACAGGGCTGGTTGGAACGGTGCAATCGATCAGGGTGACGCTGTCGTCGTTGCTGGCAGCGGCAATCAGCAGGTTGCCCGACCAGGCCAGAGAAGAGACTCCCGACAACTGGTCGAAACCGTTCATCCCGTCCCGAATCACGGCGCGCAGCACCGGAGTCGTGGGAGTAGTGGTGTCCACCAGCGTGATGGCGTTGTCGCTGCCGGCCGCGATGGCCAGCAGATTCCCGTTGAATGCCACGTCGTTGGCGCCATTAAGGAAGTCGAATCCAAACTGCCCGTCCTTCAACACCGTCCGCAGCACCGGACTGGCGGGATTGGTCACGCTCACCAGGGTCACCGCGTCGTCATTTGCCGCCGCGATGGCCAGCAGGCTGCCGGAAAAGGCCACGTCCGCGGCACCGTCCAGTTCGTTGAATCCGCCAAGGCCGTCGCGCAACTCGGCGCGTTTGACCGGAACCGCCGGCGCCGACATGTCCACCAGGGTCACGGCGTCGGAAGAAAACGCGGCGACGGCCAGCAGGGTGCCCGAGAACGCGACAGCGCCCGCACCGGCCAGGTTGGTGTAGCCATTGGACGCGCGCAATTCGGGTTGCGGCAGGGGTATGGCGGGAAAATTCAAAATGACCGGTGATACCGCGGCATCTGCGGATGCGGCCACGGCAATCAGAAGGCCAGATACAGCGACGTCGCGGGCGCCGCCCAGTTCACTGTAGCCGAATGGATTGGTTTCATCCGCCTGTTGCAGGAGGATCTGCGGTCCGTAAATCAGGTCGCCCTCGGCGATGTGCAGCCCGGCATGGGGCGCGTTGGTTCCAAGGCCTACCAGGCCATTCGTGTTCACCTGCACCGCGTTGACCGGCGAACCGTCCGGTGAACCCAATTGGTTCACGGCGCCCGGGGCAATCTTCGCGCTCGTGACCGCCCCATCGGCCAGCATGGCGCTGGTGATCGAGCCCGCCGCCGCGCCACCCGCACGGATCGCGTAGGGCGTGGCGGTCAGTGCCTGCCGGAGACCGAGTGGAACGAACGCCCCGCTTCCGGAGGGGCGGACCTCAACCTGAAGCCAGCGACCGGTAACATCGAAGGGAGTGCCACCGAAGTCCAGCGATGTGGCGAACAGACCGTTGCTGACGATGACGGCGGAATTGGTTAACGGTCCAGCCACCACGCCCCCGCCACTCTCGGCGTCATGAATCGCAAACCGAAGATCGTACGTGCCGTTGGCCGGACTGCCGCTGTCGTTGAGCCGGCCCTGGTAGGTGAACGCCGTGCTTTGCGCCTGCGCGGCGGCAGACAGAGCAGCGAACAGGAGTACAGTTGTGACGTTGGGAATTTTCATAGGAATTTGTTCCAAGTAACGGTTGGGTATCAAATCTTCCCGCCGAAGGCAAGGAACGGGTAGTATCGTTGGGTGGAGAGAGGCTGCCGACGAGCGTCCTCGTCTGGTGGGGCGAGGCTACGGACGAGCCGGCTCGTCCTGCGGCCGCGGGACTCGCCCCACCGAAAACACAAACTGTCCCTCTGCCACCATGAGCTACATCTTGCCCCGGCGATGTCCGTTATCGTATGCTGCAAAACTCGATGACCGGATCGAGGGCATGACCGGATGCGCGATTACAGCCATATGAAGTGGCATAAAAGCGAAGTGGCGGCGCTGTGGACGCTTGTCGGGTGTCTGAATGTCTTCGCGCAGCCCGTCATTACCGTCCAACCCCGGCCCCAGCAGGTTCCCTTCGGTGGCAGCACCACGTTGTGGGTTGAAGCCACCGGCACTGAACGCCTGACCTACCAGTGGTTTTTTAACACCCCTACCAATCTGGTCCCTGGTGCGACGAACACATTTTTGAGCATCAGCCAGGCACGGGATTCCGACGCCGGCAATTATCTGGTGCGCGTGGCAAATCCGCAGGGATTCGCGTGGAGCACCCCGGCAGGTCTGACACTGTTTTCCCGCGGCCTCCCGGCTTTCGGCACCAACACTCTCGCTCCGGCGTTTCAGTTGGACGGGGTCGGGAGTGATGTGGACTCGATCGCCTTCTGGGAGGCGCCTGATCCGACCAACACACTCCTGTTCGTGACGGCAAAAGCGAACGATTTGCTCGAAGTGTGGAAGTATCCTTTCCAAGGCAATGAACTCCCGTCGGTGCGGTTTTCCACCAACGTGAACGGTGTGGTCGTCGATCAGGAAACGGATCGGCTCTATGTGAGCGACCGCAAGGTAAGCGTGTTTTCCCTGCCCGATCTTCAACTTTTGGACGAGTTTGGTCAGGGCATCATCGGCGTAGGAGAGAACAATCTCGATATCCTCAAGCAGGTCAACGGCCAGACGTTCATCTACGTGAGCGACAACCACAGTGTCCACCGATTTGTCGCGGACGCCTGGGACCACCTGGGTTCCTTCGCACCATTGGTGACGAGCATCGAGACTGTTCTAGCCGATGATTTTTACCAGATGATCCTGGTGCCGGAGGAGCAGGGGCCGTTGGGCAGCCCGGGTGTTTATGCCTACCATCCGGACGGCGCGCTGTTCATGAGAAACGGCACGAACCGATTGGGCAACAATGGAGAGTTCGATTCCGACGAGGAAGGCATCCTGCTCTACACGTTTCCCACCGACGGAAAAGGGGACAATGGCGCCGGTTTTTACGTGGTGTCGGACCAGAGAATCGATCAGACAGATTTCGAATTCTTTGACCGGGAGACCTGGTCGCATCTCGGGACGCTCCGGCTGGCTGGCGTCTCCAACACCGACGGCATCGCCTCGACGCAGTTGCCGATGCCCGGCTATCCCATGGGATTGTTCGCCGCGATCAATAATGACACCACGACGGTCGGCGTGGGCTGGGACGTGATTTTTCAGGCCATTGGTGTGAACCCGGCGCCCAGAGTCCTCGCCATCACTCCCACCGATTCCGGCCCGACCAACGCCAACGCGATGGACTTCACGGTCAGATTCAACAAGCCGGTGACGAATTTCAACAAGGCCTCGGACGTGGTTATTACCCACCGCGGCACCGCCAGCGCAGGCGCTGTTATCACTGGCGGCGGCGACACCTTCAACGTCCGAGTCACGGGCATCAGCGGACGGGGTTTTTTCATGCTGGCGGTCAGCACTGCCAGCGACATCGTGGACTTCGAGACCAACACGCTCGTTTCCAGCGTCACCAGCGTGCCGGTTTTTATCGATTCCCCGTATCGTTCATGGGCGGCGGCCAGAGGGTTGGATCCCGGCGTCAACGACGGCTTCTCGAACGATCCGGACGGCGACGGGACTTTAAACATCAAGGAATTTGCCATCGACGGCGACCCCCTCAGCGGCGTCAACGACGGCAAACAACGAGTAGTGATCGAGGACGTGGGCGAAACGAACTACTTCACCTACACTTTCGCGATCCGAAACGGAGCGGTGTTCGTTGGGAACGGCGAACTGTCGGCCGCCCTGGATGGGGTTTTTTACTCCGTCGCGGGCTCTTTCGATCTCATCTCCTTTGACAACGACATCGTGGAGCAGGTCCCGGCTACGGAGACCGGGCTGCCCGCGCTCAATCCGGGCTGGAGTTATCGCACCTTCCGATTGAATCGAGCCATTGCGAATCAACCCCAAGGATTCATCCGATTGAGAATCGGCGAGGCTCCATAGACGAGTCATTCGCTTTCAGCAGAGCCCTGAGCGCTGCGCCGATAGGGGAATCAATAAACAAGTGGACGCTTTTATCCCTGCCACTCATCGAGTGTTGAGCTGTTGAATGCGGGTTTCCAGTTCGGCGAAGCGGCGGTTCAGCGTGTCCACCTCGGCTGCCTTCGTCTTCAGCGCACGGATTTCAGTTTCTTGTTGATTGACGAGCTGAAGCAACCCCTGAATGGCCGCCAGAGCCACGCCGTCAGCCTCCATCGTCGAGATCGTTTTGTCGTCGCGACCGGGATAGAAGGCATGTTTGAAGTCCTGCGCGGTCGGGCCAAGGTGCGGCACGGCCTCATCGGATTCCCACTCGTAGTTCCATCGTTGGATCGGCACCTGGGCGAGTTTGTCCAGGATCTCCCGGCCGTCGGCTGGTTGGAAGTTCTTCTTCAGGTTGCGGTCCGAGATGACGTTCCAGGAAGTGTCGTTGGCGAGCAGGCTGACTCCCGCCGTCGGATTGCCGCTGCCATCAACGCCCGTCACGATGCGCACGCCGCCGATTGCCCGGACGTTGAACTGGTTGTTCGCGGTCGATGGGAAGTCGAAGTTGCTCGAGTCACTCCAAACGAACGCGCCGGTGTGATTCGCCTGAGCGCGGCGGCCGGCGGCAAGACTGTAGTCTCCAGAGGCGACATTATCACGGCCTCCCGGGATCATGGCATACTGCGCGCCGACCCCAATGGCGTTATGGAATCCCCCGCCAACGGTTGAAGCATCAGCGTCAGCCTCGATGACATGGTTGAATCCTCCCCCGATGGTGGCCCAGGGAGCGTTCGTCCCGACAGCGTTCAGAACTCCTCCGCTGATCGTGGCCGCGCCGCTGTTACGATGGATGACGTTCAGGTTCCCTCCGCCAACAGTAGATTCTATCGCGAATTCCTCGATCGTATTTTCCGAGCCTCCGCTGATGGTGGAGAATTCCGCATTTGTTCGGATCGTGTGATACCGGCCGCCGCCGATCGTGGACATGTCGGCGTTGGTCTGGATTCGATTATTCAGCCCGCCGGCGATGACCGCGTGTATCGCGCCGACGTCGTTCGACCGGCCGCCGCCAATCGTGGCGTAGAAGGCGTTTAACTGGATCACGCTCTGGCTTCCGCCGCCAATCGTCGCTGCGGTGGCGAACGCTTCGATGCGGTTGCGGTCTCCGCCGCCAATGGAGGCATTGGCCGAAAACGTTCCGATCCGGTTCTGGTTGCCACCCGCGATGCCGCTTCCGGGTGCGCTGGCTTCGATGACATTGACCTGACCGCCGCCCACCGTGGCGTTCTGGGCACGCACCTCATTCCCCTGGCCACCACCGATGGTTCCGTTGCTCGCGCCGCTTTCCACGACATTGAGCCGGCCGCCGCCTACCGCGCCGAAATTGGCACTCACGCGGTTGGTATTCACGGGATCACCTCCGCCGCTGATCGTAGCTCCGGTCACGCCGATTCCAACGTAGTTCCGCGCCGCGCCGCCGATGATATTGGGCGCACCGTTCGTGTTCGGTTCAAGCCGGAGCGCGCGGGTTCCATTCACGATCAACTCCAACGACTGGTTGTCAGCCGTACCCAGGAACTGCGTATCCCCAATCGTGCCGATGTTGCCACCCAATCGCCAAAAGGCGCTGGCTTCAAGACCATCCAAACGATCCGCGTCCACGCCGCTGCCCGAGCCGTCGTTGCTGAAAATGATCGGCATGACCTCGTTGTCGCGCGCAATAGCGCCGTCGATCCGCGCCTCAACGATTGTTCCAGCGGTGATGTCGGCGCCGGAATGGGTATGACCAGCCAGAGCAAAGGCGGTGGAATTCAAGCCATCCAAAAGGTCCGCGTTCAGCCCACTGCCTGGTCCGGTGGAGCCGGTCAAAACCGGAATGCCGTCAATCGTCGCGCCCGCGCCGGCGGTAACGAATCGCACGCCGCCATCTGCGCGGACTGAAAACTGATTCGTCGTAGTCGATGCCAAGCCGCCCAACGCTGAGTCGGCCCATACGAATGCGCCGTCGTGATCGGCTCTGGCTCCGCGGCCGGCGGCGAGGGAGTATCGACCCGCAGCGCGGTTCCCCTGTCCCCCCGGCACGGTGGCGTAGTTCGTTATGGCCTGATTTTGAAGACCGGCGCCAACGAAGGAGTAGTCGCCGCTGGCAACGTTCAGCGCTCCACCGCCAATCGTTGCGTTCCAGCCGCCGGCAACGTTGTTCACCCCGCCGCCGACGGTCGTTTCGGAATTTGTAGCAACGTTCTGGTAGCCGCCGCCGATAACGGCCCGGTCACCGCGGGCAACGTTCTGAAAGCCAGCGCCAATGAATGCCTGCGTACCGGAATTGGTATTGAGGGTACCGCCGCCGATGGTGGCGTACATTGCATTCGAGGCTATCAGGTTTCGC
>Ga0209382_10013362_pt1 | contig 10096 bp, 6 predicted proteins | sample SoiMetdeltSBSDD5_FD_187599 | JGI IMG/M metagenome (GOLD analysis project Ga0209382, IMG submission 187599) | Bulk soil microbial communities from a Populus tree surrounding site in Tennessee, USA - Soil MetaG P. deltoides SBSDD5 (SPAdes) (version 2) | ecosystem: Environmental > Terrestrial >...
GCAGCGGAGGATGCGCTTCGCCAGCTGCTCGAGGCGGCATCTGAGGTCCTCGACGTTCAAGCGTCTCGCCTGAGCGCCAGAGACGGCGTCATCTCGAGCGACGTCGGCGCCGCGTCGATCTCGTTCCGCGCGTTATGCGACCAGCTCGGCGATGTCATGGTTCTCGGGCGTGGCGCGCGCGGTCCAAACCCAAGCGGCGTCGGGTTGGCAAGCTTCGGGGCGCAGTTCGCCGAAGTCGAGGTCGACATCGAGACCGGGGTGACTCGCGTCGTCAAGCTGGTGGCCGTTCATGACGCTGGGCGCATCATCAACCCCACGCTGGCCGAGTCCCAGGTCGAGGGCGGAATCATTCAGGGCCTGGGCTACGGGCTGTTCGAGGAGCGAGTACTCGACCCGGCAACGGGGCGGATGCTCAACGCGAACATGCACGACTACAAGATCCCGACGATCGGCGACGTGCCACGGATAGAGGTCGAGCTGCTGGATGTCCCCGACCCGACCGCAAATCACACCGGGGCGCGAGGCCTCGCCGAACCGCCGATCATCCCGACGGCGCCGGCGATCGCGAATGCCGTCGCGAACGCGATCGGCGCGGAGATTCTGGAGCTGCCTCTCACGCCCTGGCGTGTGTTAGGCGCTCTACGTAGTCGTCCCGAGATGTGAAGGGCTATCATCCCGAGCCGTCGCGTGTTGTCATCCCGAGCCATCAGGCGAGGGATCTTCGTCGTCCCGAGCGAGGCCCTCTACCAGGAGGATGAGGATCCCTCGCTGCGCTCGGGATGACACGGTCAGGTCCGCCACGGCGGCGGATCGCCGCGCTTCCGCGGCAATTCCGGATTCTCCCGGTAGAGCGTCGCCGTCTTTCCGATCACCTGAATGACGGTTGCGCCCGTGGCGGCAGCCAGCTCGCCCGCCGCGTCCTTCGCCGTGACGTCCGCGTTCCGCCCGAGCTGTACCTTCACCAGCTCGTGGGTACGCAGCGCGTCGTCGAGCGACTGAACGACCGTGGGGCTCAAGCCGTACTGACCGACGTGCACGAGCGGCGTTAGGTGGTGCGCTTCGGCACGCAGAGAAGCACGATCCTTTCCGGACAGTGGCATAGTGGTCGGGAATGGGAATCGGAATCTACGCGTCTCTAGAGCAGTTCCGATTCCCGATTCCCGATGCCCCACTCCCTATTCCCTATCCAGCGTAGCAGTACGTGCACTTCCCCTTTTCCTGCGCGCGATGCACGGCGAGCACACCGGACGGTACGAGCGTGAAGCCCGGGATGAGACCCTTCTCCCACTCCGCCTTCGCCGCGTCCGCGGTCATCCCCAACTTCTGGCCCAGCATCCCGCTGACGACGGTTTGGGCGACGTTGCAGACGACGAACGTGACCCCTCGTGGCTGCAGCTTATTGATCGCCATCTCGGGGAACATCAGGTCGCCTTCCTTCGAGTTGTAAAAGATGTTCCGCGTCGCCGGCGCCTTGGTCGCCGGGTCCGTTATCTGGGCAAACTCACCGAGCTTGTACTTCGCCCAGATGGCGTCCGTGTAGGCGATCGGGATCGAGAAATGACGGAAGCCGATGACCGCGTTGAGGTCCGCATCCTTGGCGTTGTAGGCGGACTTCATGGTGTCCATCCAGTTCATTGCGTACGCCAGTGCGAAGCCTGAGTTCGTGGTAGTGGCGTCGTAGTACTGGCGGTATCGCCCCTTGAGGTTGTCCACCCATTTGTCATCCATGGGCGGCGCCGTGAGGATGGACTCGGCGCTGAGCAACGCTGGGGCACCGAGGAGGGCGAGGGTACCTGCTCCGACCTGAGCGAGGAACGTTCGGCGAGCGTTATCGTTACCGTGGTCGGAATCGTGAGCGCTCATGACGCAGTTCTCCTTCCGAGGGGTGCGGTCGAAACACCGAGCTGCGCCGCCCGGGCGGGTCGACCCAGACTGACGATAGCACTCGGCAGTCGAGAATCAACCAGCCATCGGATGGGCATACTACCGGCTTGTGGCCGGGGCGCAGCCTTCAGCCCATTATGCGGCGACCTCCTCCTGTAACGGGAATCCGTGCTGCTTGCGGCCAACATCGCCCTCGTGCTTGGCGGTGCTCTTGTAGAGCTCGTAGCGACCGTCAGCCGCCAGTTCGGCGACCCGAGCCCGTAGCGTTGCCATCTCAGGGTCGGACATCGCCGTGAAGTCCCCCGCGATCCGCACGTTCTGCCGGAGCACCCGCATGGAGTCGATGCCGCTCACGGTCGTCGTGACGGGGAGGCTCATCGCGTAACGCAGCGCTTCATCGGCGCTTACCACCTTCTTGCGCACGGCGTCTCCCTCTCCGCCCATGCTCTTCATGCCGAGGATCGCGAGGCCCTGTCTCCGCGCTTCGGGCAGCACCTCGTGTTCGAACGATCGGAACGTCGCGTCGAAGCAGTTGAGGGGCATCTGCACCGAGTCGAACGGAAACCCGTAGGCGAGCATTGCGAGGTGGATCTCCGGCAGCTTGTGGCCGGTGAAGCCTACGTATCGCACGAGCCCCTGCTCCTTGGCCTCGGCCAGCGCTTCGATCACCCCGCCCGGCGCAAAGTGGCGCTCCGGATCGTTAGGGTACACGCACTCGTGGACCTGCCAGAGGTCGAGATGGTCGGTCTTGAGCCGACGCAGGCTCTGCGTGAGCTGGCGCATCGCGACCGCGCGGTCGCGGCCGTGCGTGCAGACCTTCGTCATAAGAAAGACCTGATCGCGACGCCCCACGAGCGCTTTGCCGAGGATCTCTTCGCTTTCGCCTTCGTGATACTCCCACGCGTTGTCCATGAACGTGATGCCGGCGTCGATCGCGGCGTGCACGATTCTGATCGCCTCGCGCTGATTCCCGACGAGGCCGAGGTGGTACCCGCCGAGCGCCAGCGCGCTCACCAGCTCGCCGGATGTTCCAAACGGTCGCCTTGGGATGTCGGCCTTCCTCATGCGCGCGGCGTCCCGTCGGCGCGTGGTGGTCCTCGGCATCGTCGTCCGGAGCTCGGGTTTGTGACGCAGGTCGCACGAACCGAGCCGAAGATGACCTGCCGCGAACCGAACGGGGCGTGGGGTGTACGATTCGCCAAAGAACCTTCGGACCGGGGGCCATGACATCCGTGCTTCGTTCGACTCGAGCGCTGATCGGCGCCGCTTTCCTGCTTCCAACGCTCGTGGCGTGCGACAGCGTCACGGGCACTGACAACCTGAGCTCCGAGCAGTCCAGGCTGGACCGAAACTGGGACCGGTTTCAGTCCGCTGCGCCGCTCAGCTACAGCTATGTCGTTCGGGTCAACTGCGAGTGCCCGACCGACGTTACCCGCCCAGTCACGGTATGGGTCGATCGCGGGTCGATCGAGTATCTCCTGTACGAGGATGACGGCCGCCCGGTACCGCTCTCCTATTCGAGCTCGTTCCCGAGCGTCGAGCAGCTCTTCGACGCGATCCAGGATGGTATCGATCGACGCGCTGACGTGATCCAGGTCGACTACGACCCGACATACGGCTATCCGACGAGCGTGTATATCGACTACGATCGCCGCATGGCGGACGAGGAGCTCAGCCTAACGACTCACGGGCTGCAGAGGTGGGACTAGACGGGGACGGGCGGCTGGCGGCGGGGGACGGGCGACTGTAACAGCCGAGGGCGGCGGACGGGCGACGGCTAGAAAGCGAGAACCCTCGGGAAGCCTCTCTGCTCTATCAGAGATGAGCTTCCCGGGGGTTTCCGCTGTTTAACCGTCGCCCGCCGCCCGCCGCCCGTCCCCGGCAGTTCGCCGCCAGTCGCCAGTCGCCTAGTTAGGCTTTCCGATCGATACAAGCCGGCCGGCTATTCAACTCCGGATTGTTCTCCTCGGCCTGCGGCACCGGAAGGTTCACATCCGTCCCATACGTGCCGCCGCGATAGTGCTCACCCACCGGGAACACCTGGTCCTGCGTGCGCCCGTATTGTCGGATGAGCCGTCGCATATCGCCAAGGCGATGGCCACGGCTGTACTGCCAGAACGCCTTTTCGCGGAAGTACAGGTCTTCCGCTGCTCGCTGCGTCGCCGGGATCGCAAGCGGTGCCATCGCCGCCGGCTGAATCTCTCCGAGCTTCGGCGGAGCCGCGCGCAGCGCGTTCATGATCGTCATCATGCCCGCGATGTCGCCCGCCTTGAGCTTGCCTTCCGCCTCGATGAGCCGCGCGTCCAGTCCGTTCACGACCGGAACGGACGTTAGGCGCGCCCAGAGCGATGTCACGCGCGCGAACGTCCTGCCGTCCTGCGACTTCGTGGTGTCCTTGCCGTTCGAGGCAATGAGGTACCGGGCGGGCACGCGCGGGTCCTTCGCCGACAGGAATGGAATCGCGTTCTTCACGAACAGGTTGCGGGCGTTCCCCTCCACGCTGTCACCCACGGCATACCGGAGCGAGCTCGCCGGTTGGTTCCACAGCACGTTGCTGCCCGACGTCACCGCGAACGTGACCTCGTAGCTGAAGTTGGTCGGCACGGCCGCCACCGTCACGACAGCGGCCGCGTCGGACTGACGATTCAATCCAACCAGCGCGCGAGCCTTCGTCACGAGGAGCGAGCGGCGGATCTTGATGCCGTCCGCGTCCGTCGCGCTCTGTACCAGCGCCAGACCCGAATCGGCCGACGCGATGGCGACCTCGAACACTTCCGCGTTCGTGCGCGGTGTATCGTAGGCAATCTCGTCGGTGCTGCCGTCACTCAACGGAATCCCGTTGCAGAAGTCGTTCGCCATCTGCATCTCGGCGAACGCGCGGGCAAAGTACATCTCGGCGATCTTGGCGACTTCGGTCTCGCGGTACTGTTTCAGCGACTTGATCGCCTGTGTCGCGGACGTGCGCGCTCGCGCAAGGTCGCGGAACATGCCTTCTACGGTCGAGTTGCTCGTCTGGATGCTTCGCTCATCCGTCTCGTCGTTCTGCACGAACGTGGAGCTCGTGGACCACTCGTCCGCGAGCAGGCCACCGAACAGCCACGAGCTCCCCTCGCCGCCCGTGGCGACCGACGACCCGCCGGTTGCCTGCCGCAGGCGGCCCAGGGCGCCCGTGTAGATCGCCAGCGCCCCCTCGGCGGAATTGATGTCGTTCGGATCGATGACGTCCGGGTCCACCGCCTCGAGCAGCGTTTCTTTCGAGTTACAGGCCGCCAGCCCTCCGACGAGCGGGAAGGTCGCCAGCGCCAGCGTGCCGACACCGAAACGGAGCCGGCCGATCGTCTTGATTCTCGTGATCATGGGTCGGTTGCTCTCGTTAGGTGTCAGAAGCCGAGGTTGATGCGGAAGATGTAGTACGTCGCGGGGCCCGCCGTCTGGAAGTCCGACGGCACGTCGCGCGTCGTCGTGCTGGTCACGAGGTAGTCGTTCTCGGGGTCGAGCCCGCGGTACTTCGTCCACGTACCCAGGTTGCGGCCGGTCACGACGATGTCGGCGTTCCGCGCGCGCACGAACGACGCAAGGCGCGGGTCGAGCGAATACCGGAGCGTTATTTCGCGCAGCTTGAGGAACGTGCCGTCCTGGAAGAAGCCGTCGAGCGTCTTGGCTGGATGATTGAGGTGCGCCACCGCCATCGCCTGCTCCTCGAACGTGGCCTTCGGGTTCATCATGCCGTTGCAGTTCTGCCGGCTCGCGCAGCGAATGCGCTCGGTGTTGTTGTAGGCCTTGTAACCGCCCCGATAGTCGAGCAGCGTCTGAAGGCGGAGCCGCCGGTTCAGGAAGTCGAAGCCGTTCGTGAACGTCACGATGTTGCGTGGCTGTGTGTAGCCGCGGAACACGGCCGAGTCCCCGACGAACACCTCACACTGCGGGGTGTCGTCCTTCGAGTACGGGCCGCACCCGGTCGCGGTGAGGATCCCGTCACCGTTCTTGTCCTGCCAGCCGGTGATCGGCCGCGCCCACCAGCCGAACATCGGGTAGCCTTCGACGACGCGCGTCTCGACGTTGATCTGCGGCGGCGTGCCGCCCAGGTCGAGAAGCTCGTTCTTGTTCGTCGACGCGTTCAGGGTCACGTCCCACCCGAACTGCTGGCGACTCAGGATCTGCGCGTTTCCGAGGAATTCCCAGCCTTGGTTCATCGTTGCGCCGAGGTTCCGGCGAACGGTGGTACCTGCCTCGTTGTTCTGACCGCCGACACCAGCCGACGGCGCGATGATCGCGCTGATGAGCGCGTCCTCCGTGCGCTTGTGGTAGAACGTCACGTCGAGGCCGACACGGTTGTTCGCGAGCTTCGTCTCGAAGCCCGCCTCGATCTCTTTCGACCGCTCGGGCTTGAGGCCCTTGTTGCCGAGCTGGTTGTACCGCACGCCCGGTTGATCGGTAGACAGGACGTTCGTGGCCTGGGCCTCGAACGTCCGGATCGCGTCGTTAGGCCCGGGCTGCACACCCGACGCGCCGTATGCCGAGCGCAGTCGCAGCGAGTTGAGCCAGCCCATCTGGGGGAAGAAGCCCTCGTCGGAAATGATCCACGAGATGCTCGCCTTCGGGTACCACACGCTCTGGAAGTCCGTACCGAACGCGCTGTTCTGGTCGGAGCGAATCGCTCCCGTCACGAAAAGTCGGTCGTTGAACGCCAGGGCCTCCTCGGCGAAGAAGCCCAGCGTTTTCTGGAGCGTCGTCGCGCTCGCCGCGTTAGGTTCTGCCCCGGCAGCCGGCGTCTGCGTGCCCGGGGGCAAGTTTTGCCCCTCGCCCGCATTCTGCTTGAAGCTGTAGTTCACGTACTGCACGCCGGCGGTCGTCTTGGAGTTGATCCAGGAACGCGGATTGAACGATCCGGTACTGGAGAGATTCGCCGTCAGGTTCCGGATGTCGGTGCGCCCTTCGCCGGCAAAACCGAGTCGATACGTCGCGTTGAGCGGCGGCGCCTCGCCGCGATAGCGCAGGTCGACGTCGGCACGGTCAGTGAAGTCGTTGCCGATCGTGACACGCGTCTGGTTCCAGCTGAAGGGCCGCCAGTTGGCATCGCCCGAGATGATGAAGCGGTTCACACCCTGCTCGATCTTTTCCTGCCACGTGTAGCCCGGTGTCCATGCGCGGTAACCATTGCACGGGGTCGGCGGTGTCACCGCGACCATGCAGTTGTCCTTGTAGCCTGGCCCGCCGAAGAGATGCGACCCGAGGCCCGCCGTGGCGTTCGACTCGAGCGTGTAGCGCTGCGTCAGGTTGATGAAGCCGCTCGAGACACCAATGTCGAGCTTCGGGCTCAACGACGCGTTGATGTTCGCCCGCACGCTGTTCTTGGCGAGCGTGTTAGGTCGCGACGTCCAGTCGTGCAGCGGGAGATTCTGTTCCTTGAAGCGGCGTCGCTCGAAGTCGGGCAGGTCGAGCGTGCCCGTCTCCTCTTCGCGCTCGCCGGACAGGAAGTAGCGGATGGCGTCCGACCCGGCGGATACCTGCGCACCAAGCTGATAGCGGTTGCCGTTCCCGATCGGCGTCGCGTCGGCGTCGTGTGCCGGCGCATAGATTCGGAGACTGTCCAGGATGCAGCTCTGCGCCGACACCTGGATCAGCGTGCACTCGCGGTACGAGGTTGTGTTAGGCGAATGCCCCGCGATGGTGTAGTTCCACGGATACGTGTTGCGGTCCTCGAGGTATCCGCCTTCGCCGTAGAAATTCCAGCGCGGCGCGCCCGCGCGGCCCTTCTTGGTCGTGATGACGATGACGCCGTTTGCTGCATCCGTACCATAGAGCGTGGCAGCCGACGGTCCCTTCACGACCTCGACGCTCTCGATCTCCTCCGGATTGATGTCGCCAACGCGGCTCGCGTTGCCGCCGCCGGTGCCATAGCGATTGCTTCCGATGTCGCTCGTCATCCGGATCCCGTCGATCACGTAGATGGGATCGTTGGAGAGGTTGAGCGAGTTCTGGCCGCGGATGCGCACACGCGACCCGGTGCCGGTTTGCACACCGGTCTGCACGGCGACACCGGCCGTGCGCGAGTTGAGGAGATCATCGACGTTCCTGACGGGAGCTTCCTCGACGACTTTCCTCGCGTCGATCTGCGCGACGGAGTTGCCGATCTCGACTCGTCGCTGCTCACCCGTTGCCGTCGTGACGACCGGGGCGAGGCTTACCGCGACCTGTGCAAGCGCGAAGTCAACGGTTGCCTCCTCGGAGCCCGTCACCGTGACCGGTTTCTTCTGCTCGGCGTATCCCACCCGCAGGAGCCTCACCTGATGCGTGCCAGGCGCGACTCCGCGGATGACAGCACGCCCGTCGGCGCCCGTCAGGCCGCCGAGTGTCGTGCCAACTAACTGGACCTGTGCCTGCGCAACGGGCTGCTGCGTGGCCGCGTCTGTGACGCGAACCGCGATGCGTCCCTGCTGGGCTTCCGCCCGCGACGCGACTGCCAACAGCGCGGCAGCCGCGATGGCGGGGAAAGTACGTCTGCCTGCCGAAAACATGAGAGGAATCATTCGGTCCCACCCTCCGCAAAAGGGAACACAAGCGACCGCCCCCGGTTTGGGGCGTCGCAACGAAATCCCGAGTGTTGGGTCCGCCGGTCTGTGTTGCCTAACGACCAGTGTGCGGAGGGGGGTCTCCAGAGCCGGTTGTCGCTGCGCGGAAGCTTCGACTCGTCACCGCGCGCGACAACTCGATTGGGACAAGCGGCTCGCCGGCGGGGCTGAGGCCAACCTGATCGAGTTATCCTAACGACCAGTTTGTCATCCCGACCAGTTTGTCATCCCGACCAGTCTGTCATCCCGAGCGAAGCGAGGGATCGCGGTCGTCCCGGTAGAGGATTGTCATCCCGAGCGCAGCGAGGGATCCTCAGATTCCCGACAGAACCCTCTGCCGGGATGATGAAGATCCCTCGCCTGACGGCTCGGGATGACAAAAGGCCCGGGACGCGTGTCCGTCCCGGGCTTTTGTGTTGTCAAGCAGCGTTCAACGCTGCCGTCGAGCGTCGGCGTTAGGCCTTACGGTCGATGCACGCCGACTTGCCACCAAGCTCCGGATTGTTCTCCTCGGCCTGGGGAACCGGCAGGTTCACGTCGGCGCCGTAGGTCCCACCGCGGTAATGCTGCCCAACCGGGAAGACCTGATCCACCGGACGATTGTACTGCCGAACGAGCCGGCGCAGGTCGCCGAGGCGATGGCCGCGACCGAACTCCCAGAACGCCTTCTCACGGAAATAGAGGTTGATCGCGGCATCCTGCGTCGCGGGAGCCACGAGCGGCGGCAGCTGAGCGGCCGTCGGCTGAACTTCACCGAGCTTCGGCGGCGCGGCCCGCAGGGCGTTCAGGATCGTGATCATGCCGGCGATGTCGTTGGCCTTGAGCTTGGCCTCGGCTTCGATCAGCCGGGCATCCAGGCCGTTCACGATCGACGTCGTCGTGCTGCGATTCCAGATCGTCGTCGTGCGCGACGGGGTCAACCCATCCTGCGAGATGGTCGTGTCGCCCTTCGACGAGATCGTGTAGCTGGCCGGGACGCGAGCATCCTTGGCCGAGTAGAACGGAATGGCGTTCTTGACGAGCAGGTTGTGGCCGCGGCCCTCGAGCGAGTCGCCCACCGTGTAGCGGCGAGCGCTACGCGGCTGTGCCCACAAGGTGATGTCGCCCGACGCTGGAGTATAAGTCGCGTCGTACGTGAAGGTGTTCGGCACGGCGGTCGTGGAAACGAGCGCCGCGGCTTCCGGGACCTTGTCCAGCCCCACCAGCGCGCGCGCCTTCGCCATCAGCAGCGCACGACGGACCAGAACCGTGTCCGAGCCTCCCCCCGTCGCCGGGATCTGTGCGAGACCCGTATCCGCGGACGCCACGGCGGCTTGGTACACGTACGAGATCGGATGCGGCGTGTCGAAAATCAGCTTGCCGGTCGAATCCTGACCCGAGAGCGGAATGCCGTTGCAGTAATCGTTCGCCATCTGCATCTCGGCGAACGCCCGCACCATATACATCTCGGCAATGCGCCCACCTTCCGTCTCACGCCAAACCTTCATCATGCGGATCGCTTCATTCGCCGACTGCCGGGCACGAGCCAGATTCCGGAACATCGTCGTCACCGTGCTGTTGCTGATCTGGATCGAGCGTTGGTCCGTCTCGTCGTTCTGGACGAACGTCGAGCTCGTGGACCACTCGTCAGCGAGCAGTCC
>Ga0209382_10013363_pt1 | contig 10096 bp, 13 predicted proteins | sample SoiMetdeltSBSDD5_FD_187599 | JGI IMG/M metagenome (GOLD analysis project Ga0209382, IMG submission 187599) | Bulk soil microbial communities from a Populus tree surrounding site in Tennessee, USA - Soil MetaG P. deltoides SBSDD5 (SPAdes) (version 2) | ecosystem: Environmental > Terrestrial >...
GAATGATCCGTCACGTTCTTCCACAGAAAGAGATACTGGTTCCTGCGGGTTGTATTCTCGACAAAGCTTGTTGTGAACTTCCGGGAGCTCGTGGCGCGGTGTTTGTGCAAAACGCGACTTGCCGGGGCTAACAGGCTTTTCCAGCCACGCTTCCATGCCTGATACGAGAGATCGACGTCCTCAACATAGAACGGAGCGTAAAGCGTATCGAAACCGCCGATCTCCAAATACTTCTTGCGGTCGAACGCGCAGGAACCGCCGCCGGCCCAGAATACGGGAAGCGTTTTTACCTTAACGTCGGCATCGTCGATTTCGGCGTGCCACAAGTAGAAGAAACCTCTTTCAAAGCGCGCTCGGGTTTTACCGGTTTCCTCGCGACGACGGTTTTGATCTTCAAAGAAAATTTGAGAGGTAACCGCAAAGACCGACTCATCTGTGAAGCCCGCCATGAGCGGTACCAGAAAATCTTCATCGACGATCATGTCGTTGTTGAGTAGCACAACGAGATCGGTTTCGACGGTCTCGACGCCACGGTTGTTTCCCCCAATGAAACCGTAATTGCGATCGAGCGGCAGCACTTTCACTTGAGGAAAACGATTTCGTACAAATTCCACACTGCCGTCCGTCGAGCCGTTGTCCACGACCAGAATCTCGTGACCGGCACCGGCCCTGTGGACCGCTCCAATCACCGAAGGCAGGCATTCTTCAAGCAGGTGCTTCCCATCCCAATTCAGGATCAGAATAGTGGCACGGGCCTCCGACAGAACACGTCTGGCTTTGCGGACCGAAGATCGCCTGCTCACAGACATTGAGCCGAGCGCAGACGCGATCAACAGGCTCACCACGACAATGAAATCCAGCGGCAGGAGTATTAGAAGGAAAGGCAGAACACGCAGCTTCGGACTCAAAATTTTCCCCTCCTGGACAGGAGGGGCAGCTGCGAGCGATTGTTTTTGATCGCGAGCGGCGGGGTGGTAGATAAGTTAATGCTCGCGCAGCGCTCCTTTTGCTTCGGTGCTTGATTTACCACCCCGTCTGCGCCAGCAAGGAAGGCGGCCTTTTTCTTTATGGCGCAGCCACCCCTCCTGTCCAGGAGGGGAAAATTTGGGCGCCCACACATCTTCGCTACGCAGCCCTGAAATGCGTTCATGCACGCTGGCTCTTTTCGCGGAGATATTCGGCAAGCGCATCTTTCCAGTGCTGCATGCGGTTCAGATTGAGGGCTTTCAGACGCGCATTCTCCAAAACGGAAAAGGCAGGACGAATTGCGGGCGCTCGGTACTGATCGCTGGTGGTCGGAGAGATATTCGCCTTTACGCCGGCCAATTCAAAGACGGCGCAGGCAAATTCGTACCATGAGCACATGCCTTCGTTGGTGGCATGAAACAAGCCTGATTCATTTGTGCCGAGTAATTGCAATACCTGCCGGGCCAGGTCCGCCGTGTGCGTCGGCGTGACAATCTGATCCGCCACGACCTTTATCGCGTCTCCGGCACGTGCCTTGGAAAGCATCGTCTCGACAAAGTTGCCGCCCTTGCCGCGGCTGCCGGCCACACCATACAGTCCACATGTCCGGATCAGCAGGTGCCGCGCGGCGGTGGAACGGACTATGTATTCGCCGGACAGTTTCGAGTTTCCGTAAACGCTCAGCGGCATCGGCGGACTGGTTTCCGTGTAAGGCGTGGAGGTCTTGCCGTCGAATACGTAATCCGTACTGAAATGAACCAACCTCGCGCCGATTTCGTTCGACACGCGGCAAAGGTTCAAGACGGCCAGCACGTTGACGGCATACGCAACTTCCGGCTGCGCCTCACAGTCGTCGACGCGATGATAAGCGGTAGTGTTGATCACCACGTCAGGTTGTGCCGCAATCAATGCGCGCTGTGTTTTTGCGTAATCTACGACGTCGAATTCTTCCCGCGTGAATCCGCGTATTTCATGCTCGGTGTTGTATCTCGTGAGGTCGCGCCCGAGCTGGCCGTTCGCGCCTAGTATCACGATTCGCATATGGATCCGGAACGATGATAGTGAAAGCAGAACGGCGTCGCAGCTATAATCGAGTCAAGCGACATCGCTAACACAAATTCTTCACTGAGGTGAGTAATGGCTACACGGGATGTAAGCGCACCTAAGATGGGAGATGAAGCGCCGGATTTCACGTTGAAGTCGCACCTGGATAAAGACGTCAAGTTGTCCGACTTTCGCGGAAAAAAGAACGTTGTTCTGGCTTTCTATCCCCTGGCATTCACACCGGTCTGAACGCTTCAGATGCCGGCGTACGAGGAGGATCTCTCCGAGTTCGACCGGTATGATGCCCAGGTATTGGGCATTAGCATCGACACCATTCCGACTATCAAGGCGTGGGCAAAATCGCTCGGAGGTATTTCTTATCCGTTGGTGAGCGATTTTTGGCCGCACGGCCTGACCGCTTTAAAGTTCGCTGTCCTTCGCGCAGAAGGTTTCACCGAAAGAGCCATCTTCATCATCGACAAGAAAGGCATTATCCGGTACATCGACGTTCACCCGATCGGCGATCAACCGAAGAACTCTGTCCTTTTTGATGAATTGAAGAAAATACAAGGCTAGGACGACAACGTCGTATGGAACTTGCTCGAGCCTGTGCACCGTACACTCGCCTACGACGAAGTCTTAAGGACTGCCGCGTTGCTCTCGTGACAACCTCGGGAGCATACGCGGCGGGACAGGAACCCTACACCGACAACGATCTCAGCTATCGCATCATTCCTTCTGAAACCGAAGCGAGGCGCATCCATTTTGTGCCGGGCCATTTCGACACTTCGAAGGGTGCTATCGACCCCAACATCATGTTTCCCATCGATCGGCTGCGCGATCTCCAGGCCGCCGGTGACTTCGCCAAAATTGCGGACTACCACGTGGCAATGGGACTCACCACCGAACTGCGCAAGCTGAAGGAACAGGTGAGTTGGGACATTGCGCGTGAGGTTTTGCAAACCCGGCCGGATGTGGTGGTCCTGACCGGTGGCTGACCGCTCTGCCATCGGACGGTCGTCACGATTCAACGCGCCATCGAAAGCCAGGGAATCTCAACCATTCTGATCACGGTTTCTCCCACCGAATCGGAACAGGCGGTGCCTCCACGGGCCCTCTATCCCAAACCGTTTCAGCTTGGCGAGTCGCTGGGCCGCCCCAATGACGTCGAGTTGCAATTAAGGATTTTGCGCGATGCGCTCAGTCTGCTGCACTATCCAGTTGAACCGGGACTCATCGTGACGCGGGAATACTGAAACCGCAGAGACGCAGAGAAAAGGAATGCTACAAGAGCACGACGCTTTTCGTTGTGATCTCAATCCGCTTACGGCATTTCGTGCAGGCAACGATGTCGTCCACTCGGATCATGTAGTCGCGGGCATTCTTAAAACGGATTCGATCCTCTTCGTTCGCCCGCGGCGGGAGCGATGGCTTTTTGGTTCGGACTATCCATCTGATCTGAAATTCGGACGACTGGCGGCATTGCGGACACTGCAGGGTCTGGGCTTTCGTCTCCGTCTTTTCCGTGAAGAAATCGCGTTCCTGCATTTATTCTCCTTTGCCGGCAATTCCGGGCCTCGTCATCCGCATCGGATCCAGAATCTCCTCGAGTTTTTCGGCAGGAAGAATCTTTTTTTCCAACGCGACCTGCCGGACCGTCTTGCCTGACTGATACGATTCCTTCGCGATTGCAGCTGCCCGATCGTATCCGATCTCGGGAGCCAACGCTGTACACATCGCCAGACTTTTCTCGATCAACTCGGCGGCACGCTCCTTATCTGCTCGAATGCCGACGATACATTTGTCTGTGAAGTTCACCGCCGATGCGGCCAATAGGCGGATCGACTCCAGAATATTGTGCGTCATGACAGGCATCATGACATTCAGTTCAAGATTTCCTGACAGTCCTGCAAGCGTGATCGCCGTGTCGTTTCCGATCACGTGCACCGCTACCATCACAACCGATTCCGCAATCACGGGGTTTATTTTGCCCGGCATGATTGAAGATCCCGGTTGCGTTGGAGGAAGTTGAATCTCGCCAATCCCACATCTCGGCCCCGACCCTAGTAAGCGAACATCGTTCGCAATCTTCGTCAGACTAACCGCGATAGTCTTCAGAACCCCGCTGAGTTCAACGATCGCATCCTTTGATCCCTGAGCCTCAAAATGGTCGGTGGCTTCCTGCAGGCGCAGACCCGTGATTTCTGAAAGATACTTGATCGCTCTCTGTGGAAACTCCGGGTGCGTGTTGATTCCGGTTCCCACTGCCGTCCCGCCCAGCGCCAGCTCTTCAAGAGATGGGCGCACACGCTTCAAACGGTCGATCCCCAGTTCAACCTGCCGGGCATATCCGGCAAACTCCTGGCCAAGCCTGACCGGAGTAGCATCCTGAAGATGCGTGCGGCCTATCTTGACGACATCGTCGAATTCCTGAGCTTTCGCGGATAGCGCGGTTTTGAGTTTTTGCAATGCCGGAATCAATTTTTGATCGATAGATTCAAGAGCCGCCACGTGCATCGCGGTGGGAAACACGTCGTTGCTCGACTGGCACATGTTGACGTGATCGTTTGGATGTACCGGACTCTTCGAACCCACGGCGCCGCCGAGCAACTGGATCGCTCGATTCGCAATCACCTCGTTGGCATTCATATTGGTAGAGGTTCCGGAACCGGTCTGGAAAACATCCAACACGAAATCGTCGTCGAGCTTGCCGTCCATGACTTCCTGCGATGCTCGTTCGATGGCCCGGGCCAGATCCGGCGGCAGCAGCCCGAGATCGCGATTCGCTCGCGCAGCTGCGAGTTTGACGGCACCGATCGCGTGGATGAATTCGCGAGAAAAGCGAACTCCACTAATGGGGAAATTCTCGAGAGCGCGTTGGGTCTGCGCGCCGTACAACGCCGACGCGGGAACACGCACATCACCCATGGAGTCCTTTTCTATGCGAAAGTCCTGGCTCATAACTTTGCCTTGTACAAACGGTACGAAAAACCGCGCCCTCGGAAGTGGATGCCTTCAAGCGTGAGCAGCTGCCGCTGCGTCCAGGCTGTCTCTCCCGGAGTGAGAATTTTTCCGTTCGAACCAACAACTCGATGCCACGGAAGACCCGCCGGACAATTACGAATAGCCGCAGCCACCTGCCTTGGCCCTGTCCCCACAATCTTCCCTATATCTCCGTATGATAGGACACTTCCGCGCGGGATGCGCCGGACGATGCGGTAGATGCGTTGACGAATCGTGGAGTCCATCTCATTACTCAGAACTCAAAACTATAACGGAGATTTGAGCCCGGAGCCCGTTAGGATGACTAAAATGGGCTCCGTTTCCGGAATTCCGAGTTTTGCGACACCGGGAACCACGACGGCCGAGGTAGGCTCGGCATTGAAGCCGAGACGGCCCAACGTACGAAAGCCTTCCAGGATTTCATCTTCTGAAACTGTGACGGTTCGTGAGATGACGCTTCTGAGCTGCTTCAGGCGAGGCGGCCTGGACGTCAGTATTCCCTCGGCAATGCTGGGCTTTGGCTGCACGTTCTCGTGCACAAGGGGAGCGCAGGCATCGGCCTGAACGGCGTGCAGCTGCGGCATTTTGTCGAGTTTACCGAGGGCGATGAGTTCGCCGAAGCCGAGATGTAAACCCAACAGGACGGCTCCGCCGCCAGTGGGCGCAACGATGTGATCGGGCGGCCTGAATCCGTATTGCTCGGCAATTTCGTAGGCTATCGTCTTCGTCCCGTGCAGGAACAGGGGGTGCCAATTGTGCGAAGCGTAAAAAATCTCGCCCACTCGCGACCGGACGGCCGCCGAGGTATTGTCCCGAGGACCGTCGATTCGATGAATCTGCGCGCCGGTCCGCTGCACCTGGATCAACTTAGAGGGCGACGCGGAACTCGGACAATAGATCTCACACTGCAAGCCTGCTCTGGCCGCGTATTCGGCGATGGCGGCGCCGGCGTTCCCGGAGGAATCCTCCATAAATCGGCTTATGCCGGCGGCCTTCATGGCGGCTGTCAGGATCGCCGCACCACGATCCTTAAATGACCCAGATGGAAGGAGATACTCCAATTTGGCGGCCACTGGCCGACCCCCAATCTGGAGGGTTGTTATTGGCGTTATGGGCTCACCAAGAGAAACGCGGCCGGGTGTGGGAAGCATCCCGGCATATCGCCAGAACCCTGCGACTCCGTCATCAACAGTGAACTGGCCGGGGGCAAAATCCAGGTCGAAGACCCCACCGCAGTCGCACCACGGCATTTTGCGCGAAATCTCAAACGATCGCTCACAGGACTGGCATTTCAGGCGGGGAAGGCTCGGCATAAGCCGGGAGCTTAGCATCCGCTCACAGATCCAACAACGGACTCGTCTAAACACCTGGATTTATCGGATAATCATTGTGCTTTTTCTACGCGCTTTGCGTAAATCCCGAAAGGACACTACATGTTCAGTTTGAAACCGAAGGAAGGCGGTAGTGCTGCCGTCACACCGCCTCCTGCTGCAACAGGAAATGATTTGCTTATGAAAATTGCTTTGGTGGTTTGTATCGTCGCGATCGCCGCTGTCGGTTACAGCGGTTATTCCACCCGACTCGCGTTGGAAGAGAAGATTGCTGCGCTCGAGAGCGCTCATGAAAAGGACGTCACTGATCTTCAGAAGACCTCCACGGACCTCGGCGCGGATATTAACGTGGTCAGCAAGAAACTTGGCGTCACCGCCTCGGATCTTGATTCGGCCCGCAAATACGCCGAGAGACTGCGGCAGGAACAACTGCAGGCGAAGGAACAGCTGGCCAGCGAAATCGCGACGAAGGCGAATACGACCGATGTCGCGGCCGTAGCCCAGGACACTTCGAACAAACTGGCGGCGGTACAACAGGACGCCAACTCAAAGATCGGCAGCGTCTCCGGTGAAGTAAAAACCGTTGCGACGAGCCTCGAATCGACGCGCCAGGACCTCGCGGCCAGCCGGCGCGAGATTACGGATGTGCGAACAACCTTAAGCCAGCAGATCGCACGCAATGGCAGCGAGCTTGCCGAACTTCGCAGAAAGGGTGAGCGTGATTTCTTCGAGTTCGACATCAAGAAGGATAAGAAGAACCCGATGCAACGCGTGGCCGACGTTCAGCTCGAACTGAAAGAGACAGACGTGAAACGGCAGAAGTACAACATCGTAATTCACGTCGATGACAGCCGGCTCGAGAAGAAAGATCGCACGGCAAACGAACCGGTGCAGTTTCTGGTAGGACGCGACAAGCTTCGCTACGAAGTGGTCGTGAACTTTGTCGATAAGGATCGCGTTAGAGGGTATATGAGCGCTCCGAAAGACAAGGCCCTGGCAGCTGAACGGCCGGGTTTTCGTCCACCTGAGAAATAACGACGGACCGTTAAAAGAGGCGGTGGCCGGTTACGGCCGCCGCTATAACCAAGAGCGCGGCCAATCCCTGGATGAACACCCAAAGCGTTGGGTACTTCTCCGCCGGCCCTTCCTGACGCGCGTGCGCAGAGTATCTCCACAGTCCGAAGGCCGCCATCACGATCGCCGCTGATATTCCATACAACGCATGTCCGGTGATCGCGTCCTTCCCGATCTCGCCCAGGCTCGCAATTTGTAATCCCGTCACGACGGCGACGAGCGCGGAAACAGTCGCCCACAAGGAAATGCTGTAGCCGGTATCGTGCAAGTCGGGGCGTTTCGACGAGATCGCCCAGCAGTCGTAGGCAAAGGCAAAAACGGTTAGCGCAATGGGAAAATGAACGACGAATCTGTGCAGCGGAAAGTCGAACATCAGCTGAGAGCCCGTGAATCTGTTCTGAGCAGACGCGCTATCTGAAGGGGTAACCGAAACCGATACCCCTCCTTCACGAAGGAGGGGTGGCTGCGCCATAAAGCAATAGCCCCGTTCCTTAGCCGGCGCAGACGGGGTGGTTGTTTCAACCGCCGATTATGCAGATCGTTCGGGATGTTTAAGCGGTAGCTTGAAACAACCACCCCGTCCGCTCCTTTCAAAGGATGCTTCGCGACATTTTCTTTAGGTCGCGTCCACCCCTCCTTCGAGGGGTATTCGTTGACTGCAGCCGGTTCACTAGCACTCTCAGTCCAGGGGCGGCTCAAAGCACAGGCGGCAGCGGGCTTCATAAACGCCACTAGCTCCGACCAACAAGCGATCCGGGCTGTCGACAATACGCTGCGTTCTGTTCGCCGGCGCACCGCAGCGGACACAGATCGCCAGCGTCTTGGTGATGTATTCCGCAACCGCGAGTAACTGCGGCATGGGATCAAACGGGCGGCCGCGAAAATCCTGATCGAGTCCTGCAACGATGACGCGCTTCCCCATGTCCGACATCCGATTGCACACGGAGACAAGCTGCATGTCGAAGAATTGCCCTTCGTCAATGCCGATCACCTGCGTGCGCCCGTCAAGCTGCTCGATGATTTCACCGGCAGTCACCACCAGCTGCGATTTGATTTTCATGTCGCTGTGGCTGACGATGTGATCTTCGCTGAACCTGTTGTCGAGTTTCGGCTTGAAGATCTGAACGCGCTGGCGCGCAATCTGTGCGCGGCGCAATCGTCGGATGAGCTCCTCGCTCTTGCCGCTGAACATACTGCCGCAGATAACTTCGATCCAGCCGAGATTGCCGCGTTGATACTGAAATTGCTCGGTCATCGCTTTTAAAAGAACCGCAGTATAGCGCGTATATCGCATAATCTCCGGAATGAAATTGAGAGTTGCACTGTTGGGCGCCGGCAATGTCACGCGTGCGTTTCTGAACTACTGGCGCGAGCGGGATTTCGGTATCGACTTGAGGATCGTGAGCGTCGTTCGCAAACGCGGCACCTGGCACGGAGACCGGACAGCGGTGCTCGACCTTGACGCGCTCGACTACCTCGAGGGCCTCGATCCTTTCAATGACGCGCAGCTCGTCATCGAAGCGCTCCCAAGCGTTTATCCACATGGCGAACCGGCGACATCACTTTTGAAGACGGCGTTGAATCTGAATATTGACGTACTCACCGTCGATAAGGGACCGCTAGTTGCCGACTACCGGGGACTGGCAACTGCGGCCGCGAGGTCGGGAGCCCGGTTGAAATTCTGCGTCGGCGGCGCGCTGCCCGCCGCGGACATCGCAATGCGTGACCTTAGAGGCACCACGATCCGGCGGATTCGCGCGATCCTTAACGGCACGTCGAACTTTGTACTCTCCGAAATGCATGCGCGCGGCTGTTCGATGGAAGAAGCGCTGTCGATAGCGATCGACAGAGGAATTGCCGAGCCCGATCCGTCCCAGGACATCGATGGAATCGATACGGCGGCAAAGATGGTGATTCTGGTCAATGCGGCGCTCGATCAGGACATCCGGCTGGACCAGGTTCGGATCCGCGGCATACGGGGCGTGCAGCTCGACGACGCTCGCGCCGAAAACGCCGTTTGGAAACTTGTTGGAACCTACGAAGACGGTTCGATCCGCGTCGAACCGGAACTCGTCAGCCCGGACGATGTGTTCTCGAGAATCGGCGGCACCGACAAGATCGCCGAGTTCGATTCGGTCGAAATGGGCAGGCTTGCTGTGGTGGGAGGCGCTTCGGGCCGGACGCAGATGGGCGCCACGATGACCAAGGAAATACTCAACCTCTATAAGGTGTCACCACAACTATAATGATTTCCTTATGCCTGCAATCGCGCGACGCCGGTCCATCCCTGTAAAGATCGGAACCGTCTGGGTAGGCGGGGATCATCCGATCGTGGTTCAGTCGATGACGAACACCGATACGGCGGATGTGAAGAGTACGGTCGAACAGGTCGCGGAACTTGCCGTTGCGGGCTCAGAACTAGTCCGAGTCACGGTAAACACCCGTGAGGCGGCGAAAGCCGTTCCGGAAATCGTCGACAGACTGCACGACCGTCACGTCCACGTGCCGATCATCGGCGACTTCCACTACAATGGACATATCCTCCTTCGCGAATATCCGAAGTGCGCGGCTGCGCTCGATAAATACCGCATCAACCCCGGCAATGTCGGCATGGGCCGTCAGCACGACGACAACTTTCGCGCGATTATTGATGTGGCGCTCGAAAACAACAAGCCAGT
>Ga0209382_10013364_pt1 | contig 10095 bp, 11 predicted proteins | sample SoiMetdeltSBSDD5_FD_187599 | JGI IMG/M metagenome (GOLD analysis project Ga0209382, IMG submission 187599) | Bulk soil microbial communities from a Populus tree surrounding site in Tennessee, USA - Soil MetaG P. deltoides SBSDD5 (SPAdes) (version 2) | ecosystem: Environmental > Terrestrial >...
GAGCCTGACATTCGTTGACAACTCGCGGCGGTTAGTGTCCAAATTGAACGACTCGACCGCGCCCGTGTCCAGCGCACCGCTTTTTGTGAGAACATCTGTGAGCCACCTGGCAGTCACTTGATCCGGGGTAGAGATCACGTTATCCGGGATCATATCGATTCCCCAGATGCCAACAGCCAGCGCTCTTTCAGAATCGTGATGTGAATCCGATGCTCTGCCTCGTGCTGAATGAGGTGATGGATCGTCCATTCGGGCGTGATGTCGTACTCTGGCAGCGAGCGTGGGCGGAAGAAATCGTCCACTGTCATCCTCAAATAGACCTCGATCAGCATCTTCCGCACGGCAGCGAGCCGCGCCAGATGCTGATCCAGCGACTCGCCGCGCACGACGGTTAATCGCCCTTGCTCGTCCCTCACATCGACGGGGAACAGCGCCCACAATGAGTCCGGGAGCGGCGCGCCTTCGAGCACATCCGCTTGCACATAATCCAGTTCAATGGCGGCAATATGATACAGCAGCGTGCCGATGCTGTTAGTCACGCACTCCAATGTGTGATCGAGCACATCGTCGGTGAGTCCTTCCAGCGTGCGGAGTGTCCGGCCCCGTGTCTCATTGATCCGCGCGAGTGCCCGCCCGATGATCGGATCAGGGCCGGGGATCGGCTCCAAAATACGTTGTTCGCGTACAGCATGTTGGTCTTGCATCAGGTGTATCTCCTCAGCAGCAGAATCAAAAACGGCCTGAGGGAATACCCCAGGCCGCATCGATCCGTGTCGTAGAAACTGCTACTCAGGAATCCGCGTGGCTGTGGAGGGCATTCCGCGAAGATGGAAATCGTTATAGCGCATCATTGATCTAGCCCTCCTTTCATCTGAGTATTGGCAGCAGTCTATCACGAAGCCGCAATTAGTGCAAAATCGGCATTCTGTTCCTTATCTACGTTCAACGCGCCACCCCCACACCAACCCATCTTCGGGATCGATCATCTCGCCGTCACGCACCATGCCGACCTTACCCAGCACCGAGGTTGACGGGTTCTCGTTGGGCATCGTGTGAGCGATCACCGCGCTGACCTGCGGATCGGTGAAGGCTTCATCGATCAGCGCTTGGGCAGCTTCGGTGGCGTAGCCGCGACCCCGGTAATCGTTGGCGATGCCATAGCCGATCTCAACTACGCCCTGATCGTCGGGTGGGCCTTTGTAGCCCGCCATGCCGATCAGCGCGGAGTCGGCGCGGTGGATCACGAGGTACGTCCACCAGCGCGACTGCTCCGGGTGATCGCGAAGCTGATCGCGGAAGAAGATCAGCGCGTCGGAATCCTCCAGATAGCCGGACATCACCCGCAGGTTGAATGCGCGCTCGAAGGACTCCGGCCCCTCGATCAGGGCGTTGGCATGATCGAGGGTGCAGGGGGTCAGGGTGAGGGAAGGAGTATTCATATTGTGCTTACGGCGTTGGGATGTCAACAGGCTCGTTGTAGCCGAAGAAGTCAACCGTCCAACTGCTGCTATCCGCTTCGGTGACTTTGGCGCGCGCAAGCTGATGAGTATCTTTGTTGATCCACAGATCGACGTTGGCGTCTCCCTCTTTAACAGTCCCACCGACCAGCCCGGACATCGCTTCGCCAGCCGCCTTCGCGGTCAGGTGATAGGTGGGCACGCCATCCAAATCTTCCTCGCCAGCCAGGGCAAGGTCGGTGAGTTCTTTGGAAAGGACGTGCGGAATCCCTACCTCCGCATTGAACAGCCGGGAAGGGTTGAAGCTGTCGGGAACCGCAAACGCGGTGAATGTGGGCATGAATGGGGGCAGCTTGAGGTACGTTTTATCGGCAATCCATAAAATCTCGGCCTCGGAGACGGTCGTGCCGGATGTTACTTTGATAGTGGCATGCACTTTATCGGGGGCCTCGTATTCGCCCGATCCGCCAGTGGTTGTCACGCCGAGGGTAGGATTGACCACAATCGGATCGCCTTCGTGGGTAATTGTGAACTGAACGCTCTTGAGGCCCGACATGGCGGTGGATGACTCATTCGCCAGATCAACAGGATTGGGAGCCTTCGGGCCGCATGCGGTCAGCATCGACACGATGGCAAGCAGCAGGGCGATTCGTTTCATGATGATTCTCCTTGAGTGACTGTTGAGGACTCGGACACAGATGCGCCCGGTTCGAGACGCGGACGCAAGAACACCGCTGGAAGAATGGCCACAAGGCACACAATCGCGGCGATGATCATCATCTCGTTGATCACAATTGTCGCAGCCGCCGTTGCGATCTGGGCAAGCTGGCTGAAATTCGGATTGGTCAGGTACGAGACCAGATATTCGGTAAGGGCAACCGAGCGATGCAGACCGTAGGTGGTCATGATTGATGCGCCGATGGTCATCCCGATCAGGCGCATCACAAGGACGAGTGACGAGGCGATCCCACGTTCTCCGGCTGAAGCAGCATCGACCACCGTTGCGCCCATGGGTGCAAGGGTCAGGCCCAGCCCGATCCCCGCCAGCGCAAGGTGCAGGCTCATGATTGGTGCGGGGATACCGGGAGTCCAGGTGCGGGCGACAAAGAATCCACCCGCCGCCAGTACCATCCCCAGCACAGTCGGGATGCGATACCCAAATCGCGAGGTGAGCAGTCCGCCGGGAATACTGGCAAGCGCTAAGGGGATAGTCAGTGCGCCGAGGATGATCCCACTGATCAGGGCGGCGCGGTCAGGATCACCCGGCTCGATCACGCCGTTGACGAAGATCGGTACGGAAACCAGCCCGACCATCAGGCAGAAGCCGACCAGCAGATTGATCAGCACCGCCAGCGACACGTTGCGCTCGCGGAAGCGATCCAACGAGAGAAGCGGCTGCGGGCTGCGCCGTTCGACGAAGATAAATCCGCCGAAAAGTATTGCAGCAAGGATCAATACTGCCCATGCATAAGGCGGCAAAGCAGCCTGCGTTTCCGCGCCGCCACCGAGCGCGACGTTCAGAGCCGTGAGCGCCCCCGCGATCAGGATCGCACCGGGGAGATCGAAGGTGTGGTTGGCCTCGACACGTCGAGCGCCCATCGATGCCGCAATCACACCGCCGAGCATCGCCAGCCCGGTGATCGCAGCCAGCCAGCGCGTGCTCACAAGGCTTGTGCTGAAAGAGGTCAGGGTCGGGATAATAGCGGCAGCGATTTCCATGAGGGAAAGCACATTCACGATCAGTAAGCCAGCCGCGATCATGATCCACGCGGCGCGGGGCAATCCCCCTTCGTCATGGCGATCTGCAATGGGGCGAAGTCTGCGCCACGTGAGCGCCGCAACGGCGGTCGTGAGCGGGATGTTGATCCAGAAGAGCACGGGCCACTTGACGATCTGCACCATCAGCCCACCGTAGAGATGACCGAGCACCCACCCCGCCGTATCGACAGCCGCGATCACGCCGAGCGGCGTTGCACGCTGGCCCGCCGGGAAGAGGTCGCCTACGAGTGCCATGCTGACCGGAACCATCGCCCCGGCCCCGAACGCCTGAATCACACGCCCGGCAATCATCGCGTAGAGGGCCATAAAACCGGGATCAGGACGCCCGCCCGCGAACAGCCGGACGAGGCGGCGCATCCAATCGGCGGGAGCGCTTGGCGCGACAGCCACTATCCATGAGCCGAGGATGAAGATCAGCAGCGCAATGAAGAACGTACGCCGCCGCCCGATCAGATCAGAGAGGCGGCCCATCATGACCACGCTCACACTGTACGCAAGCAGATAGCCGCTCAGCACCCACGCCGCATCATCCGCCCCGGTGAGGAACGGGATTTGGAAATCGATCAGGACTTTGGGGAGAACCGCCGAGACAATGGTGAGATCGAGCGCGCCCACGAACACAGGCAAGGCCACCAGCGCCAGCAACGCCGCCGATTTCTGGAAGGTCGAAGTGTCGGGTGATGAGGAATCCATGCGCTGCCCTCTGATCGTTGGGGACCGGCGTTGGCTCTCTTCATGTTAGGTGGAGTTGGGAGATGTGTCAACGCCCTTGATAGACCGCGCTTTTACCTCTCCGTCCGGGAGGGGGATCACGCTTCATCGCCAGCTTGTTCTTTCAGCCAACTTTCAATCACATAGGCAACACCTTCAATATTGTCCCGGATTTGTTCATTCGAAAATCTCAGAATTCGGTAGCCTTGCGATTCCAACCACTCGGTGCGGCGCTGATCTTGTTCGGTGGTGTAGTCATGAGTCTGCCCATCGATTTCGATGATCAGACGATGGGCATGGCAATAGAAGTCAGCAACATATGGGCCAATTGGGTGCTGGCGGCGAAAGCGAACGCCGAACCTGTTCCGTCGCAGCAGTGCCCAGAGTCGGCGTTCAGGGGGAGTCATACTTTGGCGATCCGGTCAGGATCAGTTTGTGGCTTTTGAGGGGACACCATGAGTCCTTTCAAGGAGATTAGCCGTTCTTGCGAGACCCCTCTCTCGGATGAGTACATCCGACCTCGCCCAAAGGGCGAGGTGAAACGGCGGTTGACGCTGCTTACGGCATCCGATCCTTCACCCAGGCGAAGACCTCGTAGATCACGCGGATGGCTGCTTAACTGTATCCGGTAGCAGGATGTCGATATGCCGCACAACCGGGGTCAGGTACGCCAGGTTTGAAATGATCAGCACAGTGAAGCCAGCCAATATGAAGACCAATCCGGCATCGCGGCCCGGCCCCAGCGTGAGCAAGCTGCCCAGCCACGTTCCAGCAAGCGGCCCATCGACCGCCATCAGCGGCTTCATGATGGTATCCAGCAGGGGCCCTGCCAGCAGCAGTCCAGGGAGAGTCAGGGCGTCCCCCAGCATAGCCCGCACACCAAACACCCGCCCCTGCACATCTGGCTCAACCTTGCTCTGCCACAATGCCTGACTGTGGGAATCAATGATTGGGACGGCAAACGTGAACAGCGCCGCGCCTGCTGCGATCAGCGGGATCGAGAAGCGTACACCCGCCAGCAGCAGCCCCAACCCTGCTATGAATCCGAAGCCGAGCAGCCCAACGATCCGCCGCTTCGAGCCGCCCCACACGCTCATTACCAGAGTGCCCAGCAGGAATCCCACACCTAGCACCGAGCCGATCAGGCCATACGCCTGCGGTGTGGAGGCTGCCAGGAGCATCGGCGCAAACATTGGACTCAGCAGCCCCAGCAGGAAGTTGATCGTAGCGAAGTACAGCAGCAGTCCCAGCAGCGGCTTGCGCGCCCAAATGTAGTGAAATCCAAAGCTGATGTCTGCCCGCCACGAGCGTTCGGCGCTGGCCCCTGCACTGGATATTTCCGGTTTGGGGAGCCGCACCAGTAGAAGGGCAGTCACAGCGAAAAGGTACGTGGCGAAATCAATGGCAACCACTCCGTTGAAGCGGATAGTGACATACAACACCCCGGCCAGCACGGGCGAGATCATCTCGCCGAGTGCGTGCCCCATCTGGACGAGTCCGCTGGTGCGGCCTAAATGCTCTTGGGGAACGATCAGTGACTGTGCCGCCGTCCAGGATGGGTATTGCAGAGTGCCACATGCCGCAGTAACCATACTGGCAGCATACACATGCCAGATTTCGAGCCGCCCGCTTGTGTATAACAGGAACATCACCAGCGTGCTCAGGCCAGCGCCTGTGTCACTGAGGATCATGAGAGTGCGCCGATCCCAACGGTCGGCAAGTACCCCCGCGACGGGTGACAGCGCCAACTGCGGAAGGTAGATCGCTATCAGATTCAAAGCGAACAACGTAGCCGAGCCGGTCTGCTGATAAATCCATACTCCCAACACCCAACTCGTCAGCCGAGAGCCGATGCCGGAAATTACCTGCCCGAACCAGATCACAAGGAAGACACGGATTCCGGGTGATTTCAGGAAGGGAGTCGCAGGGGCGGATGAGTCAGGCGGGGTTTGCGCGTGGTGCTGATCGCTTTCGATGGTGTCTGGTTCGATCATGGTATGCTCCGGGGCGGCCCAATGCTTGATCGCCAGTATAGTGCGAATGATGCGAAGCACCTAATGGAGGGTTAGGGCATCCGATCCCTCACCCAGGCGAAGACCTCGTAGATCACGCGGATCGCGGCTTGGCTGGTGATGTCGGCAGTATCGAGGGGTGGGGCGACCTCGACAATATCCATCGCGCGGACGGGCAGGTTGGCGAAGATGATCCGCGCGAACTCTAGCAATTCTCGCATCGAAGGGCCGCCTGCTTCAGACGTGCCTGTGCCGGGGGCATAGGCGGGATCAAGACCGTCGATGTCGAGGGTGAAGTACACCACATCGCAGTCTTTGAGTTGATCGACCACACTTTGCGCCACCGCCTCGATGCCCTTCGTGTACACCTCGCGGGCGGGATGCACGCCGATCTCCGGGTACTCGGCCAGCACGGCTAGCTCATCGCCCATCCATGAGCGGATTCCGGTGAAGGTCAGGTGGTGGGGTGCGAGGTTGGGAAGCTCAAGGGCGCGGCGCTCGGTGCAGGCATGCGACCACTTGTGCCCCTCGAACACGTCGGCCAGATCGAGGTGGGAATCGAAGTGGACGATGCCCATCTTGTGGCCGGGTGGCAGCGATTTGCTGAACGCCGCCATGAGCGGGATCGTGACGCTGTGATCGCCGCCGAGGAAGAACGCGAAGGGATGAGTCAGCGCTTGGGCTGCCGCCGCTTCGACCTTCGCGAAGTAGCGCTCCCAATTCAGATCGCCCTTGATGTCGCCATAATCCTTGACACGCAGCCCGGTGATCAGGCGGCCTTCCTCGCTGCTGGGCGCGATGAACGGGGTGATTGCTCGGATGCGGGCAGGCGCGAACGAGGCTCCTTTGCGGTAGCTGGTCGCACTGTCGAAGGGGATGCCGACGAGGCCGATCTCGGAGTCGGGGTCATCGCTGATGAGGCCGCTCCACACGGAATGGTAGTCGGGGGAGGTGCTGATCATGGGATCGGACATCGTTGATTACTCCAAGTTGGAACAGTTAATTTCAACAGAGAGTTATGCTGGCGAAAAACAAGTCACTCACACCCCAGTTTCCCGATGGGTCAACTGCTTTCAACCAATACACTATAAGTCCCTCCGTTGAGTCAAGTAACCAGTCTGAAATGGCATAGTCATTTGTATCGATTACCACCTTCCACCCCTGGTCTGCTTGTTCCATCAATTTCTCTTGGCCTGGTGATACGTAGAAAGGTTCGTGACGGAAACCAAATCCAACTTTGACAAGAGTTATGGCGACATTATCTGTTGCATGTGCAGTTACAGTTAGTTGGGTCGGCTGAGAAGAGCAGTTGTCGCCCCAATATAAATCAGATGGAGTTCCCTGAATGTCGGTAATGACAGGCACAATATCATCCACAGGAGTGAGATCGATGTTGGCAGTTGGCTGAGGCGTCTCCGATGGTGTTCTTGTTAATATTGGTGTTGTCAGTATTGGTGTCTCAGTCATGGGTTCGGCAGATAGACTTGGCGACTCTGATGGAACTTGGGATGGCAAAGCAGCTTGATGCGATGTGCAAGCTGTGATAAGCGCTATATAGATCAGTATAGTTATGACCCTCTTGATCGATTGACGCGACATGATAGCTACTCCTCCAGATCGCTGGCCTGATCATCCGAGAGTGCCGGGGGTTCGTGCTCGTAGTGATCGTACACACGCCAGAAAATATCCTGTTCGTCCTCCGTCGCGGCGCGGATTGCGACAAGGTTCTCTGCGATCTCCCCTGCCGCAATCTCAATGCGGGCTGCCAAAGCCACCGCCGAGGGAAGACCCATCGCAAAGTACTTGTTGAAGTGCACAGTTTTCTCGTCGGCAAGAGTCCAGTTGACCGTCTCGACCACGTACAACCCTTCCGTCGAAGCCTCGCGCATCGACTCCGCTTTCTTGAGAGGAATGTGCTCAAAGTGATAGGGCAGCGCCGAGTCGAGTGACCAGCCGCTTGAGAGATGTTTTAGGTCGTCCATGTTTCTCCGATAGTGTTATAGAGGCTGACTTGCTGGGATGGGTGTGGGGCTGTGACCCACCATCTGGCGGCGGGCCAGCACCACGACGATCACGGCGGCCAGCGTAAAGACCGCTGCCATCAGCCAGTTTGCTGTGGCAGGCTCAAGGCCACGATTTAAGAAGACAAACATATTCTGCGATCCGTGCAGGAGGGTCGAAGCCAGCACGCCGCCTTTGCCTGCCCCAACATAGGCCCACGCGCACAGCACCGAAAGTGCCATCATGGTAATCATGGTGGGGATAATGGGCAGTCCATCATACATCATGCCCGGTAGAAACAACGCCAGATGCAGCGACGCCCAGGGCACACCGAGGATCAGGCTAGCGGTCAGAGGTGATTGCTTCTCGATCACCTTCGGAAGTGCGTAGCCGCGCCAGCCGATCTCTTCCGCCGCAGCAAAGATGAACACGATCACCAGCAAGGGCGTGAATCCGTCGAGGCCGAAACTCGTCGTGAGTCCAAGCGCCAACCCAACCAAGGTGATCGCCACACGCAGCACTAGCCCCAGGCCAAACGCGATCAATGCCCACTTCCATGAGAGCCGAGCCGGGGCAAACTGCGCGAACAGCGATCCCACAGTCCCGTCGCCGGTAATGGCGACCAAACTGGCGGCGATTACCGTTGGAATGAACACGATCAGAAGCGGCAAGATTTCTCGCGGAAGCGGGAGCAGATAGCTGGCAAATGTGAGGCCAACAGTCAATAACACGAACCAGATAACCGGGGCCTGCTTGATGATCGCTTTCATCGATCCATCTCCTTTGTGCATTGATGCCAGTATAGGGTCAGCGCTTGATCAGGGCAATTGATGGAACTAAGGTCAGGGGTGCGTCGTCTTTTTACTGTGAAAGACAAGGAGGAATATGATGAAGTTCATCACACACACCGCGCTGGTGATCGCTCTGATGGGGATCTTCAGCGCGTGCAGCATGCTCGCCGGGAGTTCCGGGGCTGACCTCGCGGGTACATCGTGGACACTTACGCAGATCAACGGGAGTGCCCCGATTATAGGCCGCCAACTGACGCTGCAATTCAACGACACAAGCGCCACCGGGAATTCGGGGTGCAACTCGTTAGGCGGTCAGTACACCACCGATGGGAACAAGATCACCTTTACCAATCTCGCCAGCACATTGATGGCGTGCGCGGATGCCGATGGCAACCCGGATAACGCCCTCATGGATCAGGAGCAGGCGTACCTCAACGCGCTCAATAAGGCGACTGTCTACACGATCAAGGATGATACGCTCAACATCGGCACGGATGAGAATCCGGCGGTGCTGGTGTTTACGCGCGGCGTTGCTACCACCGAACCCACCAGCCAGCCCACTGAGGAAGTGATCATCCCCGGCACTGAGGAGCTGGCAGGAACATCGTGGAATCTCACCGAGATCAACGGGCAAGCCCCTATAGCTGACCGCCCGGTCACCATTCAGTTTGACGACAAGCAGGCGAACGGAACCTCAGGCTGCAACTCATACGGCGGTGAGTACACTATCGATGGGAATAAGATCACATTCAGCAATGTCTTCATGACCGAGATGGCCTGCATGGATCCACAGGGGATCATGGAGCAGGAGATGGCCTTCCATGAAGCGCTCAGGGCTGTGACCGTTTACAGCATCGAGGGCGATACGCTGAAGATCGGCAACGATCAGAACCCGGCGGTGCTGGTGTTCACGCGCGGGCAGACGGTCATCGGGCCAAGCGAACCGATAACCGATCCAAATATGCCGGTTAGCAGTGACGATTTGGTGGGATCAAGCTGGAAACTTACTGAGATCAAGGGGAAGCCCCCCGTCCCCGGCGTCGATGTCACCTTGACGTTTGAGGTTGAAGGCAAGGCTGGCGGAAGCGGCAGCTGCAACGGCTACGGGGGATCGTACAGCGCCGCGAATGGCACGATCAGCTTCAAGGAAATCGTCAGCACGATGATGGCCTGCGCCGAGCAGAACAAGATGGATCAGGAGCAGGTATATTTCGATGCGCTGAATAAGGCAACCATCTACAGCGTTGAAGGCGATACGCTGAAGATCGGCACAGATGCTGATCCGGCAGTGCTGGTGTTCACCCGCACAGCATCGGAGTAAATGGCAAAAGGGCGAGGTCAGAC
>Ga0209382_10013365_pt1 | contig 10095 bp, 10 predicted proteins | sample SoiMetdeltSBSDD5_FD_187599 | JGI IMG/M metagenome (GOLD analysis project Ga0209382, IMG submission 187599) | Bulk soil microbial communities from a Populus tree surrounding site in Tennessee, USA - Soil MetaG P. deltoides SBSDD5 (SPAdes) (version 2) | ecosystem: Environmental > Terrestrial >...
GCCTTGGCCGCGCCGGCTACCGGGTCGACCCAGTGCCACGCCGTCCCGCCGATGACCGCGTCGAAGGCACGTCCGGCCGGATCCCAGTCTTCGAACGTCGCCACCTCTACCGCGACTCCGGTGCTACGAGCGAACTCGGCCATCCGGGGATCGGGGTCGACGCCCAGGACCGTGCAGCCGGCGGACTTGAACTGACGTGCCGCTATGCCAGTGCCGCATCCGACGTCGAGCACGGATGGACCCGGGCTGGCGGCAACGATTCGCGCCACCATCGCCTCGGGATAGGGCGGGCGGGTCCGGTCGTAACGGTGCGGATCCGTACCGAACGACTCAGCCACCGACCGGTGCCGATGGACTTCTTCCTCGGGTAAAGTGGGCATGTGCCCACTGTAGTGGGCAGATGCCCACTCTCCAAACCGCACCGACAAGTCACAGGAAGGGGTGACCAGTGCCCACCGGGATAGCCATCCGCGACGTACGGGAGCAGCTCTTCGCGGCCGCGGATCGGATCCTGCTCCGGGACGGGCCGAGCGGGCTGACGAGTCGCGCGGTGACGATGGAGGCCGGCTGCGCCAAGGGAGTGCTGCACCGACACTTCGCCGACTTCGATGCGTTCCTCGCCGAGTTCGTGCTCGACCGGGTCGAGAAGATGGATCCGCGGGCCGCCGCGCTGCGCGCTGCGGCCGGATCCGGCACCGTCGTCGACAACCTCACCGGGGCACTCATGGCCCTCTTCGGGTCGGTCGCCGTGGCGATCGTCGCGCTCGTGATCTTCCGGGACGACCTACGGGCCCGCCTGCGGGAGACCTGGCCGGCCGGCGTCCCGGTCCTGACCGAGGCCGCGGGCGTCATCGCCTCGTACCTTCAGGCCGAGCGGGACCTGGGCCGCATCGCCGCGCACGCCGACGTCGATACGCTCGCCGCCATGCTGATCGGGTCGAGCCACCTGCTGTTCGCGGATCGCACCGCCGCGCCGCCTGAGGCCGCGGCCGTCAGCAAGGTCGTGAGGACTGTCCTCGCCGGCGTCGCCTAAGGCCAGTTTTACGAGCGCGCCGAGAACCAGGAAGGGCTACCGCCAGCGCTGGGTGGGCAGGCCCACCCAGGTCGGGCCGTTCCAGTTGGCGATGGCACGTTCGTCGATGCGACGGACGAGGTCGAGGTGGGCGGCCCGGTCGTCGAGGTCGGTGGGGTCACCATCGAGGACGTCGCGCCGGCGCAGCTCGCGGATGGCATTCTCGGCGGTGAGCACCGCGTGGTCGAGCGCGCTCGCGGCCGCCGTTTCGGCGTCGCCGTCACACACCGCGGTGTACTCGGCGTGCAGTGCGGACCGCTCCTCGGCCATCGCCTCCACAATGGACAGCCGAGTGGCGGCGGGGACGAGGCCAGCGAAGCTGCGTAGCAGGGCGCGCAGGTGCGGGCCCGCGGCGGCCGCCGTGACCGTACGGCGGAACCGGATCGCCGCCTGCTCGAACTCATCGACGTCCGTAGTGCTCGCCAGCGCCTCGTCGAGCTCCCCCAGGATCGCGAGCAGGTCGTCCGGACGCCGCGTCGCCGCGCGCCGAAACGCCAGCGCGGCCAACAGACCGTACAGGTCGAACGCCTCGCGCACGGTGCCCGCGTCGAACGGCGCGACGAAGACGCCGCGATGATGGGTGACCCGGACCAGTCCGTCGCGCTCCAGCGGGGTCAATCCCACCCGCACAGATGCGCGGCTGACCCCGAGCCGGGCGGCGAGATCGTCCAGGTCGAGCCGCTCGCCGACGCGCAGCGACCCGGTGAAGAGCGCGTCGACCAGGTATGCCGTCACGCCGTCACTGGTACGGGCGCGCGGCGTCACGCCGGTGATCCTCTCCCGGCGGCCGGCCAGCCGGCAAGTCCGCGCAAGATCCGACTCTTCCGCCAAGGATTCCGCCTGCGGGCCTTGGCGGCCCTCCGGTGTAATCCAAGGCGCCGGTGAGCTTTCCGAGTCTCCTCGGAAAGCTCACCGGTCAGGCTCAGTGAGAAGGGGTGGTGTGCTCGGGGCGGGCGCCGACGCCGACCATCCGGGCCGGGATGGCGCGCAGGGCGGGGAAGCGCGTGAACAGGCGCAGCACCCCGGGGGCGTTGATGGGGCCGCTGGCGTGCAACAACGGATCCACCACCCGTCGCTGGGCGATCACCTGCACCGCCTGGGTCAACCGCGTCGGCAGCATCCGGCGCCGGGCTACGGCGGGCAGGTCGGCGTCGGTGAAGCTCCCATCGGCCAGCCTGGGTCCGAGGAGGCGGTCAGTCGCGACCGCGTCCTGCACCGCGAGGTTGATGCCGACGCCGCCGATCGGCGACATCGCGTGCGCCGCGTCGCCAATGAGCAGCGCCCCGGGGACGTGCCAGGTGCGCAGCCGGTTCACCCGTACGGTCAGCAGCGCGACCTGCTCCCAGGCGGCGACCTCGGCGACCCGGTCGGCGAGGAAGGGTGCCCGCCGCGCGATGCTGCCCCGGAACGCCTCGAGCCCGGCCGCCCGGACGGCGTCGTAGCCACCCTTGGCGATCACGTAGGCACACTGATAATAGTCTCCGCGATCGATGCAGAGCATGAGCCCGCCGGCGGCGACGCGAGCCTCCAGGCCGACCGGATCATCGGACTGGCGCCCGATGCGGAACCACAGCACGTCCATCGGCGCGCCGTACTCCACCGGCACCAGCCCCAGTGCCGAGCGCACCGTGGAGGTGCGGCCGTCGCAGGCGACGGTCAGGCGCGACCGTACGGTCACCTCCCCCGCGGGTCCCTCGGCGCGCACGCCGGTCACCCGTCCACTGTGGTCACGGGTCACGTCGGTGACGGCGGTCGAGCGCAGCAGCCGGAACGACGGATGCCGGCCCGCCGCGTCGGCCAGCAGGTCGAGGAAGTCCCACTGCGGCAGGAAGAGCAGGTACGGGTGCGGGTGGCGGAGCCGACCGAAGTCGACCACCGTATATCTTCCGTCATCGAAGGTCGCGCTCAGGGTCCGCACCCGGCGGCCGTGCGGCAGTGCCGCCACCGCGGGTCCCAGCCCGACCTCGTCGAGCAGCGCCAGCGTGGACGGGTGCACGGTGTCGCCGCGAAAGTCACGCAGGAAGTCGGCGTGCTTCTCCAGTACGGTCACGGGCACACCGCGCCGGGCGAGCAGCAGCCCGAGCACCAGGCCGGCCGGCCCACCGCCCACGACGCAGACGGTCGTGTCGATCGTTTCGGTATCCACCGGGTCAGGCTACGACGGCGACCGGTTCGTGCCGGACGGGGAAGTTCACTGACTGCGCGATGAAGCACAGCTCGTTCGCCCGCTCGTGCAGCGACTGCGCGGCCGGGATCATCCCGTCGTCGGCCACCGTGACGTGGGGCCGGAGCACCACCTCGGTGAACCGCCCCGCGCCGCCCGGCTCCTCCTCCATCGTCCCGACGGCCTCGTCCACATAGGACGTCACCACCACGCCCGCCTCCGCGGCGAGGTGCAGGTACCACAGCAGGTGGCACTGCGACAGCGACGCCACGAGCAGCTGCTCTGGGTTCCACCGACTCGGGTCGCCCCGGAACAGCGGATCGGAGCTGCCCGCGATTACCGGTCGTCCCGGCGCGGCCAGGTCACAGGACCGGTCGTACTCTCGATAGCCGCTGGTGCCCGACCCCCGGTTACCGGTCCAGGTCACCACCGTGTCATACGTGTGAGTCCGTGTTCGTGCCATCTCGGCTCAACCCCAGCGCTCCGCTAGCCAGCAGGTACTGGGCCAGAATATAGGTGGACATCACCCACAGTCCCGGCATCGGCGGTTCCGGCCGATCCGCGAGCCCGATGGCGATGAGCGCGTCGGAGGCGAAGAAGAGCCCGCCGCCGAGACCGAGCCGCAGCCCGAGACTTCCGGAGGTGACGGCGGTCGCGGTGAGCAGCAGCGCGTACACGGCCACGGGGATGCGCAGATCGCCCAGTCCCGGCCACAGCCAGACGATGAGCGAGGCATTGGCCACGGCGTACCCGACGACCAGATACCACCGCCGCCGGAGGCGGGACCGCGCGCCCGACGAAACGAAGTACGTGACATAGCACACGTGCGCGACCGCGAAGGCGCCCATCCCGGCGAGGAACAGGCCGTCGTAGCCGAGCAGCACGTCTCCGGCGCTGGAGCAGAGCAGCGCGACGACGACGAGCGCCGGGCCGCGCCGGGCGAGCACCCACAGCGCGAGCGACGGCATCAGCAGGAAGGTGCTGCCGCGCGCGAGCCAGGACAGGTCGGCCTGGATGGCGGCCAGGCGCGCGGCCGTGTCGACGAGGAAGACCGCGAAGACCGCCGCCGCGAGGCGCGAGCCCGCTCGGACCGGGGCCGGCTCGGGCGTACGGTCCCGGGTCGGCGTGGTCAGCGATGGGGTTTCGGGCAGCGGCGGATCGGCCAACGGTGCGGGCATCGGTGCAGCGTAAGGACCGCCAGGCCTCACGTCCAGAGGGGATCTTCGTCCTCGCGCAGGGCCTTGAGGGTGCGGGCGACCTCAGTCGCCAGGCGCTCATCGATACGGTCCGCCAGGCCGACCGTCGTGTGCCACCACTCCTTGGCGCAGAGAGTCAACAGGGTCGGCACCAGGTCGGTGGAGCGGTCCATGACCCACTTGGTGCCCTTGGTCGCCATCCACCGCACGCTCGCGGCGCGGGTCGGCGGCGGGCTGGTCGGGACCAGCGACGGCGGGTCCAGCACGGGCACTCCCCGGCGCGCCAGCAGGTCGGCGAAGGACCGGGCGAGCAGGCGGTGTCCGGCCTCGCTCGGGTGCAGCCGGTCCACGCTCCACATGTGACGGTCGTACAGGTCGTCCCGGGCGCACGCGTCGAAGTGGACGGTGTCGTGGAGCACGGCCAGCTCGGCCGTAACCGTGTTCACGGCGCGGATCCGCCGCGCGAGCTGGCGGGCGAGCGACTTGGGCAGGCGCAGCATCCGGCCGGGATCGGGCAGCGAACAGGTGAGCACATGGGCGCCGGTCGCCCGCAGCTCCCGGACCGTCCGGGACAACGCCTCACCGGTCCGTCCGATGTGGAACGACCCGCGCAGGGTGTCGTTGACGCCGACGATCACGGCCGCCACGGTCGGGCGCAGGGCCAGTGCCGCGGGGAGCTGGCGGGCGGCGAGGGTGTGGCTCTGCGCGCCGAGCTCGGCGAGGTTGTGGAACTCGGCCGCCGTCCCGAGTCCTTGCGCGAGCAACGCCGCCCAACCGCGCCAGGACGGCCTGGCGTGGGCCCCGTCACCGGCCACGGGATCGCCGAGCCCGACGGTGATCGAGTCCCCGAGCGCGACGAAGCGGACCATGGCTACCAGACCCCCTGTGCCTCAAGGAAGCGGGACACCGCGGCGGGCCAGGAGAATCGCTCGGCCCGGGCCCGCGCGGCCTGCCGGCGGGCCCGCTCCGGTCGGGCGAGAATCTCCCGCACACCGGTGGCCAGGTCCTGTTCGGGCACGGCCGCCCCGGCATCGCCGACGACCTCCGGCAGGGCGCTGGCGGCGTTGACCACCACGGGCGTGCCGCAGGCGAGCGCCTCCAGCGCGGCGAGGCCGAAGGTCTCGATCGGACCGGGGGCGAGCACGACATCCGCGGTGGCGAGCAGCGCGGCGACCGCCTGCCGGTCCTTCACGAATCGCACGAACTCGATCGGTTCACCCCTCGCGCGGCGCGCCAGGCGCTCGCGCTGCGGCCCGTCGCCGACCACCACCAGCACGGCGTCGACGCCCTGGGCCCGCAAGGCCAGAAGCGCCTCGACCGAGCGGCCGGGGCGCTTCTCTGGCGACAACCGTCCGCAGTGGACGATCAAGGGCTGGAACGGCTTCGCGTATACCGCCCGCAGCACGGGGTCGTATCGGTCCGGATGGAAGGTCGCCAGATCGACGCCGAGCCGCACCCGGCCGAGATTGGGCGCGTCGACCCGGCGGAAGTCCCGGCTGGCCCACTCGGTCGTACACAAGATCGTGTCGTAGGCGCGCACGCTCGCCCGGTTGAGCCGATCGGCGAGCCACCGGGCCACCGGGTGCGGAATGCTGGCAACGCGCAGCAGACCGTACAGGCTCTCGTGCGCGACCATCACCGCGCCGACGCCGTGTTCGCGCGCCCAGCGGCCGACCCAGCGCAGTGTGGTCTGGTCGGAGACCTCGAGCCGGTCCGGCTTCAGCTCCGCCAGCAGCGCGGCCAGCCGGCGCCGCCCGACCATCACCCGGTACCCACCGAGGCCATGTACGACCGGACCCGGCACGGTGATCAGACGCCCCGAGTCGGTCTGCTCGTCGCTGGCGCCCGGACCGGGCACGACCAGGATCGGCTCGTGGCCAGCCGCGAGGTACCCGGCGCCGAGCGAATTCAGGGCCGTCCGCAACCCACCGGAGGTGGGTGTGACGAAGTTGGCGAGCCGCACGATCCGCACGACCACCACGGTGCGCCACGATGATCGTCGCGACATCGACGATCTGGTGACGTGTCGGCGAACGGTGGCAGAATGTCCGTGTGCCGGGCGGCTCGGTCGGCGGCGGTCAGTCCAGGCGGATGCTCATGCCCTTGCCCTCGAAGTCCTCGCAGACGAAGCACGGCTCGTGCGGGCGGCTCGCCGACGGGTCGAACCGGTACCCGAGCTCGGCGAAGTCGGCGAGCGCTCCCGGCCTCGCGGCCAGAGCGTTCGGGCTCAGGGTCGCCTTGACTCGGCCGACGATGAGCCAGCGGGCGAACGCCCCGCGGGCGATCTTCGCGTGGACCGCGACGAACCCCGGCGCCCCCGTCTTGGGATTGACCGTGAGGAATCTCGGGGTAATCACCCGCGACGGCTCGATGTGGTCGAGCACGACCTTGCTGTACTCGTTCGCGGCGAGGTTCACGATCGGGCCGGTCTCCGGCAGCTGCTCGGCGACCGCAGAACCCCAGAATTTGTAGAGATTTGAGTACTTCTTGTCGGGCAGGCGGTACCCCATCTCCAGCCGGTACGGGCTTATCCCGTCGTACGGCCGCAGGATGCCATACAGTCCGGAGAGGATGCGCAGATGCCGGCCCGCGTAGGTACGATCGGCGGCGCTGAATGAGCTGACCTGCAGTCCACTGTAGATGTCGCCGAGGAAGCTCTCGACCGCCGGCCACTGGTGGTCGGGATCCGCGCTCCACGCGGCGAGCTGCTCGTGCACCCGCGTGGCGAGGGTTGAGGAGAGCTCCATGACGGTGCCGAGCCGGCGCGGGGTCAGCGTCCGCAGGTATTCGTGAAGTTCCACGGCACGGTCGAGCAGCGCCGGCACCGAGGTCGGTCGGGTCACCGGCGCCTGCGAGCGCATGGTCTTGGACGTGTGGATCAGCACGACCATGAACGGCACACTACATTGGGTCGGACTGAGGGTCATTCCGCGTCCGGTGGACAGCCACACGCGCCCATCCGGATGCCGGCAGAATGATCCTCACTGACCCGGGCCGCGCCCCTCTCGAGGGGCGCGGCTGCGATGAGCGGAGGTCGACGGATGCGCACGGTGCACCTCGCCAGCGACTCCCGCGGGTACGATGCGGCACTCGTGTCGCTGGCCGACACGGCCCAGGTCTGCACCGCCGCCAAGCTGCGCAAATGGTTCGTGGTCGGCGGGCACATGGTGAACCTGCACATCCTGCGCTCCGGGCTGCCGCTGCCACTGCGCCTCACCCATGACTGCGACGTCGCGGTGGAGGTCCGGATGATCCGGCGCGGCACGCTGCTGGAGAAGCTGCGCGAGCTGGGCTACCGCAACCGGGTCTACCCCAACCGGTTCGACCGGGACGTCGACGGGCTGGCCGCATCGATCGACCTGGTGGTGGCGTCGTACTCCACCAAGCACCAGCCAAATATCGACGCAGACGGGATCGTCGTCGACGGGATGCCGGCCGTGGACGAGGCGCTGAGTCGCGACCCCGTGGTACTGCACCTCATCGGTGACCGTACCGACGGGGTCCGCATGGAGATGACCGTACATATCCCGGACATCATGAGCGCGATCGCGATGAAGTCGTTCGCGGTCGCGGAGCGGCCGTACGCCAACGACGCCATCGATCTCGGGCACCTACTGCACGTCGCGGCCGCCGACGGCGAGACGTCATGGCCCCGCGGCAAGGCCTACCGGGTCGCATCGGTGCAGCTCTCGGCCCAATTCGACGCCCCCGGCTCGGCCCTGGCGCTGGCCAGCCCCGAGCCGGCGACGCAGGCGCGGCTGCGCGACATCGCCCGCTCCTTCACCCACTGACGGGCGCCGGCGCTCGCCCCGCACGCTGTTGGTGACAGGTGGGCAACTCCTTCGCGGAGCGATTGCGGATGTGACCAGGAGCGCACCCACCGGCGCACCCCCGATGACGCGGGTTGGGAACAAACGCGGGTACCGCCGGCGCTAGACTCGATGCAAACGCATGGAACCGAGCACGCGGAGCGAGCGGAACCCCCAGTCGCCACGCGAACAACAGTTGAGGGAGGCGGGCCGTGCAGTTCGGAGTTTTCTCGGTCAGCGACATCACCCGGGACCCGGTCTCGGGACAGACCCCGAGCGAGGCCGAGCGCATCGACGCGATCGTGAAGATCGCGGTCAAGGCCGAAGAGGTGGGGCTGGACGTGTTCGCGATCGGCGAGCACCACAACCCACCATTCTTCTCGTCCTCGCCGACCACGTTGCTGGCATTCATCGCCGCGAGTACGAAGCGACTGATCCTCTCCACCGCCACCACGCTGATCACCACCAACGACCCGGTGCGCATCGCCGAGGAGTACGCGATGCTGCAGCACCTGGCGAAGGGGCGGATCGACCTCATGATCGGCCGGGGCAACACCGCGCCCGTCTACCCCTGGTTCGGCAAGGACATGCACACCGGCCTGCAGTTGGCGCTGGAGAACTACAACCTGCTGCACCGGCTGTGGCGGGAGGATGTCATTGACTGGGAGGGCACGTTCCGTACGCCTCTGCAGGGCTTCACCTCCACGCCCCGGCCGCTGGACGACGTACCGCCGTTCGTCTGGCACGGCTCGATCCGGACGCCGGAGATCGCCGAGCAAGCCGCCTACTACGGTGACGGCTTCTTCGCGAACAACATCTTCTGGCCCAAGGAGCACTACATGCGGCTGATCCGGTTCTACCGGCAGCGGTTCGCCCATCACGGACACGGCACCCAGAAGCAGGCGATCGTGGGACTCGGCGGACAGGCGTATATCGCGAAGCGGTCACAGGACGCGATCCGGGAGTTCCGGCCGTACTTTGACGAGGCACCGGTCTACGGGCACGGGCCATCGATGGAGGACTTCATGTCGATGACCCCGCTCTCGGTGGGCAGCCCGCAGGAGGTCATCGACAAGACGCTGACCTTCCGCGAGTACTTCGGCGACTACCAGCGCCAGCTCTTCCTCATCGACCACGCCGGCCAGCCGCTGCCCATGGTGCTCAACCAGCTCGAACTGCTGGGCGGCGAGGTGGTCCCCGTGCTGCGTAAGGAACTCGCCTCACGGCGGGCGTCCGAGGTGGCGGAGCCGCCGACGCACGAGGCGCTGGTCAAGGCGAAGTACGGCGACCAGCCCGCGCGCCAGATGCGCCCCAACGCCAACCGGGGCGACAACACCTCCGGCACCAGCCCGTACCAGGACACCGCCAGCCCGACCCCCGCGGCCACGCCGGAGTCGTGATGCCGACCCGCGTACTCGCCAACGAGGCGTGGGAGGCGCTGCTGTCGGCGCACGCCGTGCTGGTGAAGGAGCTGGCCGCTCAAGGTATCTGGCGCGATATCTCGATGCGGGAGTACGACGTGCTCTACACACTCTCGAAGTGCCGCGAGCCATTGCGGCTGGGCGAGCTCAACCGGCACGTGCTGCTGAGCCAACCCGCGCTGTCGCGGCTGGTCGAGCGGCTCGTCGAGCGGGGGTTGGTGGCGCGCTGCGCCGACCCCGCCGACGGGCGTGGCGTACGACTCCTCCTGACTGAGGAGGGTCGGACGGTGCAGCGCGAACTCGGGCAGCGCCACGCCCGCGACGTCGTCCGGTCGTTGAGCGCTCGGGTGAGCGCCGACGAGCTCGCGCAGTTGTACACGATCTGTCGCAAGCTCGCCGGCGACGAGGAGAGCCGACCGGCACCGTCCACGAC
>Ga0209382_10013367_pt1 | contig 10095 bp, 10 predicted proteins | sample SoiMetdeltSBSDD5_FD_187599 | JGI IMG/M metagenome (GOLD analysis project Ga0209382, IMG submission 187599) | Bulk soil microbial communities from a Populus tree surrounding site in Tennessee, USA - Soil MetaG P. deltoides SBSDD5 (SPAdes) (version 2) | ecosystem: Environmental > Terrestrial >...
CGACGAGGTGCGTGACGGGGTGCGTCGGCAGAGCTTCTTCGGGGTGTTGATGGCGATCATCTCGTCGATGCTCGTCGCGCAGACCAGCCGTGGTGACGAGATGTTCATGGTGATGCTGCGGCGGCATTGTCAGCATGTGCTCGACACGGATGCGCTGGCCGTGCTGCCCGAACCCGTTGCAGCCGTGCCGCTTACGCCCGTCGCCGACGACGAGGGTGCCCACGATCCGACCGACGAACCGTTGTGGAACGAGAGCTGGTACTTCGACTTCACCGACCCCGGGCAGGGTGTCGGCGGCTGGATACGATTGGGGCTGATGCCCAACGAGAAGACGGCGTGGATCACCGCGCTGCTATGCGGACCTGATATGCCGACCATCGCCGCGGTCGACTTCCATGACACCGGCGCGATCGAACTCAGCCTCGAGGCCACTGAACCGCTGCAGGCCTGTTCGGTGTCGGTGCGAGGAACGGGACAGGCGTATGACGATCCGGCTGCACTGTTGCGCAGCGATTCCGGCAGACCCGTCGAGCTGACGATGGATCTGGTGTGGACGACGGCCGGCACGCCGTATCAGTACCGGATCACTCCGCGCTATGAGATCCCGTGCACGGTGAGCGGCACGATCACCGTCGATGGCCGGGAGATCCCGCTGCGGGCGGTCGCCGGTCAACGCGACCACTCGTGGGGTGTGCGCGACTGGTGGGCCATGGACTGGGTGTGGAGCGCACTGCATCTCGATGACGGCACGCACCTTCACGGCGTCGACATCCGCATCCCCGGCGCCCCGCCGATCGGGGTCGGATATCTGCAGCAAACGGGTCGGCCGCTGGTCGAACTGCAGGCAGTCACGGCACGGGAAACGTTCGGCGACAACGGCTTACCGCAGACGACGACGATCGACTTCGGCGCGCTGAAGGCCACTATCGACATCCGCGGGCACGCACCGGTGCTTCTGACGGCGCCCGACGGACGCATCAGCCACTTCCCGCGCGCATGGGCGACGGTCACCACCGACGACGGTCGCACGGGTGTCGGCTGGATCGAATGGAACCGCAACCAGCGTTAGCCCCATCTCCGCGTGGGCCCACGCGCAAGCTGGGGACGTGCGAGTCTGCGCGCCGACACGCCGTATTCTGCGTACATTTCGCGCACGCTCGTCGCGCAGTGAGGGTCAGCGCGACCAGTCGCAACCGGTCAGTTCGACAGACAACTCCCACAACCGACGGGCCGCCACCGGATCGCGAGCCTTCTTGCGCAAACCGGTTACTCGTGGTTTGCCCCACTGGTTGAACCGCGGCGCCAGGTACGTCCCGCTGGGCAGATCGGTCGTCACCGCCTGAAGGCTCGCCCGCGCCCCCTGTGCCGGACTTTGCAGGATGTGCCACACCGGATTTCGCTCGCCGACGGGCAGCCCGACTGCGGCGCTTCTCGTGATACCGGTATCGGTCATGCCTGGATCCGCCGCATACGCCCGGACGCCACGGTTGGCCAGCTCGCGGACGAACAGCAGGTTGGCCAGCTTGGATTCCGCGTATGCCGTCATCGCGGAGTACCTGCGGCTCTGCCAATTGAGGTCGTCGAAATGGATGCGGGCAAAAAGGTACATCGCGCTCGCCACAGAGATGACCCGGTCTTTGATCCTGTCGCCGAGCAGACACGTCAAGGCGAAGTGGCCAAGGTGGTTGATACCCATGTGCGCCTCGAAACCGCCGGCCGTACGGGTCAGCGGCAGACCCATCACGCCTGCGTTGTTCACCAGCACGTCAACGGGTTCCACCGATTCTGCGAATGCACGCACACTGGCGAGATCGGCGAGATCGAGTTGTCCCACCTCGACATCGCCCGACATGTCGGCGGCCGCCTGCTCGGCCTTCTCGATGCTCCGGCAGGCGATCACCACGCTATGGCCGCTGTCGGCCAGCGCGGCTGCGGTTGCCTTCCCGACTCCGCTGTTGCCGCCCGTGACGATGATCCGCATCAGCGCGGAGCGTACATGAGCAATCCAGCGAGCACGTCCCGCAGCGTCCCGCGTGGGCCCACACGCAAGTAGGGGACGTGCGCAAAATGTCCGCAGAATACGGCGTGTCGGGGTGCAGACACGCACCTTCGCGGGCAGGTGGTCAAGCCAGATGGGCGCTGTCGTCATGCAGGTCGTCGCGGCCCAGTCCCATCGGGGTCGCGGCGGGCACATCGCCGGCGGCGACCACTTTACGTGTGATTGGCGTCAGCGCTTGAAACAGCCTCTCGACTTCGTCGTCATCCAGTGCCTCCAAAGCTGATAGCGCCAGCTGATCGGTGGCGTCCTCGATGCGCTGCTTGAGGTTTCGGCCAGCGTCGGTGAGCGCGCCGTCGCCGTCGAGTAGCCCGCGACGGGCCAGCCTCTCGCCGTAGTGCCGCCACTGCTCCTCGTCGTAGTCACGGCTGCGCATGATCATCTCTGCCGGAACTCGGCCCGCCGCCGCGTGCAGCACGTTGGACTCTCGGCCCGAGATGCCGAACGCGGTTAGGACGGCCACATGTCCGTCGCCGCGCTGTTCGCGCAGCAGCGTGACCGCGTGCCATAGCCGGGCCACGGGGTCGTCTGGCCAGTCCAGCGCGACATTCGCCGCGAACAACGGCCGACCGTCGAGTGGCGCGCTGCGCGCGGCCTTCTCCGCCAGCTCGGCCGCCGCGGCCGCCTCGGTGTCGGTCACGCCGTAACGGCGAAGCGCCGCCACTGCCGAATCCCGGCGGAGACGCAGCACGTCCGATGGTGACGCGACATCCCATGCCGCGGGCAGTGCCTTGGCGACGCGCTCTGGCGCGAAGTTGTAGAACGCGGCGGTGACGACCTCCGTCGCCACCACCCCGAACGGGGCGGACCGAGCGGCAAAGTAGCCCATCCAGAATCCGCGAAATCCCAGCCCGTCGAGCGCGGTTCGCGCCTCGGGCGCGAAGTACGTAACGGCGTGCACCGGTTCGAAGCGATCAAGGAAGCGGCGCGCGAGCGAAGGTAGTCTGGCCACTTTCGCAGTTAACCATCACGTCATCAGCCAACTTGCTATGGTCCGTGCAAACGCCCGGGTGGCGGCGAGCCAGCAACGGTCCAGGAGGCGGCCCTTGCATGCGGAGATTACAGCCGTGGGCGCGTTGGCGACCATATGGGCGCTGGTCTCTGGCTGTGATGCGAGCGTCGGAATCGGTGGCCCGCCTACCGTCGACAAGAAGGCTCTGCAAACTGACATCGCCAATCGGCTGGCCAAGGCCGGCGAACAACCGGAATCGGTTAGGTGCGAACAGGATCTGGTCGGCGAGGTCGGCAAGACGGCGCGCTGTGAGGTCGTGATGAGCCCGACGAACAGCTTCGAGCCGGTCATCACGGTCACCAGTGTCGACGGCAGCACCATCAACTACGAGATGAGCCCAGCGCTGTCCAAAACTCAACTGGAGAAGGCGGTCTCACGGCTTATCGCTGACGCGGCCCACGCGCAGTTCGTGTCGGTGTCGTGCGAATCGGGCCTGGACGGCAAGGTCGGTGCGACCGCGCACTGTGACGTCGACGCGGGCGGGGTGAGCCTGCGGCGCACGGTCGAAGTGAACAGCGTCGAGGGTCTGATGATGAACTTCGACGTGGTGCCGCTGCTCACCAAGGAGGAAGTCGCGAGTTCGCTCCTTGACGAGTTCGAGAGACAACTTGGGCGACGGCCCGATTCGGCACAGTGCGCAGGCAACCTCGAGGGCAAGGTGGGCAACACCGTCGATTGCACGGTCATCACCGGTTCGGACCGTACATCGTTCGCCCTGACGGTCACCACGGTCAGCGGCGGCAGTATCCGGTACAGCTACGCCCCTCGACCCTAGGACGGCGCCGAGAATTCTTCGGCCACCGCCGATGCCGCCTCGTCGATGATGGCGCGCATGGCGCGCTCGGCGGCTTCCTCGTCCCGCATCCGGATCGCGCGGGCGACCTCGTCGTGCAGTTCGATGGCCGCCGGGTTCGGCAGGTCGGGCATCATGCCGTGATGGGTGCGCCCGGCGAGGAGCTCGGCGACGACGCCGTTCAGCGCCCGAAACATCTCGTTGCCACTGGCTTCGAGCATCGTCTGATGAAAAATCTTGTCCGCCAACAAGTAGGCCTCGAGATCACCTGAACGGCCATGCATCACCATGTCCGATACCGCGGCCGCCATGATCCTGCACTGATGCGGGTCGGCGCGACGCGCGGCCAGTGCCGCAGCGGCCGGTTCGAACCCGCGCCGCAGCTCCGAGAGCGACACCAGCTGAGCGGCGCGGTCGCCGGCCTCGAGTCGCCACCGGATCAACCGAGGATCGAAGACATTCCACTTCTCGGCCGGTTGAATCGTGATGCCCACTCGGCGGCGCGATGCGACCATGCCCATCGACTCCAGCACGCGGATCGCCTCACGGGCGACGCTGCGGGACAAGCCGTGATGCGCGCTGACCCCCTCGAGCGTGAGCACCTGGCCGGCCGGGTACTCCCCGGACACGATCGAGGCGCCCAGCGCGGTGAGCAAATTGTCGTGCAAGGCGCCGACGTTTGCTTCGGTGGTCACACATACATCTTGTCATAACTTTGCTGACGTTATTAAAAGCATATGATTCCGCCACATAGTTGCAATCGTATGACTTTTGATGCATGCTGTGTGACGTCAAATACATCTGGGTAGGTGGAGGGGATGGCGTCACCAATCGTCGTCATGGGAGTTTCTGGCTCCGGAAAGTCGACCGTCGGCGCGGCATTGGCGCAGCGCCTTCGGGTGCCTTTCGCGGATGCCGACGACTTTCATCCGCCCGCCAACATCGCCAAGATGACGGCCGGTCAACCCCTTGACGACGACGACCGCCATCCGTGGCTGGACGCGATCGGGGAGTGGCTCGCTGCGCATGGCGACGGTGGGGTGATGAGCTGCTCGGCCCTCAAGCGCAAGTATCGCGACCAGTTGCGCCGACATTGCCCGGATGTGGAATTCCTGCATCTGTCCGGCACACCCGAGGTCATCGGCCGCCGGCAGGCAAGCCGGCCCGGACACTTCATGCCCGCGTCCCTGCTGGCATCTCAGTTCGCCACGCTCGAGCCGCTCGAGCCTGACGAACGCGGAATCGTCATCGATGTCGATCAGGACATCGATTCCGTCGTTGACAACTACGTCGCGCTATCTGCCACGCGCACAACCGAACAGGAGAACCGATGACCCCGGCACTCACAATATTGGCGGCCGATACTGAGCTGCCTCAGCCCATCGCGGGCGGTGGCCAATTGGTAGCGGCCGCTCTGGCTGGCATCGCGATCATCGTCGTGCTGATCACGGTCACCAAGCTGCACCCGTTCCTCGCGCTGATATTCGGTGCATTGACAGTCGGGATCGTCGCCGGATTCCCGTCGCTCGATACCTTCGACGACACACTGAGCTCCTTCAGCGACGGCTTCGGCACCACCGCGGCCGGGGTGGGCATCCTGATCGCGCTCGGCGCGATGTTCGCCAAGCTGCTCGCCGATTCCGGTGGTGCAGACGAGATCGTCGACACGATCGTCGGACACGCGTCGCCGCGCACATTGCCATGGGCAATGGCCTTGGTAGGCGCCATCATTGGCCTGCCGATGTTCTTCGAGATCGGCCTAGTGCTGTTGATACCGGTCATCTACTTGGTCGCCAAGCGATCGCAGCTCTCGCTGATCACGGTCGGAATTCCCGCGCTGGCAGGGCTGTCCGCCATGCACGGGCTGGTGCCGCCGCATCCCGGGCCGCTGACCGCGATCGACCTGTTGGGCGCGGATCTGGGCATCACGCTGGCCTTGGGTGTACTCGTCGCGATCCCGACGGTCATCGTCGCCGGTCCGCTGTTCGGCAAGCTGGCCGGGCGCTGGGTCGTCGTCGACGTGCCGGACCGGTTCGAGGCGGACGATTTCGCCCGGAACGGCGGAGGTGCGGTGACGACCGCCGCCGTGGGTGCCGAGGGAGAGGGCACGACGACCCAAACCACCACCCGCGTCGAGCGTCGGCGTCCCACCTTCGGCATCACGTTGTTCTCCGTGTTGTTGCCGGTCGGGCTGATGATGGGCAAGGCGTTGGTCGACATCTTCATCGACGACGAAACCAACGCGCTGCGCCAGATCTTCGACATCGTGGGCCGCCCGCTGATGGCGCTGTTGATCGCGGTGATCGTCGGGATCTTCACCCTGGGTCGCGGCGCCGCGATGACCCGGGATCAGATCGTCAAGTGCATCGAGACTTCGCTGCCGCCGGTTGCCGGCATCATCCTGATCGTCGCTGCCGGCGGAGGTTTCAAGCAGGTGCTCGTCGACAGCGGCATCGGCACACTGCTCGCGGACTGGGCCAAGGGCGCGAACGTGTCCATCATCCTGCTGGCCTGGGTGCTGGCCGTATTGATCCGGCTCGCAACGGGCTCCGCGACGGTGGCCACCATCACCGCATCATCACTGATGCTCGGTCTGGTGGAAGGCTTGAGCACCGGTGAGGTCTCGTTGGTCGTGCTCGCGGTCGGCGCCGGCTCGGTGTTCTTCTCTCACGTCAACGACGCCGGATTCTGGATGGTCAAGGAGTTCTTCGGCATGACGGTCGGCCAGACCATCAAGACGTGGTCGCTAATGGAGACCGTGCTGTCGGTCGCCGGCCTGGTGCTGGTGCTGCTGCTGGGCATCGTCATATGACGATCGCCTAGCGCCGAAACGGCATTCCAGCAGGCTTGTTCTCGAACTTTTCCTGCCGGAATGCCGTTTCGCGGCAATCAGCCCTTGATGACCTGGGTGCCGCCCGCGAGTTCGTCGTGCTTGCCCTGCTTGGTCGGGCTGCTGTTGATGGTCACCGCGATGACGATCACCGCGATGAGCGTTAGCAGACCGCCGATGAACGGAATGATGTTGAGCAACGTCCACACGTTGCGGATCGCGGCCTGCTGAACGTCCGGCTTGGGTGCCCCGCCCGGACCGCGCACGCTCAGGCCCAGCAGCTTCTTACCCGGCGTCCACCCCTGGGTGGACTCGAAGGCCAAGAAATAGAGGAACATCAGCAGGCCGGAGAACAGGCCGGTGACCCAGTAGTTCGTCACCGAGCCGATCGCCAAGGCGATCGCGAACGCGACGATGTTGACGATGATCCCGTCGATGAACCGCGCGATGAACCGCAGGAGGAGACCGCCAGGTTCTTGTCCGCCGGGCGGCGGATATCCGCCGGGTTCGCCGTACTGTCCGGGCTGGGGTTGGAAATCGCCGCTTGTCATGCGGCAAATGTACCGCTCACATGGGCAATCGTGAGCAGTTTGACGCGCGCTGAACTCAAGAACGGCTCATTGGCGCGCAACGCAATTCGGGCTAGCTGAAGCGGCTGCGGCGGTGCTTGACCTGGGCACGGGCGGTGTCTGTCAGCTCGCCGGCACGTTCGCGGGCGGTGTCGGCCAGTTCTGGCGCGCGCTCCCGCGCCACCTCGGCCCATTCCGCGCCGCGCTCGCGGGCCAGTTCGGCGATTTCTGCGCCGCGTTCGCGGGCGGCCTCGGCCAGCACGGGTGCGCGTTCGCGGGCGACTTCGGCCCACTCGGCGCCGCGCTCACGGGCGACGTCCGCGAACTCCGCGCCCCGTTCGCGGGCGACGTGGGCCAATTCGCGGCCGCGTTCTGCGCCGACCTGTAGACCATGTCCCACTTTCTCGGCCAACGCGCTGTCTGCGACTGCGCCACCGGTGGCCGCGCCGACGGGCAGAGCCGCGGTGACGGCCTCGGACACCTTGTGGGCTGCGCGACGGCCGCGCCAGCCGAGGGAGGGTTTGCCCTCGGTGTCGACAGCGGCGATGATCAGCCCGCCGATCAGGCTGACGTCGGTCAAGAACGCGCGACGTTCGTCAGCCTTCCGCTGCGGGTCTGTCTCACTCCAGAATGTATGTCCGCCAAGGCTTCCCGGCACCACAGTCAGCGCGAGGGCGGCAGATGCCACACGTGGCAGTTTGCCGCTGGCGAGGAGCAAACCGCCACCGATCTGCACGGCCGCGTTGATGCGGGCGAACTTTTCGGCATCGGACGGAACTTTTGTGCCCACGGGGTCCGGCAGCTTACTCAGACCCTCGAGGGTGGGGCGGGCCGCGTCGGCCGCAGGTTTGGGGCTGCGCAGAGCATCGACGCCGCGGCTGATGAAGACCGCTGACAACATCGGGCGCGCAATTCGTCGGATCAACATGGGCCCTGTGTTCCCCAGGTCAGCGGTACGCAAACCCTAGTAGCGGTTGTCTTTGTCCTTGCGTCCCCGTATCGGCATCACGTACCAGAACGCCACGAGCGCCAGCAGCGTGCACGCGCCCGAGATCCAAGCGCCGGCCCTGCCCACGACGGTATCGAAGATGACGACAGCTACTCCGGCGAGCGCGATGCCGAGTAGGACCATTCCGACCATCGCGTAGCTGTGCGCAGCGGACACCAAGGTTTTGAGGCGATGTCGGCGAAACAGCAGTCGATGCATGCTGACCGGTGCGACCAGCAACACAGTGGCGCCGATGGAACACGCGACGGTAATCAGATAGACGGTGCGCATGACGCCGTCGAGCTGCGTGAAGCGTTGCTGGAACGGCAGCGTCAGCAGGAACCCGGTGAGCAATTGGACGCCGGTTTGCGCGACCCGCAGCTCCTGCAGCAGGCTCGACCAATTGCGGTCCAGCCGTTGCGCTTCCGTCTCGTCGCGATCCGTGTCCCACTTCTCTTGGGCTTCGGGATGCTCGATGTCATCCACACGGCAATTCTGGCATCAAACGGCGTAGCGCAGCAGCGTGATGCCCGATCGGAACGACTTCGGCGGTTCCACCAAGGTCAGGCGCGCTATACCGGTTCCGTCGGGAAAGAGGCGCCGGCCGCGGCCCTGCACCGCCGGATAGACGAACAGGCGGTATTCGTCGACGACACCTGCGGCGATCAGTGTGTGCGCCAGGCTGATGCTGCCGGTCAGCACGATGTCCCTGCCAGGTTGCGCCTTCAGCGCGGTGGTCAGCGCGACGGCGTCGCCGTTCAGCACGGTCGAGTTCTCCCACTGCGGATCGCTCATCGTCGTCGACACCACGTACTTGGCCACCCGGTTGAGATAGTCGGTCACGCCGGTGGCGTCGTCGGTCTGTTTCGGCCAGTAGCCGCGGAAGTCCTCGAAGGTCTGCCGCCCGACCAGCAGCGCGTCGGCCTGCGCGTCCTGGCGATGCGACTCCTCGAGCAGATCCTCGTCCTGCAGCTGGGGATCGAACCAGTCGTCGAGCATCTCGATTGATCCGTCCAGCGTGATGTTCTGGGTGACCACGAGTTTTCGCATACATGTACTGACCTCATGGGTCCGGTGAACTCATCGCCGGAGTAGCTTCGCAGGCGTGACACTCGTTGCAGGGATCGACTCGTCCACCCAGTCCTGCAAGGTGGTTGTCTGCGATGCCGATACCGGTGAGATCGTGCGGTCCGCGTCGTCACCTCATCCCGACGGCACCGAGGTCGATCCGCAGCTGTGGTGGTCCGCGCTGCAGTCCAGCATCGGCGCCGCGGGAGGACTCGACGACGTGGCGGCGGTGTCGGTCGGCGCCCAGCAGCACGGCATGGTCTGTCTGGACGGCGCCGGCGCGGTGGTTCGAGATGCCTTGCTGTGGAATGACACTCGCTCCGGTGCCGCGGCTGCCGAACTCGTCGACGAACTCGGCGGTCCCGCCGAATGGGCAAAGCGGATCGGCGTGGTGCCCGTCGCGGCCATCACGGCGACAAAGTTGCGGTGGCTCGCCGATCATGAGCCCGCGCACGCGGATGCGACGGCGGCGGTCTGCCTGCCGCATGACTGGCTGACGTGGCGGCTGAGCGACTCGACGGATATCACCACATTGCACACCGACCGCAGCGATGCGAGCGGCACCGGATATTTCTCGTCGGAGGCCGACAGCTACCAGCCCGATCTGCTCGAGCTGGCGATGCGGGGGCGACGACCCGCGCTGCCCACCGTGCTTGGCCCCAGGGAATCGGCAGGGCAGGCATCAACGGGGGCGCTGCTCGGGCCGGGGGCGGGCGACAACGCGGCGGCGGCGCTGGGCCTTGGCGCGGGCACGGGTGACTGCGTCGTTTCGCTCGGCA
>Ga0209382_10013368_pt1 | contig 10094 bp, 9 predicted proteins | sample SoiMetdeltSBSDD5_FD_187599 | JGI IMG/M metagenome (GOLD analysis project Ga0209382, IMG submission 187599) | Bulk soil microbial communities from a Populus tree surrounding site in Tennessee, USA - Soil MetaG P. deltoides SBSDD5 (SPAdes) (version 2) | ecosystem: Environmental > Terrestrial >...
TGCCAGTCCTTTTTGAACCCGAGGCTGTCGAGGTAGAAAGGCAGAGTACGCTGGAGGTCAGTCACAAACAACACTGGCCGCGAATACCAGCGGTGAATGGGCGGATTCTGCACAACCTGATCTGTCATGACCGCTCGTCACGATACTTCACGTAGACGGTTCGGCTCGGTGGCATTGCGCACAACTCCTTCATACCGAGCTTCGACGCAATGGATCGCGCCCCCTCGTTGTCGTCATCAATGCACGCGATGACGCGTTCGAGGTTGGCCGTGTCGAAGGCCCACGTGAGCACCAGCTGGCAGGCGCGCTTGGCGAGACCCTGACGTTGCGCCCCCGAGCTCAGCGCGCACAGGACCTCGAAATCGTTCCCGTCGAGCGCTTGGGATCTGACGAGGCCCCCGATTCCCACCGCGACCTGGCCTTCGATGATCGCGAAGAGGCGGTGGGCGTACCCCTCCTCACGCTCCGGCAGCGGCCCGACGAACTCCCATACGTCGTCCTGCTCTTGCAGGGAGCGGAGAAGGGCATCGTGAGAAGCGTCTAAGGGTCGAAGGTCCACAACTCAATCTACCTGGACTTTAGACGGTCGGCGTATCGCTGTCGAAATGCCAACTACGTGGGGGCGAAACCTCCGGCAAAGCGCCCTCCTGCGCTAGTTGCCGCTGGTCGCCGACACGTAGATGACGACAAAGGTCAGTGTGCCGAGCAGGCCGCCCGTCAGTGCGGAACTTCTTCGGCGCGATTTGAGTCGCTCCGAGTAGCCTTGCTGATAGGCGAGGGAATAGGTGGGGTTGGTCGTGCTGAGCCGCGCGGCCTCCATGGCTGGCAGGGAGGTGTCATCGCTTCCGGCGATCGCGTACGTGATCCCTGTACCGATCAAGCCGAGCAGAATACCGGACGCGAAGCCGCCCGCGAACCGTCCACCCATGCCCCGGCGTTCGGCGAGCGCACGTCCGTGCAACACGGCTGCCGCGGCACTCGAGTCGGTGACGACCGGCTGAGTCGCTGGAGCAGGCTCTTGTGCATGCGCCGGCATGGCCGCGACGAGCGTCGCGCAAACCGCGCCAGTCCAGGTGAATGCTGCGATCGTCATGTGAACCTCCCTCGAAGGTCTTCCGAGGGTACTACCGACCCGCCACGCCTGCCAGCAAAACCGCCCCAAAAGTCATAACCCCGCTTGGCGCCGTACCCACCGCGCCGCCGCCCGCTGCATCAGCGCTTGCCCATGCCACGCACACACAATCGGGGCGTCGCCCGGAATCTGCGCCGCGAGCCGCGGATGCCCGAACAACACCACCAGGCGAGCACTCGGCGCCAGCCGCTCGAGCTGCGCTAGCGACCGCTCCCCGAGATCTCCCCTGCCCTTCCACGACCGGGGCTCTGAATACACGAGAACAAGGTGTCGGGTACCGGGTGTCGGGTACCGGGTGATGCGCTGCCCGTCCTTCGCTAACGCTCCGGCGAAGACGTCACGGGAGGGGATCGAGTACGGACCTCCAACGTCGTCGTCCACCACGCTCACAGCGAACGGACCCGTGAGCCGCGGCGCATCCCCACGCACCACGTGCACCGCTCGATCCGCGATGCCATCGGCGAACCGTTGATGCTCCGCGAGCATGGCGGCGTCCAACATCCCCACGCCCCCACTTCCCCACGCCTTCAGCGCGGTGTCGTATCGCCCCGCCGCCTCGTCCACCCGTGCCTCCGGCACGTCATCGAGCGCCCGAATCACCGCCTGCCAGTCGGTTGGATAGAGCAGCGCGTCACACCCGGCCGTCACCGCCGCGATGGCCGCGGGCCCTTCGGATTGCGCCGCCGTCGCGCCCCCCATGATGAAGGCGTCGGTCACGACGAGTCCTTTGAAACCGAGGGGATCACGCAGGTAGCCGAGAATGGGACGCGAGAATGCGGCCGCCGCGCCGCTCGGGTCCCACCGGGGATAGGCGACGAACGCCGACATCACGCTCGCGACCCCTGCTTGCACCGCCGCGCCAAACGGCAGCGCATCGGTCAGCCTCAGCTCATCCATCGTAGTCTCCACGACGGGGAGCCCTTCGTGAGAATCGGTCGTGGCGCGGCCGTGCCCCGGATAGTGTTTGGCGCACGCCATCACGCCGTGCTCCTGACACCCCGCGATCCATTTCGCCGCGTGCGCGCCGACCCGCGCCGCATCGGGGCCGAACGATCGCGTTTGGACGATGGGGCTCCGCTGCTCGAGATCGAGATCGCACACCGGCGCGAAGGCCCAACAGACGCCCGCGGCCCGCGCCTCGGTCGCCGTGATCGTCCCGGCCATGTACGTCGCATCGAGATCGTCCACAAAGCCGAGCGCCGCGGGCGGCGGCAGTTCCGTGAGTCCGCGGAACTGCTGCCCCGGCCCGCGCTCCAGATCGGACCCGATGAGCAATCCCCGCTTCGCCTCGAGCCGCAGCGCGCGCGTCAACGCGGTGACCGACGCGCGCGTCCCGCCGAACAGAATGAACCCGCCCACCCCCGCCGCGAGCGCGGCGGTGATCTTGGCGCGCTCGTGCGTGAAAACGCCGCCCCCCCCCCGCGCGCGCAGCGCCGGGAAGACGAGCCGAGCACGCATCATACCGGCGTGATGTGACCGAGGATGCGCGGGCCGCGTGCGCCCGTCGCCGCGGGGAGGTTTCCGGGTCGGCCCAGAATCGATTGGTGCCCGAGAAAGGCGAAGGCGACGGCTTCCTTGGCTTCGCCATCGAAGAACAACTGGTCGAACAGCACGACAGGGCGCGGCTGCACCCGCGCCGCGAGGCGCTCGACGAGCGCCGGATTCTTCGCGCCGCCCCCCGAAATCACCAGCTCGGCGCCCTTGTCCGCCCCTGCCCAACGTTCGACGGCGCGCGCGATCGATTCCGCCGTGAGCGCGGTGGCGGTGGCGATGGCATCATTCTCCGAGCCCCCCGCCGCGCGCACCCGCGCCAGCAAGCGGTCGGCGTACTCGATCCCGAACCGCTCGCGCCCCGTGCTCTTGGGCGGCGCCTGCTCGAAGTACGGATCAGCGAGCAGCTCCTCGAGCAGCCGTTGCACCGGACGCCCGCGGCGCGCCCGCTCGCCGTCCCGATCGAATGTCGCCTCCGGGTCCACACGCCGCGTGACCGAATCGATCACCCCCACGCCGGGCCCCGTGTCGAACGCGAGCGCGCCGTCGGTCACGCCACGTCGCGGCACCCACGTGAAGTTCGCGATGCCGCCGAGGTTCAGGAGCAGGCGGCCGCGCTCCTCGTGCCCGAAGAGCATCACGTCGGCGAGCGGTACGAGCGGCGCGCCCTGCCCCCCCGCCGCCACGTCGCGCGCGCGGAAGTCGCTCACCACGCGGACGCCCAGCCGCTCGGCGATCACCGCCGCGTCGCCCAGCTGCAACGTCGCGCGGCCCGGCTCATGCCATACCGTCTGGCCGTGTGACGCAATGAAGGAGAGGTCCCTGGGTGAGACCTTCGCCTCGGCGAGCAACGACAACACCGCCCCCGCGAACCGCTCACCGAGCGCTACATGAAGGAAGGCGAGATCGCGCGGCGTGCCGCGCGCCATCGCGTCGATGATCGCCCCGCGCTCGGGCGCCGCATAGGGCTCCTGGCGGAACGCGACGAGCGTCGCCTTGGGAGGATCTGCCTCGAGTCGCACCAGCGCCGTCGATACCCCGTCGAGCGATGTGCCCGACATCAGGCCGACGGCGAGGACGTGGGTCACGGCTGCGGCTTCACGGCCGGCGGATCCCCCACCGCCCGCCGCACAAACCCACCAGCCTCCTTGAGCACCCGCTCCGCCTCTTCCCGCTTGATGCCCGCCTTTGTCATGACGATCGCCACCTTCACGCTGCCGCCAGCTCGTTCGATCACGGACCGCGCCTCTTCCCGCCTTACCCCGCATACCTCCATCACGATGCGTTCGCCGCGGTCCTTGAGCTTGGCGGAGAGCGCCATCAGATCAACCATGAGATTCCCGTACACTTTGCCGAGCCGGATCATCGCGCCGGTGCTGATCGTGTTGAGCACCAGCTTCGTCGCGGTGCCGGCCTTCATGCGGGTCGAGCCGGTGAGCGCCTCGGGACCAACCTTGGCCACGATCACGACGTCGCAGGTCTCGGTGAGGAGCTTGGGAGGCGTCGCACAGGTCACGAGCGCCGTCTTGGCGCCGATGGTTTGGGCGCGCGCCAGCGCCGCGCCCACGTATGGAGTCGTGCCGCTCGCCGCGATGCCAACCACCACATCCCGGGCCGTCACCGCGGCCGTGTCCATCGCCGCCGCGCCCGCGTTCACGTCGTCTTCGGCGCCTTCGACACTCTTCACGAGCGCCCCGTATCCGCCCGCGATCACCCCCACCACCATCGTCGCCGGCGTTCCAAATGTGGGCGGGCACTCGGCGGCGTCGAGCACCCCCAGGCGCCCCGACGTCCCGGCCCCGACGTAGACGAGTCGCCCACCCAGTTGCAGGGCCGCGACGACGAGATCGATCGCAGCCGCGATGCGTTCGCGCTCCCCACGCACCGCGCCGGCCACCGTGGCGTCTTCGGCATTCATGAAGTCGACGATCTCGAGGCTCGACGCGACGTCGATGCGCTCGGTGCGCGGATTGCGCTGCTCAGTGAGACGGGGGTCCGAGAAGTCTGATGTGGTCATTGAGTGAGTTCTGTGGCGTCAAATTAGACGTTGACCAGAGCCCCGGTCAACTTCATTCTTGTCGGATGCGTCAGTCCCTGATTATCGCCCTCGGGTCCGCTGGGCTCGTCGCCGCATGCGGGGGCGCGGGCGGGCCCGGAGCACTTTCGCCAGCCGCGGGCGGCGCGCGCGCCGCGGTCATCCGCGGCACCACCTCCATCCCCGCTACCTGGACCGTGCACGCCACACCCGTCACCGCCCCCAAGGCGATGGTGGTCTCGGCGCATCCGCTCGCGAGCGCCGCGGGGATCGACGTGATCAAACAGGGCGGAAACGCGATCGACGCGGCAGTCGCCGTCGGCTTCGCCCTCGCCGTTGTGCTCCCCGACGCGGGCAACATCGGGGGCGGTGGCTTCATCGTGCATCGCAGCGCCGCCGGTCAGGTGCAGGCGATCGACTATCGCGAGATGGCGCCGCAGAGCGCGAGCCACGACATGTACCTGGACTCCGCCGGCAACGTCACCGAGCAGAGCCTCACCGGCCATCTCGCCTCGGGCGTGCCGGGCAGCGTCGCGGGAATGTACGAAGCGTGGAAGCGACACGGATCGCTCCCCTGGGCGACGCTGCTCGCGCCGGCGATCCGCCTGGCCAATGGGCACCGTGTGGACGCCGAGCGCTCCGGTGACATCGCGTCAGACGCCGAACGCCTGGCACAGTTCCCCGCCTCGCGCGCACAGTTCCTCCCCGGCGGCCAGGCGCCGCCTCCTGGCACCCAGTGGAAGCAGGCCGACCTCGCCAGGACCCTCCAGCTGATCAGCGACTCCGGACCCGACGTGTTCTATCGCGGCCAGATCGCCGATCTGATCGTCGCGGAAATGGAGCGCGGGCACGGCCTCATCACGAAAAACGATCTGCGTCGCTATCGGCCCAAGTGGCGTACGCCCATCCAGCTCCGTTATCGCGGATACACGATCTACTCGATGCCCCCGGCCAGCTCGGGCGGCGTCACGATGGGCGAGATCTTGAACATCATGGAGGGCTACGACACCCTCCCCGCCTTCGGCACCGCGGCCTACGTCCATCTCCTGACCGAATCGATGCGCCGCGCCTTCATCGACCGGAACCAGTGGCTCGGCGATCCCGACTTCGTCAGCATGCCGCTCGAGCGACTCCTTTCGAAGTCCTACGCCGCCGAGCTCCGCAGTCAGATCGATCCGCGCCGCGCCACTCCTACGCCCCCGCAGGCCGCGGGTGGCGCCGAAGGCATGCACACGACGCATTACTCGATCGTCGATACGGCCGGCAACGCTGCGTCGGTCACCACGACACTGAACAACGGCTTCGGCAGCGCGGTGACCGTCACGGGCGCCGGGTTCTTGTTGAATGACGAGATGGACGACTTTACGTCGGCACCGGGCAAGCCGAACATGTACGGCCTGGTGCAAGGCGAGGCCAACTCTATCGCGCCGGGCAAGCGAATGCTCTCGGCGATGACGCCGTCGATCGTCCTGGGCCGAGACGGGCAACTGTTGATGGTGGTGGGAACGCCGGGCGGCCCGACGATCATTACGACGGTGGCGCAGGTGATCCTCGACGTGCTGGACCAGGGGATGACGCTGGCGGATGCGGTGGCGGCACCGCGCATCCATCACCAGGCGTTGCCCGACGTGATTCGCTATGAGCGCGGCGGTTTGAGCGAAGCCGCGGTCGCCGCGCTGCGCGACATGGGCCATAAGGTAGAAGCGCGGCGCGGCACGAGCGGCATTGTGGCGGCCATTCAGCGGACCGCCGCCGGCTGGGTCGGCGTACCCGACCCGCGATACGATGGGGGGGCGGTGGGATGGTGAACATCTTGCGACGTAGCGATCCGGCCGACGTCTGCATCGTCGGCTCCGGCGCCGGTGGCGGCATGGCGGCGTATGTGCTCACCCGCGCCGGCGTGAACGTCACGCTGCTCGAGGCAGGCGTGCCATGGGACAACACGAGCGAAGACTCCGCCATGCTCAAGTGGCCCTACGAGTCGCCGCGGCGCGGCGCCTCGACGCGCGACCGCCCGTTCGGCGAATGGGACGCTTGCGTCGGTGGGTGGGAGATCGACGGCGAGCCCTACACCGTCGCCCCGGGCAACCGGTTCCGCTGGTGGCGCGCGCGGATGCTCGGCGGGCGGACCAATCACTGGGGTCGGATCTCCCTACGCTTCGGCCCGCAGGACTTCCGGCAGAAGAGCCATGACGGGCTGGGCGACGATTGGCCGATCTCGTACGATGACGTGCGGCCCTACTACGACCGCGTGGACCGGCTGATCGGTGTGTTTGGGACCAAAGCGGGTCTCCCCAACGCCCCCGACAGCATCTTTTTGCCGGCCCCGAAGCCCCGCTGCTACGAGCTGCTCGTGCAGGACGCCTCGAACCGGATCGGCGTCCCGTGCATCGCGTCTCGACTGTCGATCCTGACGCAGCCGGTGGGCGGCCGAGCGGCGTGCCACTACTGCGGCCAGTGCAACCGCGGCTGTCGCAGCAACTCGAACTTCTCGTCGACCAACGTGCTCGTGGCCCCTGCGCTGCGGACGGGCCGGCTCACCGTCGTGACGCGCGCCATGGTGCGCGAAGTGAACGTGGACGCCGCCGGCAAAGCCACCGGCGTGACCTACATCGACACGCGCGACGGCACTGAGAAGCACCTGGCAGCGCGGATCGTGGTCCTCGCCGCGAGCGCGTGCGAAACGGCGCGGCTGCTGCTCAACTCGAAGTCGTCGCGCTTCCCGAACGGCCTCGCGAATTCGAGCGGTACCGTGGGCAAGTACCTCACCGACACGACGGGCACCGACGTCTCGGGCTTCATCCCGAAGATGATGGATCACGTGCCCCACAACCACGACGGCGTGGGGGGTGGGCACGTGTACATGCCGTGGTGGCTCGACAACAAGAAACTCGACTTCCCGCGCGGTTATCACATCGAGGTTTGGGGGGGCGCGCACATGCCGTCGTATGGGTTCATGGGCGGCATCCATCGCTATCCGTCGGGCGGCGGCTACGGGCGCCAACTGAAGGAAGACTACCGCCGCTACTACGGCGCCTACGTCGGCTTCTCGGGCCGCGGCGAGATGATCCCCAACGACGACAGCTACTGCGAGATCGACCCCAACACCGTCGACAAGTTCGGCATTCCGGTGCTGCGCTTCCATTGGAAGTGGGCCGACTACGAGACCAAGCAGGTGAAGCACATGCAGGAGACCTTCCGGGCGATCGTCGCGGCGATGGGAGGAGAGGTCTTCTCGCCCATGCCGGGGCCCGACACCGGCTACGGCATCGCGCCGGGTGGCGCGATCATCCACGAGCTGGGAGGCGCCCGGATGGGCAGCGACGCGCGTACCTCGGTCGTCAACAGGAATTGTCAGGCACACGACGTGAAGAACCTGTTCGTGGCCGATGGCGCGCCGTTCGTGTCGCAGGCCGACAAGAACCCTACCTGGACGATCATGGCGCTCGCGTGGCGCACCAGCGACTACGTCGCCGATCAGATGAAGAAGGGGGCCATATGACGGACCGCCTCACTCGGCGCGAAGCCGTGCAGCTGGCGGCCATGGCCGCCTTGACCACCGCGTTCCGGTGGACCCCCGCCGATGCGCGCCGTGCCGCCGATCTGGCGCGCGCCGCCCGCCAGGGCGTGTTCCAGGCGAAGTTCTTCACCCCTCACGAATTGGAGACTGTGCGCGTGCTGGTAGACATCGTCATCCCCCGCGACGAGCGCTCGGGGAGCGCCACCGACGCCGGCGTACCCGAGTTCATGGACTTCATGATGAACGAGCGCGTGGACGGCCAAACGCCGATGCGCGGCGGGCTCGGCTGGCTCGACAACGAAAGCCGAGAGCGCTTCAATAAGACGTTCAACGAATGCGTCGAGCAGGAACGTCGAGCCATCGTGGACGACATCGCATTCCCCAAGCGGGCCAAGCCGGAGCACAGCCACGGCGTCGCGTTCTTCAACATGTTCCGCGACCTCACCGCGTCGGGATTCTACTCCAGCAAGATCGGGATCGCCGATCTCGATTATCAGGGCAACGAGTTCATCACCAGCTGGACGGGGTGCCCCGACGCCGCGCTCAGGAAACTCGACGTCCGGTACAGCGACTGATGACGACCTCCAAACGACTCGGGATCGGCATCGTCGGCAGCGGCTTCAACGCCAAGTTCCATCTTCAGGGGTTCGTCGCTGTCCGCGACGCCGACATCCTGGGCGTGTGGAGCCCCAACGCCAAGAATGCCGCGGAGACGGCCGCCCTCGCCCGGACACTCGGCGTCGGCGCCGCCAAAGCCTTCCCCACGATCACTGCGATGGTCCAGGACCCCGCGATTGAGGCGATCTGGGTGTGCGGGCCGAACTTCGCGCGTATCGCGAACTTCGAGGAGATCATCAATGCCGTGAAGGGCGGCAAGAAACTGCTCGGGATCGCTTGCGAGAAGCCGCTGGGACGCAATGTCGCCGAGGCCAAGAAGATCGTCGACATGGTCAAGAAGGCCGGCATCCCGACCGGGTATCTCGAGAACCAGTTGTTTGCGCCGCACGTCGCCACGGGCCGCACCCTACTCTGGGCCCGCGGCGCCAAGATCACCGGGCGTCCCTACCTCGCGCGCGCCGCCGAGGAGCACAGCGGGCCGCACATGCCCTGGTTCTGGCAAGGGAAGCTGCAGGGCGGCGGCGTGTTGAATGACATGATGTGCCACTCCGCGCTCGTCGTGCAGCACCTGCTCACCGACCCGGCGAAGCCGGCCACGTCGGTGCGGCCGGTGCGCGTCACGGGGCATATCGCGAGCCTCAAGTGGTCACGCCCCGCGTACGCCAAGAAACTCACCGGGATGATGGGACCGGAAGTCGATTACACCAAATCGCCCAGCGAGGACTTCGCCAGCGTGATGATCGAGTACGCCACCGACGACGGTCACCGCGTCTTCGGCGAAGCCACGACGTCGTGGAGCTTTGTCGGCGCGGGTCTGCGCCTCTCTGCCGAGCTGCTCGGCCCCGAGTACTCGATGTCGTGGAATACGCTCGACAGCGGGCTGAAGCTCTTCTTCAGCCGCGAAGTCAGCGGCAAGGCTGGTGAGGATCTCGTCGAAAAGCAGAACGCCGAAATGGGCCAGATGCCGGTGGTCCCGAGCGAGGCCGCGGCGTACGGCTACGAAGCCGAGGACCGCCACTTTGTGCGCGCGTTCTTGGACGGTACGCCGGGGGCGCTCACCTTCGACGACGGGCTCGAGGTCGTGAAGATCCTGATGACCGCGTACCAGAGCGCCGAGCAAGGGAGGACACTCGACTTTCCCCCGCCGGGCCTCGAGACATTTGTCCCTGCGGTCGCGAAGGGAACCTGGAAACCATGATCCTCGCTGCCCTGGTGCTGGCAACCATGCAAAATCAGTGGCCGCCGAATTCGCTCGATCGCCCCAAGCCTCCCGTCGTCACGCCGGGGCCCGAGCAACC
>Ga0209382_10013371_pt1 | contig 10093 bp, 6 predicted proteins | sample SoiMetdeltSBSDD5_FD_187599 | JGI IMG/M metagenome (GOLD analysis project Ga0209382, IMG submission 187599) | Bulk soil microbial communities from a Populus tree surrounding site in Tennessee, USA - Soil MetaG P. deltoides SBSDD5 (SPAdes) (version 2) | ecosystem: Environmental > Terrestrial >...
AAGACGGAAGCTCTCAAAGTTGGAAATCCCGAAGACAAGGACGTCTTCGTAGGACCCGTCATCGACGATGCTGCCGTCGAGCGTTTCGAAAAAGCCTCTCGGCTTGCGAAACAGAAGGGGCGCATGATCACGGGAGGCGAGCGTATTCGCACGGGCGCTTCAGCCAGGGGGACCTTCGTTCAGCCGACCATCGTCGCGGATCTCCCGGGTGAGAGCTGGATCAACAAGGAGGAATTGTTCCTCCCTTTCTTGTCCGTGCAGCCGATGAGATCGCTCAATCATGGGATCTCGCAGGGAAATCAGGTCGTCTACGGCTTGACGGCAGGGCTCTACAGCGAGGATGAGAGGGAGATCGAGCAGTTCATGAGCAGCGCTCAAGCGGGCGTTCTCTACGTAAACCGACGATCGGGCGCCACGACGGGTGCGTGGCCGGGCTATCAGACATTCTGTGGCTGGAAGGGGTCGGGCGTGGACGGCAAGGGTGGGCTCGGCCCCTATACGATCCAGCGCTATATGCGAGAACAGAGCCTCACTATCATGAACAAGGCTTGACCTTCGTGGAGCCCAGGGAACAAGCAGGCCGCCGCCGACGGCCGGAGCGCGCAGCGCGAGGCGTGCAAAACCGCTACAAGGCGCTGGGTCCTGTTGTTAATCCTTTTGCGCCCTTCAATATCCTTGACGAATATGGACTCAGCCGGATCGTCGAGGCCGCGTATCGACTCCTCGAGGAGGCAGGACTCGAGTTCCGCTCCGAGCGCGCGCTCGCGATCCTAAAGGAGCATGGTGCGCAGGTCGATCAAACCAGCCAAATCGTGCGTATGGATCGGGGCATGGTGCAGCATTACGTGGCGCTGGCCCCGAGCCGCTTCAATGTCCATGCACGCAACCCCGAACATGATACCGTAATGGGCACCAACCGGATCAATTTCAACACGGTCGGCAGCCCGCCCAATGTTTCAGATCTCGAGAGAGGACGGCGTCCTGGGACCTACCAAGATCTTTGCGATCTGGTAAAACTCAACCATGCACTTGGGGTGATCCATCTTGCCGGCGGAGCCGTCGTCGAGCCGCTCGATCTGCCGGTGCCGACGAGGCATCTGGAAAACCTCTATGCCATCTTGCGCTATACCGATCGGCCGGTGGTCGCGCGCACGGTCAGCCGCTTTCGTGCGGAGGATGCCATCGATATGGTCGCCATCGCTCGCGGCAAGACACGCGAGAGCATGATCGATGAGCCTTCGGTGGTCACGTCGTTCAACACGAATTCTCCGCGTCGCGTCGACGAAGAATTGCTCGATGGACTCATGTGTTTCGCCGAGTATGGGCAAGTCAACATGATTACGCCGTTCACGCTCGCCGGCGCCATGGCCCCGGTGACCGTGGCGGGTGCGCTCGTGGAGCAGACCGCAGAGGCGCTTGGGGTTATTGCGTTCACACAAATGGTTCGGGCCGGGGCGCCAGTGATGTTCGGCGGATTCACCTCGAATGTGGACATGAAGTCGGGGGCGCCCGCATTCGGAACGCCGGAATATGTGAAAGCGACGCTGGCCGGCGGTCAAATCGCCCGGCATTTCAGGCTGCCTTACCGGGCATCCAATGTGAATGCCTCGAATGTCGTGGACGCACAATCCACCTATGAAAGCGCCCTGTCGCTGATGGCTTGCGTGCTCGGTCATGTGCATATGGTGCATCATGGGCTGGGATGGCTCGAGGGTGGCCTGACAGCATCTTTCGAAAAGACGGTGGTGGATGCTGAAATGATCAGGGCATGGGCAGAAACGCTGAAGCCGATCGAGGTCAATGAGGAGTCGCTCGCCGTCGAGGCCATCAAAGAGGTGGCGCCTGGCGGCCATTTTTTCGGGTCGGCGCACACGCTGGCTCGCTACGAGAATGCCTTCTACACCCCCATCATTTCGGACTGGCGCAACTATCGGGCTTGGGAACTCGATGGCGCCAAAAACGCGACGCAGCGGGCGCATGAAACCTACAAGCGCCTGCTGGCCGAGTACGAGTCTCCGTCCATGGAGCCGGCCATCAACGAGGCGCTCGAGGCGCATATGAGCAAGCGCAAGGAAGCGCTGAAATCAATGCTCCCTTAAGTCACGGCGTACGTGCTGCAAATCAAACTGCGCTTATTGTGCCATCTTCCGACACCGAGACATAGGTGGCGGTCTTCAGACGTTCAAAATCTCGCTCCGCAACAAGAAGTATGGGGCAGCGGCGACCATAAAGGGTCGCGGCGACCTGGCTCCCAATGGCAAGATTGATGTCGCGCGAGGCAAGAATGATGCAAGACGGCGCGGTGTTGAGACGGATCGCTTCCGCCAAGGCGCCCGGCGCACTGCCGGAACCTCGGGTTTCACGCATGAGCAGAACCTGACGGGTGAGGCATGCGCCGCGTTGGGGATGGTGAGTATCGACAATTATTCCCGTGTTGGGATCGAATGCGCCCCAGAAGCTCAAGGGTTCCTCCAAGAGCAGGAGCGATCCTTCCGCATCGCCGCCGCTTAGGACTCTTGCCTTTATCTTCAAGCCAGCGCACTCCACAGCTCAGGGTCACGCCAGACTTCGCCACGCACGGCGGACTCAACACACTCCTCCAGACTGCCGAAAATCGTTTCCACGCCGAGCAGGCCGGGTGCGTAATAAGCCCATTTGGCGGCATTGGTCATGACGCGCCCCTTGGCGCCGCGCACCGCCGGGGAATAGTAGGTGCAGGTGTCGACCACGATGGTGGCGCCGGCACGCTCCAACACGTCAATCCACCCCTTGGCCTGGGCCAAATCCCGCACCATGCGGCTCGTGGAAATATAGAATCGGAGGCCTGCTCTTACAGATCTGCCGGCGAGCAGGGGAGTAAGCTCGGCGAATTCCGCCAAGGAAAAATGGGGCGTTCCAAGCGCCACCATGGCGAGGGGACCGTCGCGACCGGTGCAGAGTTCGCGGTGGGCGGTCAACAGGTTCCCGGCAGTTACTTGCTCACGTTCTGAGGGTTTCTTTCCACCGAAGGCTCTATCAAGGTCAGGCGCTTCGGGGGTAACGCCGACGCCATGCCACATCTCGACGCCACCCGAAGCGGCGACGGCCGCGCTAATCGCTTTGAGATCGTCTTCCGAGCACTCGCGGGGCAAGCCCGAGATTACCGGAATGCGCTGACCGGCGCGTTTGCCGATGTGGTAGCCAAGCAGATGATGGAAGATGCGCTTCCGTTTGAAATCTTCTGGCACGGGCGCAGTTTCGAAGTGTACTTCACCGGTGCGGTGATGATCGAGATGCAGGCCGGCCCGGGGCGCCTTGCCGATCATGGCGCAGGCGACATCGAGATAATCTCCATATTTGTTTGTTCGAGCGCCAAGCACTGCGTTGTAGAAGGAAACAGCATTTGATTCGCCTGCCACGATATGATCGCCGAACTTCGGCCGGCCGGGCAGCTGATAGGGAGCGCAGGTCCAGACGGGCTTGGCACCGAGCAGCGCGTAAATTTGCATGAGCCGCTTTGCCCCCTGCACCATCTCCGGGCCGTGTGCTTCAGGCCTGAGCGTTGGATCCTCAAGGCTAACCAAGCCGACATTTGTCCAGGTCGGCACGGCGAACCGCGCGCGATGATCCAGAAGAAACTGAGCGAAGTCGACATGCGCCTGACCTGTGTAAAAGCAGGCATCGAGATGGGCAAAGCCAATGGGGATCAGGCTTTCTGCGCCCATGATTTCGGCGGCGCGAAGAACCAGTCGCATGGCGAGCTGCTTGGCCTGGCCGGATTTGCCGGAAAGCCAGTCGCTTTCTTCTTGCTCAAGGGCGATATGGCTCATGAGCCGAGCTTATCCTGCACGATACGGCCCAGGGCGACATAGTCGGTCTTGCCCGAGCCGAGCAGTGGCAGCGATTCGACGTGCAGTATCAGCCGCGGGACCATCAGATCGGACGCGCCCCGTTCCTTCAAAGCTTCAGCAATCTGCTTGCGTTCCAGTTGCTTGGCAGTTGTGACCAGAACGAGTTGCTCTCCTTTCTTTGAATCGGGAAGCGCCAATATGGCGTGAGCGAAATCGGGGAAGGCCGAGGTGAGTCTCGATTCGATCGAGGAGAGGGAAATCATCTCGCCAGCAATCTTGGAGAAACGCTTGGCCCTGCCAAGGATGGTGATGAACCCTTTCTGATCGATGTCAACAATGTCGCCTGTGTCATACCAGCCATCCGGAGGAGGTTCGATGATGCCCGGATTGTCGGCACGCAGATATCCCAACATGACATTGGGCCCCTTCACAAAAAGGCGGCCGCCGCTGTTTATGCCTTCAACCGGCTCAATGCGATACTCGATGCCGTCAAGAAGCCGGCCGGTAGTACCTAACTTGTACTGCAAAGGCGTATTGACGGAGAGGACCGGTGAGCATTCGGTAGCGCCATAACCCTCCAAAATGCGAAGACCGAACTTCTCCATCCACAGTTCACGGGTTTCGGTCTTGACCCGCTCCGCGCCGGCGACGACATAGCGAACGGCGTAGAAATCGTAAGGATGGGCATTGCGGACATAGCCCGAAAGAAACGTGTCCGTACCAAAGACAATAGTTGAATCCGTGTCGTACACCATCTCCGGCACGATCTTGTAATGCAGGGGCGAGGGATAGAGCACCGTTTTTACTCCAGCCAGGAGCGGCAGGAGCGTGCCGCCAGTGAGACCGAAAGCGTGAAACATCGGCAGGGCGTTGAAGGCAATGTCCTGAGCGTTGAAGCTGATGCGTGCGGCAATCTGTTGCCGATTGGCATTGATGTTGCGGTGACTGAGCACCACGCCCTTCGGCACACCCTCCGAACCCGATGTGAAGAGTATGACGGCGGGCGAATTGGGATTGGTATCGATCCCGCTTAACTTCAGGAAGTATCGCGGAAAACGCGAGGCACAAAGGCCGTAGACTTTCTCGAAGGGCCCTAGGCTTGCACGAAGATCTTCCAAGTAAATAATCTGCGCTTTTTCGGCCAGCACCGATAAGGCGGTCCCCAGGTCCGCCTGCTCGATGAAGCGCCTGGAAGTCACGATCGTGCGCACCTGGCTTGCAGCACAGGCTGCTGCCATGTTCACGGCGCCAGCCGAAAAATTCAGCATGGCCGGAATTCTGCCAAAGGCCATGAGCCCAAAGAGGGTTATCACACATGCATTGGCATTGGGCAGGAGAACGCCGACGGTTCTCTCTGATCGGCTGAGCTTGGCAAGCTTGCGGCCAAGAATGAAACTGCCAATGACGATGCGATTGAAGGAGATCGGGTTGCGCTGAACGTCCTCCATTATACGGCGCGAGGAACCATGTACCGAGCGTGCATCGAGGAGTGCGTGGAACAGGTGCTGATCAATTTTGCTGGTGCGGAACACCATATCGGTCATGATGTCGTATAGTTTCTGCGACAGGTGTTCGCGCAGTTCAGCTCCCTTTACCTCGGCAGGCGCCGAAACCCTCACCGGCTCCAGAAAAGTGAGCTGCACCTTGGGAAAGGGTCTCAGTTTCAACTTTCCGTGCATCTTCGAGAGTAGCGAATGCTGTGCGCCTTCGATGCGGACGGGAAGGATCTTGGCATTGGCGAGATGAGCGATTAACCCCGGCCCCTCGTAAACCTTCATCAAGGAACCGGTGACCGAGATGCGCCCTTCCGGAAAAATGACAATCTTGCGTCCTTTTCTCAGAGCTCGAATCAGTGTTTTCAGCGCCAAGGGGTTGGTCGGATCGATAGCGATGATGTCAAACAACCAGCTTGTCGGCCGCATCCACCATTTTGCGGCCACGAAACTGTTGACGACGAAGTAGCAGCGATCGGGAATGAACATCGAAAGAAGCGGACCGTCGAGGAAGGATTGGTGATTTGAAATGATGACGGCGCGCGCTCCCGCCGCACGATAGTTCTCCACTCCATGCAATTCAACGCGATAGAACAATCTCAACAACTGACGACCAATGCTTTTCAGGAGCTCCTGCGGAAGAAGGAAGACACAGAGAGCGGCTGCAAGCGCATTCAATCCCGCCATGAGCAAGAACAGAACCGGAATCTGCAGGTTGATGCGAAAGAAGATGGTTGCGAGAATCGAAGCCGCGGTCATGAACAGGGCATTGAGCACATTGTTGGCAGCGATGACGCGGGCGCGCCGGGGTGGGGAGGCGCGGTGCTGCATCAAGGCATTCAAAGGAACGACATAGATGCCACCGAAAAAGGCCAAGCCGAAGAGATCGACAAGAATGCGCCAAGCTGGCAGCGCGGCGAGGAATTCATCAATCGGGTATAATCCACCGGCGGAGGCGGGAGCTGGCAGCGGTCTTGCAGCGAAGAACAGATCGATCAGAAAAACCGTCATGAGTACGGCCGCAAGCGGCGCGTAGCGAGCCGATACTTCGCCCTTGAGAAGACTGCTGGCGAGAAGGGAGCCTGCACCAATCCCGATGGTGAAGGCGGCAATGAAGAGGTTGGCGACAGCGGCATCCGCCTGAAGGACGTCTCGCGTGAAAGGAGGTAGAAGGGTCAGCATCATCACGCCCACGAACCAGAACCAGGAGATGCCGAGGATGGCTTCGAAAACGTCGCGCCGCTCCGTTGCGTAGCCGAGAATGCGCCGGGTCTCCGACAGGATATTCCAGTTTAACGCCATATAGGGTACGGGCGGCGGCGCGGCCGGAATGCGCCTCGCCATGAAATAAGCGATGACGGCGAGCGTGGTGATCGATGCTCCGACGGTAGATTTGCCGAAGGACTCAAGCACCAGGCTGCCGCCGAAGAGCGTTCCTGCGAGAATCGAGACGAAAGTCGTCATCTCGATCAGCCCGTTGCCGCCGACCAGCTCATCCCGTTTCAGGTGTTGTGGCAGCAGTCCGTATTTCACCGGGCTGAAGAAGGCGGCCTGCGTTCCGGCGATGAACAGGACAGTGAGATGCAGCCAAATCTGTTCGAGATAAAGACTGGCCCACCCTGCGGCCATGGTGAGAATTTCGAGGCCCTTGATCCGGCGAGCGAGCAGGGCCTTGTCGTATTTGTCGGCCAACTGGCCGGCGATCGCGGAGAACAGAAAATAGGGGGCGATGAAGAGAGCGGCGCCCAGAGCAACGAACATGCCTCCGTTTATTCCAAGCCTGGCAGCCAAGTCATAGACGATGAGAATGGTAATCCCATAACGCAGGCCATTGTCATTGAAGGCGCCCAGTGCCTGCGTCACGAACAGCGGGAGAAATCTTTCGGTGCGAAGGAGCGAGGCCTGCGTGTGTTGCACTGGTCACTCTCGATTTCGACTGCGCCAGGACGTCATAGGGGCAGAGAATGGCCTGCTTCGCAATGGTCGAGACGAAGCCAATGGAAACGGTGGTCGATCAGGACCGCCTCCGGCCGGACCCGGCAACCATGGAGGGGCGCATTTCGATCAAAGTAGGTCCGCGATTCTTGAGAGCGCGCGTGATCGTGGCGTGCAGTTCATCCAGCGATCTCGGTTGGTCAGCGTTGCACCCGTAGGCTTTGGCCAGGGCCTGAAAATCGGGATTCTTCAATGTGACCGCGTTGGGCTGAATCCCTTTGCTGACCATATCGTCGCGAATCTGTCCCAAGGCATCGTTGTTCCACAGCAAGATCAGGAGCGGTTGTCCCAGTTCAGCAGCAGTACCCAATTCATTGAGCGTGTATTGAAAACCATAGTCGCCCACCATTGCCGCCACGGGTCGCGAGGAAGATGCAATCCTTGCGCCGATAGCCGCTGGCAAGGCAAAACCCAATGTGCCGAAACCGACGGGGTGGAGCCACGAGCGCGGCACTTCCATGTCGAATATCTCATTGGCGGCATAGGCAATCTGGGTCATATCCGAGGCAATGATGCTGTCGCGGGGCAAGGCCGAACGAATACTGGTCAGGACCTGGCGCAGGAGGGCTCGTGATTCGTCCTCCCCTTCAGGCTCCCGGCCAAGATAACCTTCCACACGAGCTTCGTTGTCGGCGCGAAACTTGCGCGTATCGCGTGAGGAGAGGGCTTGGGCCAACGCCTTCAAGGCAAGCGAAGCGTCGGCCAGGATTGCAAGCTGGCTCGCATGCGGCCGCGTCAGTACCTCTGGGTCAAGATCAATGCGGATGATTTTGCCGGGAAGTTCGATCGAAGCCTCCCACAAATCGGTTTCCGATATTTCGGTGCCCACGGCAAGAATCACGTCGGCTTCTTGCATCAGCTTCTTCATCGGCGATTGTGCCATGCGGGCGCCCAGGCATAGAGGATGGCTCGCGGGAATGACTCCCTTGCCCGCAGTGGTGGTGAGGACGATTGCGCCCGTCATTTCGGCAATTGCCTGTGCCTGCGGACCGGCCTCGGCAGCACCGCCGCCGAGGATCAAAAGAGGATGACGCGCCTCGGAAAAAAGACGAGCAGCTTCCTTCACCTGACCCGCGGACGGTTGGGGCCTTAAAGGCAGATTTCGTGGCGCCCATCCCTCGCCCGACGCTTCCTTCAAAAGATCGAGCGGCAGTTCCAGATAGGCAGGACGGGGGCGGCTGGAACTGAATGCCGCAAATGCGGTCGCCACCGCGTCCTGCACATCCTTCGGCGTATAGGCGATCACACTTCGGCTGGTAACGCTCGCCGCCGCCTGGCGCTGGTTCTGCATTTCGTGCAAGCGGCCACGACCTTGAGCGCTATCCCTCACATCGAGCGCACTCGAGATTACATAGATCGGGCTGGAGTCCGACCATGCCTGGCCGAGCGGCGTCAAGATATTCAACAGGCCGGGACCGGTTATCGTGAAGCAAACGCCAGGTTTGCCTGAGACACGCGCATAGCCATCGGCCATGAAGCCCGCCCCCTGTTCATGTCGGCTGAGCACATGAGTGATCCTGGATGCGGGGAGTGCGCGATACATTTCGACATTGTGGACGCCGGGGATGCCAAAGATCGTATCGACGCCATAGGCTTCCAGCAAACCTACGAGGGCTTCGCCCGTTGAAAGGTCTACGCGGCGCATCAGCTTGACGATCCTTCAGCTATCAGGCGGCCTTGATCTCGGCCGTTCTTGCCTGTTCTTCGACAGCATGGCAAGCGACCAAGGAACGTCCCGCGGGGAGAAGCAGGGGCACTTCACGCGGACATCGCTCAAAGGCAAGCGGGCAGCGGGGGTGAAAGGGACAACCCGAGGGTGGGTCGAGAGGAGAGGGCATTTCACCCTTCAGGACGATTCGTTCCTTCTTTCTGCCAGGATCGGGAATGGGCGTGGCGGAAAGAAGCGCCCGCGTATAGGGGTGACGAGGGGTGGTGAAGATTTCGTCGCGTGGGCCATGCTCAATTGCCTTGCCGAGGTACATAACCATTATTTCGTCGGCGATATGCTTCACGACAGACAGATCATGGCTGATGAACAGGAAGGCCAGCCCTAGACGCTCCATGATCTCGGAAAGCAAGTTGAGCACCTGGGCCTGAATCGAAACGTCGAGGGCGGAGACGGGCTCATCGAGCACGAGTATCTCAGGATCGAGCATCAGGGCGCGGGCGATGGCAATGCGTTGGCGCTGACCACCGGAGAACATGTGCGGATAACGATCATAGTGCTCCGGCCTCAGGCCAACATTCGCCAACATCGTTTGGGCGCGTGCTCGTCTTTCCTCTTTGGTCAAGGACGTGTTGACGAGCAACGGCTCCTCCAATGCATCGCCGATCTTCTGGCGAGGATTGAGCGAACTATAGGGGTTCTGAAAGACAATCTGGACCTTTGGACGCAACCTTTTCAGCGTCTCTGGCGCAGCGCCAACCACCTGTTCGCCGGAAATGGTAAGTTCGCCTTCAGTCGGTGGCTCAATCATGGTGATCATGCGTGCAAGTGTCGACTTGCCGCAGCCCGATTCGCCAACCACGGCCAAAGTCTTCCCGGACTGAAGCGTGAAGCTCACGCCGTCGACGGCCTTGAGAACTGCGATGCCGCGAAACCGTCCGCGGGATACGCCATAATAACGTTTCAAATTCTTGGCGATGAGAACGGTCTTCTCTGTCATTCAGCCGCCTCCTGGTTATTGCCCGGGTGATTGAGAGGGCGGCCCCCAAGAAGCGGGTAGTGGCAAAGAGCAAGGCCCAAGTTCGGCGGCTGGACGGGCGGCACAATGG
>Ga0209382_10013373_pt1 | contig 10091 bp, 5 predicted proteins | sample SoiMetdeltSBSDD5_FD_187599 | JGI IMG/M metagenome (GOLD analysis project Ga0209382, IMG submission 187599) | Bulk soil microbial communities from a Populus tree surrounding site in Tennessee, USA - Soil MetaG P. deltoides SBSDD5 (SPAdes) (version 2) | ecosystem: Environmental > Terrestrial >...
CTCGAGGAGGAACGCGTTGGAGGGCGGCTCCAGCGAGCCGACGTTGTGGCCCCAGGCGCCGGTCACCGCCACCGTCGCGCGGCGCAAGGGGTGCTGCACCACCATCACCGAGGCGGTGGTGCGCTGGATGGTGTTGAGCGGGGCCAGCGCCTCCGGCTGCTGGAGGAAGCCGTGGGAGATCTGCGCGGTCAGCCAGTCGAACGGGGCCACCTGGAGCCGCGCGGACCAGGAGTCGAAGGGCGCGAGGTCGAAGTCCCAGCGAAACTCGTCCGGTTCCCGCCCGTTGAACCAGGAGGCCTCCAGCTTGGCGAAGCGGGTGAACAGGCCGGCGGTGAGCACGCCGAAGCTGATGTGCGTGGAGTCCTGCCAGTGATGGCCCAGCGGAGGGAGCGGGTCGGTGGAGGCGGAGAGCCGGTGCATGAAGGCCGGCGGCCCCAGCGCGGGCTCCCCGGCCGGCGCGGCGTAGAGCTCGAAGCCCAGGTCGCGGGTGATCGCCCGCTGGTAGCTGACCGCCAGCTCCATGAAGAGGTCGTGCGGGTGCTGGTAGTCGTGCAGCGGCTGCCCCAGGTACGTCTCGCCGCTCTGGAGGAGGAGCGGGAAGCCCGGCCCGCCCGCGGTGAACGGCTCCAGCGTGAGCATGGTCCGGGCGCTGAAGCGGCCGCCGAACAGCGAGTGGTCCGCCATCGCCATCAGCCAGTTGGCGCTGGTGACGGCGGTGGCGCCGCGCTGCGAGAGCTGGACGTCCACCCCGGCGGAGACCCCGTAGTGGAGCATCAGCATCCACCCGGCGGCGTGGAAGTGGTGCGCCATCATGGGCGTGGTGGCGGGCTGCCAGGCGGTGCCGGAGGCCTCGCGCTCGCGCGGGGCGCCCAGGGCGTCCTCCATCATCCGGGAGAGAGACCAGTCGAGGCTGGGCTCCGGGCGGTCCTCGGGCGCCGCCGGTGCGGGCGCCTCGGCCGCTCCCAGGAGCAGCCACGTGCAGAGCGTCATCGGCACCGTCACCGCCATGAACGCCTCCTCCACCGGCGGAGCACCGCCCAGACCAGCGCCCCGCCCGCGCCGAGCGCTCCCCCCGCCGCCCCGCAGCTCCCGCAGCCCTCCGGAGGCGGCTGCCAGACCGTCCGCACCGGGAGGCGATCGCAGGCGTCCGGCGCGATGGAGAGGGTGGCGGAGAGGTTCTGCCAGGGGAGGTCGCAGGTGTCCGGGAGCGCGCCGCAGGCGAGCACGCCGCAGAGGTGGCGCAGGTCCATCAGCGGGAGCCACGTCTTCCCGCCGTCGGTGGACGACGCCAGCGCGAACCCGTCCTGGACGTGGGAGGTGACGGCGTAGAGCGTGCCGCCGCGCTCGCCGAGGCCGCGCACGTGCGGCCAGAGGCGGCGCTCGAAGGTGGCGCCCCGGTCGCGCGAGACCCACGCCTCGCCGACGTTGGTGGCGATCAGCAGCTCGCCGCCGGGACGGAGGAGGAACGCGGTCATCGGGAAGGCGAGCGCCTTGACGTTGCGGACGGTGGCGCCGCCGTCCTCGGAGATGAGCAGCGCGTCCTTCCCGTAGGCGGTCCCCAGGCGCAGGAAGACGCGGTCCGGGTCGGCGGGGTCCACCGCGGCGATGGCCACCGCGTCCTCACCCGCGACCGGCTTGAGGTCGAACCGCTGCCAGGTCGCCCCGGAGTCGTCCGACCGGAGGAGGTATGGGTGGCCGGCCGGGTCGAACTGCAGCTCGGCGGCGTAGAGGCGCGTGGGGTCGCTCTGGGCGCTCTCCACGCTGGTGAGGAAGGCGCCGTCAGGGGCGGTGTACGCGCGCGCGAAGGCGTCGGCCGCGCCGGCGGAGACCCAGATCGACATCGGCCCCAGGCCGCCGTCCCCGGAGAGCGGCCGCGCGAGCGCGAAGACGCGCCGCCCCGCCCGGTCCACGAAGACGTCGCTGGGCGCGGCGAAGTCCCGGGTGCCGATCTGGCTCCAGTTGCAGGCCCCGTCGCCGGAGACCGAGACGCCGGAGAGGGTGGCGGCGAAGAGCTGACCCGGCGTCCAGCCCAGCTGGTAGAGCATGCCCCCGGTGCCCACCGCCTCCTCGCAGGAGAGCGACCAGCGCGCGCCGCCGTCGTCGGAGACGAGCACGCCGAAGTTGGTGCCCAGGTAGATCCGGTCCGGCGCCTCCTCCGGGAGGAGGACCTGGAAGGAGTCCGGGAAGGCCCCGTTCGCCCGCGCCACGGCCGGCGCCAGCAGCACCGCCGTCGCAACCACCAGAATCCACACTTGCCGACCTTTGAATTTTCTGCGCACTGTGGCGTCGAAACATCTCACGGTAAGAAGACCTCCGGTGGTTGGTCGCGAGCACAAGCAGTGGGTGGCGCCGAAGCTCATGGCGCTGGCGTTGGCGTTCTGGGGAGCGCTTGGCCCCACGACCGCCGCGTTGCACCTCGCGGCCGCGCCGCACGCCGTCTGTCCGGAGCACGGTGAGCTGATCGAGCTGGGCTCGCGGTCCGCCCCCGCCCCGTCCATCGCGGCGCGGCAGGGCTGGTCCACCGCCGCTCCCGTGGAGAACGAGCCCGGCCTCGACGCGCACCTGCACTGCGCCGCGTCGACGCCGCTGCGGTCGCCCGCGCTCTCCGCCTCGCGCACCGCCATCGCCGTCGAGATGACCGGCCCCACCGGCCGGGTGAACGAGCTCGCCGCCGGCGTCCCGCTCGCGCCGCCGTGCGTGCTCACCTGCGCGCCGAAGCAGTCGCCGCCCTCCGCGGCTGCGTAGCGCGTCCAGGTCGAGTCCCCAGTCATCCGTTCACCTTCGTCACCCGAGCCTCCGGGCTCAGGAGCCATTTGTGCCGTTCACGTTCACTCACGCTCGCCGTGTCGCATTGACGTCCGGGCTGTGCGGGCTGCTCGCCGCCGCCCCCGCCCTCGCGCAGGAGGAGAAGGTCTCCGAGGAGGACATCGCCAGGGCCCTGGCGGCGGACCAGGCGGCGAAGGCCGCCTCCGAGCAGAAGCAAGAGCCTCCGGCCCCGAGCGGAGGCCCCGTCGCCACCGGGATCCGCGCCATCCAGAGCTTCAACCCGGACATCTCGCTGATCGGCGACTTCGCGCTGGCCGGCTTCTCCAGCGACGTGGAGATGCTGGGCGGCCACGACCCGGTGGAGAACGGCTTCAACCTCCAGGGGCTGGAGCTGGCGGTGGGGGCCAGCGTCGACCCCTACTTCCGCTTCGACTCCAACATCGTCTTCATCAACGAGGGCGTGGAGCTGGAGGAGGCGTACGGGACGACCACCGGGCTGCCGCTGGGGCTCCAGGTCCGGGCCGGGAAGTTCAACACCCGCTTCGGCCGCTTCAACCCCACCCACCCGCACGCCTGGGCGTTCGCGGACCAGCCGGTGGTCCTGGGGCGCTTCTTCGGCGGGGACGGCAACCGGAACGTGGGCGTGGAGGTCTCCGACCTGCTCACCTTCCTGCCCTGGTACGTGGAGGTGGTGCTCTCCGCCCAGGACGCGCGCGGCGAGACGGCGCGCAGCTTCTTCGGCGAGCCGGAGGACCCGCTGGTGCCGCCGATCCTGGTGGCCAGCCCCGCGGACCTCCAGTACCTGGCCTCGCTCAAGCAGTTCTTCCCGCTCTCGGACGACCTCTCGCTGGCGTGGGGCCTGTCCGGCGCGTTCGGGCCCAACCCCCTCGGGCGCACGGAGATCTACGGCACCGACGTGTACCTGAAGTACCGGCCGATCGGCGCCGAGTCCCCCACCATCGTCTCCCTCCACGCCGAGTACCTGGCCCGCATGTACCGCACCGCCGCCGGCGACTACTTCGACCACGGCGCCTTCGCGCACCTGCTCTGGCGGTTCGACTACCGCTGGGTGGCGGGGCTCTCCGGCGAGCTGGTCACCGCCGCCGCCGGACACCCGCTGGACGGCGCCAGCGCCGGGGTGCAGCAGCGCTACAAGGCCAACCTCAGCTTCTCCCCCACCGAGTTCTCGCGGATCCGCCTCCAGTACGACCTGGAGCTGCCCGGCGTCCGCGCCGACACCGCCCACGCCGTCTTCCTCGCCATCGAGCTGTCCATCGGCGCTCACGGCGCCCACAAGTTCTAGGAGATCTCCATATGCGTTCCTTCATTCTCGCCATCGCGCTGTCGTTCGCTGCATTCGCGGCTCCCGCGCACGCCAAGCTGAAGGTGGTGGCCACCGTCACCGACCTCGGCTCCATCGCCTCCGCCGTCGGCGGCGACCTGGTGACCGTGGAGACGCTCTCCAGGTCCACCCAGGACCCGCACTTCGCGGACGCCAAGCCCAGCCTGGTGCTGGCGCTGGCCCGCGCGGACCTCCTGGTGCTCAACGGGATGGAGATGGAGCTGGGCTGGCTCCCGGTGATGCTCACCGGGTCGCGCAACGCGAAGGTCCAGCGGGGCGAGCCGGGGTACCTGGACTGCTCCACGCTGATCGCCCCGCGCGAGGTGCCGCTGCAGAAGCTGGACCGCTCCATGGGCGACATCCACCCGGGCGGCAACCCGCACTACACCAAGGACCCGCGCAACGCGGCGCTGATCGCCCGCGGCCTCGCGGAGCGGCTCGGCCAGCTCGACCACGACCACCGCGCCCAGTACGCGGCGAACGCGGCGCGCTTCCAGCAGGCGCTACAGGCCAAGATGGCGGAGTGGACGAAGCTGCTGGCGCCGTTCAAGGGCCAGCCGGTGGTCACCTACCACAAGAGCTGGATCTACTTCGTGGACTTCGCCGGGCTGCAGGAGGTGGCGTTCGTGGAGCCGAAGCCCGGCATCCCGCCCAACCCGGCCCACGTCGCCAACGTCCTCAACGTCATCCGCTCCCGCGGCGTGAAGGCCATCCTCCAGGAGCAGTGGTACCCGGCCGCCACCAGCGAGCTGCTGTCGAAGAACGGCGGCGCCCGGCTGGTGCGCGTCCCCGGCATGACGCCGGAGGGCTCCGACTACCTCGTCTACATGGACGGCGTGGTCCGGGCCACCGCCGCCGCGTACCAGCCCACCGGCGGCGGTGACACGAAATGAGCGAGTCGACCGTGTTAATGCGGCGCGTTACGGGTGCGGCTAGCCCACCTTCAGGGTGAAGCTGCCGCCGTTCCTCGCCAGCTCGGCGCGCATGTCCTCGAGGAACTGCTTCTGCACGGCGGCGTTGCCCACGATGCCGATGCAGCCCTGGGTGCCGGCGGTGCCGCCGTGGGGTGGATCCGGAGCAGCGAGCGGTCCTTCCCCGTGCGGGGGTCGTGCTTGTCGGAGAGCGCGAAGCTGTAGCCCACGCCGCCCACCACCATGCCCGGGGTGTTCCGGCTCCACAGGTGCGGCGTCACCTTGTACTCGCCGGGCGGGAGGTTCCCGTTGCCGTGGCCTCCGCTGCGGTAGTCGTAGGTGCGGCCGTTGACCGTGATCTTCCCGGTCGTCATCTGGTTGAGCGCGCCCTTCTTGTCGATCTTGTCCACGGTGGCGGTGAGGTTCTTGCCTCCCGAGGGCGCCTTCGCCGGAGCGCTCGCGGCCGAGGCGACGAACTCGTCGCGGCCGCCGGCGACCGGCGGGCGCTGCGTGGCGGACGGCTGCTGGGAACGCTCGGGGCTCGCGGAGCTGAGCGTGGAGGGAACTGCGGAGCGGGAGACGCTCTGGCCAACGGGGTTCATGTGCTGACTCCAGGGGTGCGGGGAACTTGCAAAGTTCTCGCTCCCGGGCGGGCCGCCGTTGTGCCTGGATCTGTGTGCTCTACTTACACGCGGCCAGGAAATTCAGCTGGATGCGGGAGGACTGGAAGCTCATTTTCCGGTCGCGTCGCGAACGAGCTTCGCGATCTCACTGAGCGTCGCTCCCCGCATGAAGTGGAGGACGGGCACCTCGACGCCCCAGCGCTGCTGGATGAAGTGCTGCGCGTCGTAGGCCATGAGGGAGTCCAGGCCCATCACCAGCAAGCTCTCGTCGGGGTCGATCTCGTCGGTCCGCGCGAGCAGCTCTTTGAGGTTCTCCGCGAGCACCGGGACGATCTCCTCCACCTTCGCGGGAGCGGCCGGCTTCGCCTCCGGGGCGGGAGCGGCGGTGGGGGGCCCTGCGAACGCGGCGAAGAAGGGGTCGTCCAGGAGGATGCGGTAGCTGGTCCTCCACCGCTCCCAGTCGATGGGCAGCACCGCCGCGCAGGGCGGGCCTCGCCACAGCTTCCCCATCAGCTCCAGCGCGTCGGCGGAGCGCATCGGGCTCATCACCTGGAACAGCCGGCCCGCCTGCCGGAGGGCGCCGAGCACCATCCCGGCCTCGCCCCATGGGCCCCAGGCGATGCTGAGCGCCGGCTTCCCCGCGGCGCGCCGCCGCTCGGCGATGGCGTCCAGGCACGCGTTGGCGGCGGCGTACTCGCCGATCTGCGGCGACGCCACCAGCGCCGAGGCGGAGGAGAACAGCACGAAGAAGTCGAGCGGCTGGTCGGCCAGCACCTGCTCCAGCACCAGCGCGCCGCCCAGCTTGGGGCACAGGTGCCGCCGCAGGCGGTCCGGGCTCACCTCCAGCGCCGGGGCCGGCTCCAGCACGCCCGCGGCGTGCACCACCCCGCGCAGCGGCGGACGCTCCTCGGCGCGGTACGTCTCCAGCCAGCGTGCGAGCCCGGGGCCGTCCGAGAGATCCATGGCCTGCACGGTGACGTGGACGCCCCGCGCCTCCAGCGCCTGGATGGCGGCGGCGGCGGCGGCGACGCTCGACTCCGGGGGAAGCTCGCGCCAGCGCCGCCGCTCCGGCACGCCGGTCCGGGTCATCAGGACCAGGTGGCGAGCGCCCCGGTCCGCCATCCACCCCGCCACCTTCAGGCCGAGCCCACCCAGCCCGCCGGTGATCAGGTACGCGGCGCCGGGAGAGAACGCCGGGGGCTCCGCGGCCGGGAGGGGGAGGCGCGCCAGCCGCGCCGCGTAGGTCGCGCCGCCGCGCAGCGCCACCTGCCGCTCCTCGGAGCCTCGCGCGAGCAGGCGCACGAATGGGCCGGCGATCTCCTCCACCGGCGCGCCGGCGGAAGGAAGGTCGATGAGACCTCCCCAGCGCGCGCCATGCTCCATCGAGACGGAGAGCCCCATCCCCCAGAGCGCCGCGTGCGACGCCGGCGCGAATCGTTGTGTTTTTTCCCCCACGTCCACCGGCCACCGCCCGCGGGTTACCCACCACAGCTTGGCCGGGGCGCGCAGCTGGGCGAGCGGCGCCAGCGCGTCGACCACCACCGCCACCGCCTGGTCCTCTTCCGGCTTCCCGTCATCGGGCCCGGCGAAGAACACGGCGCCACGCAGCTCCTCACTCGCGAGCGCCTCGCGGGCGGCCGGGTCCTGCCACCGCTCCGCGAAGGTCAGCTGCGCCCCCGGCGCGTCCCCTTGCGCGCGCTCCAGCGCCCGCCGCAGCTCCGCCTCCGCGCCCACGAACAGCCACCGCCCCTGGAGCGCGGCCTGCCCTCCCCCGTCCTCCACGCGCGCCCACTGCCGCGCGTAGGTCCAGGTCCGCGGATCCCCGGCGGCGGCCGCGGCCCGGAGCGGCTCCAGCTCCAGCCGCTCGACCTCCACCACCAGCCGGCCGTGCTCGTCGTAGACGGACACGTCTCCGGCCAGGGAGTGGTCGCTGGCCTCCAGGAGCCGCACCCGGCTCCAGAAGACCTCCCCCTGGATCTGCCGGTGGGACCGGCAGCTGCTCACGCTCCGCGCCACGAAGGGCACCGGCGGCGCGGTCGGGTGCGAGAGCGCGAAGACCGCGAGGGCCTGCGCGCACGCCTCCACCAGCGCCGGATGCACGTGGAACCCCGCCCCGCCCATGGCGCCGGTGACCCGGAGCTGCGCGAGGCACCGGTCGTCGCCGTACCCGAGCCGCTCCACGGCCTGGAACGCCGGACCCCAGGCGTCCCCCCGCGCCAGCACCTGCGCGTAGAAGTCCGCGCCCTTCATCGCCCGCGGCAGCCGCTCCAGCTCCGAGCGCAGCGCCTCCGCGGACGCGGTCCCCCGCGCCGCCCACTCCACCGCCCGGCCTCGCGCCCCCGCGTGGCGCGTCCAGCTCCCGCCCTCCGCCGGCCGGCTGTAGACCGCGAGCGCCATCGACTCCTCCTCGCGGCGGAGGACCACCTGCACCTCCAGCTTCGCTCCCGGCGCGAGCAGCAGCGGCTTCTCCACGCTCACCTGCTCCAGGCCGGTGCCGGGGCCGTCCGGCCCGCCCGGCCCACCCAGCTCCCTGGAGAGCACCCAGCCCATCAGCTCCACGTAGGCCGCCGCCGGGCAGATGGAGACGCCGCCCACGCGGTGCTCGGTGAGCCAGGGCTGGGCGGTGGCGTCCAGCGTGCCGGACCAGATGACGGCGCCCGTCTCGGCGGAGGACAGGCGCTCCGAGAGCACCGGGTGCGGTCCGCGCCGGGCCGAAGCCGCGGGCGCCGGCGCGGCCGCGGCGGCCGGGTACCAGTGGCGGCGGCCCTGGAATGGATAGGGGGGCAGCTCCACCCGCCGGCCGCCCAGCCGCGAGAAGAACGCCGCCCATTCCACCGTCCCGCCTTGCGCGTGGATGGAGGCGAGCGATTCGATCAGCGCGTCGGCCCGCGCGGCGCCGGGACCGAGCTCCAGCAGCAGCCCGAAGCCCTCCGCCTGCAGCGCCTGCTTCCCCTCCTCCAGCCGGGCCGGGGCGCGCGCCTGTTGCACCCAGTGCTCCGGATCCGCCAGCGCGCCGGCGCTCGCCCGCGCGCCGGTGAGGCTGGAGACCATCAGCAGCGCCGGCGCGGCCACGCGCTCCAGCTTCACCGGCCGCCCGCGCGCCGCCGCCAGCCGGCAGGCGTCCTCCAGCGTGAGCGCGCCCGCCGCGTGGGCGGCGGCGATCTCCCCCACCTCGACCCCCATCACCGCGCCGGCCCGCAGCCCCCACGACTGGCAGAGCCGGAACAGCGCCAGGTGCAGCGCGAACAGCGCCGGGCCCTCCGGCGCCGCCAGCACCCTCTCCGGCTTCTCGTCGATCGACCGGCAGGTGGCGTCCACCGACTCCCGGAACACCTCGAACCGCTCGTACAGCTCGCGGCCGGAGCCCGGCCCCGCGCCCTGCATCCCGGTGAACAGCACCGCCACGTCCTGGGCCGACGGCGCAGTGCCGCGGCGCGACCCCACGTCCGCCAGCGCGCGGAGCGCGGCCACCTCGTCCCGCACCACCGGCGCCGCGCGCACCTCGAGGTGCGACCGCGCCACCGCCAGGGTGTGCGCCACGTCCAGCAGCGACAGCTCCGGGTGGCCGGCGAGGTGGGTCCTCAGCCGCTCCGCCTGCGCGGACAGCGCCTCCGGCGTCCGGCCGGAGAGCAGCAGCGGCAGGGCGTGCGGCGGCGCGGCCCCCGCACCCGCCAGCGACGCCGGCGCCTCCTCCAGCACCAGGTGCGCGTTGGTCCCGCTCAAGCCGAAGGCGCTCACCCCGGCCACCAGCGGGCGCCCGGCCATCGGCAGCGGCGTCTCCCGGTCCGCGACGGCGAGGGCGCTGCCCTCCAGCTGGATCAGCGGATTGAGCGACTGGAAGTTCAGGTTCCGCGGCACCCTGCGGTGGTGGAGCGCCAGCGCGGTCTTGATCACCCCCGCCACCCCGGACGCGGCCTCCAGGTGCCCGACGTTCGTCTTCACCGCGCCCAGCAGGCACCGCGAGCCGTCCGCGCGCGGCGCGCCCACCACCGCGCGGAGCGCTTCCAGCTCGATCGGATCTCCCAGCTGCGTCCCGGTGCCGTGCGCCTCCACGTAGTCCACCTGCGCCGGGTCCACCCGCGCGGCCGCCAGCGCGTCGCGCAGCAGCCGCTGCTGCGCCAGCACGTTGGGCGCGGTGAGCGCGGTGGAGTGGCCGTCCTGGTTCACCGCCGAGCCGCGGATGACCGCCCAGATCCGGTCGCCGTCCCGCTGCGCGTCCGACAGCCGCCGCAGGACCAGCATCCCGCAGCCCTCGCCCCGGACGAACCCGTTGGCGCCGGCGTCGAACGCGCGGCAGCGCCCGTCCGGGGAGAGCGCCCGGGTGAGGGCCAGGCCCTCCATCACCTCGGGCGAGAGGATGAGGTTGACGCCCCCGGCCAGCGCCAGGTGGCACTCCTGGACGCGCAGGCTGTGGCAGGCCAGGTGGATGGCGACCAGCGACGACGAGCA
>Ga0209382_10013374_pt1 | contig 10091 bp, 10 predicted proteins | sample SoiMetdeltSBSDD5_FD_187599 | JGI IMG/M metagenome (GOLD analysis project Ga0209382, IMG submission 187599) | Bulk soil microbial communities from a Populus tree surrounding site in Tennessee, USA - Soil MetaG P. deltoides SBSDD5 (SPAdes) (version 2) | ecosystem: Environmental > Terrestrial >...
TGACGAACTTCCCGTCGCGCCACATCTGCTTGATCTTGTTCGCTCGCACTGTCGCACCTCAGCTAGTAGGAATAGCGCCGCGCGCGAAGCGTAGCACACTCGCGCCCTGGCGGACGCCGTGGCTACTCGATCACCTGACTCGCCTGCAGCACCACCGTCTGCGGAACCGTAAGGCCGAACGCTTTGGCCGTCTTGGCGTTGATCACGAGATCGAACTTCGTCGGCTGCTCGATCGGCAGATCGCCGGGCTTCGCGCCCTTGAGGATCTTGTCCACGTAGCCGGCGGCCCGCCGTACGATCGCGTCGAGGTCTGGCCCGTAAGACAAGAGCGCGCCCTCCCTGGCCCACGGCCCCCAACCCGACACGAGCAGGAGCCGTCGCTGCTGGGCCGATTCGATGATGCGCTGGCGATTGAGCGTCATGAGTCGAGACGACACCGCGATCACCGCCTCGAGATGCGCGCCGGTCGCCGCTTGCCACGCGGCGTCGAAATCATTCGCGCTCCGTACCTCGAGCGCATGAAGACGGACGCCGAGACTGGTCGCCGCTTTCTGGGTCTCCCGGTATTCAGGGTCGACATGATCCGGATTCCACAGGATGCCGACTCGCGAGATGCGCGGCGCCATCTCCTTCAGGAACTGCAGTCGCTTGGCAGCCAGATCGGAGGACACGAACGTCACTCCGGTCACGTTGCCGCCCGGGCGGGCCATGCTCGCAACGAGACCGGCCTCGACAGGGTCGTTACTAATGATCATGACGATCGGCAGTGTCGACGTCGCTGCGCGCGCGATCGGCGCGACGTCTCCTCCAAACGCCACGATCACGTCCGGCTTGTCGGCCGCAAGCTGCGTTGCCAGGTCGCGAAGCCGCTCCGGTTTTCCCGGCGCGTACCGATACTCGATCTTGATGTTTCTGGAGTCGACGTAGCCGAGCTCAGTGAGGCCTTGCCGCAACGCCAGGATGTTCGGGTCGCCGTCCGGCGCGCCGTACATGAGCACGCCGACACGCGGCACCTTCCCCGCCTGCTGGGCTTCGGCGGATTCATGCCTGGACTGAGCTGAGAGCAGCACTAGCAGGACACTGGCTGACAGAACTACCGCGGGCGCGATTCGTCGCATGCGCACCTTTCCTTCGGGAGAGGCCAACGCGACCCCTTCAGAAACTACCGAGCGCGCCGCACAGCTCCCGGCGCGTACACCTCGGGATTGACCACGTTGAGCGGCCGCTGGCCGGCCAGCACGCGCGCTACTTCCTCGCCGCAGCGCCCGGGGATCTGCGCCACCGCCGCGGTCGAGAAGTACGCAGCGTGCGGCGTGGCGATCACATTCTCCATCTTCAACAGCGGATTGTCGGCCTTGATCGGCTCTTCTTCCCACACGTCGAGCGCCGCACCGGCGAGGCGCTTCTCGTTGAGCGCGCGCGCCAGTGCCTGCTCGTCGACCACGGGGCCGCGCGAGGTGTTGATCAGGATCGCGGTCGGCTTCATGCGCCGGAAGAACGCGTCGCTGATCAGGTGGCGCGTCTCGGCGTTCAGCAAGGTGTGGACGGAGACGTAATCACTGCGCTCCGCCAGCGTCTCGAGCGAGACGCGCTCGACGCCGAGCGCCGCAAACTTTTTGTCGTCCACGTAGGGATCGCAGGCGATCACCTTGGTCTCGAGCACGGCCACGCGCCGGGCGAACGCGCTGCCGATGTTGCCGAGGCCGACGATGCCGACCGTCTCGCCGTGTAACGATCCGGTGCGGCTGCCGGGCATGCGGCCGCCCCACACGCCCGCGTGCACCTGGCGGTCCATGGCGAGCACGCCGCGGTTCCACGACAGCAGCAGCGCCAGCGCGTGGTTGGCGACCTCGCGAATCCACAGATCGGGGATGTTCACGACGATCACGCCGAGGTCGGTGGCGGCCGGAACGTCGATCACGTCGTAGCCCACTCCGGTGCGCACCACCACCTTGAGACCTTCGAGCGCGCTCAGCACGCGGCGCGTGACCGGCCAGGACGAGACGACGAGCGCGTCGGCGTCGCGCGTGCGCGCGATCATCTCGTCCTCGTTCTTCATGTGCGGTAGCTGGATCATGCGCGCCGAGGCGCGGCCGAGTGCCTGCTGGCAGTCGGCGAAGTCCCACTGGGCGTTTCCGAGGATCACGTAGACGAGCGAGGTCTTGTCGGTCATGATGGCCCGGTAGTTTACAGGAGGGCGGCCCATGAAAACCGTCGAGATCGACCGCGGCAAGCGCCTGAGAGACCAGCCGAACACCGGCCACAACCGTTTCCACCCGGACATTCCGCCGCTCGTCACCGTGGACGAGGGCGAGGAGGTGGTGCTGGCCACGCGCGACGGAATCGACGGCCAGCTCGGCCCCGGCACGACCGAAGCCGACATGCCCAAGATGGAAGCCGGCGCCATCCATCCCCTCACCGGGCCCGTGTTCGTCAAGGGCGCCCAGCCCGGCGATGTGCTCGAGGTCGAGTTCCTCGACATCGTGCCGCAGCCGCACGCGTTCACGGCGATCTTTCCGGGCCTTGGCTTTCTGCGCGATCTGTTCACGACGCCCTTCCTGGTGCACTGGCAGATCCGCGACGGCTGGGCGACCGCGCCCAAGCTGCCGGGCGTGCGCATTCCCGGCGCGCCGTTCATGGGCGTGTCCGGCGTCGCGCCCTCGGCCGCACAGGTGCGCGCCTGGACGGCGCGCGAGAACGAGCTGATGGGCCGAGGAGGCATGGTGTTCCCGCCCGACGCGACGGGCGCCGTGCCGAGCCGCGGGCCCGCTGCCAGCGAGGGGCTCCGCACCTTGCCGCCGCGCGAGAACGGCGGCAACTTCGACGTGAAGCAGCTGACGAAGGGCTCGAAGCTCCTCTTGCCAGTCGCCGTCGAGGGCGGGCTCTTCTCCACGGGCGACGGCCACTTCGCTCAGGGCGACGGCGAGGTGTGCGTGACCGCCGTCGAGATGGGCGCGACGGTGTCCGTGCGCTTCCGCGTCCTGAAAGGCACGAGCGCCGCGCGGGCGATGCGCGGGCCGCGCTTCTCGCACGCGGGCTACTTCGCGCCGCCCGAGTGGGCGTCGCCGCGTGGCTTCGTCGCCGCGATGGGCATGCCGATCCGCGACGACGGCGTGAACGAGGGCGAGAACCTCACGCTCGCCTGCCGCAACGCACTGCTGAACATGATCGAGCTCCTGCAGGAGCGCGGCTGGAGCCGCGAGCAGGCGTACGTGCTCTGCAGCGTCGCCGCGGACCTCAGAATCAGCAACGTCGTCGACGTGCCGAACTACGTCGTGTCGGCCCTGATTCCCGAGGCCATCTTCGCGAGCTGAGCCGCGCCAATGGCCGCCACGGATCTGCAGGAGCTGGAACAGCTCAATCTCGACTACATCAGCTCCGTCCAGAAGTCGGACGTGCGCCGGTTCGACGAGCTCCTGGCCGAGGACTTCTTCTGCAGCAACCCCGACGGCTCGCTGGTCGACCGCGCGGGGTTCCTGGTGCAGACGGCACGGCCGGTGACGATCACGAATCTCGAGGCGCGCGACGTGAAGATCCGCATCATGGGCGACTTCGCGATCATCCACGCGCGTACGACGTACAACACGCCGGACGGCCGCGCCGTGGCCGGCCGCTACACCGACTGCTGGGCGCGCCGCGGGGGCCGCTGGCTCGCGGTGTCGGCCCACGTCACGCGCGGCTGAGTGGATCGCCACGATAAAGTAGGAGCATGACTCAGCACTCACTCGAACAAGTCCCCTGGGAGTCGTGCCTCCTCACGCCGACGCCCGACGACGCGATGGAGTCCTACGCGCGCGCGAAGATGGGCATGCCGCTCCCGATGATCCGCTACTTCGTCCCCGTCCCATGGCTATCCCACGCCATGGTCGACCTGCACCCGGAGTACGGGTTGCTGATGAGCCTGGAGCTCGAGCTCAACGACCTCATTCAGCTGGTCGTCAGCCAGGAAAACTCGTGCCGGTTTTGCTATGCGGCCGTGCGGGGCATGCTGCGGATCCAGGGTATGAGCGAGGAGCGCATTCGCAGCGTCGAAGGAAGCCTGACGCGCGCCGATCTCTCGCCGCGGGAGGAGGCGGCGCTGAGCTTCGCGAGGGCCCTCACGCGCTCGACGCCCGCCGCTGCATCCGCCGCGAAGCAGACCCTGCTGGGCACTGGGGTCTCCGTCTCGGAGATGAAGGAGATCGCCTTCGTTGCCGCCGTCATCAACTTCACGAACCGCGCGGCGACGACGCCGGCCATCCCGCCGTACACGATGGAGCAGATGCCTCGGAAGCTCCACATCCGACTTCTGCGGCCGCTCATCGCGCGCATGCTGAGGAAGGCGCGAAGCCGAGGCCGGGCGACGCCGCTCGACAGCGGGCTGTCGTATCCGTACGCGGGCCTGGTCGAGTCGTTCGCCGGCTCACCGATCGCGCCGGCGCTGGCGAAGGCGCTGGCCGAGATGTGGGCGTCGCCCGTCCTGAGCCGCCGCTGCAAGCTCCTGATGTTCGCCGTGATCGCGCGCGGCCTGAGCTGTGGGGCCTGCGCGAACGAAGCGGCGCGCGCGCTCCTGAAAGAGGGCTTCTCGGAGGAGGCGCTCAGCAACGTCCTCACGCATCTAGATACGCCCGAGCTCGACCCGGTCGAGCGCCTGCTGGTGCCGTTCGCGCGCGAGACCATCTGGTACGAGCCGGCGCCGTTGCAACGCCGCGCGCGCGGCCTGCGCGACCAGCTCACCCCCACGCAGTTCCTCGAGGCGATCGGCGTGGTGTCCCTCGCCAACGGGCTGTGCCGCCTCGGGGCCATCGTCGCCGACCATCCGTGACCCGCGCGTGACGCGCGCCGTTCTGTTCATCGCCGCGTTGCTGGTGATCGCCGCGCTCGCGTGGGCGCTGCGGCGCAAGTCACAGTACATCGCGGCGCTCCAGGCCCAGCTCGAGGGCGCCGCCCGCGAGCTACAGTCGCTGCAGGAGGCGTGCGCGCGGCTGGCGCCGGCCGGCGTGGTGCAGCGGCTCGTCGCCGACCGCGCCGATTCGGGCGCGGAGCGGAAGGTGGTGACCGCGCTCTTCTCCGATCTGGTCGGCTACACCGCCATGAGCGAGCGGCTCGAGCCCACCGTGCTCGCGCGCATCATGAACGGCTATTTCCAGCGCATGAGCGACGCGATCCACGAGCACCGCGGCCACGTCTCGACCTTCGTCGGTGACGGCGTCCTCGCCTACTTCGGCGCCCTCCAGCACAACCCGTGGCAGTGCGACGATGCCGTGCGCGCCGCGCTCGCGATGCGGGCGGCGCTGCGCGACTACAACAAGGAGCTGGCGGACGAAGGCCTGCCGCCGCTCGGGGTCGGCATCGGGATCCATCGCGGTCCCGGCCTGGCCGGGCTGGTGGGCTCGCGCGAGCGGATGGAGTACGCGTTCGTCGGACGCACGGTGAACCTGGCCGCGCGCGTGCAGGCGCTGACGCGGGTGCACCAGGTCGACATTCTGGTGACCGAAGCCGTCCGCGAGCATCTCGATCCGCGCTTCGTGCTGACACTGATGCCGCCCGAGCAGGTCAAGGGCATCGACGAGCCGGTGGTCACCTACGCGGTGCGGGAGTAAAGCGACGGCGGCTCGCGAGTAAAACGACGGCGCCCGGCCAGCGGCTCTGAGACGAGCCATCGGCCGGGCGCCGGGTGTTGCGAGTTCGCCCTTTTGGGCTTGGCGCCGAGCTACTTCGGCTGGGCGACCGTCCGCAGGTACGGCTTGATCGTCTTGAAGCCGGCAGGGTACGTCTTCTTCGCCTCGTCGTCCGAGACGGCCGTGACGATGATGACGTCCTGCCCCTGCTTCCAGTTCACCGGCGTGGCAACCTTGTGCTTGCTGGTGAGCTGGCAGGAGTCGAGCAGGCGCAGCACCTCGTCGAAGTTGCGGCCCGTCGACATCGGGTAGGTCAGCATCGCCTTGATCTTCTTGTCAGGGCCGATGACGAATACCGAGCGCACCGTGGCATTGTCAGCCGGGGTCCGCCCCTCGGACGTCGTGCCCGCGCCCTCCGGCAGCATGTCGTAGGCCATCGCGACCTTGAGCTCAGGGTCGCCGATCATCGGATATGTCACTGCGTGACCCGAGGTGTCCTGGATGTCCTTCGACCATTTCTCATGGTTGCCGACCGGGTCGACGCTTAGACCGATGATCTTGGTATTGCGCTTCTCGAACTCAGGCTTCAGCCCCGCCATGTAGCCGAGCTCGGTGGTGCAAACGGGCGTGAAGTCTTTCGGGTGGGAGAAGAGAATCGCCCACGAGCTGCCGATCCAATCGTGGAAGTTGATCTTCCCCTGGGTGGTGTCGGCGGTGAAGTTGGGTGCTTCGCTGTTGATCCGCAATGACATGTTTCGCCTCCGTATGATGTTGGGAACCTCCGGCCGAACGCCCCCCGAGCAAGAATGCACCAGAGCGGCGGCCAGGAAAAGGCCCACCGATTATAGGGCCACTAACCCCATCGAGATAGGGGCCAATCACTCATACGCTCAGCTTACCGCGCCGGGCAACCGTTGCTGTTCCGAGGTGAGGGACCCGGCGGGTGGATCAGCTCGAGCGCCGCGAGAGCCGCGACCCAACACGAGCCCCGGCTTGGGCGAGCAGCGAGGCCAGTCGCGCCAGCGCGGGTTGGCGGCGCGCCGCCGACCGCCACATGAGCACCACGGGCAGCGCGGGTACGCGGGCCGGCGTGGTCACGATACGGTCGGTCGGCGCCTCGGCGAGCGCCAGTGCCGGCACCAGGCCGATACCGAGCCCGCCCGAGACGTACGAGAGTAGCAGCGACACGCTCGGCACGTCGATCGTGGACAGCGGACGAATCCGCTCGTCGGCGAAATATTGGTCGAGCAGCGCCCGCCCCCGGCTCTCGGCCGCCAGCCGCAACACGGGCTCGCGCCGCAACCGCTCGGTCAGCGGCGTCCGATCACGGCCGCGCTTCGGCCCCACCCACACGAAGGGCTGATCGAAGAGATGGCGCTCCTCGATCCCGCGCGGCGCCTCCTGCCCCGTAACCACCGCGAGATCGACGTCGCCGTCGACCACCAGGCGCACGCCGGCACGCGAATGCGTGGTGACGAGCTCGAAGCGCACCGGCGGCTCTTCGTCGAGCAGATCGCGCAGCACCGGCGCCAGGAGCCCCTTGCCCAGGTAATCGCTGGCCGCCACCCGCAACGTAGTCGCCGGACGCCCGGCAAGCTCGGCGAGCTGGCCGAATGCCGCCTCGGCGCCGCTCCAGAGCTCGCGCACGACCGGCAGCGCAGCCTCGCCCGACGTGGTCAGCCGCACGCCCCGGCCGGCGCGCTCGAAGAGCTTCATCCCGAAATGCGCCTCGAGCTTGCGGATCTGCTGGCTGACAGCCGACGATGTGATGTGCCGCTGCCGCGCGGCCGCGCCGACGGACCCGGTGCGCGCCACCGCCAGCAGGGTCTCGAGGGCCGGAAACAACGCGGCGTCGACCATGAAGCACAGCTTACCATTCGCTCAAGAACGTTTCACTGGACTACACGGTTTGGCTCAGGCAGCATACGCGCGCCCGTTAGTTCTCCCGTTTCGTTGCATTCGTTGCAAGGAGGAGTCGCATGGCGAAGACGCTGCTCGACAAAGTATGGGACGCGCACAGCGTCCGGACCCTGCCGTCCGGACAGACCCAGCTCCTGATCGGCCTGCACCTGATCCACGAGGTGACGACGCCGCAGGCGTTTCAGATGCTGCGCGATTCGAAGCTGAAGGTGCGGATGCCCGAGCGCACGTTCGGCACGCTCGATCACATCATCCCGACGACCGATCAGGCCCGCCCCTACGCCGACCCGCTGGCCGAGGAGATGGCGGTCCACATGATCCGCAACATGAAGGACTTCAGCCTGCCGCTCTTCGACATGTCGACGGGCAAGCAGGGCATCGTGCACGTCATCGGCCCCGAGCTCGGCCTCTCGCAGCCCGGCATGACGATCGCGTGCGGCGACAGCCACACCTCCACGCACGGCGCCGTCGGCGCCATCGCCTTCGGCATCGGTACCACGCAGGTGCGCGACGTGCTCGCCACGCAGTGCCTCGCGATGGCCAAGCCGAAGCTCCGCCAGGTACGCGTCGAGGGCTCGCTCGCCCGCGGTGTATTCGCGAAGGACGTGATCCTCGCGATCATCAACCAGCTCGGCGTGAAGGGCGGCGTGGGCTACGCGTACGAGTACGCCGGCTCGGTGATCGACCGCATGACGATGGAAGAGCGCTTGACTGTCTGCAACATGTCGATCGAGGGCGGCGCGCGCTGCGGCTACGTCAACCCGGATCAGACGACGATCGACTATCTGCGCGGCCGACAGTACGCGCCCGCGGGGGCGGCGTTCGACAAGGCGGCGACGTGGTGGAAGTCGGTCGCGACCGAGTCCGGCGCTTCGTTCGACGACGTCGCGCGGCTCGACGGCGGCGCGATCGAGCCGATGGTGACGTGGGGCATCAACCCGGGCATGTCGGTCGGCGTGAGCCAGCGGATCCCGGCGCCTGAGTCGGCGGCTGAGGCTGATCGCTCGACGTTCCGTGAAGCGCTTGCGCACATGAGCTTCCAGGCTGGCCAGCCGATCAAGGGCGCGAAGATCGATGTCGCGTTCGTCGGGTCGTGTACCAACGGGCGGCTGTCCGATCTGCGCATCGCGGCCGAGGTGGCGAAGAAGGGCAAGGTCGCCAAGGGCGTACGTGCGCTGATCGTGCCGGGCTCGCAGCAAGTGGCCAAGGCCGCGGAGGCTGAGGGCCTGCCGGAGATCTTCCAGAGCGCGGGCTTTGAGTGGCGCAAGGCCGGCTGCTCGATGTGCCTGGGCATGAACCCCGATCAGCTCGTGGGGCGCGAGATGAGCGCGTCGTCCAGCAATCGCAACTTCATCGGCCGCCAGGGCAGCCCGACGGGTCGCACGTTGTTGATGAGCCCGGCCATGGTGGCTGCCGCCGCGATCACCGGCGCCGTCGCCGACGTGAGGGAGATTCTTCGATGAGCACTGTGGTGGACTACAAGCGCCGTCAGATCGTGGGCCGCGGGATCCCTGTGCCCGGCAATGATATCGATACCGACCGGATCATCCCGGCGCGGTTTCTGAAGGAAGTGACGTTCGAGACGATGGGGCAGCATGCGTTCGAGGATGCTCGCAAGCAGAATCCGGAGCATCCGTTCAATTCGCCGGCCTACCAGGGTGCTTCGGTGCTGGTCGTTGGGCAGAACTTTGGCTGCGGGTCTTCTCGGGAGCATGCGCCTCAGGCGCTCATGCGCTGGGGTATCGCCGCGATCGTTGGGGGGTCGTTTGGGGAGATCTTCTTTGGCAACTGCACGATGCTTGGGATTCCCTGCTTGCGGGCGTCGCAGGAGGATCTCGAGTGGCTTCAGCGGGAGATCGGGCGGGCGCCGCAGACGCCGGTAGCGGTGGATGTGGAGAAGCAAGAGGTGAAGTTCGGGAGCCGGACGATCAAGGCGACGGTTCCGGATGGGCCGCGGAATCAGCTCGTGGGCGGCACGTGGGATTCGACGGCGGTCCTGTTGGAAGCGGGCGCGGCGATCGAGACGACGGCGAAGAAGCTGCCGTACGTGGCAGGGTTCTGATTGCGCAGCGACGCCCGGCGAAGACGCTGAGTGCAGATCTGGGTCGACGCGGACGCCTGTCCGCAGGTCATCAAGGAGATCTTGTTCAGGGCCGCTGACCGCGCGCAGATCGTGACGACGCTCGTCGCCAACACGCTCCTTCGCGTGCCCTCATCGCCGTTCATCAAGAGTGTCCGCGTGGCCAAGGGCTTCAACGTCGCCGACCATCAGATCGTCGAGCAAATCCAACCCGGCGACCTGGTGATCACCGCCGACATCCCGCTGGCCGCTGAAGTCATCACGCGCGGAGCTCGGGCGCTCGATCCGCGAGGAGAGCTCTACTCCGAAGATAATGTCCGCGAGCGTCTAGCCATCCGCAATCTCATGCAAGAGCTGCGGTCGACCGGCGATATCCTCGGCGGGCCGGCACCGTTCAATCAGAGCGACCGGCAGCGCTTCGCCAACCACCTCGATCGTCTGCTAACCCGGTCTGGCCGCGATGGGCTGCCGCCGTCACGCGGCGCGGACTA
>Ga0209382_10013376_pt1 | contig 10091 bp, 11 predicted proteins | sample SoiMetdeltSBSDD5_FD_187599 | JGI IMG/M metagenome (GOLD analysis project Ga0209382, IMG submission 187599) | Bulk soil microbial communities from a Populus tree surrounding site in Tennessee, USA - Soil MetaG P. deltoides SBSDD5 (SPAdes) (version 2) | ecosystem: Environmental > Terrestrial >...
AAAGCATGACATAGAGTGCACTACCAAGGCACGAGGCTTACACCGCGCGTCAGGCGCAATGTTCAAGAGAGGAACATCGTGTGGACCAACCCCCGCTGGCTTTTTGGAGTCTCTCCACTCCCGAGATGCTGCAGCAACTGCAAGCGACACAGGCAGGCTTGACTGGCGCTGAAGCCAGACAGCGGCTCGCACGCTATGGCTCGAATCTCCTGAAGCCCCACAAGCGGTCGGATGTGTTGACACTCCTGCTGGCACAATTCAAGAGCCCGATTATCCTCATACTTGTCTTTGCAACGGGATTGTCATTTTCTTTACATGATCCTGTTGACGCTTGTATTATTCTAGCCATTGTCCTCGTGAGCAGCCTTCTCGGGTTTTGGCAGGAGCGTAGTGCTACCAACGCCGTGGAGAAGTTGCTGGCCATCGTGCAAATTCACACTGCCGTGCTGCGTGATGGAGGCCCCACAAACATTCCCGTCGCAGAGATTGTCCCCGGAGATATCGTCATTCTGAACGCCGGAGCGCTTGTCCCCGGAGACTGTCTGGTGCAGGAATCCACCGATCTTTTTGTCGATGAAGCCATGCTGACGCGCGAGACGTTCCCGGTAGAAAAAGCGGTAGCGGTGTTGTCGGCAGAGACCCCGCTTGGACAGCGGACCAACGCGCTGTGGATGGGGAACCATGACGATGTGCTATTGGTCTCATGCGCCGCCGGCGCCAAACCAGGACGTGAGACCTCGACAGTGAGGAGAGACGCATGCAGCAAGTTCCAACAGCGGCCATAACCGCAAAGCCTGATCACGGTGAGGGAGGCCTGACCACCCGGGAAGCGCAAGAGAGACTGGCCAAAGTCGATCCCAATGAACAAACTCCGGCGCGGCGCGCGGCGGGCTTGATCCAGATTCTGCTCCTCTTTACGAACCCGTTGGTCATCATGCTGCTGATTGTCAGCATCGTCTCAGTCTTCGTGGGGGAAATCGTCAACGCCTCGATCATTGCGTTGATGGTGGTGGTCAGCATCGTCATCAACTTCGTGCAGACGTGGCATTCGCAACGCGCCGCTGAACGGCTGCGCGGTCAGGTCGCGCCGACAGCCACGATTCTCCGGGATGGCCAATGGAGCGAGTTGCCCTGGCGTGAAGTGGTGCCGGGCGATGTCATCAGGCTTTCGGCCGGAGACCTGGTACCCGCCGATGCGCGCCTGCTGCAAACCAAAGACCTGCATGTCAACCAGGCCGCACTCACGGGCGAATCGCTGCCCGTCGAAAAAGAGGCGTCAGTACAAGGCGCGGCCGTGGTCGAGACTGCAGCGGTGCACTCCGCCGATGCGCGCAATGCCGTCTTTCTGGGCACCTCGATTGTCAGCGGGACGGCGACTGCAGTAGTCATGGCCACCGGCCCGGCGACGGCGTTTGGCGATATTGCCGCGCGTCTGGCAGCCAGGCCACCAGAGACCGAATTTGAACGGGGCACGAAACAGTTCGGGTACCTGATTATGAAGACCATCATCTTTCTGGTCTTCTTCGTGCTGCTGGTCAGCATCGTGCTGCGGCACAATCCGCTTGAATCGCTTCTCTTTGCGCTGGCGCTGGCGGTGGGGCTGACGCCGGAGTTTTTGCCGATGATCACGACGGTCACGCTCGGGCGCGGCGCACTGCACATGGCGCGGCACAAGGTCATCGTCAAGCATCTGGAAGCCATTCAAAACTTCGGCAGCATGGACGTGCTGTGCAGTGACAAGACCGGCACACTGACCAGCGGCGCCATGACGCTGGCGCAGCATGTGGATGCGCTCGGTAACCCGGCCGACCATGTCCTGCTGCTCGGCTACCTCAACGGGACATACGAATCAGGGGTCAAGAATCCGATTAACGTCGCCATCCTTCAGTACGACTCTCTGGACATCAGTGCCTATCGCAAGGTGGATGAGATTCCGTTCGATTTCGAGCGGCGACGGCTCTCCATCGTCACGGAGGCGAAAGGAGAGATTCTTTTGATTACCAAGGGCGCGCCTGAAAGTGTCCTGAGCTGTTGCTCCCAGTTTGAGGTGCATGGGCAGACGCATCTCTTGGATGATGCCGCGCGCGCCAAGTGTCAGGCCATCTATGATGGGTTGAGTGCGACGGGCTACCGCGTGCTGGCCGTCGCCTCTCGGCTTGTTATGCCACAAGAGGTCTATCGCATCGCTGATGAGCAAGACCTGGCGCTGGCTGGCTTCCTCGCCTTCTCTGACCCGCCTCTGGCCGATGCCGCCGAGTCGCTCGAAGCGCTCCGTCGCGATGGCGTGCGGGTGAAGATTCTGACCGGCGACAGTGAACTGGTCGCGCACCATATCTGTTCGCAAGTCGGATTGGACGCCCAACACATCGTCCTCGGAGAAGAACTCGACCGCGTCAGCGATACCGCGCTCGCGGCAGTGGCGGAGAAGACCATTGTGTTTGCCCGCGTCTCGCCGATGCAGAAACACCGCATCATCCTGGCGCTCAAAGGGCGCGGCCACGTCGTGGGCTATCTCGGGGATGGGATTAATGACGCGCCGTCACTGCACGCAGCGGATGTCGGCATTTCCGTCGCCACGGCAGTTGATGTCGCCAAAGAGGCCGCCGATATTATTCTGCTGGAACGCAGTCTGCGCGTGTTGCATCAAGGGATCCTTGAAGGGCGCAAAGCCTTCGGCAATGTCATGAAGTATCTGTTGATGGGCACCAGCTCCAACTTCGGCAATATGTTCAGCATGGCCGCCGCCGCGATGTTCCTGCCCTTTCTGCCGATGCTGCCGACGCAGATTCTCCTCAATAACTTTCTCTACGATCTGGCCCAGATCACGATTCCCACCGACAACGTGGATGTCTCGTACATTGACAAGCCAAGGCGCTGGGATATCAAGCTGATTCGGGACTTCATGCTCTACATCGGTCCGATCAGCTCGATCTATGATTTCCTGACGTTTTACGCGTTGCTGAAGATATTTCACGCTTCGGAAGCGTTGTTTCACACGGGCTGGTTTGTCGAATCGCTCGCGACACAGACGCTGGTGCTCTTTGTGATTCGCACTGCCGGCACTCCGTTCCGCAGCCGCCCCAGCCTGCTGCTGGCGATCACCACTGTATTGATCGTCCTGGTCGGCATCGTGCTGCCCTTTTCTCCGTTCGCCAACGTGTTCGGCCTCACGCCGCTGCCAGCCATGTTTTTCCTCTTTCTGGGTGGAGCGGTGATGACGTATTTGCTTCTGGTTGAACTCGTCAAGCGGCGTTTGATGGGGCCGCGTCAACATCTCCACCGGCGCCCATCACGATTGAGATAGGCATCGCTTACAGCGGCACGTCCCTCAGGGACGGAGCCCATCTACAAGCTCTATGCCAAGAGCTTTCATGGAGCGGATCATCTGCACCGTATCCTGGAGGAAGCCCAGGCCATCGTCAGCGAGGCGGTCGCGGCGGCAGGGCAGCCGGGGAGCGGAGCCGCATGAGCGAGTTGCTACCATCATGCACGCAACGGTATGGTGCCTGGGTGGCACAGCGCGGGAAACCCTGGCAGAGGCCAGCGGGGTGGCTGTCCAGGAGATATCTGCAGGAGGAACCATGAGCACACACGCACGTGTCAGCAACCCGATCTACACGTTTCTTCCCACAGACGTCGAGGGCTTCGAGGCCCTGGCCGAGCTGGCCCTGGATATGCGCTGGTCGTGGCATCATGGCACCGACCTCATCTGGCAGCAGCTCGATCCCACGCTGTGGGCACTCACCCACAATCCCTGGGGCGTCCTGCAGACGGTGTCACGGGACCGACTCGAGCGTATGGTTAGCCGATCTCGTTTTCTGTCAAAACGTCGAGCACCTCGTGCACGCGAAACGGCAGGCGGCGGAGGCGCCGGCGTGGTTTCAGCAGCAGTATCCGCAGGCGCCCTTGACCTGTGTGGCGTATTTCAGCATGGAATTTATGCTGAGCGAAGCGCTGCCGATCTATGCTGGCGGCCTGGGCAATGTGGCTGGCGATCAGCTCAAAGCCGCCAGCGACCTCGGCGTCCCCGTGGTCGGCGTGGGGCTACTCTACCAGCAAGGCTATTTTCGTCAGATGCTGGACCAGGACGGCGCGCAGCAAGCGCTGTTCCCCTACAACGATCCCGGGCAATTGCCGATCACACCGGTACGCGAAGCCAACGGGGAGTGGTTGCGGCTGGAGGTCCCACTGCCCGGGGTGTCGGTCTGGTTACGGGTCTGGCAGGTCCAGGTTGGCAGAGCGCACCTGTACCTACTGGACAGCAATGACGCCGCGAACTTCCCCGCGCATCGCGGCATTACCAGCGAGCTCTATGGGGGTGGACCGGAGCTGCGCCTCAAACAAGAACTAGTCCTGGGGATCGGGGGCTGGCGGCTGCTCGACATGCTGGGTCTCCAGCCGGACGTCTGCCACCTGAATGAAGGACATGCGGCCTTTGCCGTATTGGAACGTGCCCGGAGTTTTATGCGCCAGACCGGCCAGCCCTTCGATGTCGCACTGGCCGTGACGCGCGCCGGGAATCTCTTCACGACCCACACGGCGGTGGCTGCCGGCTTTGACCGTTTTGTGCCGGCCCTCATCGCGCCGTACCTTGGGGGATACGCCGAGCATGAACTCGGCATTCCACTCCACGATCTGCTGGCCCTGGGCCGCCAGAACCCCCACGACGCGACTGAAGATTTTACCATGGCGTATCTGGCCATACGCGGGAGCGGGGCGGTCAATGGTGTGAGTCGCTTACATGGGCAGGTGAGTCGGCGGCTCTTGCAGCCGCTCTTTCCGCGCTGGCCGCAGGACGACATACCGGTCGGGTACGTGACCAAGGCGTCCATATGCCCACTTGGGACGCAGCAGAAGCCGATGAGGTGTGGACGGAGGCCTGTGGCAAGGAGCGCTGGCGCAGGACGACGGACACCCTGGCGCAGGACGTGCGCGGCCTCTCCACCGCCAGACTCTGGCAGCTACGCTGCGCCGCCCGTGCATCGCTCGTGGCCTACGCCCGCGAACGCCTGGCCCAGCAACTGGCCGCCGCCGGGGCGTCGTCCGAGGCGGTTGCGCGTGTGCAGCATCTGTTTGATGCCGACACGTTGACCCTGGGTTTCTCGCGCCGCTTCGCGACCGACAAGCGCCCCAACCTGCTGCTGCACGACCCGGAACGGCTGCGGCGCCTGTTGACCAATCCACAGCGCCCGGTGCAACTGATCATGGCCGGCAAAGCCCATCCGGCGGATCAGGCCGGGCAGGCCCTGATTCAGCAATGGACGCAGTTCATCCGGCAGCCCGAGATACGCCCACATGCGGTTTTCCTCAGTGACTACGACATGCTGGTAACCGAGCACCTGGTGCAGGGGGTCGATGTCTGGATCAACACGCCACGACGGCCCTGGGAGGCGAGTGGCACGAGTGGCATGAAGGTGCTCGTCAATGGCGGCCTCAATCTGTCAGAGTTGGATGGCTGGTGGGCGGAAGCCTATACACCGGACGTGGGCTGGGCCCTGGGTGATGGCCAGGAACACGGTGACGACCCTGCCTGGGACGCTGCCGAAGCCGCGGCGCTCTACGACCGGCTCGAACGCGAGGTGATCCCGGAGTTTTATACGCGCGACGCGCAGGGCATCCCCACGGCCTGGGTGGCGCGCATGCGGGAAAGCATGGCACGATTGACCCCGCACTTTTCTACCAACCGCACGGTGCGCGAATACACCGAGCAGCACTACCTCCAGGCTGCCGCAGCCTACCGTACCCGCGCTGCCGAGCACGGCGCCATGGGGCGGCAAGTGGTGCAGTGGCAGCACACGCTGGCCCAGCACTGGGCTGCGCTCCGCTTCGGCGACGTGCACGTGGAGACGGAGGGAGAGCAGCACGTCTTTGAGGTGCAGGTCTATCTCGATGCCCTCGACCCGCAGGCGGTGCAGCTCGAGCTGTATGCCGACGGCGTCAACGGTAGCGCTCCCGTACGGCAGGAGATGCGGCGCATCCGGCCACTGGTAGGTGCGGCTGGCGGCTACGTGTATGGCGCCCTGGTGCCGGCGACCCGCCCGGCAACCGACTATACGGCGCGCGTGATACCATACTACCCTGGCGTGGCGGTGCCCCTCGAAGCTGCTCACATCCTGTGGCAGCGCTAAGGTGCGGTCCAGGGGGGCATCAGACTCGATCTACGAGGCACCTGAACCGCACAGTGGGTCAGGAGGGAGGAAGCATCCGTGGCACCAACGCCAGCTTGCGTCTTGGTGCTGAATGGTGGCTCGTCACGCCTCACGTTTGCGCTGTATCAGCAAGACGAACCACCACAGCGCTGACTGTACGGGAAGGTTGAGCGGCATCGGCTTGCCCGGTACGCCGTTGACATGCAACGACCCGATGCGGCAGCAGCAGGATAGCCACAGCATCGTCGCTGCCGACCACCGCACATGCCATCGCATTTTGTGGTAAGGGGGGCACCGTTCATCGAAACCCTCCGGAGGTGAGGATTTGTAGATTGAGCAACCAGTCGCGTGTCGATAATCGCCCGCCTTCCACTTCTACACCGCACTGCCCAACATGCTGGGCGCGACGTTGATACGGCACAAGGTTGTACAAGTGCGCCAGCCCCGTGAGAAACGCCTGCTGGCTCCCTTGGGGATGATGGAAGCCTTGCATCATGAAGAGCTACCGGTCGATGGCGTTATGCGCTTGATCGAGCAGGGTGCTGGTCACCGGCATCAAGTGCTACTCACAGGCGTATATCATGTAATGTATTTCGCCTCCATATTGGATATACAGTCACTCTGCAGCGGTCCTGTCGTCGGTGGGCATCGTCTTGCCTGTCTCGCACACACGCTGTCCGTGGCGTCTGCATCGGCACGCTGGATATACACGACGGATACCTCGGGGTTCCCGGAGTAACGGAACAATACACAACGATCCTTTGTCCGTGTTTGTATGCGTTGTTTCCTGTACGCCGGCTACGGGTTTCCCTTCCCTGCTGTACGATTTTCACACGATTACAACATGGATCGTGCGAATGCCACAGACGACACCCGCCCCATGCAGTACTCTCTCCTGCACGCACAATGTTCTCAACCCGGCGACCCGTCAGCACGCGCGCTCAGCCCGTCCCGAGACCTGCGCTGAGCACACGGAAGGAAGGAGACCAGCCATGTCCCTGGTACATCCGGGTACGATTCTGGTGGTCGAAGACGATTGTGGCCATGCCATCCTTATCACGAAAGCCCTGCGGCGGGCGCACATCGCCAACCCCATCACCACGCTCCACGATGGGCAGGACGCCGTCGATCTCTGCTGTGCTACAGGGCAGTCCACCGGGGGAGGCCTTACGCTCCCGCTGCTCATGATCCTGAATCTACGGCTGCCCGGTCTCAATGGGCTCCACGTGCTCCAACGGATGCAAGTCGAGGCACAGACCCGGTCTCTCCCTGTCATCCTCGTCAGCGCCGTGGAGACCCCGGACGACCTCGCCGCATGCCAGGCCCTCGGGTATACTCTCTGTCTCACCAAGCCCGTGCTGGCTGCGCAGTTGCTCGGCGCAATACGACAGCTGGGACTCGGCGTGTCGATCGTCAGTCGCCCATACGAGAAGAGTGCGAAAACTTGGAGTACACACCATAGCCGTCCAGATGCCCTTGGTAACGTGTTCCATGCCTAATCCGGGGCTTTTGAGGAGAGTCTTTTCTGTGTGTACTACGCCAAAACATCTTGAAATGATGCATGGCACCTATGTGCAAGGGGTCATAGAAAAAGTGGCAATTTTGGCTCAGATTCTGGTCCGAAACACAAGGAAATGTCTCTAGAAGGACAGCAATGTTCCTCCAGCATTCACATGTGACGCCTTCAGACTGCTGATCTGAGGTGACAGAAGGCAACAATCCTCTCTCAGTGGCATACCCCTTGAGCGTGGGAATGTCATACGCCGTATACGTATAATCCACCTCCTGAAGGAGGTCCAAGATGTCCTCGTAGTTCCCCCAAGGCAGTAAAGGGCGGGATTTGGCGAAAGTTTGTCGCATAGCAATCAGAAAGCGCGCATGCTATTTTATCGCCTCTGACTGCGGGCGCGTCCAGGTGGACTATGCCTCTCGGCTATGGTGGCCGGACTCGCGCTCTGGCATGTCCACCAGCACGGCTGGCTCAAAGCCTGCGTGACACGGCATCATGGCTGAAGCAATGGTGGCGCCTGTCTACGATATCGACAGCGGATGTCGCGTCAGTGAGGGCGGGCGCTGCTGACAAGCTCTTCGACACGTTGTCTGCTCCTTGGACAAAGGGTCAAGGAGTACGCAGCCCACGGTACTGGGCGCGCGGCGCATGCCGCCAATGCTGTCTGTGCCGCATCGCCTGGCACGGATTTTGCCCACGCAGGTGCCCGTGTCCCGCTGCTGCTGGGGATGAGGCCAGCCGGGATGGGACGACACGGGGCTCGAGGTCCTCTTGTGGGCAGCTACAGGTCATGATACGCGAGGAAAGAGACACCATGGACGACGAGAAACACCGTCAACAGTCCGAGCAGAGCCGGCTGGAATCCTCACTCCTGAAGCTCCATGAGGAGTTTCACCAGCTCCTCCAAGAGTGCCAAGAGTGCCAACGCGAGATCGAACCGCACTGGCAAGTCTGTGCCCACTGCGGGGTACGGTTGGCGACGCACTGCCCAGGCTGCGGCAATCCGTTGCCGCCGGCCGGTACGCATGCCTGCCCTCGGTGTGGCTTGGCATTACCCCAGGGACAGCCCTGAGACGCTAGTGTACAACCCCGCGAGGCCGATGGAACAGCAGCAGCACACTGTGGCGCAGTTGCGGCGCACGCAGGAAGAAGAGAGGTCGCGGTTTGATGACCGGATGCGGCAAGCCGAGGAGCAGCGACGGCAGATGAGGCAGGAATTCCACCAGCTCTGTCACGAGCACTGGCAGAGCATCCACGAGGCGGCCGCGTCTGCCCAGCACATCCTTCAGAGCGTCCAGGAGCGGCGACGGATGGTGCACGACGACCGCTTACAGTCGCACCGGTAAGGTGGGTCGGCTGGTCCTCACGGCCTCAAACGTTTTCGCTCCGGAGCAGGAGTATGCAATGGCAGAGCAGAAATGTCCTACGTGTCATGAGAAAGGCATGGAGAATAGGCTCTCAATGAGCCGTGGACAGCAACTTCGTCATAGCCCGTGGTTCTATATTGTCTATTGTAAAGCATGTGGTCACGTTGATGGCGTATTCGCTCAAGATGTTTTTCCAAGAAAACCGAGAGCATCATTCTCAATTCCTATCTCTCTCAGCAGTAGGTCGTGTCCCTCCAGCCTGCGGATAATTCCGCTGGCCCCAAAATCCGCTAAAATGGCCCCGTGATACTACCATGTAAGGGGGCTATGCCATGATTTCACACCAATTTTACTACCAGTTGGTGGTCTTGGGACTCCTGTGGCTGTTTGGTATGCTGTGTACGGTACTGCAATGGTTGGTAGAAGCAGCGGGGCAGCTCACGGCCTTTACGCGTGACTTTCTCTGCGATGTGTACGTTAACCAGTTGCAACTCGACGAGTTGTATGCCGTGCTGCGTAACGTCAATGACGGTGAGTTCAGTGAGGATGACGCTAGCAATGGCCGCCGGGCTGACCGGTCACGTGTGGTCCCTGAAAGAAGGGATGCTCTTTCGGGTGCCGCCGCGGGCGCAGCCTCATGCAGTATAAGGGATTGGCAAGGATAATGATCCTACAACGGCGCAGATTATTCGTGCCCAAAAGCCGATGTGGAGAGAGGAATGAAGTGCTGAAAACCTGATGCAGGGGCAGATGACCGGCTGATTCACACCAACCAGATGGCTTGGGAGAGGTCCAAAATATTTATCCGCATAGCCCAGGGGCACGACCAATCTCTTGCAGTTTTGTGAGTACTTCTACGGCGATACCGGCAAGGGGCTCGTGCCGCTCACCAGACCGGCTGGACAGGGTTGGTGGCTCATCTGGTACGTTGTCAACGCCTGCCGGATGCCGGGTCGCCCACACCCAGCGTCGCGCCGATACTCTCAGGCCACAAGCGACACAATGTCTTTCAGACATTGTGTCACAGATGTGGACAGGTTGTCCGGGCGCTCAAGCGCCCTGGCC
>Ga0209382_10013377_pt1 | contig 10089 bp, 9 predicted proteins | sample SoiMetdeltSBSDD5_FD_187599 | JGI IMG/M metagenome (GOLD analysis project Ga0209382, IMG submission 187599) | Bulk soil microbial communities from a Populus tree surrounding site in Tennessee, USA - Soil MetaG P. deltoides SBSDD5 (SPAdes) (version 2) | ecosystem: Environmental > Terrestrial >...
TTCGTGCTGACGTACGACGAGCACGGCGGCTTCTTCGACCACGTCGCGCCGCCCAAGGCCGAGGACGATCGCGCCGCCGACGGCTTCGACCAGCTCGGCTTCCGGGTGCCGGCGCTGGTCGCCGGGCCGTACGTCAAGCCGGGCTTCGTCAGCTCGGTCGTCCACGACCACACCTCGGTGCTCAAGCACATCGAGACGATGTTCGGCCTCGATCCGCTCAACAAGCGGACCACGGCGGCCAACGACCTCAGCGACTTCATCGACCAGGACCGGCTCGCCGCCGGCGACTGGACGGCGCCGCCCGACCTGCCTGCGGTCGAGGTCGATCAGTCGATGCTGGGCGCGTCGTGCGAGATGCACATGAACGCCACCGCCGGCGATCACCCGGTGATCGACTGGTGGGAGAGCCAGGGCAAGTACACCTCGCGCGAGGCGATCGACTGGCGCAAGGAGGGCGTCGCCCACGTCCACGACGTCGCCGAGTTCCTGGCGCAGCGAAACGCCGGCGGCATCCGCCGCGGCAAGTAGGCTACGGCAGCAGCGAGCGCTGGCCGGGACCCGGCCGCGCCGCCTCCGGCACGCCGAGGAGCGCGGCCAGGGTCGGCGCGATCCGGCGGGCGTCGACGGTCTCGCGCGGCGCGCCGGGCGCGGCCGCTACGCCGGGCCCGACCAGGATCAGCGGCACCAGCCGGTCCTCGTCCCACGGCGTGCCGTGGTTGGCGCCGGTGCCGACCGGCTCCTTCGGATCGTAGATCCAGTGCTCGCGCGGCACGATGACGACGTCGCCGTCGACGTCGGCCGGCAGCGACGCGGCGATCCGGCGCCGCACCGGATCCGGATCGCCGGCCCAGGTGCGCGCGGTCGCGACGTCGACGGCGATGCCGACGCCGGGCGCGGCGGCGGCGCGCCGGACGATCGCGGGGACGATCGCGTCGCGCTGCGCCTCCCCGTCGACGCCGAGGTAGACGTACGGCGCCGACCAGCGCGCGATCCAGTCGCGCGGGCCGCGCTCGCGATCGAGGGCGGCCTCGATCGTCTCGACGACCGCGTCGACCAGGACGCGGCCGCCGCCGGCCGGCCCCGCCTCCACCAGGGGCGCCACGCCGTGGTCCGAGGTGATCACCACCGCCACGCCGCGCGGCCCGAGGTGATCGACCAGCCGCGCCAGCGCGCGATCGACCCGGCGCAGAGCGTCGACGTACTCCCACGAGCCCGGCCCCCACAGGTGGCTGACCGAGTCGGTGGTCGACACCGAGACCGCGAGCAGGTCGGGGACGTCGTCGGCGCCGAGCCGGAGCTCGTCGGCCGCGGCGCCGGCGAGCTCGAGGACGTACTCGCCGAGCTGCGGCGTGTCGCGGATCGCGTCCCACGGATCGGGCGCGCCCGATGGGTCGTGCGGGAAGCTCGGAGTGAAGCCGTCCTGGGTCGACTCGCCGGGCGCGTCGTCGCGGCCGAGGGCGGCGGCCAGCGCGTCCGGATCCGGCACCGTCCACGGGGCGATGAGCGCCGCGATCGGGTGCGCGGCCTCGAAGGCGGTGACCCAGCCCGGCACCGCACCGTAGTAGCGCGAGGTCACGAAGCCGCGCGCCTTCGGGTCGTACCAGACCACCGCGTCGGGGTGAGCGCCGCCCGCCGGGATCGCGCCGCGGTCCTTGAGCGAGAGCGACACCACGTGGGCGCGATCGCCCCAGGTCGCGCGCAGGGCGTCGGCGACGGTGGTGGCCCGGATGACGCGCGGCCCGGCGAAGGTGGCGACCGGGGCGCTGCCGCCGATGAGCGCGTGCTCGCCGTCGTCGAAGATGCTGATGCTGGCCTTGCGGGCCGCGCTCCAGACGCCGTTGGTGTGGACCCCGTGCTCGGCGGGCAGGACCCCCGTGACCATGGTTGCGTGGCCGGGGGCGGTCAGCGTGAACGCGTACGGGTACTCGGCGCGATAGCGGCGGCCGGTGGCGAGAGCGCGCCGCAGGAAGCCGTCGCCGGGCAGCAGCGCAAGGTGGCGATCCAGCGCCCAGTCCGGGAACTGATCGAGGACGACGAGGAGGACGAGGCGAGGCGACGACGGCGCGGCCGTCCGCGTCGGCGCCGACTGAGAACGGTGGGCATCACCCCCGCTGCCCGGCGGGCGGAGCTCGCAGGCGACGAGGGCGGCGAGCGCGACGAGGGCGAGACGACGCATGCGCCCGGTTGTGGCATGAGAGACGCGCCGTCGAAAAGCTCCCGCTCCCGCTCGCGCAAGACTCGCGCGCGTCACCTGCATGTTGCGCTTGGCTCGGGCGCGACCTGGTGCCATGCTCTGCCCAACGAGCGTTTCACCCGAGGGAGTCCCATGCTCAGGAAGCTAGTCACCGCCTTCGCTGCCGCAGCTGCCCTTGCTGTCGCCATGCCCGCCGTCCTCGCTTGCCCCGACCATGACAAGGAGAAGACAGCCGGGGAGAAGACCGAGGAGGCGCCAAAGACCGCAGACAAGGCCAAGGAGAAGCAGAAGGACACCAAGAAGACCGACGACAAGAAGAAGGACACCGGCAAGACGGGTGACAAGGTGACCAAGCTCTGAGCAGCCTCCGCTCGGGAACCTGACGAGCGCACGGCGTGACCGCCGTTGCGCTCGTCGCTTTTTCGGCTCCTGGCGGCCTCTTTGTCGGGGCCAGTCACTTCCGCCTGGCCGGAATCCTGGCCATCGCCCGCTCCGCCATCGCGGTGATCGTCAGCGATGGGTTCACGCCGGGATTCGCCGACACCGCGGCGCCGTCGACGACGTAGAGGCCGTCGTAGCCGAAGGCGCGGTGGTCGCGATCGATGACCCCCTCCGACGCGTCGCGCCCCATCACGGCGCCGCCGAGGATGTGCGCGGTCGACGGCACGCCGAGCAGCGTCTCGGTCAGGAGCGTCATCGTCACGCCGCCGACCTTGTCGGCGAAGCGCCGGGCCAGATCCGTGGCCTCCTCCATGAACGCGGTCGGCGGCGGCGCCCCCTCGGCGAGCCGCGTCACCAGGCCGGTGCGGAAGCCGGTCCAGACGCCGCGGCCGCGGCGCAGGCTGAGGGTGCTCTCGAGCGTCCGCATGTAGAGCAGGATCTGGCTCCTGCGGGCGAACTCGCGCACGGTCAGCGCCCGCGCCCAGCGCACCGGGTGTCGGACCAGCCCGCGGGCGGCGCCGACCATGCGTCCGACCGCGGTCGGTCCCGGCGCGTGCGGCAGCGACAGCAGGCGGAAGAAGTCGGAGCCGGCGCCGTAGCGGACCGGCTCGATGTGGCTGTGCTCGTCGGTGTGCAGGATCGACGTGATCGCGATCCCCTTCGAGTAGTCGTCGTCGCCGTCGGGGGCGATGACGCCGATGAGCGCCTCGTTGTTGGTGCGGACGTCGTCGCCGACCCGCGCCGACAGCCGCGGCAGCCCGGCCGGATCGGCCTGCATCGCCAGGAGGAGCGGCACCGTGCCGAGGACGCCGCCGGCGAGGACGACGGCGTCGGCGGTGACCGTCGACGGCGCGCCGCCGAACGACGGCTTCATCTCGATCGCGTAGCCGCCGCCGTCGCGGGGGCGCACCGCGGTCACCTCGGTCTCGGCGGCGATCTCGGCGCCGGCCCGCTCGGCGAGGTACAGGTAGTTCCAGTCGAGGGTGTTCTTGGCGCCGAACCGGCACCCGGTCATGCAGGCGCCGCAGAAGATGCAGCCGGTCCGCTCCGGGCCGGCGCCGTCGAAGTACGGGTCCGCAACCCGGACGCCCGGCTTGCCGAAGAAGACGCCGACCTCGGTCGGGTGGTGGTGCTCGGCGCGGCCGAGGTCGGCGGCGATCGACTTCAGCACCCGGTCGCCCGGGGTCTCGACCGGGTTCGTCGCCGAGCCCAGCATCCGGCGCGCGGTCGCGTAGTGCGGGGCGAGCTCGCCGCGCCAGTCCGGCGACAGGTGCGCCCACGACCGCGCCCGGAAGAACGACTCGGTCGGCATCGGCAGGGTGTTGGCGTAGACCAGCGAGCCGCCGCCGACCCCGACGCCGTGCAGGATCGTGACGTGCTCGAAGAACGACATCTGGAAGAAGCCGCGCAGCCCGGCCGCCGGCATCCACATCCAGCGCCGCAGGTCCCAGTTGGTCTCCGGGAAGTCGCCGAGGCCGAAGCGGCGCCCCTTCTCGATGACCAGGACCCGGTAGCCCTTCTCGCGCAGGCGCAGCGCCGACACGCTGCCGCCGAAGCCGGAGCCGACGACGACGAAGTCGTAGTGATCGCGGACGATGCGGATGTCGGCCACGGTCACACCAGGATGTCGAGCAGCTGGACGCGGGTCAGGTAGCCCTCGAGCACGGCGGCGTACTCCTCGATCAGGAGGTCGAGCTCGAAGGTGACGCGCTGGCCGTTGACGCGGAAGACCTTGCCCGAGACCGGGATCTCGGCGTTGGCGAGATCGAGCACGCCGGCCAGCCAGGTCCCGACCGCCGGCGGCGAGCACGGCCACGTCGCCGACAGGTGGGTGCGCGACAGCTCGGCGACCGGCGCGGTGCCGGCGTCGGCGCGCAGCGAGGCGGCGAGCGCCGGCGGCGGCTCGACCCGGTAGTTGACGCGGCGGTTGTGGGTGATCAGCTGATCGAGGGTGTCGTGGACCGGCGCCGACAGCGGGGTGTCGACGGTCTCGAGCACCAGCTCGCGCATCTTCTTGAGCGCCTTCTGGGTGCGCACGATGTTGGTCCGCATGTCGGCCATGCGCCGCTGATCGCGATCGACCTTGTCGGCGACCATCTCGAGCAGGTTGACCAGGAAGCGGACGCCGAGCTCCTGGTTCTCGTTGAAGTACTGCTGCAGGTTGCGCGCCTCGAGCCGCCACAGACCGGCGTTGCCGTCGCAGGTGGCGCGGCAGTTGCGCTTGAGGCCGGTCAGCGCGCCCAGCTCGCCGATCAGCGCCGGCGGCCGCAGCCGATAGAGATCGTCGCCGGGCCGCTCGAGCACGACCTCGCCGCTGGTGAGCAGGTAGAACGTGGTCGCCGGCTCGTCGACGTCGAAGACCAGGCCGCTGGCGCTGGGCGCCGCCCGCTCGAACAGCGCGCCGATCTCGACCAGCTCCTCGTCGGAGAAGCCGCGGAACAGCGGTACGGTTCGCAGGTCGGCCGGCCGTGGTCCCATCCCGGCACTGTACACCGCAGCCGCCGCGGTGGCGGCCCGGCCCCGGCGACGCTATCGTCGCACCGTGCGCGGACGCTGGATCGCGGCGTGGCTCCTGGCCGCGTGCAGCAGGGCGCCGGAGCCATCGTCGGATCCGGCGCCGGCGCCGACGCCGGCGCCGACGCCCACGACTCCCGCCGCGGCGCGCGCCGACGCGGCCGCCGAGGTCGCGCACCGCGTCGTCCCCGATCTCGCCGCCGCGGTGCGCGACGTCGCCGGCGGCGCTCGCGTCGTCGCTTTCGGCGAGCTGCACGCGCGCACCGATCGGGCCGCCGCGCGCTCGGCGCTGGCCCGCTTCAGCGACGACGCCCTGCCCGCCCTCGCCGATCGCCTGTCGGATCTGATCGTCGAGACCTGGGTCGTCGATCCGCGCTGCGGCGCCGGCGCCGCCGACGCGACGAGGCGGGTCGAGGGCGCCATGCGCCGGCCGCCGGCCACCCGCAACGAGCTGGGCACGCTCCTCGAGCGGACCCGCGCCGCCGGGGTCACGCCCCACGTCATGCGCCTCACCTGCGACGACTACGCCGTCGTCGCGCCGGCCGGCGGCGAGGTCGACGCCGAGCGCCTGCTCGATCTGGTGACCCGCGAGCTCGGCCGCATCGCCGAGAGCGCGCTCGCCCACCGCGAGCGCGAGCCGGCGCCGCGCCCGCTGATCGCGATCTACGGCGGCGCGATGCACAACGACCTCCACCCCTACGACAGCGTCGCCCAGTGGAGCATCGGGCCGCGCCTCGACCGCGCCACCGGCGGCCGCTACGTCGAGATCGATCTCTACGTCCCCGAGTACGCCGAGGCCGATCCGCTGACCCGGACCGAGCCGTGGTTCCCGCTGGTCACCGCCGCCCCACCCGATCAGGTGACGATCATCGAGCGCGCGCCGCGGTCGTACGTGCTGATCCTCCCTCGCGGCGCGCCCGCGCGGTAGCGTGGCAGCGCGATGATCTGGGACGTCCTCCTCCTCGTCGGCGCCGCCTGGGCGGTGTGCGCCGTCCTCCAGATCGTCCTGTGGGCGGTCAGCCTCCGCACCCGCAACGCCGGCATCGTCGACATCGGCTGGGCCGGGTCGTTCACGCTGATCGTCGGGGTGTTCACGCTGCTCGGCGCGCGCCTCGGCCGGCCCAGCCTGGCCCAGGCCGCGCCGATCGCGGTCATGGTCGTGGCGTGGAGCCTGCGCCTCGCCGGCTACCTGCTCGCCCGCGGCGCCGCCCACGGCGACGAGGAGGGCCGCTACCAGGCGCTGCGCCGGCACTGGGGCGCCCGCGCCAGCCAGAAGTTCTTCGTCTTCTTCCAGGCCCAGGCCGCGGTGGCCGCGCTCCTGTCGGTCGCGTTCGTCCTGCCGTTCGTGACCACCGCCGGCGGCGGTGCGCTCCGCGTCGCCGGCGGCGCGGTCTGGCTGATCGGCTTCGTCGGCGAGACGGTCGCCGACGCCCAGCTCGCCGCGTTCAAGCGCGACCCGGCCCGCCGCGGCCAGGTCTGCGACGTCGGCCTGTGGAGCCTGTCGCGCCATCCCAACTACTTCTTCGAGTGGCTGATCTGGTGCGGCTACGCCCTCTACTGCCTGCCCTACCCGGGCGGCGCCGTCGCCGTCGTCGGCCCGGCGCTGATCCTGTACACGGTCCTGCGCGTCACCGGCATCCCGGCCACCGAGCGCCAGGCGGTGCGCAGCAAGGGCGACGCCTACCGCCGGTACCAGGCCGAGGTGAGCGCGTTCGTGCCGTGGCCGCGGCGAGCCGCGCGATGAGCGACCTGCTCGCCCGCGTCCTCGACTCCGGGCGCGTCCCCGAGCCGGTGCTCCGCGCCGGCATCCGCGCCGTCTGCGCGCTGCGCCTGCGCGAACAGCGCCGCGCCGACGGTGACGACGACGCCGGCCACCGCCGCCTGGTCGAGGCGCTGCGCGCGGCGCCGATCGCGATCGCCACCGACGACGCCAACCGCCAGCACTACGAGGTCCCGGCCCGCTTCTACGAGCTGGTGCTCGGCCCGCAGCTCAAGTACTCGAGCTGCTACTGGCCCGACGGCGTCACCGATCTCGCCGGCGCCGAGCGCGCGATGCTCGAGCTGTACGCCGCCCGCGCCGGGCTCGCCGACGGCCAGGACGTCCTCGACCTGGGCTGCGGCTGGGGCTCCTTGTCGCTGTGGGCCGCCGCCCGCTACCCGCACAGCCGCTTCACCGCGGTGTCGAATTCGCGCGGCCAGCGCGCCTTCCTCGAGGCCCGCGCCGCGGCCCGCGGCCTCGGCAACCTGCGCGTCGTCACCGCCGACGTCCGCACCCTCGCCCTCGACGACCGCTTCGACCGCGTGCTGTCGATCGAGATGTTCGAGCACCTGCGCAACTACCCGGCGCTGCTGGCGCGGATCGCGTCGTGGCTGCGCCCGGGCGGCGCGCTGTTCGTCCACGTCTTCGCCCACCGCCGCTACGCCTACCCGTTCGACGACCGCGGCGCCTCCGACTGGATGGCGCGCGAGTTCTTCACCGGCGGCCTCATGCCGTCGACCCGGCTCCTCCACGCGTTCCAGGACCACCTGCGGATCGCCGACAGCTGGCGCCTCGACGGGACCCACTACGCGCGCACCGCCGAGGCCTGGCACGCCAACCTGTGCCGCCACCGCGGCGACGTCCTCGATGTCCTCGCCGCCGGCCACGGCGCCGACGCCGACCGCCAGTTCCAGCGCTGGCGCGTCTTCTTTCTCGCCTGCGCCGAGATGTTCGGCTACCGCGGCGGCCGCGAGTGGGGCGTCGCCCACTACCGGTTCGTGCCCTGATTAGTCGCTCAGAGGCCGTGAAAGAATCACGGCCTCTGAATCGATCGACCGGCCGGCCGAAGACGGCCGCCCGGTCTCCCCCTGAGGAGATCGGGTTCGAAGACGAACCCTCAGTGGCCGGCCGCCATCTCGCGCACGAACAGGAAGTAGCGCTCGGGCAGATCGGCCAGCTCGAGGCGGCCGCCGCACTCCGGGCACGTGAACGTCGGCGCGCGCATCGCCAGCAGATCGGCGCGGTGCGGCCCGATCTCGACCAGCACGGTCTCCTCGCGCCGGCACTGCGCGCACTCGTACGGGGCGTTGACGCTCACCACCTCCGCCCCCTCGCGCGCGACCAGCACCATGCTGAGCTGGGCGGTCAGCGGCTCCGACACCCGGACCAGCACGATGCGGCGGCCGGCGGCGGCGAGCCCGCGCATGAGCCGGATCCACTCGCGGACGCCGATCGAGTTGATGAAGTGGATGCCGGCGGTGTCGAGGACGACCCGGGGCGCCACCAGGAGCTCGACCAGCGGGCCCAGCGTGGACGACTCGTCGAGGCGACCGCTCAGCGTGGCCCGGCGCTCGCGCTGGTCGCCGTCGACGTCGATGGTCAGCTTGCCGAACGTCACACGGTTCACGAGGCTCCTCCGGTCACGAAGACGTGGAACGACGCCGACCGGCCCAGCTCGGCGGGGCGGAAGCGGACGTCGACCAGCGCGATCACCTCGGTGACCGCGGCTGGCTCCAGGTTGATGACGAGCTGGTGGCTGCACGCGTAGACCAGCGGCAGCCCCATCCCCTGATCCCGCGGCGGCCGGCTGGTGCCGGCCTCGGCGAGCTGCGGCCCGATCGCCGCCGGATCGAGCGAGCCCCAGTGATCGCGGACCTCGATGCCGAGGTAGCGGCCGTCGCAGGCCCAGCGCAGCGTGACCACCTCGCGCTCGTCGAGGCGGCGCGGCGCGCCGCGGCGCTCGCCGGCGCGGATGTGCTGGCCCTGATCGTCGACCGGCGCCGCGTAGAGCGCGTTCGACAGGAGCTCGTCGGCGACCACCGACGCCAGCGACGCGACCCGCTCCGGCTGGCCGGCGTCGACGACGTCGCGGGCGAGCTCGGCGACCGCCCCCTCGCGCGCCCCGGTGTCGGCGAGCGCGACCTCGCGCAGGGCGGCGCCCCACGACACGTACTTCTCGAGGCCGAACAGGTCGCCGCGCATCGCCTTCTGCACGGTCGCGACCAGCTCCTCGGCGAGCATCGGCATCGGGTGGCCGATGACGTGCTGCCAGCCCGACGACAGCAGCGCGCGCATGGCGTCGGCGTCGGCCGGCTGGCTGTCGTCGCCGGGGACCGCGATCCAAGCCGCCGACGGCGTCTGCTGCGGCAGCTCCGGCCGCGCCAGCGCGGTGCCCATCTCGACCACCACCGCCCGCGCCGGCGCCGCGGCGAGCGCGGTCGCCAGCGCGTCGGCGTCGCCGACGATCTCGACCGGCCGCAGCACGGCGCCGAGGATGCGGTGCAACGCCCGCTGACCGCGCCGGTCTGGGTGCGCGATCAGGATGCGTCCGGGAGCGTCGGCCGCGGATTGCACGCCCCGCGATCGTGCCAGCCGGGGCGGCGAGAGTCGAGCGCGGAGCCAGAAGCTGGCTAGAAGATGACACCGAGGGTCGCGGAGCCACCCAGGTAACGGTCGTAGGCGCCGCCGATGTCCTGGCTGGCCGGATCGCCGTCGCGGTTCGTCGTCTGCTCGCCGTCGCCGTTGAACGAGTGCCCGATCTGCGTGAAGCGGCCCGACACGTGAAGCAGGAACGGCGCCAGCACCAGCTCGAGGCCGGCGTCGGCGTCGACGCCGGTGATGGTCGCGGTGCCATACTCGGCGCGATCGGAGATCGGCCCGCTCTGCATCATGAGCAGGCCGCGGGCGCCGGCGGACACCGCGACCACCGAGCCGAGCGGCAGCCGGAACGAAAGGCCGGGGTCGAAGAAGCGGTAATCGACGTCGGGCAGATCGAGGGTATTGCCGGACGGCAGCGCGGTGCGATCGACGGTGAAGACCCGCTGTCCGTAGCCGCCGGTCAAGGTGACCGTCGGCGACGTCTCGGTGTCGTCGAAGGCGTAGCGGAAGCGGGCGCCGACGGCGATCAGCGCCTCGGTCGTCGGCAGCGCGACGTCCATGGTGGCGGCGGTCCTGGTGGTGA
>Ga0209382_10013383_pt1 | contig 10087 bp, 7 predicted proteins | sample SoiMetdeltSBSDD5_FD_187599 | JGI IMG/M metagenome (GOLD analysis project Ga0209382, IMG submission 187599) | Bulk soil microbial communities from a Populus tree surrounding site in Tennessee, USA - Soil MetaG P. deltoides SBSDD5 (SPAdes) (version 2) | ecosystem: Environmental > Terrestrial >...
CGGCGCAAAGCGCGAAACAACGACCCTTTGTCGTTCGTCGTTGCCGTGTGGGCCCTGCGACGTTCGGGCCGTGCGCGGTTCGGGCTTTGCGTCGTTCGAGCTGTGCGCTCTTGGGGCTGTGCGCTGTTTAGCCGTAGGCCTGGTAGCGGTAGCACGTTGAGCCAATTGCCGCTCCTGGCGGTGTTACCGACTGTGAAAGCAGGATGCCGCGCTCGGCACCCGCTCGTGCCGGGTCGGCGGTCCGCGGAGAAGGAGGATCCATGCGAATCGCGGTAGTCGCGTCGCTGCTGATGGTCGCGACGTTGCAAACGGCCGGGTGCGCTAGGAAGGCGAAGACACCCGTGGGGAACGGGGCGGACCCGTTCGCGGACGGTGTGGTCACCGTGCAGAACGACAACTGGCTCGACGTGGTCGTGTACGCGGTGAACGGATCGTCGAAATTCCGGCTCGGCTCGGTAGGCGGCATCAGTAACGGCACCTTCCGCCTCACCGCCGGCCTCTCGCCCACCGGCTCGGTTCGGCTGCTCGTCGACCCGATCGGCGCGCCGGCAGGTTATCTGTCGGATGCGATTACGGTCGCGCCCGGACAGCGGATCGAGCTGCGCGTCGGGAGCCCGCTCAACATGTCGACGGTCGCGGTCTGGAACCGGTAATGGAGTAACTGACCGCCGCGCCCGGCCGTCGTTTGCGGTGGGCGTCCGTCGCGGTGCTGCCTAACGTCGCCTGCGCGCCCCTCGCCACCTACGACGACATCGAGCTCGTGAACACGCAGGTCGAGAGTGACGAGGGCGAGCTCGTCAGGCGCGAGAGCATGGTCATCCTGACGGGCGCGCTCGTCTTCGCGCCCGCCAAGCCGTGGACGTTGAGCATCGGCCCCGGCGTCGAGATCGAGAGCAACGAAACCGTCTGGCTCGCACGCCTCGGCGCCGAGTACGCCTTCGAGCTGCCCAAGGACTGGGAGTTGTCCGTCGGCGCGAGCTACGAGATCAAGGATTTCTACGACTCGTTTGGGCTCGGGCTGACCGTCGGCCGCCGGTTCGGAGCACGATTGCCACCGCGGCGGCCTCGGGAAGGTGAGCCGGCTGGACGTTAGGCGGGCGCTAGCGTTAGGTTGGCACCTGGCGTCCCTCTTCCCGCGCGCCGCTTCCCTGTTCCCGACGTCCTGATCGCGACGTGCGGTCGCGCCCGTACGGGTCGCCGGCCAGCGACTCCGTGTGCAGCGCGCAGCGCCATTCACCGCCCCGCCGCACCCACACCGACGAATCGTTCGCGTCGATGGGCAGCGTCTTGCCCTCCACGACGACTCGCTCGTTCACCTTGTATGCGACGATCGCGACGTCATCCCCGAGGAAGCGCACCTGCGTGGTCTTCTCGTCGAAGGCGTACTGCTGCAGCTGCCAATCTCCCTCGACGGTCAACTTCTCCATGGTCTTGCCATCGACGGCCGAGACACCCTGCGCGCCAACGACGATACAGCTGTCGTCAGTCATCCGCGCGGCGCTCCGACCGTCCTTCTGCTTCATGGCGTCCCAGAACCGCTTCTCGAGCTCGAGCAGTTCCCGCCCTTTCGTGTCGACCGGCATTGTGGTGAAACCTCCGCATGGGTGGTTGCGGCGCGCTGGAAGAATCAGGCCATCGCTCGAGACCGCCACGGAGTTCCGGCCGAGTCAGGCTGGCCAGGTTCAGAATCAATGAGGCGCTCGAACGCATCAGATGCGGCGGGAGGAGACGTTAGGACGCCCACCCCGTACGCCTAACGCGACTCTGCGCGCTCCGGATGGAGGAGTTCGGTCGTGCATCCAAAGTCCAATGGGTCGGGCCCACCGGCCCGGCCATTGTCCGGCCATGAGCGATTCTCGATTGGCCGACGCCGCGAAGAAGGCGGCCGATGCGGTCGCCGCCAAGGCGAACGAGCTCACCCAATCCGCCGCCGGCACGAGCGCCGCCCTCGCGGACGTCGCGACAGGCGTAAAGGATCAGCTCGCGGACGCGACCACCGAGATGAAGGAGCTGGGTCTCGCCAAGCTCGAGGAGTCGCTCGCCGACTTCAACGCCACCGTCCCCATCCTGCGTGAGGCGGGATACGTCCTGGAGAGCGTGAACATCAAGCTCGGGCTGGCACCGCAAGTCGTCGCCAACTTCTCCGCCGGCGCGGCCGTGCCCGAGGAGAGAGTCGACGCGCTACTGGCCGAGCACGCCGAGCGCAAGCTCACGACGCTGATGGTGAAGTCCGTCTATCAGGCGACGAGGCTCCAGTCGAAGCTCAGCATCAGGGGAATGCGACCGAGCGGCATGTCCGTCGAGGTCGGCCTCGTCCCACAGGTCACCGTGAAGTTCAGCCCGACGGCAAACGACGACGCCGCCCTCACACCGACACAGTGATCGTCAGGCTGGCCGCTGCGCGCGGCCCCGGGAGCAAGGGTCAGAGTCGTTGAACCGACGTGATCAAGGGATCAGAGTGTTGGAACCGAGATTGATCGGCCTTCAACAACTCTGACCCCTTGATTCCAGCTATTTCTTGGGCGGGAAATTCTGGAACATCCCCTCTACGGCCTCGGCGATCTTCTGCGCGTTTTCATTGGGATCCCCAGAGACCGTGTCCGTTCCCGTCCCCCGCCAGACCATCTTGTTGGTCTTCGTGTCGATCACATCGACGATGAGCGTCCCGATGGTCACGGGTGTGACAGTCGTGGAAGTCGTTCCCATGCAGCCGCCCCAGCACCCGTAGTACCCCCCGGACTGGTACGTCTGCACGTCCACCGACTTGTCGGCGGCCGCGTGGTAAGTCACGGTGATGTCGCCCGCCGAATCGACGCGGGTGAGTCCTTTCGCTTTGAGCTGCGCATCGACCGCGGCGATCACCCGCTGCTCCGAGAGCGGGTTCGGCAGCTTCGTTCCCGCGCGCCACGCGTACGTCTTGAACCCGGTGAAGTTCGCTGCCGGATCGAAGTCGGTGTTGACTTGCATGGTACTGCCGCCGCATCCCACAAGCGCGACCGCGACGGCGATCGGGAACGCACTCACCAGCCGCGATGAGAGCGAGGCGCGACGTGTACGGGGAATGAACCAGGACATCACAACCTCCGAGCAGGTGAATGATGGATTCGACGTGCGGCGGCCCGCCAAGCGCGCCATCCACGGCGTCACACGGAGGACCCTCGTCGCGTCAGACGGTGTGTCGACCATGACGTTTACATGACCGTACCCCCGAGAGCCCGTCTCGGGCCATTGTACGTTGGTGTACCTCATCACTTGGAGCGCTCCCAGGGCCACCCGGCTCCCACCGCGATGACCCATTCGTCGGACAGCACGTCGTTCGCGAACCGGCGCGCAAAGTCCACGCGGGTCGCGGCCTTCCCGGACGAGGAACGCGTCGAGCCGATCCGTATGCCGACCCCGACGTCCGTTCCGGATCGCCGAGCCGACCCATGGTACCACGCCCCGCCGTAGTCAGCGAAGGCGGCAAGCCCGATCGCCGCCAGCCCCCACAGATCCGGCGTGGCCATCCATCGATATTCGGCCGTCGTAAAGAACCCCCGGTCGCCGGTGAACGCGTGTAGCGGGAACCCCCGCGGTCCGAAGCTCAACCCGAGATCGAACTCGTCTCCAGGACGCGGGTCCTTCCGCCAGCCCAGGTCGGCGTTGAACACGACCGAGTGCCGCGTCGCCGGCTGCAGCGCGAGCACTGCCGCGGTAACGACGGTTCCGGAGTCGAGCCCCTCACTCGTGAACAGCCCCGACGCGCGTACCTCGGCGGTGGCGAACCCCCTGAAGAGACCTTTGTCAAAGGGCTTCCCCGCGAACAGCGAGATAGCGGGGCCGACGCCCGTACGCTCGTAGCCCCACGCCGATGGCGCGAGCCAGACGGCCAGCCGCACGGTACGGCTCAAATCGACGTCCTCCCGACCCCCGAGATTCCGGTACCCGTGGACAACCGAGAACTGGGTTTGGCTCGCTTCCACGCTGAACTCGAGCTCGCTGAAGAACGACCGCTCGTCCGGTGTGGTCGGCGACGACGCCGGCTCCGTGAAGTCCTCGCGGCGCACCTGGAGCCGGGTGCCGAGCCGGACGAACCCGAGTGATGACGCGCGCGCCGCCCACCCGACCGAGGCCCGTCCCTGTGTCAACAGGTGCCGCACCGTGTCGCTCGCATCAGGCTCGCCCTCGAAGAACCGCAGGACGTCCCCATCGTTGTAGTTGAGCTCGAGCCCCACGGATTTCTTCGAGGCGTTCGAAATGAACGGCGCCGACGCGTTGAACATCGCACGCTTGCCGTCGGAGAGCTCGTCGTACGACGCCGTAATGCCGAGCTGTTTCCAGAGGCGCGGCAGCTTCACGCCGAACTGGGTGGTCGATCGGTCGGGATCGTCCGTGTACCGGATCGATGCCTTGTTCTGCGTGCCTAACAGGTTCTTCTCGGTGACACCGATCGCCCACGTGATCTGGTCGCCGCCGGCCTTGAAGCTCGTGTAGAGCTGGGTGGTCCACGAGTCGTACGTCGTGACGTTCAGGCCGAGTGCCGATTCCGTCCTGACGGTGTCGATCTCCACGTCCCGAAAGATCCCGAGCTTGCGCAGGTTTCGCTCGGTCTCGGCCACTGTCGCGGAATCGTAGGGCTCGCCCGGCTTCACGAGGAGCTCCCGGGTGACCACATACTCCCGCGTCACCACATGCACCTTGTTCGCAGCAGTGAAGAGCCAGTTGGTGCTCTCCGAGCGATCGAACACGTTTTCCCGAACGATACGGACGGAGTCCACGACGGGACTGCTCGGCGTCGCCTGACGCTCCTTCGACGACTGCGCCAGGCTCACCGTCGGGATGACCGCCCACGCAATCGCAAGCCCTCGTCCACATCGCGTCAATGGGGCCTGACCCCGTTCAGCTTGGCGATGGCGTCTGACCCCATTGGTCGAGTCGGGCCTCACCCTCCACATCGCTCATGGCCTCGCTACCAGTCCGGAGACCGGCTGACTGTCCGGACCACCATGCCGATCGACGGCGGAAAGCGCCTAGTATACCTTGGACCAATGGGCGTCGCGTGCCCACCGCTCGACCTTTTCAGATGGTCGAATCTGCCGCCGAGAACCGTGATGTCGCCGATGGCGCAAACGAGGCCACGGATGCGACGGCGTCACTCGGTTCTGCCTTGGGCGCTCGCATCGAGCCTGCTCGCCGTCCCCTGTGCGCGCTCCTTCGCCCAGACCGCCACGTGCGCTCCGGGAGCGGTCGAGGTGCGGCAGGTGTCGTTCAGCGGGAACGACTCCATTCCCGCCCGCGAGCTCGAAGTCGTCATCGAGACGGCGCCATCCTCCGCCGTGCGTCGGGTCACACGGATGTTCGGCGCTCGCCGCTGTCTTCCCGAGGGTGGGCTCGTGCGCGATGTCGCCCGCCTCATGCTCTACTACCGCCGGAAAGGGTACCCGCGCGTCGCGGTGGACACGGCCGTTGAGCGCTCGAAATCGGGCGCGCACGTGCGGTTCGCGATTCGGGAAGGGCAACCCATCGTGGTCGATTCCATCGACGTGCGCGGCGTTCCCGACTCGGCGTTGCGCAAACGCGTCCAGCCCGCCCTCACACTGCGGGCGGGTCAATCCCTCGATCACTTCGCGCTCGATGCGTCCCGCACCGGTGTGGTCTCTGCACTGCGCCGAGGCGGTTACCTGACCGCCACGGCCCGCACGGGCGAGCGGATCGACTCGGCCGCGTTTCGAGCCGTCGCATGGATCGAGGTCACCCCGGGGCCACGGGTGCGACTCGGCGAGGTGCGCGTGGACACGCGGGGGGCGGATGACGCCAAACCGCGGATCCCCGCCGATCGGGTGCGGCGCCTAACGGGTCTCGAGCCCGGCGCGATCCTCGGCTCGCAGGAATTGACCAACGCACGCCGCGGGCTCGACGGCGTCGGGATCTTCGACGACATCCGCATCGCGCTCGATACCATCCGCGGTCCGCCGGACAGCGATGCGACCGCGGACGTGGAAGTGACGACGGTCGAGGGACCGCCGAATCAACTGCGGGTGCGCGCCGGCTACGCCACGCTCGACTGCTTCCGGATTCAACTCCACGGCCAGCGCGCGGGCGTGCGGCGCCGTGCGGGCCGTCTCGAGCTCACGTCGAGCATGTCGAAGATCGGCGTCGGTCACCCGTTGGACTTCGCGCCAGGGATGTGCTCGAGTGACGTGCGCGCCGACCCGTACAGCAGACGGCTGAACTACTACGCGGGCGGCACGTTCTCCGTAGCCGCCCCGGCCCGTCGGCCAGGGACGCGCTCCGTGTCGCTCTACACCGAGCGCCGATCCGAGTACCTCGCGTACCTGAAGACGACCTACATCGGCGGAGCCGCGGCGCTCACCCGGCGCTTCAGCCGCCGATGGAGCATCACGGCCGTGTACGACCTGAGCTACTCGCGCACCGAGGCGGAGCCCGCGGTGCTGTGCGCGACGTTCTCGGCGTGTCTCGAGTCGGACCGCGCGCAGTTCACCGAGGCACTCCCGTTCGGCGTGCTCAGCACCGTCGGATCGTACGATGCCACGGACCTCATCACCGATCCGACGCGCGGGTACACGGTGCGCGCGGAGTTCCGCATCGCGCCGCGGTGGTTAGGCACCGCCGTCCGCCAACAGGTGATCGGGGGGCGGCTGGGTGCGTCCGCGTATTTTCCGCAGGGAAAACGCACGGTCATCGCGACGCGCCTCGAGACGGCCGTCGTGAACACGATCGGGGCGGCCGACTTCATTCCCCAGAGCGAGCGTCTCTTCGCCGGCGGCGCATCCACGGTCCGTGGCTTCGTTCAGAACGAAGTCGGCAATCGCGTCTACATTGTGGACAGTGTTCGCGTCGTCCCGCTTCGCGACACGCTGTTATGGGCGTTCGCACCGGACAGCAACGACTGGCGGACCGTTCCGACAGGTGGGACGCTGTCTGCCGTAGGGAACATCGAACTGCGCGTGCGTCCGCCGGTCCTCACGGAGTTCCTGCAGTTCGTCGGGTTCGTCGATGCCGGGACCGTCTGGAACCGCGGTGAGGGGGAGCTCAAGGAAACGCCGATCGTGGTGACGCCGGGCGTCGGAATGCGCATCTCGACGCCCATCGGCCCGATCCGGTTCGACGTCGCGTACAACGGGTACGCGCCGCCAGCGGGACCGGCGTATCGCGACGCCGCGCTTGGGTACGAGACCGCGCCGCTCTACTGCGTGAGCCCGGGCAACCGACTCCCCGTGACCGGGGTCGGCCTAACAGATCCCAACGGGAAGCCGATTCCACCGACGCAGGCCGAGGGCCCCTGTCCCTCGACGTTCAATCCGGAGCGACCGAGTGGATGGGATCGCCTCACGTTCCACTTCTCGATCGGGCACGCGTTCTGATGGCGCGGCGCTGGTGGGTTCGCGGCATTGTGTGGAGCGGCATCGGGTTCGCTACGCTCATCGGCGTCCTGCTCGCGACGCTGGTCGTCGTCACGCAGTCCGCCTACGGTCGCGAGCGCGTTAGACAGGTGGCGGTGCGAATGGCCAGCCGTTACCTGCTCGGGTCGCTGCATCTCGGCGCCTTGCGGTTCGGCCCCGGCTGCGCGCTCGTCATCGACTCGGCGGCCATGCGCGATCCCGACGATTCGCTGCTGGTGGCACTTGGACCGGCCCGGGCAACGTGTCGGTTCGGTGCGCTGGTCCGCGGCCGCCTCGTCATCACGTCACTCGAGGTCGCGCGCCCTCACGTGGTCGTGCGCCAGTCGTCGAGTGGCGTGTGGAACTGGTCCCGCGCCGTCAAGCCCGACACCACGCCGTCACCGCCGAGCACCGGGCCTGCCCGCGTCATCGTGAGCGGGCCGGTGCGTGTCAGTGACGGCGCCGTGATCCTCGAGGTTCCGTGGACGCCATCGGACTCGCTGCGTGGCTCGGCGCGCGACAGTGCGATCGCCGTGGCGCTCGGGACGGGCATCCCGACCGTTCGGCGGGTCAGCGGGACGCTCATGCGGCGGCGTGAGCTCACCGGCATCACGATCGACGCGCCACTTGTCAGGACCGAGATCGGCGACACCACGACGGTCGCGCAGCTGGAGCGGCTGTCGGTTGCGCTGTCGGATCCACCACTTGCCGTGCACCGCATTGGCGGACGCGTTGCGCTCATTGGCGACTCGGCGGCGCTGGACCTGCCGGTGGTCGCGGTCGGGCAATCCGCGTTACGCGCCACCGGGCGCATCGCCTGGAGTGCACCCGGCGCGCCTGCCATCGATGCACGAGTCGCCGCCGATTCACTCGCCTTCGGCGATCTCGCGTGGCTGGCGCCTAACGTGCCGACGACCGGCGGCGGTCGGTTCGAGCTGGCCATCCGCAGTGCGGGTGGAACGACGCCGACCGACGTGACCATCAAGTCGGTCGCGCTGCAGACCACGCGCTCGGAGGTGCGGGGCGATGCGAGCCTGCAGGTGGACAGCGCTGGGGCGGTGGTCATTCGCGACGTGTCAGTCGATGTGGCTCCGGTGCACACCGACCTGTTGCGACTCGTCGCCGGCGATGCCATTCCCGCCGAGTTGCGCGGCGCGCTGACCGCGCGCATCGTCGCGCGCGGCGATCCCGAGGGACGCCTCCGCATCGACACGCTCGACGCGCGTTACGCCGATGAGCTACGACCGGACGCGACGAATCGGCTCGCCGGCAAGGGAACCATCGCGTTTGGAGGCGACGCTGCCGTGTCGTTCGCCGGGCTGGTGCTGACGACGATCGCGCTCGACGCGCGCACGGTGGCCGGTGTGGTTCCCGCGCTCGCACCGCTGCAAGGCCGGCTGAGCGGAACGGTCACGCTCGACTCGACGCTCCAACACCTGCAGATCACGCATGCCGATCTCCGCTACGCCGACGCCGATCCGTCGTCGCTCCGCGTGACCGGGCGTGGGCGCATCGATATCACCGAGACGGTCGGCTTCGATCTCACGCTGGACGCCAGCCCACTCGATCCCGCCGCGCTCGCACGCAGCTACCCGGCACTCGCCGGGATATCGAGCTTCGACGGACCGATCGAGCTACGCGGCACGCCGACCGATGTCTCGATCACGGCGAGCCTTCGCGGCGTCGCCGGGACGCTCGCGATCGCCGGGCGTTACCGTGACTCGCCGACCGGCGTAGCGGTGCACGCGACGGCGCGGGTCCGTGGCCTCGATCCGCGCGCCGCGACCGGCCGCACGACGGTGCCCACGGCAAAGCTCGACGCCGACATCGACGTCGATTTGAGCGGCGACTCGCTATCCGCGCTCCGTGGAACGGCTGCGCTGACGAGTCTGTCGGGTACCGTCGAAGGCGTCACCATCGAACCCTCGAGCGCGCGAGTGTCGCTCACCGACTCGCGCATTGTTGCCGACACCGCCCTCGTGGTGACGTCCGTGGGCACCATCAGCGCTCGTGGCGCACTCGGGTTGCGTCGCGACGTTCGCGATACGCTCGTCGTGAACGCACGCGTGTCGCTCGCCGAGCTGGGGCCCGTGCTGCGCGCCGTGTCCGCGCGCGATTCCGCGGCCAGTTCCACTTCGCAGCAACCAGCGCCGACCGCGATCGATTCGGCCCGCGGCGTGGTCACCGCGCAGGCGCGCGTCGTCGGGTCCGTGGATTCGCTCGACGTCGTCGCCGAGGTGAACGGCGATTCCATTGCCGTGCCTTCGGTCTCGGCGTCCCGGGTGCGGGGGACGGCGGCGATCGGCGGCCTGCCGGCGACGCCACGCGGTCGTGCGTCGCTGCGTGCCGACTCCGTGACGGTCGCCGGCACGCCGCTCACAACATTCACGATCGACGCGGAAAGCGACGACAGTCAGCGGTGGCGAGTGGCGTTAGGCACGGCGCCGACGGACCGACCCGGAGGTCATGCCCTGGGGGCCATCTCTCTCCGCGCGGACACGGTGATCATCGAGCTCGATACGCTGGCCGTCCACGTACCGGAGACGGATTTGCGGCTCACCCGGCCTACGCGATTCCAGCGCGATTCGAGCGGGACGATCGTGCTCGATACCGTCGAGCTCCTCGGCACGCGCGGGGCGATGCTCCGGCTGGCTGGGGTGGTGCGTGACACCGGCGCGATTGCGATGGCGCTGCAACTGAACGAC